>Ga0209777_10002791_pt1 | contig 22430 bp, 28 predicted proteins | sample FrelakmetHBP12HB_FD_187147 | JGI IMG/M metagenome (GOLD analysis project Ga0209777, IMG submission 187147) | Freshwater lake sediment microbial communities from the University of Notre Dame, USA, for methane emissions studies -HBP12 HB (SPAdes)... | ecosystem: Environmental > Aquatic >...
CGTCACCTACCGAGATGACGCTGCCCACTTCGCTGACCGTCACACCCCGGTCGAAGTGCTCGATTTGCTCGCGAATGATTCTAGTGATTTCGTCGGCTTTGATTTGGGCCATTGCCATCCTCTTTCGTGCTCAACCCTCAGGTCCTGCGGCGACGAACCCACAACCAGTGTCTTGAACTCGCCCGCCGGTGCCTCTCAGCGCGCCGCCAATCGCTCCCGGATGCGCTGCAGCTGACCCTGCACGGAGCCATCATACACAGTGCTTCCGATCTGCGCGACGATGCCGCCGATCAACCGCCGTTCCACGCGGAAATCCAGCTCGGCCTGCTTGCGGGTCAGCTCTTGAAAACGCGCTCGCAACAGCTCGGCTTCCGCCGGCGAGAGGTCCGCAGCCGAGGAAATTTGGATTTGAGCGATCCCCAGCCAGTCGTAGGCAATTTTCCGAAACGCCGTGATGACTTCCTCCAGGAGGGGCAGGCGGTAGTGCGCGAGCAGGACGCGCAGGAAATTCAGCGTCACGGGCGCGGCTCCCAGTCTGGAGACTATCGCTTCCAGCACCTTCGTCTTCGACGCCATCGGTACAGCCGGGCTTTCACAGATTTCCCGCAGCTCGGCGCTCTGGCGATACGTTGCGAGGAAATCCTCCAACTCCTGAAGCACACGGCGGTGCTCCCCCGAAGCGGCTACCACCTGCGCCAGCGCGCGGGCGTATCGATTGGCAACGATCATCGGCATGGCTTTAAGAGCAGTCGACAGTCAACAGTTGACAGTCGACAGTAAGCTCGATAGACGACATTCGACAACTACCAGTAACAGTCGAAAGCGCGACTTTTCATTTCACGCGTGCAGCTTCGACCTTCTCTCGAAGTCCGCAAAGCATCCGGGATATTTCCGAAACCTCTGCGAGAAACGACTTCGATTTCTCCTCGGCAAGGTACCCGAGGTCGTGGCTCAGCATAAGCAGATACTCTGTCTCTGCAAGCGAGCCCTCGGAAATGTTGAGAAAGCGAGCATAATCTTGACTACCTTGCCGCTTTGAACCTTCAGCAATATTGGTGGGGACGGAGGCTGCGGCTCGCCGAAGTTGCGAAACGAGCCCGTACCGCTCCTCCCCAGGGAAACCGAAAGTGGCCCTGTAGACGCCAAGCACTAATTGATGACTACGTTGCCACACCTGAAGCTTAGTGAAGTGTTGCATTTGAGTCCCTCCTAGGGAGGGAACAACTGGGTCCTTTGTACTGTCAACTGTCGACTGTCAACTGCTCTTGAGTCCGGCGACGAACTGGCTAAGCAGGCGATTCCGGCTGGAATCATCCAGCCGCTGGCGAATCAGCTCCTCCGCCTGCTCCACCGCCTGCTGCGCGGCATAGCTCTTCAGGTCGAGCTTGGCCGCTCGCAAGGAGGTTTCGATCTGGGCGCGGGCCGAGGCCAGGACTTTTTCCGCTTCCACGGCGGCTGCCTGCTTCATTCGCTGCCGCTCCGCTTCCATTTCTTTAGCTGCCGAGGCTTTGAAGGCTGCGATTTCTTCCTCCAAGTGCGCCAGTTTCTGTTCCACCGCCTGGAGTTGAGCCGAAGATGCCTCCAACGCCGTGCGCCCTTCCTCGAGACTCTTCCGAATGGAATTCGAGCGCGAGGCGAAGAAGTCTGCCAGGGGTTTTCGAAGGATATAGGCCAGCCCACCGGCGAGCAGCGCGAAATTGATGATTTTGAAGAGGAGTTCGTGCCCTTGCCCCTCGGGTTTCTCAGGGGACTCCTGGGCGGCGGAAAGGCGGAGCTCGTGGTGGGAGGAACGCGCTGTAGCCCGCCCTGACACGCCTATCAGGCAGGCACCCAGCGTCGCTACGACGAGCAAGCAGCGCAAGGCACGGTTCAAGTCTGGGGCCCTCCTGCCTGGCCGGCCTGAGGGCTGGAGCCTGGCTGCGGGGGCAGGCCCAGGATGGTGGCGGAAATCTCCTCGGCGAGCGCCCGGCAGGTGCTGTCCAGATCTTTCCGCACTCCTGCAACCTCCGCAGACAGGCTCGCCTGGGCTTCCCGGAGCATCGCCTCCGCTTGCTCGCGCGCCTTTTGCAACATGCCTTCGCGGTCGCTCAAGTAGGCGCGCCGCGCCGCCTCCCGCTGGCGGTAAATCTCCTGCCGCGCCGCCTGAAACGCCTCTTCGTACTCGCGAAGCTTCGCGGCCGCCGCCGCTGCCTGCTCGCGAGCGCGGGCCAGAGCGCCCACCGTCGCTTCCCCTCGCTGCTTCAGGACGGCTATGACCGGACGGAAGAATAAGCGTTCGAGGATTACAAAGAGCAGGAAAACAAAGATGACCGTAGGGACGCTCTGAACAAATAGGCGCGCAAGCTGGCTAAGGACTTCGCTCATCCGGGGAGGTCAGGCTCACAGCAAGTATTTGCCGGGATTAGAAAGAACAAGCAATGTAGCATGGGCTTTTTCGGGGTGTCAAGACGACCGGAAAGGAATTCGCCGAGCAGGACTCGCCCGGATCCGCCGTAGTCTTTTGACCGCGCCTGTGGTAAAAACAAATCAGACGGTAGAAGGGGATTCGGTTTAGTTGGCGGCTCAGGTGCCTTCTGCATTGCCGGAGGGAGAGGAATTTGACGCCTAGCGTATCGAAAGAGACTCTCGGCAACGGCCTCACGCTCCTTACAGAGGTCATGCCCGAGGTGCGCTCTGTTTCCATCGGCATCATGCTGCGTACCGGCTCGCGGCACGAACGCGCGCCCGAGAACGGGATCACCCATTTCCTGGAGCACCTGGTCTTTAAGGGCACGAAGAACCGCACCGCGGAAGTAATCGCCCGCGAGGCGGATTCCATCGGCGGCCATTTGGACGCCTTCACGACCAAAGAATTCACCGCCTTCTCCATCAAGGTCCTGGACGAGCATCTGCCGAAAGCCATTGATATTCTGGCTGACCTGGTCAAGAACCCGCTCTTCAAGCCCGAGCACATCGCCAAGGAATCCAGGGTCGTTCAGGAAGAAATCAAGATGGTGGAAGACACGCCGGACGACCTTGTCCACGAGATCTTCACGCAAACTTACTGGCGCGGGCACGCCCTGGGCAGGCCGATCCTGGGGACGCGCCGGACCGTGCGGAGCTTCAATCGCGCACAGTTGCAGACCTATTTTCGCCGCCATTACACGCCGCGCAATACGCTGATCGCGGCGGCAGGTCACGCGGAGCATGCCCGGCTGGTTGACCTTATCGTGAAACAGTTCGGAGACCTTCCTGCGGGAAGCCCTACGCCCAACTGCGCGCCGCCCGTGCCGCATCCTCACATTACACAGCGGCACAAGAAGGAGCTTGAACAGGTCCACATCTGCCTGGGTTCGCCCTGTTATCCCCAAACGCACGAGAAGCGCTATTCCGCTTACATCCTCAACACGATCTTGGGCGGAGGCATGAGCTCTCGCCTGTTTCAGAACATCCGCGAAAAACGTGGCTTGGTGTACGCCGTTTTCTCCGGCTTGAACTGCTACCATGATACCGGCTACTTGAGCGTCTATGCCGGCACGGGCTCGGACAACGCTCGCCAGGTGATCGACCTGGTGCTTAAAGAATTCAGGGATCTGAAAGCAAGCGGCATCAGTCAACAGGAACTCCAGCACGCCAAGGACTACTTGAAAGGCAGCCTCCTGCTCAGCCTGGAATCCAGTGGAAGCCGCATGTCGAACCTAGCTCGGCAAGAGATGTATTTCGGCCGGTACTTTTCCCTCGACGAAATTGCGCGCAGCGTGGATGCGGTCACCGCCGAACAGGTGCAGGAAACGGCGCGCGAGTTCTTTGCCCCTGCCCGCCTCGCCCTCACCGTTCTCGGGCCCCCCAACGGCCTGAAGCTCACCCGTTCCGACCTGGAGTGCTGACATGAGCATCCGCATTTGCCTGCTGGCCAGCGGGAGCAAGGGCAACTGCACTCTGCTGGCGACAGAGAAGACGCGCCTATTGATCGACGCGGGGCTGAGCCGTAAGGAGACATACGCGCGGCTGGCAGCGGTTGGCGAGCCCACTAGCGTCTGCGATGCTCTGGTCATCTCCCATGAGCATATCGACCACGTCCGAGGCCTCCGGCTGCTGGCGCTGGACTTGAAGATGCCCATCTACATCTCTCCGGCGACGCGCGACGCCCTGAGCTGGGACCCGAGAATCCGGGCCGTCGAGCTCTTTACACCCGGCCAGAAGTTCACCGTCGGCGACATCGAGATCACCCCGTTCTCGGTTCCCCACGACGCTGTGGAACCCGTGGCCTTCACGTTTGAGACGCAGGGCATCAAGATCGGGCTGGTCACCGACCTCGGGTACATCCCCCAGGTGGTGAAGCAGCGCGTGCTCGGCTGCCATTTCCTCGCTTTCGAGTCCAACCACGACCTGGAAATGCTCAAGGTCGGCCCTTATCCCTGGCACGTCAAACAGCGCGTGATGAGCCGGCACGGGCACCTGTCGAACAACACCACCGCCAGCTTTCTGGCGGACGACTTCGACGGCAGCGCCCACGTAGTGGTCCTCGCCCACTTGAGCGAAACGAACAATCATCCGGAAATCGCGCGCCTGACCGCGCAGCAGGCGCTCGACGGGCGGGCGCGGGGCGACCGCCCCAACCTTCATCTGGCCAGCCAGGGTGCCCCCACGCCGGTGTTCCGGTTTTGACCACTTCTTGACTTTTGGCTTTCGCCCTTTGACTTTTCAACCTCCTCCTTCCGACCCCTTCTCTGTGGTACGATGTGCGTTTGTAATCCAAAATCCAAAATCGGAAATCTAAAATCCCATGATTCCCCGATACACTCGCCCGGAAATGGGCCACATCTGGACCGATGAAAACAAATTTCAAAAGTGGCTTGAGGTAGAAATCGCAACGGCGGAAGTCGAGGCCGAGGCGGGTCTGATCCCCAAGAGCGCCGCGCGCGCCATCAGGCGCAAGGCCCGTTTTGAAGTGCCGCGCATCCTGGAAATCGAACGCCAGGTGAAGCATGACGTCATCGCCTTCACCACCAACGTCGCGGAGCACGTGGGCCGGGAGGGCCGCTACCTGCACTACGGGCTGACCTCCAACGACATCGTGGACACGGCGCAAGCGCTGCAGATTCGCGAGGCCTCGGCATTGCTCCTGGCTGGACTGCGCCGTATGGGCGAGGCCTTGAAGAAACGGGCGCTCGAGTTCAAGCACACACCCATGATCGGCCGCACGCACGGCATCCATGCGGAGCCCATTACCTTCGGGTGCAAGCTCGCCATCTGGTACGCCGAAAACCAGCGCAACCTGGAGCGCCTCGCCTACGCGGCCGAGCAGATGCGCGTCGGCAAAATCTCCGGCGCGGTGGGAACCTATTCGCACTTGCCCCCCGCTATAGAAAAGAAGATCTGCAAGAGGCTGGGGCTTGAGCCGGCGCCCGCATCCTCACAAGTGATCCAGCGCGACCGGCACGCGTTTTATCTCTCGACGCTGGCAGTTGTTGCCGCTTCGCTCGAGAAAATCGCTTTGGAAGTCCGCGGCCTCCAGCGCACCGAAGTCCGGGAGGTGGAAGAATATTTTTCGCCGGAGCAGAAAGGCTCCTCCGCCATGCCGCACAAGCGTAACCCGGTCACCGCGGAGCAGATCTGCGGGTTGGCGCGCGTGGTGCGGGCCAATGCCCAGGCGGCGCTCGAAAACGTGGCGCTCTGGCACGAGCGGGATATTTCCCACTCTTCCGTCGAGCGCGTGATCCTGCCCGACTCCACCATCTTGCTCGATTACCTGCTCGCCAAGACCGCCAACCTGGTGGAGACGATGTTCGTCTACCCCGACCGGATGCGGGAAAACCTGGATTTGCTCAAGGGACTGATTTTCTCGGGACAGCTATTGCTGGAGCTGGTCGAGAAGGGAGCCTTGCGCGAAGAGGCCTACCGTTGGGTGCAGCGCAACGCCATGCAGGTCTGGGAGACCCGCGAGGACTACCGTATTCTCGTCGAACGCGACGACGACATCCGCCGCTACCTCACGCCGAAGGAAATTGCCGCAGTCTTCAACGTCGAGCGCTACCTGACGCACGTGGATGAGATCTTCAAGCGGGTGTTTGGGAAGTAGGGGCGCGGGCGTCCTAATGGGGAAGCGACATTTGAGGTGCCCCGGAGGGCACGAACCGCGCGGCCGGGCTTTCATCCCTGACCCGACTACTTAAAGGTCCAGGCTTACCCGCGCCCGAACAAATCCTACAACTATCCCTCTGCCAAAATCAAGCCCAACCGCAACACTACAACCGATTAATCACACTTGCGAGGTACCCTGCCCCGAAGCCGTTATCGATATTCACCACGCACACGTTGGGCGAGCAACTGTTGAGCTCGATCGGGATTCTCATTCAATGCTCAGTGTCCCAGTCCGGAAATCCAGAACCAACCGGTAACCGCGCAGGAAATCAAGACCCAAGAGCCCATCGACCCCGGCGCTGGGCGGCAACGTGTGGCAAAGTACAGGAAAGTTCAAACGTTCCTTCCCTAGTGCTTCTATCTTGTCGATCGAGACGCGAGGGGCAAATTCGACTCCGCTTCCAGTCGTAATCTGAACTCGCGCCTCAGTCGCGGCGGGATCGTACCCCAATAACACAACCGTCTCCCAACTCAGCACACTCGCGGTAGCGCCAGTATCTAATGCTAACTGCACGGCAAGGTCGCCTTGTTTGCCCCAAAGCTGGGCTAACACGATGACAGGCCCATCGGTTGGGTTAAAGGCGAAATTCATAGAATGATCGCCATGTCCTTAGGCATCGTCCCCATATAGAGGATAGCGGAGTGCCGGAGCTTCAGTTCCCTTGCCTTGCGGTAGACCTCGCCCCTGTCCTTACTGTGCCAAAGAACTTTGCCCGCTTTGACCTCTTGGGTTTCGGTTATGACCGGATCTTCGATTAGAACCCATTCGGAATCAAAGTCAGCTTTGATTTTCTCGAAAGCCATCACGTTGCTCATTGCTTCTTCCTCTTCTCCGCTGAACTTCACAACCGGTTAATCACGCTCGCCAGGTATCCCGCGCCGAAGCCGTTGTCGATGTTGACGAGGCAAACGTTGGGCGAGCAACTGTTGAGCATGCCGAGGAGGGCAGCAAGGCCCCACGCGGTAGCCATCAAGGAAGACGACGATAAGCTTCCTGTCGATGGCGAATGTAATGGACAATCACCACTTCCCTTTTCCCATCGACCTCGTAAACTACTCTGTAGTCGCCTACCCTGAGGCGATATAAGCGATCAGCCCCGGAGAGCTTGACGGATCCGGGTGGGAACGGACTATCTGTCAAATCCTGGATTCTACCCAGGGCGCGGACGACGACTTCTTTAGGAAGCTTCTTAAGGTCTTTCTCAATCGATGGCTTGAAAACGACCTTATAGTTGCCCATGGGCTTTGAGGCGGCGCTTCATCTCCGCGAGGCTAATTGGCTCCTCTTTGCGACGTTCTGCAACCACGGCAAGATCGTGAAGGTCTTCGAGCAGACGGCGGTATTGCGCGACGGGGAGGATTACTCCTTTCCTCTTCCCTTCGTCGTCTACCACATATTGCGCGCGAACAGTTCCCATTATTCTCTCCATCGAGCTCTGAATGCCAGTTTACAACCGATTGATGACGCTAGCGAGGTATCCCGCTCCAAAGCCGTTATCGATATTCACCACGCACACGTTGGGCGAGCAACTGTTGAGCATGCCGAGGAGCGCGGCGAGACCGCGGAAACTGGCGCCGTAGCCGATACTGGTGGGGACGGCGATCACCGGCGCAGCGACCATGCCGGCCACGACGCTGGGCAGAGCTCCTTCCATGCCTGCAACGACGATAATCACGCGCGCGTCGCGCAGGTGGCGGCTCTCGCCCAGCAGGCGGTGAATGCCCGCCACGCCGACGTCGTAAATCGGCCGCACGCGGTTCCCCATGATCTCGGCCGTCACCAAGGCTTCTTCCGCCACGGGGATGTCGGAAGTCCCCGCGCAGGCCACCACGATTTTCCCCTTACCGCGAATTTTCGCATCTTGCCGGATGGTGATGGCGCCCGACAACTCGTGGAGCTTTGCGCGCGCATCCAGTTTGCGTATCCGCTCGTAAATCGCCGCGTCGCCGCGCGTCACCAGGATGTTGTGACAATTGCGCAGCATCCGGCCCACGATCCCTTCCACCTGTGCCGGGGCCTTGCCGCGGGCGAGAACCACCTCAGGGAATCCCTGGCGCAGCGAACGATGGTGGTCAATCTTGGCATAGCCCAGGTCCTCGTACGGGAGGTTGCGCAGGCGGTCCACAGCGCCTTCGACGCTCAGTTGACCTCGCCGGACCTGCCGGAGCATTTTCGAGATTTCTTCGCGAGTCAAAACTAGCCCTCCCCTACGCGTCCGAAAGCAGTCAGTATAGCAGGGAAACGGGTAGTGTCTGAAAAGTGCGTTGATCGCTATTTCGCCATCGCTTCGGGAATGCGAAGAAGACTACCAGGACCCTGGCGAACAGATGCGGATTGCGCGAGCGCCTCGCGGAGTATCCGGCCCTGAGCGGGACCGCCTGTAGGACCCTCGAATGTCATAATAGGTAGATTATGTAAGTTGTCAACACTCATCGCAGAAAAAGGAAAAACGAACCCATTATGTTATTGAGAATAAAGGGCGGGTTTTCCACAGAACCCAAATTCGCGCCTGTTTCCCATGCCCGCCGCAGCTCATGCTTCTCTCCTCCTTGAAGGCTTGCAGGGGACACGCTGGAAGTCCTGTTTCCAATTTCCAATTTCCAGTTTCCAGTTTCCAGTTTCGAGTTTCCAGCTTGGGGGTCAGGGCTTCGCGGGGCTTACCGTTCCGACTTCAGAAACAGCACGCCCAGCGGCGGCAGGGCCAGTTCGACGGAGCAGGGTTGGTTATGCCGGGAAACGGGTAGTGACTCAGTTTGAAAAATGGGTGGCAAGTGGCGTGCCCTTGCTTATGGGGCTTTCCAGATGACGCGGTGCTTCTCATCGTTGCCAAACATGACAATCGAAGCGGCGGAAGTTTGCTCGGTTGCCCCCGTGACCAGTTTTTGCGTCTGTGTGCTCCCCAAGTCCATCTCAAAACCTTGCGGGTCTGAGAGCGTGAGGCTCGGCAAGCCAGACTGACCAACACCTAAGTACGCCTTGCCTTTTGCGTCGAAGAGCCCGATGCTGGGCTCACCTGACGAGTCAGCGTGTATTCTCACACCCACCTGTGGGGCCTCTGACGTTGGGGCGAAGAGAATGACACTAGGCCCGCCCGGTCCAGCGATTATGTGCACGGCACTCCTGCCTTGAGCGTCGTAAACCCCGATTTCCGACTCATCTGGGATCTGGGGCGGCACTGTTGCAAATGTGTGCATCCTCACCCGCACTCTCCCAGAGTTATCTACAACGTTAAATTCATGGGCCGTGATCTTCTGAGGAACGGGTTGCGTCGCGTAGATGGTGGCGAGGGCGGTTGCCAGCACAAGGGTAGCAAGACCAAATCCCTTGAGCCGCCGGTTGTCCCGCTCAAGCTTTTCCACTCTTCTGATAAGTTCCGTCTCGCTCATATTTCCCCCAGTGGACTATTGACACGTGTGCTAGGATACCAGAAAAGAAAAAGCCCCGATGCCAGTCGGGGCCTTTGGTTTCGGGCTGACACTCGAACACTAACACAGGAGTGTGCCCGATGCAACAGTCTATCAGGGATTATTTGGTTAACCTCCCGCGCCTTCTAGCCCAGTCTCAATTCCCAAGCGTTTGGCAAAGCGGAGGTATTCCTTCATGGCGTCTTGAGCAAGCGCGGCGTTTGATTCGAGGTCGGCATGACCGGCAAACGCAAAAGCCTGTAGGTCATCGTCCGTCAAAAGTCCGCGACTCTTTAGCACGTCCAAAATCACTTTGACGTGTTGCAGGTGCTTGGTCATTATGCTGACCATTAGGAGATGCTCCTGAGGAGTCATTGGCGCTCCCTTCTGATGGTTCTATTTATACGCCAACCTTACCAAGCATTTCCTCGATTGTCCACACGTGATCGGTAAGACCGGCTTCCATCCCAGGCGTAACGCGCAAGGTCTGGTGAATCCGGCAGAAGTTGTAATGCATATAATAGAGCGCCACATGATAGGCGTGGTTCTCGACCTTCTTTGAAAATCCGTTTGTCAGCCGCGTGAATCGGCGCATTCCCATTCTCATACTGAGGTTCTGGCGTTCGACGTAGCTTGTCGAGATGTGCTTAGAATCAGGGTTACCCTGAATCCTTCTCGTTTCGGCTCCGATGCATTGTGCGGGACTGTAGCGCGTTTCTTCCTGAGTTGAAGCATACAGTTTTATCAGCATTGCGTAATCGACCTCAGAACCGAACGCACCCTCGACCGCTTCTAAATAGGGCCTATGGCCATCTGTGGTAAGTTGCACGCGGCTCGCAAGTCGAGAAGCTAGGTCATCAATGAACATGCGAGCGCTGCGAGCATCCCGACTCCCCACCATAAATGAAGGGACTAGTTTCGTATCCGCGTCAATCGCTACCCATGTCCAGATGTCGCCGTAACCGAATTTACCCTTCTTGTCGGCGGGCACATTCTTTTCTTTGGCATAGCAGAAGGACCAGATTTCATCGCATTGTACGCGCTTGCACTTCAAGTTGCGAAGTGCCCGGTCCTGGTAATCCGCACACGCTGAACCGATTTCAGGAAGGAAATTGAGCACCGTATTAAAGGCTACATCGCACATGCGGGCCGTAGCTCGCAATGAATTCCCTTCAATCAACGATGCCGTGATTCTTGCTCGCGTCTCTTTATTTAGCTTATTCATGAGCGTATTATGCTTGAGCGGCACGCGCATGTCAAGAACTATATTCGGTTATTTTTCTTGGCGTTACACGCAAGAAAGCAGGCTGCACGCTAGAAGCCAAAAATAATCCTTGTATTGCCTGTTTGTTCCATGCAAGAATGCAGGCAGCCTTAAGGAAGGAGGCTTGTATGTCGGTAAAAGTCTTTTGGGGGGAGGATGGACGCCCCTATGCTGAGGCGGAAAGTCCGGCTGAGGCGTTAGAACTAATCAAACTTGGCTCCAATGGGTTCAGTAAACATTCATCGAAGCCTGACGCCCAACCAGTAGTTTTGCCTATTTCCATGAAGGAGGATATCCCGCAACGGGTGAAGCGCGTCTTTTCCGAAAGCAGTGAACGATCAGTAGCGATACTGAAAGTTCTGGTCAAACATCCGCAGGGGATTACCGGAGAGTCTTTGGCTGAAAATTCTAAACAGGAAGTCGCAGCGTTCGGAGGCATCTTGGGAGCCGTGACGAAGGCCGCCAGAAAATGTGGCTTGAAACCTGAGTATTTCTTTTATTCACAGCAGAAAATCGAGGGCTCGAGAAGGTACCGCACCTATTGGCCTGGGAAGCTTCTGCTGGAGCACATTTCTATGGTAGAAAAGGGAGGTGAAAAGCTTGTGGGCGCGTAGCTCAGTTGGAAAGAGCGTCAACCTGCTAAGTTGAAGGTCGCTCGTTCAAATCGAGTCGCGCCCACCCGTTCTTGAGTTCCGAGGTCTCGGGGTGTTGATAGCACCCTGAAATTCAAACCTCGGGGGAGGTCACAATGAAGAAGCGCTTCATTGTGGTCCTCGTAATCCACACGGCTGACAGCGTTATTGTCATCGTATGGATAATACGACCCCCCGTCGAAAGGCGGGGGGATTCGTTCTCACAACAAGTGTCTGTGACTGGTTTGTGCGATGGCAAGTAGTATTTTATAGACGTTGATGCAGGCTATGATTTAGGCTTTGTGGACCATCTAGCCTTTGCAGCATTAGAGGCGATTTCATGCCTCTGTTCCTGAGTGAGGGTGGCGGCCCTTGCTGGCCCTCCTCTTTTTCCGCCAATGCGTCCTATTTTGGCAAGGTATTCGCGGGCGGCCCGACTTGGCTCTGGCCTCTCAGATTCTCCTATGGACATCTGAAAGACGGCGTACGCCCGCTGGTTTGAGTCTCTCGGGAGTGGTTTGCTTGAGCGCTTCATGCATCCATTATGACACTAGTCGAGAGCATGTCCAGCGAAAAGATGAGAAAGAAAAATCAAAATGAGTCACTACCGGGAAACGGCCTTCCTTGACTTCACCGGGTCGGGCTAATAACATCGCGCCCGGTGCCCTTCATGCTCTCGGCTGGGAAAAAGACCGTCATCCTCGGCGTAACGGGCGCGAGCGGCGCGCTCTTTGCGCGGCGCGTGCTCCAAATGCTTGAGAGTGACGCGAAAGTGGCTCGCATCCACTTGGTGATCTCCGGCAGCGGCCTCAAGCTGCTTCGGGATGAACTCGACCTGGATGTATCAAAGACCGCCCGAATCCCCGCCGCGCTGGCTGGGGGGCCCGCGCGAAAAACCGAATATCTGCTCGACTCGGATATCGGCGCGTGCATCGCCAGCGGGTCCTATCTCGTGGATGGTATGGTAGTGATTCCGTGCACGACGGGATGCCTGGCGCAGATCGCCGGCGGCATTTCCTCCACGCTCATCGAGCGCGCGGCGGACGTCTGCCTGAAGGAAAGGCGCCCGCTCGTTTTGGCCGTTCGCGACGCCCCCTTTAATCGAATTCACCTGGAAAACATGTTGCGCGCCCAGGCCGCCGGCGCGGTGATATTTCCCATCATCCCCTCGTTCTACCATCGGCCGAAGACCATCGACGACCTGGTCACTCAGTTCTGCTGCCGCGTTCTGGCTCACCTGGGCCTGGAACAGCCCCGGCAGTTTCGGTGGAGGGGAGAAAAGAAATCCTGAATTGTGAATTCTGAATTATGAATGGACTCCCCGAGATTTGAAGGTCTCCGAGGGACTCCGACGGCGCAGGGTCCGGAATTCACAATTCAGAATTCATAATTCAGAATTTTCGGCTGGCATGGTTGAGTTTTCGATTGTCGTGCTCGCGCTCGCCGGGCTTGTAAATTCGTTCTATTTCACCTTCGCCTATTACGGGCGCGTCAAGAAATTCCGCTGGGTGCCGGAAATCCTCTGCGCGCGTGATGGCTCGAGCTGCGTCACTGTCGTCCAGACGCCCTACGCGCGCGTCTTCGGCGTACCGAATTCGCTGCTGGGGATTTTCTATTATCTTGCCGTCCTCGGTTGGACGCTGGGAGGATCTCGCGTAAGAGATGTCGCGTTACATGTCGGCTCGCTGTTGGTGCACCCGGCCAGCCTGCTGATTGCGGCGAGCGGCCTGACTGTCGCCCTCGGTTTTTACTTGATTTTTGCGCTCCGCCGCAGGCTGCACGTCGATTGTCCGCTTTGCTACACTGCTCATGCAATCAATGCCGCGTTGCTGGTATTATTGATCGTTGTCGCTTACTAGGCCCGCGTTTTGAAGTCCGCCATTGCAAGCCCCTCGCGCCATATCCGTCCCAAGGAGTCTTCCATGAAACTGTCTCATCCTCTCCGCTCGGTTGTCCTTGCTCTTCTACTGTGTCCAACCTTCGCTCTGCCTCAAGGATTGAAACCGCTCGAGCTACCCGCCCCGCAAACCAGCGGCGGCAAGCCGCTCCTGGAGGCCTTGAAGGATCGCCACTCCTCGCGCGAATTCAGCGCGCAGAAACTCTCTCCGCAGATTCTTTCGAACCTGCTCTGGGCCGCATTCGGAGTGAATCGCCCGGACGCAGGTAAACGCACCGCACCCTCGGCGATGAATTGGCAGGAGATTGAAATCTACGTCGCCACCAGCGAGGGGCTTTACGTTTATGACGCGAAGGCCAACCGCCTGAACCCGATCGGCGCCGAAGACGTGCGCGCGGTGACGGGAACGCAACCCTACGTGAAAGACGCGGCCGTGAACCTGGTTTATGTGGCGGACCTCTCCAAGACCGGCAGAGCCAACGCGGAAGACAGCTTAATGTACACGGCCGCCGACACGGGCTTCATCGCCCAGAACGTTTACCTCTATTGCGCGTCCGAGGGCTTGGCCACAGTGGTCAGGGGAAGCATCGACCGGCCGGCCCTGGCCAAGGTGATGAGCCTGAAGCCTGACCAGAAGATCATCCTGGCTCAAACGGTGGGATACCCGAAGAAGTGATCGGCGATCAGTCAACCGCCGGCGCGCCGGCGCGAATTGACCAACGGAGCACGGCTCAGGCAAGATGGGTTTTACGCCATGACGGAGAGGTCTCCCAGCGAATTGGCCGCGCAACGCGCCACTAACAACTCGAGCGGCGGCACGGGCCTGATCGGCAAGGTGCGAACGACGCTCGAAATGATCAAGTTCGAGCACTCGATCTTTGCGCTGCCGTTTGCACTGGTGGGGGCGATGCTGGCGGTGCGGGGCTGGCCGACGTGGCGCCAGTTCGTTTGGTTGATCGTCGCCATGGTGGGGGCCCGCAGTGCGGCCATGACGTTCAACCGCATCGCGGACTTGAAGTTTGACGCACTGAACCCACGCACACGCACGCGCGCCTTGCCGGCCGGGCGACTCAGCCTGCGGTTTGCCTGGATCTTTACGGCGCTCTCCTGCGGGGTCCTGGCGCTGGCGGCCTACCAGTTGAGTCCCCTGGCCTTCAAGCTCTCGCCCCTGGCCATCGCTGTCTTGCTCCTCTATTCCTACACCAAGCGATTCACGCTTCTCACCCACCTGGCGTTAGGGATTTGCGACGGCCTGTCCCCCGTGGCCGCCTGGATCGCGTTGCGCAACGGCGTCAGCGCGAGCGCGCTGGTGCTGGGTGCCGCCGTCGCGTTCTGGGTCGGCGGCTTTGACCTCATTTACGCCTGCCAGGACGTGGAGTTCGACCGCAGGGCAGGTATCCATTCTGTTCCCCAACGCTATGGAATTCGCGCCGCACTGGCCGCTTCGGCGGCGGCTCACACGGTCACCGTGGCGCTCCTATTGCTGGTGGTCAGAATGGAGGGTCTGGGTGTCTTCGCGCTGGCGGGTGTGCTGGTGATGGCAGCTCTGTTGGCCTACGAACATACCCTCGTCAAGCCCTCCGACCTTTCTCGCCTCAACGCCGCCTTCTTTACGGTGAACGGCTACATCGGCCTTTTATTCTTCGTCACCTGGGCCGCAGACTTATCAAGACATTGAATCACCAGCGCATAGGGCCATGTCAGAAAACGTCGGTTGTCCGTTGCCGATTCGCCTTCGCGCATGGCCCCGATCCCGGAGGTGCCGACCGAGGACCAACGGACGAGCGACAGAGCAGTTTTTGAAGAATCGCTTTGCGACGAGGCAGTTGCGGGGCGGGAAGGGGCGGCGAGAGCCGTTTCGGAGACTTTAGGGTGCCAGTTGGATGGCGACCCGAAACAAGGCGCTCCAAGACGAGGGTGTGTGGCGTATACTGCCCCCGCAAGAAACGCCAAAAAGGAAATCCTGGATCAGAAAATGAGCACAACACGGAAGACAACCATTCGAATTCTCGCAATCGCTGCGTTGTTGTTTGTCCTACCTGGCTCGATCATGGCCCAAGCCCCCGACGGCGAACTGGAGCGGGGTTTCAAGAACCCGCCGGATTCAGCCAGGCCGCGGGCCTGGTGGCACTGGATGAACGGCAACGTCACCAAAGAAGGCATTACCGCCGACCTGGAGTGGATGAAGCGCACCGGCATTGCCGGAATGCAGATGTTCGATGGCAATCTCGGCACCCCCCAATTCGTCGACAAGCGACTGGTGTGGATGACGCCTGAGTGGCAGGCCGCTTTTCGTCATGCCGCTGCGGAAGCCGACCGGCTCGGCCTGGAGATGGCGATGGCTGCTTCAGGTGGCTGGAGCGAGACAGCCGGACCCTGGGTGAAACCCGAAGAGGCGATGAAGAAGATCGTCTGGAGCGAGACGATGGTCGCGGGTCCGAAGAAGTTCTCCGGGGCGCTGGCGCATCCCCCCACGAACAACGGGAAGTTCCAGAACATGGGCATGCCGCCGGAGTTCAACTTGCCGGCCCCGACTGACCTTCCAGGGGCCAAGCCTGTGCCGCCCCCAACGCCGCCGAAGCCTGATGCGACGTTTTACGCAGACAGCAAGGTGGTTGCTTACCGCTTGCCGGATGGGGAACTGCGGATGGCGGACTTGCATCCGAAGGTTACGACGAGTGTCCCGGGTCTCGATCCGGCACCGCTCACCGACGGCGATGTTGCCAAGCCGGTCACACTTCGACTGAAAGAGGGCGAATCGCAGGCATGGGTCCAGCTCGAGTTTCCGCAACCCTACCGGGCCCAAGCCGTCACCCTCGCGGCCGGCAGCAGCGTGGCGATGTTCAGCGGTGGCGCCATCCCGGATGGTGAGGTCCAGTCCAGTAACGACGGCACGAGTTGGGCAACACTTGTCACCCTGCCCGGTCCGGATCAAGTTACCGGAGGCTTTCCGGTCCAAACGTATTCCTTCCCAGAGACAAGCGCTAAGTTCTATCGCGTCGTGATGCGCCCACCCCCGCCGAACCCATTCGTCGCGGAGATAGCAGCGGAGCTCGAGTTCCACATTCCCCCGGGGCGCAGCGTCAATTTGGCAGAGGTCGAATTCTCGGGGCCGCGGGTGAATCACTGGCAGGGCAAGGCGGCCTTCGGCAACACGACGGAGTTTCAATCCATCGCCACGCCCCGCATACCTCGGAACGAGGCGGTGCCGCGCCAGGATGTTATCGACCTCACCTCCAAGATGAGCCCAGAGGGCACGCTTGACTGGGACGTCCCGGCGGGCAAGTGGGTCATCCTGCGCCTGGGCTACTCGCTGACCGGCGAGAAAAACCATCCTGCCAGCCCAGAGGCAACGGGCTACGAGGTCGACAAGCTGAGTGCCAGGCATGTCGGCAATTACGCGCGAACATACGTGCAGATGATTTCCGGAGCCCTGGGGCCGTACTTCGGCAAGAGCTTTCGCTACTTCCTGATGGATAGTTGGGAAGCAGGGGTGGAAAACTGGACGGATGAGATGATTCCCGAATTCCAGAGGCGCCGCGGGTACGATCCCACGCCCTTTCTGCCGGCGCTCACCGGCCGCATCGTGGACCGCGCGGAAGCGAGCGACCGATTCCTGTGGGACTTCCGCCGCACCATCGCGGACCTGCTGGCCGAAAATCACTATGGCGTTGCGACCCGCTATTTCAATCAGCACGGCGTGGGACTTTACGCTGAAGCCATGGGCGCAGGCGCTCCGACGACCGGCGACGGGCTGCTCTGCAAGAGCGTCTTGGATGTTCCGATGGGCGAGTTCTGGACGCCCCCACCCGGAAAGAAGGACGGCGCAGAGCACCCGGCAGATCTGCTCGAAGCGGCGTCGGCAGCACACATCTACGGCCAGACGCTCGCCGGCGCCGAATCGTTCACCACCGCACCCAACGCTCCGGTATGGGCGTCACCCTACTACTTGAAGCCGCTTGGTGACCAGGCAATGGCATTGGGCATCAACCGTTTCATATTTCACACCTCCGACCAGCAGCCGTTCGTGGACGATCAGCACAAGCCGGGCATGACACTCGGCTTCTTTGGGCAGCACTACACCCGCAATACGACTTGGGCCGAACAGGCGGTCGCGTGGAACACCTATCTGGCCCGTGCCTCCTACCTGCTCCAGCAGGGCCGGTTTGTGGGTGATCTTGCTTACTTCTACGGCGAGGGAGCTCCGGCCACCGTGCCCTTCTGGAAACCCGTCAATCCGGCCCCGCCGCAAGGGTACGCCTATGACTGGGTCAACGCCGACGTTATCTTGAATCGTATGTCGGTCGAGAACGGGCTCCTGGCGTTGCCGAGCGGCATGACTTACCGCGCGTTGGTGCTGCCGAGCTACGTAAACCAGATAACTCTGCCGCTTCTGCGCAAACTACGCGACCTGGTGTCGGCGGGAGGCATCGTCATAGCGCCCCGACCGTTTGGCTCACCGAGTCTCGCCGACGAGGCAAACGAGGCGGAGTTCCGTTCCATCGTCAACGAGGTTTGGGGTTCAATCGACGGCATGGGTGTAAGGGAGCACGCGTACGGCAAGGGAAAGGTGTTCTGGGGTAAACCGGTGGATGAAGTTCTGGTGGGCGAGAATACCCAGCCCGATCTTGAATACAACCGGCCAGCGTTCGATTCTGAACTGGTTTGGATTCACCGTCACGACACAGACTCGGACATCTATTTCGTCGCTAACCAGAAGGAGCGCCCGGAAGAGTTCAAGACCAGCTTCCGCGTTGACGGGAAGGAAGCCGAGCTTTGGCATCCCGACACGGGTTTGATTGAGCCCGCCGAGTACAAAATCGAAGGCGGGCGAGCCAGTGTGCCTTTGTACCTCGAACCCTATGGTTCCGTCTTTGTAGTCTTCAGGCACAAAGCGTTGGCTCCCTCGCGCACCCTGCCGCACCCGTTGACCACGGCACTGGTGACGGTAGAGGGGCCGTGGCAGGTGAGCTTCCCTCCGAATTGGGGCGCGCCGCCTCAGCTTCGATTCGACCATCTTGCCTCTTGGACAAACTACCCCGATGACGGCGTAAAGCATTTCTCCGGAACGGCGACCTATGCCAAGGATATTGACGCACCCCAGGAATGGCTCCAGTCGGACGCGAAGGTTATGCTGGATCTCGGCACCGTGAAGGAGATTGCCGAGGTCTCGGTCAACAACAAGCCGGTCGGAGGCATTCTTTGGAAGCCGCCCTTCCAGGTAGATGTGACCGCAGCGCTCAGGCCAGGGAGCAATCACATCGAAGTAAAGGTCACGAACCTTTGGCCCAATCGGATCATTGGTGACCGCCAGCCGAACACCCCGAAGAAATACGCCTGGCTCGACTACAAGCCTTTCCGGGCCGATACGCCGCTGCTGGAATCGGGGTTGCTTGGACCGGTGAGGCTGTATTCGGTGACATCGAAGTGAGCGGGTGGAAGGTCATTCGACAGACTGAAAGGAGAATCCCATGCACTCCGTATTCGCCCAGCGAGTTGTCCGCTGCGGGATCCTGGCCGTTGTTCTTGCCCTGCCAACAATATGTCGCGCCCAGGAACAGGTGATTCCGGTGTGGCCTGGCGCCGCGCCGGGGTCCGAATCATGGACGCAGAAAGAGGAAACGACCCACCTTCCGCCCATGGCCGCCGGCGGCCCGCTCATTCGCAACGTCACGCAGCCCACGCTCACCGTTTTCCCGCCCGATCCCTCGAAGGCGAACGGGACCGCAGTCATCGTGTGTCCCGGCGGTGGATTCCATTTTCTTTCCTGGGAAAGCGAGGGTACAGAAGTCGCGAAGTGGCTCAGCGCGCGCGGCATTGCCGTGTTTGTGTTGAAGTACCGCCTGGTCGACACCGGCCCGACCGCCGAGGATTTTCGCAAGGCAGTCATGGCGCTGTTCAACCCTGGGCCGACCGCGGGACGCCCCGCTGGAGGTGACGGCCTTCCGGAATCGATGCGGAAGGCCGTGCCCTTGGCCATCGCCGACGGCCGGCAGGCCATGAAGTTGGTGCGGCAGCGCGCTTCCGAATGGGGCATCGCACCCGATCGCATCGGCATCATGGGATTCTCCGCGGGAGGAATCGTCACCATGGGGGTGGTGATGGAACACGATGCGGACAGCCGTCCGAATTTTGCAGCGCCCATCTATGGAGCGGGCCTTGCGGAGGGCGCTGCGAATCCGCCTGATGCCACTCCCCTCTTTATCCTCTGCGCCTCCAATGATCCCATCGCTGCGGCGGGCAGCGTAGCCACCTACACCAAGTGGAAGACCGCCGGCTATCCCGTCGAGTTGCACATGTACTCCAAGGGTGGCCACGGTTTTGGCATGAACAAGCAAGGGCTGCCCACCGACCACTGGATCGAGCGATTCGGCGAATGGCTTGAAGCGCAAGGGTTCATGAAACCCAAACCATGAGGCACATCACATCAAGGTTTTTACTGGATTCTGCAGGTAGGTTCCATTTCCTTGAAAACGAGGGAATCGAAGATGGCGAGGACGTGCTTGCGGTAAGTCAAAACGCGTTCCACTATGCCCTGGTACATGGGGTCGCGCACGGCCAAGCGCTGCCAGCGCTCCAGCACTCGAGGCGGCACGTCGATATCTTCGCGCAGCTTTTGGAGTGGATGGCCGCGCAGGAAGAGCCCGTAGAAGAACGCCGCCTCCGATTGCGGTTCAGCGAAACTGGAGTACAAGTCCAGCATAACGATCCCGCTTGACACTTAAAATTCTATGCTCGAAGCGCCCGGGGCGCCACAAATTTCCCGCTGCCCCGCGTCAAGCAGAATCACAATCATAAACCCCTTGTCAAGTCCTATGCAGTATTCATGCGGGTTCGGTAAGGGTCGAGGCCTGAGCAAGAATAATGCCAGATGCAAATTGGCCCGCGAATTGCTCCGCTCCCCAGCCCTGCCGCAGGCAGGCCGAGGAACAGTTGCAATCGCCGCCCCGCCCGGATAAGATTTGAGGTTCCCCTATGCCGGCCCCCAACCTGCGGATTGAAGACCACGCTCTCGACCCCCTCGCCGAGAAGGTGCTGGCCGGGCAACGCCTGAGTTTTGAAGAGGGTGTAACCCTTTACAAATCCAACGACCTGCTGGCACTGGGCTATCTCGCGAACACGCTCCGCGAGAAACTGCATGGAAGGCGTACCTATTTCAACGTTAACCGGCACATTAACCCTACCAACCTTTGTGTAGCCAGTTGCAAGCTGTGCGCTTTTGGGCGCAAGCCGGATGCCCCCGGCGCCTATACGATGGCGCTCGAGGAGGCTTACCACATCGCGGGGGAAAACTGGACTGAAGCGGTTACCGAGTTCCACATTGTGGGTGGGCTACACCCCGACCTGCCGTTCAACTATTACCTGGACCTGCTCCGGGGGCTGAGGGAACGATTCCCCAAGGTCCATCTGAAAGCCTTCACGGCTGTCGAAATCGGCTATTACTCGCATATTACCCGGCTATCCATTCGCGAGATTCTGGAACGCCTGAAGGAGGCCGGGCTGGGATCGCTGCCGGGCGGTGGCGCGGAGATTTTCGCTCCGCACGTTCGCAGAATCATCTGCGACCATAAGATCGGCGCACACACCTGGCTGAAAGTGCACCGCACCGCGCACGAGCTGGGGTTGCCTTCCAACGCGACCATGCTCTACGGCCACATTGAGTCGGACGAAGACCGCGTGGACCACCTCTTGCAGTTGCGGAAACTCCAGGACGAAACGCGCGGCTTCCAAACCTACATCCCCCTGGCGTTTCATCCCGCCAACACCGAGCTCGGCAAGCTTGTCCCGCACTCGGAAACCTCCGGGTTCATGGATTTGAAAAGCGTGGCGGTAGCTCGCCTGCTGCTCGACAACTTCCCGCACATCAAAGCCTACTGGATCATGATGACGCCGCGCGTGGCGCAAGTGGCGCTGCGCTTCGGAGCCGACGATATTGACGGCACCGTTTTGGAGGAGAAGATCTATCACGACGCCGGCGCCAGGACCCCCCAGACCCTGACACGGCAGCAGCTCATCCACCTTATCCGCGAGGCGGGATGCGAGCCCTTCGAGCGCGATACTCTCTACCGCCCCGTCACCCGCGCGGAAACTACCGTCACGGTTCAGGTCTGACTGCCAGTTTTCGATTCCCAGCGACGGTTTGCGGTGTATAATTAACAGGACTTATGCAGCACTTATTCTTAGCCTTCCTGGTTGGTCCATCCAACCCGGTGGCGCGGTACTTTTTCCATCTCTTCCACAAGGACCCCTTCCGGGGTCTCTACCGGGCCAATGCGTTTGATCTGTCCATTCTGATCCCTTATTTCGCAATTCTCATCATTCTCTCCGTTTACGGGCTGCACCGGTACTTCCTGGTCTTCATCTATCTCAAAAACCGGCACAAGGCGCCCCAGCCCCGGGAATATTTTCGACAATTGCCGCGGGTGACGATTCAACTGCCGATCTTTAACGAGCGCTACGTGGTGGAGCGGCTGCTGGAAGCTGTGGCGCGGGTGGATTATCCGCGCGAACTTCTGGAGATCCAGGTCCTTGACGACTCGACCGACGAGACGCGGTTTGTTTGTTCCCGATTGCTGAGCGAATACGCCCAGACCGGAATCCCCATCACCTACCACCACCGGGCAAACCGTGAGGGGTTCAAGGCCGGCGCGCTGGCGGAAGGGCTGAAGAGCGCCCGGGGTGAGTTCATCGCCATCTTCGACGCCGACTTCGTTCCGCCGCCGTCCATTATTCGCGACCTGGTCCATTACTTCACCGACCCGCAGGTAGCGGTGGTGCAGGGGCGTTGGACCTGGATCAATCGCCACTACTCGGGCCTGTCGGAAGTTGAGGCCATCTTGCTGGACGGCCACTTCGTCATCGAGCATGGCGCGCGGAATTCTTCCGGCCGCTTCTTTAACTTCAACGGGACGGCGGGCATGTGGCGCCGGGCGGCTATCGAGGACGCGGGCGGCTGGCAGCACGATACGCTTACCGAGGACACGGACCTCAGCTATCGCGCGCAGCTCAAGGGATGGAAATTCATCTACGACCCCTCCATCGAATGTCCCTCCGAGCTTCCCGTGGAGATGAACTCCTTCAAGACCCAGCAGGCGCGCTGGGCCAAAGG
>Ga0209777_10002792_pt1 | contig 22424 bp, 30 predicted proteins | sample FrelakmetHBP12HB_FD_187147 | JGI IMG/M metagenome (GOLD analysis project Ga0209777, IMG submission 187147) | Freshwater lake sediment microbial communities from the University of Notre Dame, USA, for methane emissions studies -HBP12 HB (SPAdes)... | ecosystem: Environmental > Aquatic >...
GACTGAGCAAGTAAAGTTTCCGTTATAATTTCTCACTGGTTCTACTGCTCTTTGAAAATCTAGGTTTCTTGGAACAATAAGAACTCTTTAAGAATAAAACGGAAAAATAATAGGATTCAATCTGATCAAGATGCAAGTAATTAATCTGCCTGGATGGTCCAGGGAAAACGTTAATTACAATGACCATCTGAATCAGAAATGAAAATGTTCTAATAGAACAAAGCCCCTCTAAAAAGGACTTAGTTCTTTAGATCATTTAAATCAGATCAGATGTAAAAACCCTTTGTTTTTTCACGCCCGTGAAAAGGAGAAGTCACTAAATGACTACTTTTAGCATCGGCGGTCAAAGCTCGGGTGATTTTAGGGAAACCTCTGGTCGCGTACAACTCCTCCATGTTGTTACCCGCAATAGTGTGGGTCTTTTGACAACGGATGCGTTTACGCAGGCTAACCCTCCCGTAGTCATCGCTGCTGGGACCGTCTCACACACGCTATCTGGTATCACCAAGACAGGTGTCCTTGGTGGATCAATAGCGTTCACACGCCCTGATGGTGGTAACAACCATCATGGTGGTCCTATCAAAGTTGGTGGAAACTGTGTAGTAGGGTATAAGCCTCTTGGAATCTATCTCAATGATTCTTTGGGCAATGCCTTCGAAAACACACCCGGCGTGGCTTCGGGACGTGGTACATATGTCTGCGGTAGTGGATCATGTGTAGGCGTTTCGATCTATGAGACCAAGATACTACTTGGTAACAATGCCGGAAACGATATCCAATATAACGTTGGTGATCCATTGTGGGCTTCGGAAAATGGATACATCACTAACGTTCTAGCGGACGCGTATGAGTACAACGTTAATGCTCAGAACGATATAAAGTTCTGCACATTGATGGGTGTAGTCAAATGCGCTCCAGATTCAACAAGCTCTTTACTCGTGTTTGACATGAGAGTCTAAGGAGAATTAGCCATGGGTCAAGTTACTAATGAAGTCAAGCAACAGGTAATCAGCGAGTACATCAAGACGGCAGCTGGCAGAGCGAAGCTTGCAGCGTCCATTAATTGAATGGTGGACATTAAATCCGGTAAATTGCTGGGACATCAAAAGGAGTAGATTTTTGTGGGCTTCAACATTGGAACAGTAAATGACAAGAAAGCAAAGCTCGGGATAACCCGAGATCTTCTTGTTCATTTATACTGGGTTGAGTCTCAGAGCACAGGTGATATTGCCTGTACTTTTGACACAACACGGGCAACTGTTGCACGTTGGTTGAAGTACCACAACGTACCAACTCGACAATCTAAGAACTTTGCTCATATATCACCTGCTTATCGTAAATTGGTTAAACTAGGCCACATAAGTTATGAGGGATGTGATGTGGCGCTAACTCCACTTCAAAGGTCTTTTTTGATTGGAACTTTGTGTGGGGACGGATGCTTGAAGAAAACGTCAGATCGCACTGGAACTGGCTATTATGCAGGGCATCATGGACCAAAGCAGGCGGCTTATTTGTTGCACAAAGCAGAATTAATGCAACCCCTTACCTCTCGTGTACATACAAATCCTGACGGAGATGTAGAGACTGCAACAGTTTCTACACTTGAACTCGGACAGTTACACGATCGTTTGTATAATGGCAAGGGTAGCAAAAAGTTTTTAGATCGTTGGGTGTTTGAGGATCTAGATGAACGTGGTTTGGTTTACTGGTACTTAGATGACGGTTCATTTTCTCAGATGCATTACACGATTAATTGTTATTCATCTGTAGTGTATAACTGGGAAGATGTGCAGAAGCTATTAACCAGAAAATTTGGAATCCCGTTCGCAATTCACAACAGTTACACAAATGGGATGAAGTCAATTTATGTCCCCACAGATGGGGCAGGATTGTTTACGGAGTTGATGCTTCAATACGCTCATCCTAGTATGTTGTGGAAAGCTCATCCTTGGTACATGTCTGTTCTTTCTGACAATCAGCAGCCAAGCCTTGAGGGAAACCTCTCGGAAGGTTCAACGACTGAGGAAAGCCTAACCTCTTTTGAGTATGGCGGTAACTCCTGCCTTAGTAAGGTGACTTACTTTGGTATGCCGGACACCCAAAATATGGGTGGTGATACAGTCTGAACTCACGGGTGACCGTGAGAGGTGAGTTGAAAGACTCCCCCGCTCTTTAGAGCGTAACACTTTTGGATTCAACCGCTTCGTCTCCGCAGAGACTATTCAGCCGTTGGTCGTAAGACCTTCTTGGTTGAGCAGCTTCCTGATGGAGCACTACCGATCTACGACAAGGATCCGGATGTTACGGCGTATGTGGTGGGTGAAGAGGGTGAAAACATCCTTGCCATCCAGAAGCCACGTCGTGTGATATTCCCCTTGTTTGAGATTGCATCTAACCCGGAAATCCCGCTGACCCAAATCAAAGAGAGACGATTTGACCTTATCGAACGTTCTCAAGATTTGGCGAAAGCGCAGATTCAGGCAGCGGAAGATGAAAGGGCGTTTACTGTTTTAGATAGTATCGCCACTTCAGGTTTCGACACCCTGCCAGCACAGACCAACCCGGATGTGCCAGCGGTTGCCCCAATCTCTCCTGCTATTCTGGCTGATGCGTTTGCGGAGATTGAGCGTCACGATTTACGTGTTGCTCGGATCTACATGAACGCTGTGGATTATGCAGACGTACGTAAGTTCGGTCGTGACATCCTGGATATTGAGAGTCAAGCGATTCTCCTGAAGACTGGCCTACAGGCCAGTCTATGGGGAGCGCAGATTATCACGTCTAGGCTGGTACCGACTGGCTTCGTGTATGTTTGTTGCGAGCCAGAACAATTTGGAAGAATTCCCGTAAGGACAGAGTTGACAATTTTGTCTGCGGATGATCCAAAGGCTCGGACTATTGGATTCAGTTGCTTTGAAAATTTAGGCCTTGGGGCATTTAACCCGAGAGGATTAACGCGTATAGTTATTGTTCGCGTGTAAGTAGTAGCCTAAATTAAGTAAATCAACATAAAGCCCGATCTGGAAACGGATTGGGCTTTATGCTTTTAATTTTGAAAGCTTGACAAAGCCTCAATTTGGATTATATCACAACATATGAGACGAATAGATTGCCCCATATCTATAGAAGATCTTAGAAAACTTTATACTGTAGAGAAACTTACAGATCAAAAAATAGCTGATCAGATTGGACTTGGGGCTACCGTAAAAAGGGTTCGTTCGTGGCGTAAACGATTTGGTATTCTAACCATTAATCGTACTGAGAGGCATAATGTTTTGCCTATAGAAGGGAATCTTCGTTCCCTTCTAGTCGGATCTATGCTTGGGGATGGGCGTCTTGATAAACTGCCTAATACTACTCGTTATATGGAAAATCATGCTGACAGCCAACGAGAGTATGCTGAATGGAAACGATTACAATGGGGATCATGGGTAAAGTCAGAACTTAAGCCGGTTTCTTGGGTTTTGGAAGGTCAAACTTTTTATGGGTGGCGTTTTGAAACGGTAGCCCATGCTTCATTTAATAAATGGCATTCCTTGTTTTATAATTCTGTGGGTCCTAAATTGCTCAGGTCAGAGGCAATTTGTTTAGTTGATCCTTTGGCGCTTGCGATTTGGTATATGGACGATGGATCAGCTGGATGGTGGCCAGAAATTACTTTTGGGATGCCAAAAAAGAGTCATGTAATAGCTTTTCAATTGCTTGAGAAGTTTAATTTGAAACCACGTTGGAAACGTAATAAAGGTAACACAGGAGTTTTAATTTTTGAGGGTGAAGATCAAGCTCATTTATTTATTTCTTTAGTTAAACCTTACATCTTAGATTGCATGAAGTATAAACTTAACTTTGGATTTCAAGGTCCTTTTTATCAAATTCGACAGGCAACTCCAGAAAATATTCTTCGTGAAATGGCTTCAAAGAATGTCCCAATACGTCGTATGGCTAAAGAACTTGGGGTATCCACTTCTTCAATTAATAGACGTTTACAACAACATAGTATTTTTCATCCTAGGAAAATTGGCAGGCCTTCAATATGTCAGTACCAAATAACTTAACGCCTGAACTACTACGTAAGTTATATTTGGAAGACCATCTAACTGATACAGAAATAGCTTTTAGATTTAGTACTTACCAAGCTAATATTAGTAGAATAAGAAAAAAGTATGGTATAGCTACTATTTTAAAAGCTGATCGTTTTGATTTACCAACGGCATTAACAGCTCGTCAAATCTCAATTCTTATTGGTTCCATGCTTGGGGATGGTAGGTTACGTAAAACGGGATCTTTGACGGCTAGTTTTTCTGAATACCATTCAGATGATCAAAGGTTTTATTTAGATTGGAAAGCCAAAGAATGGGGACCATTTTGCAGTTTGGTATCTCCTATAAATGATCCCCGTGGTTACTCAGGGGCTTGTTTATATACTCATGCATCTCGTTTGTTTCATCCTTATTGGAAGCTTTTTTATCCTAAAGGTAGCGGTGATAAAGAGTTTGGGAATCTTGATCCTGCTTCAGTTGATCCTCTTGCTGTAACGGTTTGGTTTATGGATGATGGGAGTAGAACGGAAAGCTACGCAAGATTTTCAGTTGGTCCTAATAAAGAAAGTCAGAATATTCAACTTCAGATATTGAAACGATTTGGAATAACGGCTTCAATTTATTCTGATGACGAGGATGCTTCTATTCTCGTTGATGGTAGGACTGATTACTCTAGATTTGTTGATTTAATCAGTCCTTATTTATTAGAAGGGATGAATTATAAGTTAGATGTTAAACCAAGAAAAGCAGGTACGGCTCCTAGGGACATAGTAACTTTTGAAAGAGTTACAGAACTATTGAATAGAGGACTTACTAATGAAGCTATTGCAAAAATTTTAGGGGTTACGCGATCTAGTTTAGGAAGGCATAAGATTCGTCTTGGATTTCCTGCAATGCCCTCAGGGCGTCTGGCAAAAAAATCTAAAAAGACTTATGACTTAGATTTTGCTGAGTCTTTGATCAAATCATTAAATCAGACTTCTCCAGATTTTGTTGAGCAAGTCTCTAATATTTTAAATGACACAGATTTCCCATTCTTAACAGTTTCGAAAGAAGAAGCAAAACATGCTTGGGATTTGTTAGTGTCATCTACACTTAGATTGGATGAAAATGGTATGGTTGGCATCCCTGCTCAGGAGTTCTCCTTTTGTGACAGATTTTTTCCTTATTTATTTGAAGCTTATTATTGCAATAATCCCTCTACTTATTCAGCTTGGCATGACAAAAATAGACTAAAAGATGCCATTAATTATCAAATAAAAAGCGTAGATTCTTTAACTCCTAGAAATGTGTTTGAAGCTCTTCGTTTTATTATCAAAGCTCCAATTAATTTTAGTCCTTATGTTGCTAAGGCTTTAGTTGAAGCTTATTGTCCAGAAGGAGGAATAGTATTGGACCCTTGTGCTGGATATGGGGGAAGAGCTTGTGGGGCATTAGCAGCAAAACGTAAATATATTGGAGTAGAGCCTCATCCTAAAGCTAAATTGGCTTTTAATAAACTTAGGGCTGTCATAGGAGATTTCACATTCTACAATGAAGCTTTTGAGGATGTATCTTTGGGGGATTTCAAAGTTAATCTTGTGTTGACCAGTCCTCCTTGTTTTTCTTTGGAACGTTATTCAAATGATATTAAGCAGAGTTGGGTACGGTACAAAACTTGGTCTGCATGGGTGCAGGGATTTCTTTTACCTTTTGTTTCTAAGAGTTGGGAACATTTGCTTCCAGGCGGATTCATGGTAGTGAGCACTAAAAATGTTCAACTAGAAGGGCATAACTATCCCATCGCAGATGAATTAATACGGTTAACTATTAATATTGGATTTTCTTTAGAATGCACTCTTTTTGATAGATCTGATCTTTCGTTTAGGAAAGAAAGTGTTTATGTATTTAAAAAACCTTCAATGGTGTAATTAATTATATAGAAAGGAACTTCTTCCATGAAATCTTACGAATTACATCTCCCTGTGTTCAAACAAGGTGACGATCTGTCTTGGCAGATAAAGGAAGCTGAAGGGGATCTTCCAGAAGCTTTTAAAGCGCAAGCTGAAGTTTATGAAGAGGCAGCTCGCCTTTGCAGGTTTATGAGTGAAGAAACTAAAAAGCATCCTCTTAGGGTAGAAGCGGGCACTCATATGATCGTGGTAGAAGGGGCGGAAGAAGTTTTGGAAGCCTTGGTTAAGGAAGGGGCTCTTATCACTGAAGAATTCGAAGACGAGGATATTGAACCATTTGACTTAGAAAATGAACTAGATGAAGCTGATGACAATGAAGAGGAAGAATCGGACTAACCCCCATGATTACTTTTGGTTGGCGTATATTTTTAGTTCTATTCGCTTTTTTCATCATTGTGGCTACTCAATCGGATGCAAAAGGGGATAAAATAGTAATTGCTAGTTGGCTATTATTTCGGGTAACCGTCTTTTTAATAGCGGCTTCTCTTGTGCTTATAGCAGCTGTTGGAAAAGTTCCATTTTAATAATCTTTTTTGTTTTTATCTAGGTCATGGAAACAATTAGTGCCTCCACGGTTGTAGAGCGTTTTATTAAAAGCGCTTATCACGGGCGTTTCTTTATGCCTAGGGAATCTTATTTGCCTAAAGAAGCAAGGGGCAAGGATCCTATTGTGCCTGAAGGCACAGATTTAGCTATCTGGCCTTATGAATCTGAAGTAGCGGAAGGCAAAAAGTTTTACGCCATTGGATTTGTGGCAAAACAGAGTAAGCCTTTATTTCATTTCAACTTTAGAAATGAAGCCAGTCGTGATCAGTACATTCAGAAAGCTATTGCTGATCGTAAAGTGACTCTAGCATTTAAACAACAACGTCAACAAGAACGGCGTGAGTTTAAACACGAATTCAATGTTGGGGATATCCTTTATTCTTCTTTCGGTTATGATGAAACCAATATTGACTTCTTTGAAGTCACGAATATTTTAGGACCTCAGATGGTTGAGTTACGAGGATTGTCTCAAAAGGTGGTAAAATCTGAGGGTGGGACTGATTATGTAGTTGCGGTTCCAGGAAAGTACATTTCTTCTCCAATGAGAAAGCGTGTTTCTCCGGGGCATCATGTCAGAATTGATAATGTTAGATCCGCTTCTAGATGGGACGGGAAACCAATATATCAAACAGCTCCGGGATGGGGGCATTAGCATGTTAGCAGAACGAGTAGCTAATAGTTTTCTTGAAGCAACTGGTTTTCAACCGGGGGATCACATCAAAGTGAGATCAACTCACGGTTATCCAAAGTTTCGTGGGGACACAGGCGTTGTCGAGAAGTACGTCCCATTTGGTAAATATTATGTTGAACTAAAGCGTAATGGACGTGCTATGGTTTCTGAAGATGATCTTGAAAAGATCTAATCTTTTTCTGTAGGCGGGACCATTTTAACAAAAGTGACTGCTCCTGACGGATCACTTTCGAACACTAGTTTACACTTACATTGTCGTTGAATGATTACCCCAGGAGCTTTCATAGGGTGTTGGATATTAATATATTCAGCACCGCAGTTGGGGCAATGTGTTTCTTGGGGTGGTAAGTTTATTACCAGTTCTTTCATCTTCTTAGCATTGGTAATTGTTTTTGAGGTCATAATAGGAAGAGTTACACCGAAATTGGTGTAATCTCTAAAAATGCATCCTTCTTGGAAGGCAGCTCTTGCATCTGAGTTCGAAAAGCCTTATTTTAAGGCTCTCCTTGCCTTTGTAAGGCAGGAAAGAACTAAAGGGATAGTTTACCCACCTTCTGGTTCTGTCTTTACTGCGTTCAACGTGACGCCTTTAAATGCCGTCCGCGTCCTTATCTTAGGCCAAGATCCTTACCATAGGCCTAAGCAAGCTCATGGGTTAAGTTTTTCAGTGCTGCCGGGAACTTTAGTTCCTCCGAGTCTTCAAAATATTTACAAGGAATTACGAGATGATCTTGGAATTCCTGTCCCTACGCATGGCCATTTACTCAAATGGGCGCAACAAGGGGTCTTTTTACTCAATTCTGTTTTAACTGTTCGTGCAGGGGAGCCGGGTTCCCATCAAGGGCACGGGTGGGAAATCTTCACTAATTCTGTAATTCAACTCCTCAATAATCGGGATCAAGCTATGATTTTTGTCCTTTGGGGCAAATATGCCAGGGACAAAGCTTCCCTTATTAATACTCAAAGGCATGTTGTTATAGAATCAGCGCACCCTAGCCCTATGAGCGCTTATAATGGCTTTTTTGGCAGTAAACCTTTTTCTAAAATAAATAAAGCAGTGGAGAAGTTTGGAAGTAACCCCATTGATTGGAAGCTTTGAGTTTCCTTTTATAAATTGATTTTCTATTTATCATTTTTCATTAAAAAGAATGGTTATTTACCTTTTTAATGGAGATATAAAATGGATGAAATCAAATTCAAAACTGGGGTGTTTCAAACTTTCGTAGCCACTCGTAGTTTTGCTCTTGGGGCGTTGAATATCACGGTGGCTATAGGGGGTGAGGTAGAGTTCGATGGTACAACCGTTGATTATGCGGGGACAAGATATACGTTTCCGCAATTGAGAGGCGCTACAAAAGCGGGTTGGCTCGTTTTGGCCTCTGAGTATAAAGAGGGCAGTTCTGAGTATGGCCGTTCCGTGTCTGCTAATATTAAAGTCAAGCCTCTTTTAGGATCTACTAAGCCTTTTGAAGGGCTTGCAATAGAGGCTGATGAACGTATTGTGGGAAACTCTAAAGAGCACACAGCTTCCGTAAGAGAACAGAATAAAGCTTCTAAAACTAATAAAGTTTCGAATGCCAGCCAAGGAGTAGTTCAAGAGGATCCTCAAGAAGGGGTTCCAGTTAGGACTTTAAAAACTCCAACTAAGTCTAAGAATTCTCTAACAGCTAATTCCGCTGGATCGTTAATCAGATCAGCAGAAAATGTTCAAATTAAAGCAGGGCAAGGTGTTACGGAAGAGGACGCTTTAAAGGGCATGTCTGATGAAGATCGGGAAACTTATTTGGCTGAAAAAGACGCTTTACGATCTAAGCATATTGGGGTTCAATCTCCTCAGGTAGTAGGTAAAGTCAAGACTGCCAAAGTTAAAGAGGCTGAAGGGATAAAGCTTACTCAGCAAGTTGGTGGCGGAATTGAAATAGCGGACATGGCAGGTATGGGGGGTAAAGCTAAGCAATCTACTATAGTAGAAGATGGCATTACGTTTAAGAACACCAATGGTCCGGAAAGGCTTCAACCAGAAGCGCATCCAAGAACTCCAAGGCAGCCCATTATGTTGAAGGATGGTACAGCGGATGCCAGGATACAAATAGCTCGTACTATATGCCCTGAATTCCCGTCTAATTATGATTTTGCTGCTTCTTCTAAAAAGAAGTTAGTCAGGCTTCAAGCTGATTTTGGAAGTCGTCCCGATGTCCTAAAAGCAGTTTTCGTCGCTGAAAGCGACGAAATGAAAGCTAAGCTGGTAACGGAATTCCCAGCTATTTTCTCGTCTCAATCCTAAAGAGATAACTCTTTCTGTTATCGCTTTATTTTTTATGAGATCTCTAATGCAATAGGAGATCTCTAACGTGAATGATTCTTGCTTTCAAAGAAGTCAAAATAAAGAAGCTAATTCCGTTCAAAATAAAGAAGCTAGTGGCGTTGTAGTTTACCTCTTAGAGGAATTGGGGGATGCCAGGCTTCGTTGTGCCCAACTCAAGAAGTTTATTGATGAGGCTGTTAATCTCATCAATAAATCAGAGCACAGGGATCATTTCTTTGAGGCAGCCGCACATTTAATATATGGGGTTCCAGATACTTTATTGCGGATGGACAAAGCTCTTAGTGCGGCGGCTTTAGCAGCATCCAAGCTGGACTATGAAGAGATCAAAGATGAGTTACGTCCAGAAAAAGTTGAAGAGTTAGAAAAAGCGCTTGAGGAAGTCAGAGTCAAGCGAGTCAAACGACAATCTGAAGAAAAAATTAAAATCCCAACGGTTATAGCTAAGTTGGAACATTTAGCAGCATCAACGGAAGCTACGGGTAAAATAGACTCTAAGCAGTTAGCAGGTCTTGTCTCTCGACTAGAAGGACAAACAAAGACTGCTTCAAGTGATGAGATCGCTAGTGCCTTTAGAGAATTAGCAATAAGTCTTGTAAGTGAACCTAAAGCTCCAAGTAGATTGCTATTAGCTTCAACGCTTCGTAAGATCTTAGCTGATACAATTGATGTAACAGCAAACTCTGGAATTCTTGGGTTAGATTTAATCCAAGATACTAGAGAGTTGTCTGGAACAAATCTTGAGATTGCTCTAAAACATGCAAGGGATCATATCTTCTGTTGGATGGAAATTTTAGGAACAACAGAACAAGTTTTAAAACAATTTATAGATATCTCCTTAATCAAATCAGGCCCATTAAAAGATACCCCAAGTTCTTTAATTAAGGGCACTCAAGAATTAACGAATAAGCTTAGTGCTTTACATAAAAAAATGCAAGATGTAGCTCATGATATATACGATGTGTTTATGGGGGTATCTAATTCTTCAACTGAAGAGTTTTCTCGTATGGCTTCTGAAGAGCACCAATCTGAGCTTGAGATGCAATCACGATTTGAAGAGGGCAAGCCAGCGGATCCTACTGAAAATATGAGTCCTGAAGACGTTAAAAAGTGGTGGGAAGAACATAAGAAAAATAAAGATAACTTCAAAGAAGCTTCTGAAGATCATGAGGCTGAAATGGGAGTTGAGTCTCGTTTTGAAGAGGGCAAGCCCGCCGATCCTACCCAAAATATGAATGAAGAAGATGCAAAAAAATGGAAGGCAATGAACGAGGAACACGGGGATCGTTTCAAGTCTGCTTCTTGGAAATTATAGAGGTAAAGATGGATCACAGTCGTTGGAAAATGAGTTATACCATTAAAGAAGCTCATGCAGATCCGTATAAGCTCTTTAAGGAGATGGAAAGTTCTGTAGAGTCCTTGTTGAAAGCTAGGGGTCAAATTCGAGTTGTTTATGAGGCTCTAAGCGAAATTCAAGGAGACGCTTCAGGATTAGTTTGGACGAATAATTATAATAATCCTGAAATTCGGAAGGTGTACGATCTCCTTTATAACATGGATCATGCTATTGGGGATGCATTTAGATCTATAGAACGTTTAGAACGTGACTTGAAAAAAATGGTTGTTTAATGCCAAAATTAACACAGCCTCTTGTAACTCGTCCAGCATATGGGGAGAGCTATTGCCTTTGTGCTGAGTCAGGATTGCCCTCTGGTGGACCAAGTTCTAAAGGATTGCCTTTGGAAGACAGTATCCCTGGATCGGTTACTTTTGCTAAACCAGAAGATTCCATCAGAGATTTTGATCGTAATACTGATACCCCAATATATCGAAAAGACAACGCCGATGATTTACTCAAGGATCGTGATCGTATAGATGTTCGCGATGATAACGCGGATAGACACGATGGTATTGGTTATCCTGGTAAAGGGGAGTGGGATAAGAGGGGGCCTAAAACTAAATGGCCGTATAGAGATGATATTCCTAATACAAAATCAGCTTCATCTGAATTTGTGCTGGAATTATACAAACTAGAAAAAGCTCCTATTTTGCATGTATCTGGGGAAGCAATAACTAAAGTGGCTCTTCGTATGGATCCTATTTTAGAAGGGCTTAATCCAAAGTTTGTTGAAAGAGGTAATCGTTGCGCCGTTAATGTAAAAAGAGCTGATATTAAAAATCTGAGATGGATCTTTTCAGTTGATTGCGGGAACGGTCCTAAAGTGGTCAAAATCAAAGCTTTTAGAAAAGGCAATATTACAAAAATTCCTAAGATGGATTTGGATATAAAATGTTCTTGCCCCGCTTGGCAATGGTTAGGACCTGAGTTTCATGCAAATACGGAAGAATATATTGATGGAAAGCCAAGAGGGACAGCTTCAGTCCCCGTTATAAAAGATCCTACTGGAATAAACAGAGTGTGCAAGCACGTGAGCGTTGTTTTAGACAAGATAAGATCGTGGGAATTGCCTCCAATTAAAAAGAAGATCAAATAAGAGATGCCAATTTATAACACAAAATGTAAAAGTTGTCAGAAACAAGAAAATCGTAAGCTTACTTTTGATCAATACGATCAAGTAAAAGCTGAACAACTCAAGTTAAGTTGTTCTTGTGGGGGTGAAGCTCAATTAATATTTGATCCTACTGGCGTTGATTTCGTGCTCAGAGATGGGATTTCAGGGGGGTGGGTAAGTAAAGCTCATAAAGAAAATTCCTATAGGGTTAATCGTAGACATTTAATAGAGCAACGGCAACGGGATCATGTCCGACCTAAAGAACTAGTCCCTAATTTTCAAGGACAAGTGGCTTCATCTTGGAAAGAAGCAAAAGATGCCGCTTATCAATCCAAGTTTGATGCAGTCAAAAGTGAACATGGTGTGAAAGCGGCTGTTGAAGTTGCTACTAAATCAGCTAAGACTTATGATAAGTTTGTAAGGAAGGGGATTAATCCCTAAAAAAGGATACCAAAGCCATGGCTGCTAGATTATTTTCAATTAGGCGTAGACGACCCCATATAGTGGACTTTTACACCCCCTTTGTGCAAGGGGTTGATGGATATCGTATAAAATATGCTGTTAATTTTGATGGAGTTTTTGCGGATATTTTAACTTCAACAAATATTGGCTTCATAGATGATAATGTGAATCGTAATGTTATTGAAACGCAACCAACCAATGAAGTTAGGATTGTTTTTGACCCCACTACATACCATATTGATGATTCTAAAGCTTTTTGGTTAAAACTTGCAAGAGTTGTAGGAGGGGCGGAAACATTAGTGGGGGCGGCAACTCTTGTTTTGCCTGATGCAGCGCATCATGGAACGGGAATTGTAGTAATTCAAGGTAATGCACCTGCCACGATATTACAACTGGATCTGCCTAGAACTATGGAAGATTTTAGAATTGTTAATGAAGATGCTAATAATAAGCTTTTCATAGGCACAGAAGATGGCGGGGCAATGATGACTATTTTGCCTAAAGTAGGGGTGCAAAATATAGGTTATCGTGGGGCGCAAGGCTCTCTTTATGTCCAAGGAGGAGTTCAAGGACAGAATACCGTGGCTTTTTCAGCAACGTTCACCTTGGCTTTTCCACGGTAAAAGTAATTATAAACTTCCTTTTATTATTTAACTTGCTCAAGAGTCTTACTATTATTGCTCCCACATTGGGAGAACCAAAAATCTAGAGAGGTAAAGATGATTCGTCTAATCCACAATCAAACTGTTCAGGGAGCCATTGTAGTTGATGACATCGATGATGGGCTTCCAAATAAGCTTTATCATCGTCTTGGCTCAACGGCTGACCCCAAAGCTTATGTTCGTGATGGGATAATCGGAAAGCCCAAGCAGCCTTGTTATATTCCTCGTACTATGGCGGGGAATGGATTTCCTTTGATTCCTGGTTATATAAACCTGGATATGACTCAACGGGTTACCCTTTCAGCGGGAAAAGGCAAGATCTACGGACTTCAGAATAACCCCGTAACAGCTCCGCTAATTACTGTGGTGACGATTGGTCCAGGTGGTGTCAATCCTCTCGTGGCGTCTGATATGATAGCGCCTACTATGACTTTAGCGAAGCTGGGAATAGCTCCTGCTCCGTTAGATTTGACTTTGACAGGAACTACTTTCTTGTCAGTCACACCTGATATTACTACCGTAATTGTTACGGGTGTAGGAGCGGTTGTTTTGACTTCCCTCCAAATTACAAATGCTGGCGGTACGGTAACTGCAACGTCTATTGTAGTCCCAGCTGCTTTGGTTGTTGGAATTCAAGTGGCTAACACATCTGTTCAAGTGCTAGCTAATGAAAAATTAACAGCGGTTATAGCTGTATCGTAAACGTTGCAGCCGAAGTCTAATTCTTAGCTTAAAAAGTCAGAACTATTGGAATTTTTTAGTGTGGTTTATCATTACATCCCCTGGATTTTGGAGCAAGAAAGCTCAACGTTTCAAGAAGTTCACCAACGTTGGCGTCCAAGAGACTTGTTTCTTATGCGCCAAGTCCAGCTTATTCTCAAGGATATTCGATCAAGATATACAAGCCTTGAGCTGGCTAGGGATGAATTTAAACTACTCGAAAATGCATCCAAGTATTTCAAATATCTACAACGTATGCGGATTTGGGCTAGGGAAGCTAGTTTCGCTTGGAAGGCGGATCAGCTCAAATTTCTCAAATCCGTTGCAGGATTTTATTCTGATTATGGAGCGGTCCTTCGTTTGTTGAAAATAGATCAGTTACGAGGGAAATTTTCCACAACTCAGCAGGAAAAACAACCAACTAATCAATCGTTATAGGAGAAGAAACAATGCGTATTGGAGTTATTCGTGGTGATATGCCGGGTCCTATTTGCCTCATGGATCTAGAAACAGTTAGTGAGTACAACCCCCCTACGGAACCAAGAGGACAAGAGCGTCGTTTTGGCCGTCCTGATCCAACGGTTGTTGGGGGAGCCGTAGCGGTTATTCCAGCAGGGCTTCAGGGTACTATAGATGTTTCTGCTGGTGCTAATATTGGTGCTGGTAATCATACTCTCAGAGCTAAGATTGATCCGTTGGCAGCATTTACGGCCATCACGGTGGGCAATGCTATTTATGCATCCGGTGCTGCTCTTGTAGTGGCCGTTAATACGGCCATACACACAGCAGGTCTTAATGCTAGGGCTCGTTTGGATGGTACAGGTAAGTATCTTGTTCTTCAAAGTGGAGTCCCAGGGGTAGGCAGTTATATTGAAGTTGATGGTGCCCTTTCAACTTTCAACGCGGCTGTAGGGTTTAATTTGTTAGGTGATGGTTTTACAGTTCCAGATGTTCCTACGATCATTACGGCACTTGCACCAGTATTAGGTGTATTGGATGTTTCAACGCCTACCCTTTTGTTAACTGTAGGATCTGGGGCTACTGGGGCTCAACTTACGGCTTTAGCAGATACAATTGCCCCTCGGTTTATTGAAACTGATGTGGTGATTAAGAGCTTCCAAGTGGGAATGATTTCAGGTTTCCGTAGTGCTACTTACAATCCAGATCCTAATCGTTGGCCACAATTACCAAATGGTCCGGCTATTACGGTTGTAAAAGATGATGGAGTAACCCTTTTCACAGCTCCACTTACGGTTGTTACGGGTGCGGTACACAATGCCCCTAATGCCGGTGATATTACTATAACTGGAACCAATTTGGGAAGTATCGGAGCGATTAATTCTGAGGTTGAGTCTACAATAGTTAGGGTGATTTCAGCTGATGGTTCTCGTTCTGTAAAGCTTTATCAAGCTATCATTGAAAGTACTCTGACGGGTGGGACTCAAGGAAAAGTAACATCTACTTCGATTGTGATCCCAGCTTCTTTGTTGAGTTTGTTAGGTGTTATTGGGTCTAAGGTTCGTGTTCAGTACACGAGCTTGGCCTCGAATCTACAATTAACTAATATTCATGGTTTGGATCCGAATGTGGGTCAGTTTACTGTGACATAGGCTTTGACCGAAAAATGATTAGTGATAGTTAGATTTTGGTCAAAGCTTAGAGGGCTTAATTAGAAATAGTTATGCAGAAGTTACAGCTAAAGTTAAAGAACGCACCTAGGGATGTACAATTACTCCTAGTCCCTAGCTCTGTAAGTTCTGATTTAAACAAGAACTCAAAAGGTTCTAGTGATCAGGACAAAGTACTGGACTGTAACAACCTCGAAGGAGTTCGATCTAATTGTAAACATCAGAAGTCATTAAAACTTCTAGTTTACGTTATATCGAAGTCTGGTAAGCCATTGATGCCTTGTAGTTGTACTAAAGCTAAGAACATGTTAAATAAAGGAGCTGCAAAAGTAATTAAGAGAATCCCGTTTACTATCCAACTTAACTTTGATTGTGAAGAGAAAGTTCAAAATGTTACGTTAGGTATAGATACGGGATATAAGTACATAGGATTTAGTGCTGTCAGTGATAAAAAAGAATTGATCAGTGGAACAGTAGAGTTAGAGAACAGATGTGCTAGTAGATTAGAAGAAAGAAAGAGTTACAGACGAAACCGAAGAAACAAACTTTGGTACAGAGAGCCTAGATTTAATAACAGAGTTCGCAGTAAGAAAAAAGGTTGGTTACCTCCCTCTGTAAGCAGAAGGTTTACGGCTCATCTTAAATTGATTAATAAGATGTTTAAGATACTTCCTATAAGTAGGGTTATTGTAGAAGTTGCTAACTTTGACATACAAAAGCTAGAAAATCCTATAATTGAAGGAGTGCAGTATCAACAAGGAACGATGTACGAATACAGGAATAAAATAGCTTACTTAATAGCTAGAGAACATGGTCATTGTCAACATTGTGGTAAGGAATACATTAAAGGTAATCCATGGAGATTGCATCATATTTTTGGCAGAGATCTTGATAGACCAGAACATTGGGCTCTATTACATGAAGAGTGTCACAAGGAAATACATGCTAAAGGATTAGAGAAAACTTTACGGAATAAGAAGGTTAAATCATACAAAGACTCTACATTCATGACTATAATAAGAAGTAAGTTTATTAATGAATATGACTACAATGTGACTTACGGCTACATAACTTTTCAAGGCAGAATTAATCTTGATTTGGAAAAATCACATGTTAATGATGCATTCGTTATTGCTAACGGAACTAAGCAAGTACGAGCTAAACAATATAGATTATTACAAACCAGAAGACACAATAGATCTATACAAACCAACAGAAAAGGTTATAGACCTTCAATAAGAACTAGTGTGTATAAAATAAGGCCTCATGATTTAGTTTGGTATGAAGACAATAAATATGAGGTCATCGGAGTTCAAAGTAGAGGTAAATATGTTGGAGTAAAGAATAAAAGTAAAGTAATACCCACTAAAAAGATAACCAAACATTACCACTTTAATACCTTTAGCTGGGAAATGGGTCCTAACTAGAGCATTAATTGGTTAATATAAACTTATCAGTCAAAGCCGATGTAAATAAAAAGCGGTATCTTTTTTGTCAAAAGTTTTTTGCTTTTGACCAGATGTAAATTGAATTTAATTTATAGGATATATATTTAAGATGAAAAAAAGTGAACAAAATGACAAAGAATGGCGTACACACGACTTATATTTTGCGGGGTATTTGCAAACGGCTGGAGTTCCGATGGTTAGAACAGAGAAAGAAAACAGCCGTCTTTTTTTCATATTTGATGTGTCTATCGCTAATATTGAAGAACTAAAAACCGCATGGTTTAATAGTAGCGGTAAGGTGGCAGCGTTACCTTACGCAAATAATTTGAAAACACTCAAAACTTTGTGCCATATGTAGTACATTTCCTTACATGTAGGTAGGCAAGGGGTGTTCTAGATGTCGGAGGATATCCTCATAAAAAAATGTGAAATTCACTTGGAGTTTTGTTTGAATGCTTTGGAACGGTAAAACATTTATATATTTTGATAGGTATGATGATTGCTCGGTACGCCGAGACTATTATAATTCTAGAATGTATCGGCCATCTTTTGCGGCCATAGATTAAATCCAAATTAAATTGGTTTTTACTAATTAAAAAGGAAGAAAAATCATGGCTGCTAAAAAACAAACTTTGTCTAACGCTCTTCTTGACGCTGTTCTCAGCGGTGTCGCATATGTATCCCCTCTCACGCTTTATTTGGGGCTTTATACCGTAGCTCCTACGGATACTACGCCTGGTACGGAAGTGGTAGCGGCGGGTCCTACAGGGTATGCTCGTCAAGATGTGGCTGCTGGTTTTGTATCGCCTCCAGTGGCTGGCGTAACGTCCAATATAGCTCCTATTACGTTCCCAGCAGCTCTTTTAGATTGGACAACGGTGGTGTCAGCTGCCATTTGCGTTAGCAACGTCCGTGGGACAGACGATCAACTTTATTTTGGTGATTTGACTGTACATAAGCCTGTTGGCGTTGGTGACGTTATCAGCTTTGCTGCTGGTGCGTTAGTTGTATCAGAGTCCTAATAGTTATTGCAGTCCATTGTCTTTAGAGAGTTGTTGCCTAGAATCAATGAGGCAACAACTCTCTAATAGTGAGGGATATGGCTCAAAAAGACGCCAATGCTATTTTAGCGGCTGAAGCTAATATTACGAGCGATGGTGCTGCTGTTTATGCCGTTGCATCTTCTTCAGATGGAGAGGCATTATCCACAGAAGATGCAACGGTTGTTTGGGCTGCTGATGCTTCCTCAATTTTAGGGGTAGCTACATTACTATTTATTCCTGGAAAAATAACGATCACTAATTTTTCCCGTGGGCCTCAAATTCCAGTTTCAGCTAAGCCCGTAACTATCCCTATAATTCGAGTAGTTCCTCCAGCACCACTTCCCCCTTCTTTTTCGATCTCAATGCCTCCAATTAATACTAGATTAAAAGGAAAATAGAAATGGCCATCATAAATGTTGCAGCGGAAGTTAAAGGCTCTTCTAACACTTCTGTAAAGCCTACTAAAATAATGTCTGTGTCAGTTTCTTTGTCAGGGAAAGCTTCTGCTGGACCTAAAGGGAAGCCTTCTACTGATAGCTCAGAATCAAAGTAGGTAGAAGCTGATCATATAAAGTCCTTTTGGATAAGCCTAGATTGAGAATCTTTCTTTAATTAGGGCTCTATAAAGGACTTCAAGAGATGCCCATTGCCATTTGTGGAAGAATTGTTCAAGCCAATCAAGTTGTATTGGATCAGGTCGATTTTTTCCAATCCGATAATTATACCCGTGTTATGGGTCTTATCCCTTCTTCTTTAATTTCTCAGATTTTTTATAACAACATACAGCAACCGTGGCCTTTGATTTCTGGACTTGGAATACCAGATGCCCAGGCGGTATCAGGCTATGTTTATTTTAATGAGATAGCAGGAAATCCTGGTTTTTATAGTATCAGGTTTAGGCCTAATGTCATAGGATTTTGGCGTAATTTGTTGTCTTATCCAGCGGGGCAACAGATTGTAGCTCAAGGGATTGATGTAGTACAGAATGCTTCAGCAATGGAGCAGGGATTAAGCACTTCTTTTATTAATCCTCAAGGCGGTTGTGGTTGTCAGTAATTTCTAAAGAAGGTAAGAGTTCATGCCAAAAACTACATATCTCGCTAACAATGTTTTAAATCTCGCTCTTCGCAATGTTCCGTTTACGCCTCCATCAACGGTTTATGTCGCTTTATATACAATAGCTCCTGACATTGGGGGGAGCGGTACTGAAGTTTCTGGGGGTAACTACAGTAGGCAGTTAGCAACCTTTACGGTTCCTGTTAATGGGCAAAGTTCAAATACCGCTGACATTTTATTTCCAGTTGCTTCTGCAACTTGGGGAACGATTGTAGCTTTTGCTCTTTTGGATAATATTTCTGGGGGTCATATGCTATATTTTGGCAACTTGAGTAGCCCTAAGTTGATTTTAGTAGATGATCAAGTTAAATTCAGTGCTGGACAATTAATTTGCGTTGAGGTCTAATTTAAAGAAGGTTAATATGAATCCACGTAAAGCGTTTGAACAGGTCCTTGAAAAGCAAGGCACAATAGACCCTAAAAAAGTTGTTGGGCACACAATTGTAAATATCCTTAATAGTCTTAGGCATCAAGCCGACAACTTACAGAAACAAGTTGATGAAAAGCGTAAAGAAGCTACAGATATTGAATTGGCTTGGCACACTTGGGACATTGATGCTTTAGTCCGTTTTAGGATTATTAGTAGTTCTCAAGGTCAGGAATTAAAAGAATTTATTGAGGAACAAAAACAATAATTAAGCTAGTACTAATTCGAAAATTGGTAAAAATCTTGTGCCCCTTTATGACATTAGCGGAATAGCAACTAGTTCATCCAGTGCTTCTGCAAGCGCCCAAATAAGGATTAATGTTTCGGGTTTTGTATCGGGTTCTGGGGATTTAATTGATGCTAGTTTGATAGAGATTGCTGGGGTCTCTATCGGAAGTGGAGATATCTCAGGCGGTTTGCATCGTGAAGTTGGCATCTCGGGAAGTAGTTGGGGTTCTAGTGCTCTAAACCTTTCTATTCCTGAGCCAATTTATGGAATTGCTGTAGTAACGGCTTACATGGACGTTATTCATGTCCCGTTGCCTATTTGTGAACTTACAACAATTTCAACGATATTTCGTTGGGGGCATGTCTTTACACTAGGGGATTTGGAATTTAGCCTCCAAGACAGTTGCGGAAATCCTTTCACTCCTGTTTCTGTAAGCTACACATTATACCAGATGCAACAAGGTGACACACTAAAGCAAATAGGGCCTTCTGGACGTATCCCTGCTTCTTATAAGGTAGGGTGTTTCTATGTGACAGGAACGGCTGGGGAATGTGGGCAGCCTGGGTTATGGGCTGTTTGCTGGAAGTATCAAAGAACTTTTAGTAGTTCTATTATAGAAGAGGAACATTATTTCCAAGTTGTAGACTCTGTGTCTTGTCCAATTCCAGGTGATAATTTGGCAAGATGTTGTAAGTACGGTTGGGACGATAATTAAATGGATATTAGTACATTGCGTGAGCTTAAAAAGAGGTTATTTTCAGAAATGAATCTCTATGCTGGAAAAATAGACAAACCTCAAAAGTGTGAATATTGCAAAGAGCCTGCAACTAAAGGGTATCTTTGGGCGGAAGGCAGGGCTTATATCCCTGTTTGTGAAGATCATAGAGAAAAAGTTAAAAAACAAATTGAAGTAACTAACAAAGATGAAATTAGTGGAATTCGGGATATTCCTAAAAAGGCATCTAAAAAAGAGGCTTCTATGAATCCAAGACAAATATTTGAGCACGTTCTTTTAGTAAATAGAGTCGCTAGTCGTTATGCAACTGAATTCCCAACTGAGGAAGCTTTGAAGAAGTATTTAAAGGATCATCCTGATGCTGATAAATCTAAACATAAGGTGAAGAAAAAGGAAGAAAGTACTACATCTAAAGCTGATGATGACTTTTCTGATCTTCCACAAGATCTGACTAAATTAACAGAAAGTCAGACTAAAAAAGTTATCAATCATATGTCCAAATGGCCTTTATCTAAACTCCGTAAGCATCAAGATCTAGTTGATAAACAGACTGAGAAAGCTTATGATGCTAAGGATGATAAAGCTTTAACTAACTTGCAGATTCAACGAAAGCACTTAGATTCGGCGGTTGATAAAAAAGAGTTTGGAGAGTAGTTATGAATCCAAGAAAAGCTTTTGAGCAAACCATTAAAAAAGCTATGTCTAAGCGAGATATGGATTATAAAATTACAAGAGAAGAATGTTGGAAACCTTCGGAAAATGAAAGCCCAGGATCTTCTTTTAAAATAGGCGGTAAAAGGCTTGAGTATAGGGCTAGAACCTCTCTAGAAATCTTAGTACAAGAAAAACTTGATGATCAATTTGGTCGAAATACTATGCAATGTATGATGGTAGGTGATCATATAACGATTGAACCTGAAGACACAAAAGGTACTTTTGAACCAAAAGATTTTCAAGAATGGTGTCAAAATCAACGTGATTTTAAGGAAATAGTTGAGGATTCTTTATCTATTATTCAAGAATCTGAGAGAAAAGAAGCAATGAAAGAGTCTGAGGGGGATTATCGGAGGGATTATTGGCGGGATCAGTTCGCATCACAAGCTTTTGAGAAACAGGCCAGACAACTTGTACTTGATCCAGGTTATGTTTCGGAATTAAAGACCAGGAAGAATGAAGTTATAGGAAAAAAGGCTTCAATAAATCCACGTAAAGCATTTGAGCAAGCCATTAATAAACAAGCTGTGGCAGCTATGAATAAGGATTGGACTCTATCTCGTAGAATGGATGAGCTTTATGCAGACTTCCTCCAACAAGTTAAATGGGAACTTGTTAAAATGGAACCCGAAGTTGCTAATAAGGTGAAATTACATTGGGAACCTAGAGGTCATGGCTTCATGTGGCTGGGGGCTGATTTTATTGCTGCTGATGGGAAGAGACAAGAAGTTACTTTCCTGCCTGAGACCCCCTTTCAAGCAGCGGGGGAGATTCTATATAAGCACGGTGGTTATTGATAGGAGTAAAGTTATGAATCCTCGAAAAGCATTTGAAGAGGCATTAACTGGGAACTCCAAATATAAGCTCTATAAAGGTATTGCATATTTTTCTGATTATAAAGATGCTGAAAAAATAGAGAATGAATTAAAGAAAAAATATCCAGAGGTTAATATTGTGCGGTATACAAGAGGTTGGGCTGTTCAGTACTATCAAAGTGGCCCCTATTACCCAGAATCAGTAGAGCATGGACGTACCACGTTTGATCCAAGAAAAGCATTTGAACGGGTTTTGGAAAAACAAGCGGCTGGCGGTTTTATATTATCTGATACTGAATTTGTTATGAAATTGGAGAAGTTGGGAAAAGAAGTTTACGAAGCTGCAATTAATGTGAAAA
>Ga0209777_10002793_pt1 | contig 22412 bp, 18 predicted proteins | sample FrelakmetHBP12HB_FD_187147 | JGI IMG/M metagenome (GOLD analysis project Ga0209777, IMG submission 187147) | Freshwater lake sediment microbial communities from the University of Notre Dame, USA, for methane emissions studies -HBP12 HB (SPAdes)... | ecosystem: Environmental > Aquatic >...
TCATTAATTGCCACAACATCGCCTGCCGGAGAAATTGCGATCCCCTGGAAATCGTCCCGGAAAAAGGCGGAATATTCGGAAAGGACTTTCTTTGCGTTCAGATCATAGACAAATCCCGAACTGCCAGTCTTGCTAACTTCGAAATCACCCCCCAAACCGATCGCCACATTACCGTTTCGCCCAGCATCCAGACGGGCGATTTCCCGGCTACCGATTGTATCAACCAGGGTTGCCTGCCCTGTCTCCAGATCCGCCAGGTAAATCTTTCCCGATTTGGTCCCGAGAACCATCCTGTTGCCATCATAGAGGTAGGCGAAACAATTGATGATCTCATCGGGAATCCGAAGGCTTTTTATCTCCTTGGCAGTCATAGCATCAAAGAACTTGAGGGTTCCATCCCCGATCACAACGGCAAAGGTATTCTTCTGGGGGTGAAATTTCGCCTTATAACTGTACTGGGGATTCTTGAATTCCTGAACGACCGGAAGGGCTAGCTGTTGATCGAGCTGTTTTTCTTTCTTCTTTTCCTCCAGATACCCCTTCTTCGACTCCAGGTCCATTTCCACATTTACAACATCATAGAGAACCGAAACCTTCTCCCCCTGCAACTTGATTTCGGTGGACATCTTGTCGAATTTCTTGTCAAGTCCCTTAACCGATGCAAAAATAGCCAGGAGAATAACACCAAGAATAATCCATGCTATGCTTCGTCCGCCTTTCATGATCAGATCCTTTCCAATATAGTGTGTCCCTGATAAACCCCCAGGCACGAACTTCAGCAACAAATTACACTTTTTACAATAGAGCAATTAATGCATATAAACCATGGTTGAGTAAATCCTGAGGAACGTTTTCTTCGAGATAATTATACAGGTGCTCTCCAGTAGTTTCATTGTCTGGTTTTTGGAGCAGGGTTCTTTGGTTTGATTGATTTGCCTGGGGGCATCCACAACCCCCAGCCAATAATATTATGCCAATCAATATTCCAGCAATACCATTTTTAATAACGCACAGATTTACCCTGTTCATTCTGAATTTCCCTTCATACCGTGTGGCATCATAGACCCCTGCATTGGATGAGTCAATCATCATGATAATTTCTCCGATCCTGTTCGGGGATTTAATACTCAATCAGAGCGGATTGGACCCCGGGGTCATCAAGCCAATCTTGATACCACCTCTTAAGTGGTACATTATCGACATTTATGGTTATTTTCTGGGTGTAATCTGAGTTGATGTCTATAATTAAAATCTCATAGGTACCGGCTTGGTCGTACCATGGACGCCATAAAAGGGTGTTGGTTTGGGGATCAAAGGAAGCACGTTTTGGTAGTCCCACTACCCAAGGTGAAAGTGTGATTGGATTTCCATTGGAATCCATCGGGTTCAGTTTGACCTGCGTCAAGATGTTTTCACGAGTTTCGATGATGATATCTTTGGGAGTTTTGGTTCCGGTCAGCCATTGACTTACCAAGAGGTCAAAGTCAGCCATATTATGCAACCAATGACCGGCTATAACGGCAAAATCTTCCAGATCAACAAAACAATCACCCGTTAAATCCGCATTAGGACATTCTCCCAGACAAGGAATCCCCACAAGTAACAAACAGAAAAGACCTATGAGCACGTTCATTTTGATTTCCATTGCTCTTTCCTGCCAATCCTGAACTCCATCCATCATGCAGCATCTCGCCAAAACCGGCTTCTCCCAGAACCATACTCTGGTCAATATGATACTGACAGAATAATCCCTCGGTTCTTATTGTCAAGATAAAAGAAGCCGAGCATCGCCAATTTCATTCCATGCTCCGTTCCATATAACTGAAACTTCGTCAATTCTTAGAACTCAGGGTGTTCCGCAATATTTTGCGGGACATTGGATCAATGGTAAGAAGGAAAAATAGTGAACATGGTTTGAATATTAAACAAGAAGTTTAGGGTTTATTATGAATGACCCCTGAGTTATCATTGATTGTCGACATTAATTCTTTGACATAAGGAAGTAGATTAATAAATAATAGATATCAAATCATCATAAAGGATGAAATATGGTCCACATCGGAGTCAGTGAATTTGTAAAAAGGCAGACAGAGGATTCACAATATACTCACTATCAAGGCACTTGGGATGACTTAGCCAAAAAGACGAATGAGCAGTATCTTAAAGGTGCTTATAACCAGGGATATCGGGATGGTGTGCTGTTGGTCCATATGCCTGAGTTAGAAGCTCCTCGTTTTTGGACCTATACAGACTATCCCATGTTTGAAGGAATGGCGTTATCGGCAGAATGGGCCAGGGAAAAGGGAAGAGAGCATGAACCTCCCCGATTACAGGTGAAAATATTAGAGCCGAAAACGAGATGCCGTTTTGTGGATATCGTGTTTTACCGAAAAGATGTCCTGGAAGAAGATGGGGACCTAACAACAGGTGCTGAGTGGGACATTGTATCAATCAATGGTCGGTTAAACCAAGAGCCAGTTCCCACGGATCCTTTGACGATTGTACGGAACTGGAAACATTTGCCAGGGGGAACAGAGATGAAGGGGAAAACAGCAGAGGAAGTATTGGAAATGCTGTGTGAATCGGTATTGTATCAGAATGGAATCAAAATAAAGTCATGAAAATCAGACTGCTAATAAGCAGAAACCGAAATAAGCAAACCCAATTTATTGATGAAGGTCATTCCAAGTGATCCCAAAACGGACAAGGTATTTTCGCAGGCGATCGGCATCATTCGCCTGAGTCCTTTTTTGTCTGGAAACAGCAAATAACTGACGACCGGCATCCGACAGACTTTTCGACTTCTGACAGATTCGAAGGACTGCGGCAAGCTGGGCTTTGTCAAATTCATCCAGAGAATCTGCTATCTCACGACCTAGTACAGCGGTGAGAAGCCCTGTATCCTGATCCTCATGGCGATCTTGCCAGAATTCAGTTAACCGTTTGATTTCATCTTCGACAATCTGCACCGTAATTCTACCTCCCGGAGCTAATGTCGCCATCCGGGTGACCGATCCGATCAAATCACGGAAGTTGGCTTTCCATACAGCCTGTCGGGATGAAGCAAAGGACAGGAACCGTTCTTTGGCTTCTTTGTTGAAACTGACATGGTTCCCCGTTGTATTCTCATATCGGCTCAGTTCATATTGGATATTGGGTTCAATATCTTCCGGACGATCTTTCAGGCTTGGCAGATCAAAGGTCCATAGATTGATCCGTGCCAACAGATCATCCCGAAATCGTCCTTGGGCGACGGCGGCTGGCAAATCCCGATTGGATCCACAGATCAACTGGAAATCACTGCCTTGTTCTCGATCCGATCCGAGGGGCAAGAATTTCTTTTCCTCGATCGCCCGAAGAAGCATCGCCTGTTCATCCAACCCCAGTTCCCCGATTTCATCCAAAAATAACATCCCACCATGAGCCGATCGAAGAAGACCCTCCCTGGCTTCTGAAGCCCCGGTAAATGCCCCCTTCTTGTGTCCGAACAGGGTGGACATAGCCGTATCCCCACGGAGGGTGGCACAATTGACCTCGATGAAATTGCCGGTCAGCCGACGACGGCTCTTCTTGAGTTCGAAGATCTGACGTGCCAGACGGGACTTACCCGCACCGGTTGGTCCCGTCAACAGAATCGGATGGGTGGTTCGCAGGGCTACATGTTCAATCCGTTCGATCAACGCATTGAACGGCTCGTTCCGGGTCTGAATCCCGGATTTGAGGAAGGAGATGTCATCCGAGATCTCCTGCTGAAACCGCATGGCGAGCCGGTCGTATTTCGACAGGTCGAGGTCGATGATCTGATATTGTCCCCGATAACGTGTTTCTTCCCGGTCGGGGGGGCTGGTTTGAAGCAGCTTGGCTGGAAAATGCCGGGATTCCGTCAAGATGAATTCGCAGATCTGTGTCACATGGGTTCCGGTGGTGATGTGGATCAGGTACTCTTCCTGATCAGGATCGAAGGGGTAATGCCTGGCAAACTCATACAGAACACCATACACCTCTTCAAAATCCCAGGGATTTTTCCACTCGATGTGATGGGGAACAACGGTTGTTTCCGGAGATACTTGAACACTGGATAAAATAATACAAGTCCATTATGCTTTACCACCTGGACGATCCCCAACTTCTTCGACCGTTTGGCGATTTCGAGCAGCACATCTTCGGATTCGACTTCCCAACCCAGAGCCTGACATCGTTGACGAAGGATCCCCACCAGGTCGTCCAACGAGTAGTATTCGAAACGACAATAGATCCGAAATCGGTTCCGCAGGGCATCCTGGAGACAATATTCATGGGTGGTCGCCATAAGCGTACAAAAATTTTCCAGAGGGATGACCCGTCTTTTTCGATTGGATCCGAGCTGTGGGATATACACCACTCGTTCGCTCAGGGCACTAAGCCAGATGTGCATGGAACGTTGGGACATCCCCTGAGCCTCGTCCACGAAGATGCTGGTGTTTTCCGTGGCGGATACCAATAATGAAATGAGTTCGTAGGGGTTTGAGAGCATTTCTCCATTGGTTTCGACCAGTTGGGTATTGCCCAGTTCCGCATGGATCGCCTTGGCAATCATACTTTTACCTGTCCCGCTGGGCCCACAGAGTCCATCTTTGCACTACGACAACCTGTCCACTGTGGAAGCTACGACCCTATCGTAGAGATAAAAAAAGATCACCGGCATAGCAAATTAGCCGCCAGGATCAACCATCTTTATAAATACCTACACAACTGCCCCCTGAATAGAGAATAATAAATATGAGCATTGACTTGATTATATGGGTGAATTGCTTGCCCTGAATCGTGAGTCATCAGAAACCTATCAATGAAATGCCCCCTTTCGGGGGCAATTTCACGACTCGTATTAAGGAGATCCCAGCGATAGGGCAGTCAGTCATTATTATTATCGGCTGTTAGCCAGGAAACATTAGTGCAAAATATAATACCCTTTGCCCATGTCTTGGTTATTTCATCCATGAACCATTACGCCAAGGATCTGGGCTTCCCTTCAGTGTCTGAGGATCAGTGTGGATCATCACCACGGAGAGGTGATCCCTTCCCGCATCGCGTATTTAGTCAAGCCGGGAACACTATGAATGCTGAGCTTTTCCATGATCCGTTCACGATGAGAGCCAACTGTTTTGATGCCGAGATGGAGTAATTCGGCAATATCCTTGGTGGTTTTCCCCTCGGCAATGAGTTGAAGAACCTCATTTTCACGACTACTGAGGATGTCTCTACCGCTCCATGTGGGATTCGACAACATATTCACATAGTCGGAAAATACCACCTTGGTAATTTTAGTGCATAAATAGGTCTTCCCCTCCATCAGGGCATCAATCCCATCCATCAATTCCGTAAAAGCCGAGCCCTTGAGCATATACCCCCTGGCTCCAGCTTTGAGCATGTTGAACACAATCGTGCCATCACTGTGTGCGGAAAGTGCCATCACCTTGAGCTTGGGGTTGTCCTTCAACAATTGACGGGTTGCTTCGATACCATTGAGGTTGGGCATCCCAATATCCATAATCACAACATCGGGAACGAGGTCCTTTGCCATCGATACTGCCGTTCGACCGTCTCCTGCCTGCCCCACCACCTCCATGTCCGATCGACGTTTCAGTAATGCACACATCCCTTCACGCATGATCTCGTGATCGTCAGCAAGCACAATTCGGATGGTCATACTTTGCCCTACCTCTGTAACTCGTCATTTGAAACCAATCTGGTATCTGGAACTTCCATGACAACCGCTTGGCAATCTAACCAAGCCCTCACAATTCCATGATCATAACATAATCACTGCTGAAATACAAGTAAGGGTTATATGGGTTCATATACCGTATTTATACGGGGGTGTGGATTTCCTGTTGAGTATCCCTACTTGAATAGCCGAAACAATAAATCACTTCTTCACAGTGCCATGTTCTACTGGGAACCGAATACCCCTCACTACCGACAGTGGTATTCGGTTCTTTTTTCTGCGGAAATGTTCAATATGCCGTCTTCCTGAGCAACGGTCTAAGAATAGGGGTAACCAGGGTGGCAGCAATGCCAAGGCATCCGGAAATGTACTGATAGGAATATTACGGATACCAGTCCCTTACGCTGTGGAAACAAGATTTCCTCAGAAATGGCTGGTCAAATCTCCACTTTCACTTAGGTTGAATATGGAAATTCCCGAAAAAGAATGCATGGGGTTAAACCTTTGAAAATACTATAAAATTTCCAGAAGCTGGATATGACATCCAATAAGCCAATACAACCGACGACGGGTTTGTCTGATGGGCAGACCCAAGGATCTTCGTCTCATCGGATTCTGCTTGCTGAAGACAATAATAGCTGCCAGAAGCTAGTTATTTGTATCCTCACGACGGCTGGTTATGAGGTGGACCTTGCCGAAAACGGCAAACAAGTGGTGGAGAAGGTTCAGCAGAATTCCTATGATCTGATCCTGATGGATATACGGATGCCAATTATGGACGGATTGATCGCTACGACGACCCTTCGAAATCTTGGGTATCAAACGATCCCCATTATCGGTTTGACAGCGAATGCCTTCAAACAAGACCGAGACCAGTGTATCTCCGCTGGGATGAATGACCATATCTCCAAGCCCGTAACTCCAGCTCAATTGATTGACACGATTGATCACTGGCTCAGCCGGGATACGATCATTTCTTCATCCTCCACGGAGGAGACCTGTGAGAATGACACGGTGGATCGCTGTAATGTTATAGAAGAAGCCATTCCTTCCGAAGAGAATCTTCCAGGCACTCCATATAAAGGACAAGTGCTTGTAGCCGATGACCGTCCAGTCAATCAGATCCTGATCCAGATACTGTTAAAAAAACTGGGTTTAAAAGTAGCCCTGGTTGACAATGGAAAACAAGCCGTCGAAGCCATCGAAAAAAAGAGCTATGATCTGATTTTCATGGACATGCAAATGCCTGTCATGGACGGCTATGAGGCGGTTCGATTACTGCGATCCCATTCTGTTCATACCCCGATCATTGCGTTGACTGCCAATGCAATGCCAGAAGATCGGAGAAAATGCATCGAGGCAGGGTTTAGTGACTATCTTTCAAAACCATTTCGTTACCCACAACTCGTTGAGATCGTAGAAAAATACCTAAACCCGATTTCTTGTGGAAATACTTTATCTGAATAACCGAAATAATAAGTAATCCCTTCCCAGTAGTATATTCAAGTTGGAACCGAGTACCCTTTTGCCCACCCAGGTACTCGGTTCTTTTTTTAACTCAGGGGAAAGGACTCCATGGGATCCTGGAAATAGTCCCTATAGAAATCAGGGAAAAGAAAAGATAAATCCCTACTTCACTAAATCAGACAGCTTGGCTTTTTTTAATATAGCCATTCCTTGATCTGCTGCCTTGATGCAAATTTCATCCATGTTTAAGGCAAATATTTGTTTCTTTGCCTGCTCAGCAATTCCATCGATTTTCCTCAAAGACCCTTCCACCGCTTCGATGATCTCCAGCAGGGAAATTTCTTTGGCAGGCTTCATCAGGGAAAAACCACCCTGGGGTCCATGTTTACTACGCAGAATCCCTGCCTGGGCAAGTCGAAACATAACCTTCCCCAGATAGGCATTGGGAATGTCGAATTCCTTGGAGATCTCTTCGGCTGAAACCCAAGAACCCTCTGCTTGCTTAGCGATATAGCCTATAGCGATCAATCCATAACTTTCCATCATTCCGAGGTTCATTGTCATAACTCCCTTCAGGATAAAAGTTTTAGGGGCATTTTACTCTGAAGATATGACAAAACAAGGGCAATTCCCCTTGCATTCTTTTCTCTCCAGCGGGAAAATAGGATGTCGTGAAAGAAGAATACCTTGGCAATCCTAAACAAAAACTTATTTCTGACTACCTTAACCTGCCCAACTGCCGGGTGGCTCCTTCGGAATACGCCCTCGCCCAAGGTTTCCCGTTATGACCATTTCCTGATGGAACAAGGGATTGAAGTCCACAAGAAAGCCCATGCCCTGTATCCCACAGGGATCCTGGTCGAAGGCAATGAGACCACGGCCCACAATAAAACAAATCAACTGTTAAAGGATCCTCATACAACCGTCCTCTTTGAACCTGTCTTCCATATCCATGAAGGAATTGCCAAAGCCGATATCCTCAAACGGGAAAAAACCGGCTGGAGAATTTATGAAATCAAATCCTCCCTGAACGAAAAAAATGAATTTCTGGATGATCTTGCCTACACAACCATGGTTGCCCTTCAGTCTGGACTCCCTGTTTCAGGATGTTCCCTGCTGCTCTTATCTGGGGACTATCGACCGGGGCTTCCTGTCACCTCATTATTCATTGAAATTGACCACACTGAAGAAGCCTTGGGAAAAGCCAAGGGCTTCTGGAAAGAATATGACAGGGTTCTTCAAACGGTTCAGAGTACCAGTCAACCTGTTCCTGAACTGAAATGGGAGTGCAGGGAATGCAGTTTCTATGGGAACTGTATTGGTAAAGGACTGAAGAACTCCATCTTTACTCTGCCTCGACTGAGCCATACGAAATTCTGCCAGCTCAAAGATTTGAACATAAGGTCCATAGGAGATATTCCCAAGGATTTCCCCCTGACACCGACTCAGGAAATGGTCCGGAAGGCCCTACAGGAAAGAACGGCTTTTATTCATAAGGACCCGTTGGGAAACCGTCTTGAGGGAATGACCTATCCCCTGTATTTTTTAGACTTTGAAACGGTTTCAACGGCACTGCCTCTGTATCCCGACACAGCCCCTTATGTAAGGATACCTTTTCAATACTCCCTGCATGTCTGTTCAAAGACAGGGGAGATTCTGGCCCATCACGAATATCTGGCTGATCCGAAACGGGATTGCAGGAAAGAGTTAGCTGAGCATTTGATTCGGCACAGTGACAGTCAGGGCAGTATCATTTGCTATGGAGATTTTGAAAGGGGTGTTATCAGTGACCTTGGAAAACGGGTTCCTGGTCTCAAAGATAAGCTGGATACCGTTCTGAACAGGCTGGTGGATCTGTGTGCAATCCTGAAGGATAGTTACTACCACCCTGATTTTCAAAGCAGTTACTCACTGAAGGATGTTCTGCCGGTGGTCGTTCCTGAACTCAGTTATGAGGATATGGAAATTGGAAATGGTGGGGATGCCATGGCTGTTTTCGCCTCGATGGCGATGGGAAAATTCGACAGGAAACAGGAAAAGGAGTTCAGGGAGCATTTGCTCAGTTATTGCAAGCTCGATACGCTCGCCATGGTGCGATTGTGGGACTGGCTCAAGGGAATGGTGGAGGAGGTCTAATGTCAAGAGTTGACAGTAGGGGGTTCCTTTAAAGGATTAGAGATCGGATCCTGATTATTTCTTGTTATGCTGAGCATTGCCACCCCACATGTGCCAGTCAGAGGCATCGGTATCCCCTGTTTTCAGGCAGACCAGCAAACCATCTGTAGTGCCTACATACATGCAGCCGTTGGCCAGGCTGGGTTGAAATGCCATTCCATGATCGGTCTTATACAGGAAATCCACAGTCCCAGTTGTTTCCTGGACTGACAGGAGATGTCCCTGGGTAGTGGCAACATACATCCGACTCTTTCCCATGGATGGGGGCGTGAACAACTGATCGTTTGGATCAACAGTTTTCCCGACTGCAACACCCCTCCAACGCATGGAACTGCTTTGGAAATCCATGTTGTTCAGATAGATCCCCTGGGCATTGGATACCCTGCCTTGCCGATAAGCGGCACGAGAACCCTGGTATGCCCAGCCCCCGGCTACGCTGCCGACTCCGACATTTTCACTGGCTGCCTTGAGATTGGCAGCTGCAGGTGCTGTCCCAAATCCGACAGAATTATCCAGGGTTGATTGCTGTGCTTTTGAAAAGGCCACCCCGCCACCTTTTCCTGTACGAAGATAGTCTGCCTTTCCGGACATTCTCAATTCCTGATCAAGGGCTTGACCCTTTTTAATCTCCAGACGACGAATCCCTTCCAAGGTTTGATTTTCTTTCTGGGACTTTTCTGTCACTACAACCTGATCTTCCACAACCAGCGGGGAACTGGTCCCGCTGTGTGCTTTTTTCCAGATGACCTGACCATCCAAGGCATTCAGGCAGAAGGAAGTACCATCAAAGCAGGTGAAAAATACCTGATCTCCATCAATAACGGGAGCGGCGATCACATCAGACGTAATGGACTGTTCCCAATAATGCTTGCCTGTCCTAAGGTCGGCACACAATAACTGATGGCCGGATCGACTTGGGGCTGTCGGATCAAGCTTTTGCTGATTGGCATATGAACCTGAAACCTGTGATAATGGGTGACCTCGCTGTCCGGCAGGATAGGCCATGTAAAGCCGTCCTTTTGAGATGGCTGGCTGGCTCATCAAGGGGTCACCAAGCCATTCCTCCCACAGGACCTTTCCGGTTCTCGCCTCCAAGACCATAATCGTACAACTTTCGGTATTGAAAGCGACACACCCCTCTTCGACAACAGCGGCAGTCGGACCATCATCCTTGGTCTGGATCTTCCAGGCCACTTCCCCTGTGTCTGCCTTGAAGGCGTAGAACTCATGGGATCCGTATCCACCACCCACAAAGATTAATCCCTCGTAATAAGCTGGGGTAGCAATCGGGCGTTTGCCAGGGATTGAGACAACCCATCCGGATCTGTCATCAGGGGTTTGGAAGGGTGTCGGGGTCAGATCCCGTTTTGGCAATCGTATCTTCAGATCTTTGGCTGTATCGAAATTGATCTCGAAGGTACGGGGTGGAGCCTGAGGATCAACGGGCTGGTTTTGCACCCCTGCTGAAGAAGGGGCTGGATTTCCACCCTTGTCTGAGGCAGTTCCCTGGGAAAAGCTGCTTTGGCTCATAAAGATCCCTATCAGACAAAGAAACATTCCAAGGCCAAGAACCATGAATCGGTTAGACCGATACTGTGAATGAATCATAACACGCCCTTTCAGTTTATTCAATTCTTGGAAACACATAGATCCTTCTGTTAATTCGACGACACGAAGGTAGGGAATGTTTCGTAAAAGAAATGTAAAAAATCAGGATCATGGGGTCCTGAGAATAGATTGTAGGGAGATTACCAGGACCATTCGGGACAAATAACAGGATGAATACTTATAAAAACAGCCTCGACAGAGCCATGTCCATCCTCATAATATGTTTGAAAAATAGGGATACCAAGGTATTATCATTGAACTGATCTGCCTTGTGTAAGGGGATCAAAGTTCAAAACAGGTTGATTTCTAATAGTTTGACGGAGAACAGAAATGCCCAATATAGCTACAGTGCTAAAAGCGGAGATATCTCGAATAGCCCGTAAGGAAATGGGGGTCAGGACCGGCTGGGATTAAGTTGTTTGTGGGGAATAGTAAGGGGGATTTGAAGATGGACCACGGCATCGGCATTGTGGAATTACTGAGATATCCGAAAGAAAATCACCCTAGAGCCATCCATTCGCAATGCCTTGTCAATTAAGGACTTAGGAAATATTTGCAGAATTTTCAATTTTTTTCTCGCACTTATTATAGTTTCGCTATATTATATTCGCATGGAAAACAAAGACAAAACACATATCGTTCTCCTTCTTACGAATATCGAAACCAAACTTCAAGAATTGATTGTTGAGGCGGCACATTCCTGCGAATATGATATTGCACGAATGTCCAGCGATATTGCTACCCAAATTCGTCAGATGAAAGTTTCATTTCCTCTTGATCATTCCATCGCTTCTGCTTTGCCATCTGGATCCGCAGTTACCACACAATCGACTGATAAACGTTCTACTGGATCTCATCGCAAAAATCGTTACCCACAGTACGAAATCAGAAACGAAACCCTCATCCGCATCGGCTGGTCCAAAAAGGAACGCAAAGAATATTCTCACAAGGTTTCCCGTATTTTGTTTGACCGTACTGTTGAGGCAATGGACTTGCTCTTCCGTTCCCCGAAAACCCCCATTCCTGCCGATAAAATCATGGATCGTGTTACACAACTCGGCTCTGAACCTGCACCCGCCTACCAAGTCTATCTAGTCATCGGATGCCTTAGAGAATCTAAATGTATTAAACAATGTGGTCGTGAAGGCTACACCGCTGGTCCGAATCTCAAACATAATGCCAATGACCTTTGGACTCAAATTTTATCAAAAAGTGATCATAACGTGTAAGTTCGCCAAGGAGGACTTATGAACAATGAGGAAACAAAACAGCTTTGTCTTTCATTGTTGCATTGTGATTCCGAAGATGAAGTCATTCAAATATTGAAAATAAAGAATATGTGGGATGATAAAAGGTATTGGCGTTATTACGGCGATGACGAAGGTAATTCCTCTACAATCCAAGGCCAACAATCACGTTCAGATGCTTCACTCGCCGAGAAAATAATTAATTCAATTGATGCACGTTTGATGAACGAATGTTTAGTTCGAGGAATAGACCCTTCTTCGGAACAAGCACCACAAAGCATTAGAGAAGCAGTTGCAGAATATTTTGAAGGCCGTCGAAGTGATTCATTAGGAGGCGGTATTCAAAAGTGGGATAATAAGAAGTTACGAGAAGAGGCTGCTAATATTACAGTTGCAACTACTGGATCAAAAAATGCGAGTTGTATTACAATTGCCGATTTAGGCGAAGGTCAAACACCTGACCAACTCCCAAACACAATATTATCATTACGTGTTCGAAATAAAATTAAAATTATGTTTGTGCAGGGTCAGTACAATCAAGGGGGGAGTGGCGCACTCTGTTTTTGTGGTCAACATGGTATCCAGTTAGTGATATCCAAAAGAAATCCACGGATATTTAATTCTACGAATAGCTCGTCATTTAACAATTGGGGATTCACAATTGTAAGAAGAGTTCGCCCATCAGAACAGGGACCGAATGTTAAACTATCTATATATACGTATTTGGCTCCAAATATCAAAGACATGAATGATTCTAAAGGCAATGTGCTTGAATTTCATGCGGATTCGCTCGAATTAATGCCACAAGGTAAAGAACCATATACACGCATAATGTCTTGGGGTACGGCAATCAAGTTATATAATTATGACATGAAAGGTTTTCGAAGCAGTGCGATATTACCCGATGGCTTACGAAGCCGAATAGAAGCCTTAAGGGATACGGTTAAGACAGCAGGGATTAGTTTTCCTGAAATACATGAAATTCATAGGGATAACTGGGAACAATATAGTTTTGACGATTCAAGTGCGTGCGCCGTTATTAAAGAAAACACCGGAGCTTATACATTCTATATCAACATCGACAACAAATACCTCGTTAATGAAATGAAATATCACAAGTCAGCCAATCCCAAGTTACTTAAAAACAAATTTGTTTACGGGAATGTCTTATTAGGATTGGCACTGTTGTATGACCAGGAAAAACGTAAGGAGTCGCGGGATAAAAAAGATGATAATGACGATGAACCAACACCCGAAGAGAAGGTAAGTAATATAACTCGAGCCATTTCACCGTTTCTTCTAGGAATGATTGAAGGTTTAGGCTCGATTTCCGATGATGATTCAATTCCCTTAAATCTTGCCAATGATGATAGTTAAGTTGCTTGATGTACAAGGACTACTTCTTTGGATGATTGAGATTCAGCCTGAAGAGAGGCGTGCCATTTTCGATTTGGAACTGACCTCCAAATCCTATCTGATCCATCGTAATTTGTTTCTTCGAATCCAGCCAACTTCATATTTGTTAAATAGCGAGGGAAATTAATCTCTGGTTCTCGAAAAGCCACAAGCTGAACAATATACGCTCCGTCCCGCATAACTGAACGAATACTTTTCAAAGCTGCAAGAGATTTGTCGAAATATGTTTGATAGTTCTTTTGATGTCGGCTTCCAAAATTATAAAATGCATCACCTTGCCCATCTTGACATTCCGCAATCCAGTACGGTGCCGGAGACTCTTTTCGTCCGTCAACCTGCCATCGGTGGTATAACACATGCAATCCTGGATATGGGGGACTCGTTACAACCAGATCCACTTTTAGTTTCTTTTTTGAAAATATCGGCAATGTATGAATCCGACAGGCATCTATTTGCCTTAGCCAGCGCAGCGGTATGTGGTGAGAGCGGCTGTGGATACAGGTTTCAAAATCTTTGATTTGTACGAGCATTTTTAAAACATTCTGTGTGAATTTGTCGCAGAAATGTCGTACATCAACCTGTGTCCGTCTCCCATCCAGTGCCCATTGAGCGGTTTTAAGAAGTACACATTTTATAAATCGCTTTACTTTGAGCCCTTTCATATCCTGTACATATGTCATTACTTGAGCAATGATTTTTTTGATAAATCGTGCTCTTGGTATATTCAGATTTTTTGTTTTTAAAATATCAAAGTCTTGATATACGGATTTATGAAAAGACAATTGGGGGGCTATTTCATCAAGCCATGTTCTTATCATGCCTACTTCGGTTTTGCTCAAGACACTTGTCTTGGCTCGAGTAATAAAAACCGCCAATGAATTTAAATCGGTACCGATCACATTTCTTCCGTGAAGTATCGACTCAATGACACTAGTTCCACCTCCCATGAACGGATCTAAAATCAAATCGCCAGGATTCGAAAATTGTTGAATGGCTGTTGCAGCAAAGGTTGGCGAAAACCGTGCAGGATATCGATAAAAGTTATGCGTCAATCCGGAGATCCGGGTTTTATCTTGTGCAGCAAGCTCTAATTCTTGTATGTTCATATATCAGATTTCGGTTAATCGTGTCTTTCCCATGAATTATTCTGGTGCCATGGATCTATGAAAATCTGCTTGCTCGATCGCTGTGAAACACCCGATCATCACGTCGATCTATTCCAACAACATCAATAACAATTATTATAACTGAGTGTACTGCTGTTGTCAAATCAGTTCTAATTTCCTAATGGTTTCCTTACCAATTGTGGTTCAATGTGAAATGTGTTGACACTTCTAACAGAGATTCAACTCCACTCCAAATCCCATCTAGTACGCCAAACCCCTTGAACAATCCAATCAATTCCTATAGAATATCTGGACCATATTTTATACGGATGAGCACCTATGTGGTGGACACAAAACGGAAACAGAGTTCTCGAACCAAAGGAAGCTGTTCTGTTCGCAGAGTCCCTGCTTGACCTCCTCGAAGATTTTAACCTAAGCGACAACGATGACTATCCCCTTGGAATAACAGCCTTCGACAGGCTCACCTATGGACAGAAAATCTCCATCCTGTCCACAGTGGCAAATGGGCTCCTACGAACAGATGTCCCTAGGGTTACGCTCACAGCAGCACTGGAGGCTGCTATTGCAGCCGTGTTTGAGCATCTGAAGAACATGGTTATCATAGAAATGGATGACGAACAGCCTCAGACCTACTGGAGACAAATCGTTATTGCCGCTCGGAAATAGTCAGACGTATGAGAAAGAACCATACAAAAACGATTGTGTATTTTAACTGTTTTAATGAATAATCTGAGCTAACCATGAATTTAATTTTTATAGGTACGTTAGCAAGTTTGACAGCAGGTTCAGCAACAATTGTCGGTGCGGCTTTTATTTTTTTGTTGAAAAAGATATCGGAAAAGTTTCTCGATGCTGCGATGGGCTTTTCCGGGGGGGTTATGCTGGCAGCGACTTTTTTTGGTCTTATTACTCCCGCGATTAGAATTGGCGGCGTATGGCGGGCGTCTGTGGGCATGATTACAGGGACTATTTTTCTGATCATTATGGAAAAAACGCTGCCTCATATTCACCGGCTAACAGGGGTGAGAGGACCGAGTGTTCAGCTTAAAAAAATCTGGTTACTGATCCTTGCAATGACGATTCACAACTTCCCGGAAGGGCTGGCGGTGGGTGTCGGTTTTGCACAAGGCGATATGAGAGCAGGGACGGTTCTGGCAGTGGGAAACGGGACACATTCGGGTTGATAAAGAAAATAAATCGATTTCCAGGGGGACATGGTGAAAGGTGCTTATACCAACTATGAGCTGATGCTACATGCCCACCGAATCTGCCGGTCTGCTCATTCGTTGGCAGAGGAACTGAGGATATTGCGGCAAGATAATCATTTAGAGATGTAGTCGAAATGATTCTTACTCCATATTGGGCGACTGTCTATAAATAATCAAATACTTTTCGCCTCTTCTTTGATTTTGTTCAGGAAAGACTCCCAGTTATTAATTAAAAGCTTGATATCTTCGAATTCCCTCTCGCGTTTCGAAATAAGTGATTCAACCGCTGAGATACCTTGGGACTCCATGGTATTTAAGAAATACAGTAAGCTTAGGATTTTCATGACTTGGCTTGTAGAATTTTTAAAGTTTGCATTATCACGGAAAAATGTCGATATCGTAGTTTTTACTGGCCCCACTATATACCCAATAAATCCAACATATCGAACACTACCTAGAGCATCACAAGCAATATCAAAGGCATATTTCCTCCAATTGATTTCCTTGATCTTCGGAGCCCGTTTTGGAATAGAAGTAATGAAATCGTAGTCACTTTCAATTTGTCCGCTTTTGAGCAGATCAAACTTGAAACGCCCTACGTCGAATCCCAGTCTTGATGCTGCCATCCAACAAGCAAATATTTTACCTTTATGGTTATCTTTTCCACCCCACTGTTTTGGACTCAAGGCATTCTCGATTTGCTGTGACTCTGTAATAATTTTGTCAATACGCATTATCTGAATATTTAATAAGGACTTGAGTTTCTGCCCCAGTCCTTCGAGTTTGTCCTGAAGTTCAATAACCTTGTTCTCCGTCTCCTTTTTTAAAATACTCAAATCTTCTTTCAATAGGTCATCAAGAACAATAAGAGCCGTTTTTAAATCGTTGGAGGGAATCATTTCATTATCCTCTTGGCGTTATCATTATTATTTGGTCTATCTCAAACCGCATTATCTATATAAAATGCGAAAAAAGATGACATGATCCTTGGCACATCGACAAACCTACCAGTCATTCATTGTAGCATTGATATTATTCATCAATAATACCAATATATTCATGGCGATCAACTACTATTTCTTCATCCACCACTTCCCAAACTCAGCAAAGTCTTCCAGATTTACAATGTTGTCTTTAATTGCAGGGAAAATGTCTGCTGATAAATCTTCACCTTGATCCAACCATTGTTTTGCCAAGATCATCAGGTCGTCGATGTCAACATCCCCATCAAGATCAAAGTCTGCGTTGTTAAGCCTCAAATCAACACCCACAGTCCGTGAGACACTGTTGCCCTGGGGATATCCAGTAATCGTACATTTGACCTGGTATACGGCAGGCGACTTTGGAAGGGTAATCGGGGCTTTGAAGAGGGCATAATTATCCGACAGACTTCCACCTTCAACAACCTGAAGGATACTGTCGTCCGCATTCTTTAAAGGTTGCCATTGATAGGCATACACGGTATTTCCATAGGGATCTTTCACAAATTGAGCCGTGATCTTCACCTTTGATGCTTCGGAGGTGGGATCTCCGCAGATCCATATACGATTCCCTTGAACATCTGCTTCCGAATCCGGAGTCGGAGTCGTCATACGGAGTACCTCACTCAATCCAGTCTCGATACCATCCTGATTTCGTGCCTTGGTCTGCAAGAGATAGGTTGTATCCATTTCCAGATCAGGAATCGAAACGGTTCCCCATGTCGAAGCATCAGCCCAGACAGGTTGATCGACCTTCTGTCCTTGGAGATTGATCCATTTATTCTGTAAAGAACAATAAAGAGCCAGCTTGGTTCCCTCTGGATTGGTTCCTTGGACCGCCTGTACCCGAATCATTGTTTTATCTATGGACACACAAACCGGAGCAGGAGGAACTGCCGCCAGTGTATAAGCACTCTTGGGCATTGACCACCCCGTCATATTCTGAACGGCATCTCTGGCACGGATCCTGAAGGTATGAGCCGAGTTTGGAACCAGGGAATTGACACGTACCATAGGCAATGATTGCCAATTCAACCCAAGTCCATCCTTTTCAAGCTGATACTCCACAAACCCTGTCACATCATGGACAGGGAAGGCATTGACTTCAAGAGTATCAGGGGCTGTGGATTTCAGATTTCCCCAGTTCGTCAGGTTCAGCAAGGGAACATCGTTATCCACCTGTACATAGAATCGTTGTAGGTCAAAGAGTCCTTTTGAATCCATCACCTTGGCAAGGAATTCATATCGTCCGGATACAATATCCTTGGGAATCGACCACTGGATTTTTCCAAGGGCGTTGATACTTGCCCCATCGGGAGACACCAATAGACTATATGACAGGGGATCACCTTCATCAGGATCGACTGCTACAAGATCATATACATAGGTTGTTTCCCGTTTTCCTACGGGCAATGCATGGGAAACGATCTCCGGAGGACGATTTCCCATGTTTTTGTCTCCTACGAAGATCGTAAATAATTGTTGGTTGATACCTCCATTTCCATCATCCAGCCGTATGGCAAAGTTGTGGTTTCCTAACTGAGTTGCAGAGGGAGTCCAGCTCAATAACCCCTCCGGTGTTAATATCATCCCATCCGGAGGCAAGGCAATATTGGGATCATCCAATACTAATGAGTAATGGATCAAATCCCCATCCAAATCCTTACTGAGAACCTGGAACTGATACAGCTGCCCCTTTGTCCCCTGTGTGGGAATTCCTCCCGCAAAGATTGGAGCATTATTCTTCTCGTTTCGCAGGGTAACAATAAGGGGTTCCGACAATGCCCCACTGAAACCATTCGGATCGGTTGAAGAAACGGCAATGCGATAGGTCTCCCCCGCAGTCAGGTGGGCGAGGACCATCCCTTCCAGATCTCCGGCTTTCTGAACCTCTTCCATCGTCTCACCTGCGGCATCCTTAGTGAAGTGAACATTGTAGTGATTGATGTTCTTCGAAGTGCTGGGGGACCATGTGACACGGATTTCACCTATCTGACCTGTGGGTGATGCCGTAATACGGCTGGGGGGCAGAGGGGCTTTGGGATTCGTGACAATAATCTTGCCCACGCTGTAGCTGACAGAAGGCAGGCTCTTTCCATCGGAGATTACCGCATAAACATAGTATTCACCCGTAGGAATCCCCGTCGTATCCCACACATAATGGGTATCGGAGTCTTCGAAAAGGGAATCCGTAATCAGGATCCCATCATTTCCCTCACGATCCGTGTCATAGTAGAGACTAATCCGGGCATTGTCATCGGTGTCCGTCGCCGTCCAAGCAATATTTACGGAATTCACTGCGGTACTCTGAGATGGTTCGGTGAGCAGGATCGTGGGGGTGTTGGATTCTTTCAAGACCTGTAGGGTATGTTCTCCGATATCCGAATTGGTGACAGATATCTGCCACGATCCAGCCATGGGAGAACTCACAATGTAGAATGCTTCAAGAGGATCGTCGTTGGTCTTATAGAGCATATTCGGGAAGTTCGCAACGTTGGATGGAGTAATGAGAGTTCCATCTGGCCGGATCAGATTCAGATCGGTTGTATTCCTTCCCCAAGTCACACGGAAGATAACATAATCAAGACCAGGAGCGATCACAATTTCCGAGGGGGGCGGAGGATACATTGCTCCTAAAGCCGATGGCATATCGGGAATCGTAATATCGAGGATACGATCCCAGCTTCCTGTCCAGTCAATATCGCCGTTTGCCAAATTGATCTCTATGACATGGCTTATGTCCTTCTTCCCAACGGGCTCTGGGAAGTTGACCGTAATGGTAAAACCTACCGCAACGTAGTCATTCGTATCGTCCCCATCGCCACTGGCTTGGCCATAGGCTTTAGCAGAAACTTCTTGTCCTCCTACCAGTGCCCCTATCACAGGAACCGCATCGGGAATGACAATCTTCCCATTCAGACTTCCGGCAAAATTCTTATTGAATCCGATGAACGCCTTCCCCTCCAAATTGAGAAATTCTTCGTCTTTATACGACTTGGATATTGAAAGTTTCAAATAAACACCATTGTTCAAATCAACAAAGACGGTAGCATTCCCGTCAAGGATAGACTTATCTTCCCCCAGATCCCCCAAATGCAGTGTAGCTTCCCCACGGACACAACCTGATAAGTCTACTGTCCCAGAAAGATCAAGTGATATCAGACTGTAACCATTGAATTCTGGTCCTCCGTGCAACTCGGCATTCACATCAATAATAACTGGTTTGGTGTTCTGTGGAGATAGGTTCTTGATACTTCCGCCAATTTTGTCTAAACTTAAGAGGGGAACTGGAGGAGTCGTAGGTGTATAGAGAATCGCAAGGGAAGGATCAAATACGGCATCAATCGAGGCAGCATCGAAATAGCCCCCTTCAATCCAGATTTTCGTATCGGCTTCTACATGAGTCTGACCGGCAGGAAATCCGATCAGCCCGCTGGCATAGTAGTCCTGGTTCACGGTATCCATATCAAGGAAGAGGTTCTTCCCATAGACGCCCGGTACGATCGTAATCTGTCCTATGGATATGGATCCCACAATCTCAACCTTGGCATTACTCCCATTCTTTGTGATCGAGAAGTAGTTTCCCTCGTCAGGATCGAGGTTTACTGTGACTCCTTCAAGGAAATCCGACAATTTATATTTCCCATAGATCTTACAGATGCTTGGTCCACCTTTGTTCGTCAGGTAGACAGAGGAGTCCGTGGCAGTGAACGTAAAACCTCCGACATCCAGGTTTATTTCTTGATCGATAGTAAGATCATAGACCAAACCATTGCTCTTGGAATAGGCAAGGTAGTGGTCCCCTTCGATATCGATATAACTTCCCCCCAACGTCTCAGGCAAGTCGGCAAAACCTTGTATCTTCAGAGTATTCTCAGCAAAACTTAGATTCGTACATCGAACTTTCATCCCGGCAACATCGAGCTGGGACAGGACGGTATTGAGGGCATTCGTTGTTGCGGTCTTACCGTTGAATTCCCAGGGTCCCTCATAAAGTTTGATGTTGCCAAGGGTGGGAAGATTATCGAGCCAGATTTGACCATTTCCACGCACCATCAGGGTATTGGTATTGGCATTGACAGTCCCCGTCAGTCGGATAAGATCGTTAATCCAGACATTCCCGCTGAGCGTATATTCATCGGTTTTTCCGCTGTTTTGGACAATCGAATCAGCTCTAATCGTCAACTGATCTATCGTAAGAACACCGGTAGGGGTACTGCTACGGTTGTCAATCGTAAAGGTGTTCGACAATCCGTATCCCGTCACCCCGGAAGACCTTTCAGCGAATCCAAGAAATACTAACAGGATCCCACAAGTGATCAGGTGTCTTGTATGGCTCAACTTAAACATGCACTTCTCCTTGACTGAGAATCTCTATATCTATAATTGCCTTAGACAATGATATATTTCGGAAGAGTATTTTCCGTATGCCGGAGCATCCACAGCATAAAATCATAAAAATCCTGAATACCCTTCAATTCCATATTTTTCATTTTTCTATCGAACAGGGGCTACGCCCCTGTACCCCACAAAGTGTAAAAGAGCAAAAACCAAAGGATTATTAAAAGTCCAGGACAACACGAAATCCGAGGTCGCCGTACCGGTAGCTCGGGCTGCTGAGGCCGCGGTACGAAACAAGACAGTAGCAGGAGAGGTCGAGCCAGCAGTCGCCGCGACGAACACGATAACTACCTGTTGTAGGTCCAGTTGGGTTTGTTTGTGAACCGGAACTGTAACTTCCATACCAGTCATGGCACCACTCCCATACATTGCCCGCCATATCGTATAAGCCATAGGCATTGGCTCCGTTGGCTGTCTGATAGCTGGTTGCACTGCCCGGCCAGTTGTACTGGCTCTTGGACTTCAGACCCCCGTCAAAAAAGCCCACCGGCGAGGTATAAGGATAAGTTCCATCATTCCACAAGGGATGATATTGGTCTTTGACTGGACTGACATCATAACTGTAATTGTAGCTGTAAAAATTTGCCTGGGTTTGATTGATCGTATCCCCCCAGGGGAATCGGTTTCCGGATCGTCCTCCCCGTGCGGCATATTCCCACTCCGCCTCGGTGGCAAGCCGGTATCCCTTCTTGCTGAAATCACAATTCCAGGTGGATAGATTATAGCAGATTTGCTTGCCTTCCTGTTGGCTCCGCCAGTTACAATAAGCCACAGCCCCATACCAGCTTACACATACCATCGGGTCGTTGGTCATGTCCCGTCCACTCTTGGTCCGAACGCTGAAGGTGTTATTCGAAAAGCCGATCTGGCTATAAGAACTTGAGGTCGATGTATCGCAATAGAGGTAGCTGTTGCCCGTATCGCTGGTAGAATAGACGACTCCACTAACCACTTTCAGTTGGGATGGATAAGCCGATTTCAGGAAGGCGCAGTACTGACCGTTGGTGATCTCGTATTTGCCCATGGCAAACGAATCCAGGGTCACCGTGTGAACGGGCAGTTCATCAGAATACCCATCC
>Ga0209777_10002794_pt1 | contig 22402 bp, 22 predicted proteins | sample FrelakmetHBP12HB_FD_187147 | JGI IMG/M metagenome (GOLD analysis project Ga0209777, IMG submission 187147) | Freshwater lake sediment microbial communities from the University of Notre Dame, USA, for methane emissions studies -HBP12 HB (SPAdes)... | ecosystem: Environmental > Aquatic >...
AAGGCAGAAAAAGTTGAAACTACTGCCGTTGGCGCCGAAGGTGCTGCTGCTCCCGCCGCCCCCGTACCTGCCGCCGCAGCTAAAGGCTCTGCTGCAAAGACTCAAGAAAAGAAATAGCTTCTTGATGTAACTTTAAGGAGAAAATATTGGGTATATTAGGTTTTTTAATTTTCTTTGCTTTTCTGATGGTTGTAGTCAGCGTCCATGAATTTGCGCACGGCTGGGTAGCTTATAAACTAGGGGATTCAACCGCCAAATCTTCGGGCAGATTAACACTTAACCCCTTAGCGCACATAGACCCTGTCGGAACGATTATCCTCCCGTTATTTATCTATTTCACCACGGGTTTCTTTTTCGGAACAGCAAAGCCTGTACCGATAAATTACTGGGCATTAAGGAATCCTAAGAGGGATATTATCTGGATCGGTTTAAGCGGGCCTTTTGCGAATTTTATATTCGCTATAATTTTGAGCGTTTTGTTTAAATTTTTGCCGCACTCTTCATTGATAAGTACTGTTTTTGAAAATTTGATCTTTATTAATGTGATGCTGGGAGTTTTTAATCTCATCCCTATCCCGCCGCTGGACGGTTCCCGCGTGGTAATGGGAGTATTGCCCGATAAATCAGCCAGAGCGTATATGCTTATTGAGCCATTCGGCTTTTTTATTATTATGTTTTTAGTCTGGTCTGGTGTTTTAAATGTCATGCCATGGATAAAATACCTTTGTAATTTATTGGGAGTGCATTTGTAAGAAATGAAAATCATAAAACTTGACCTTAAAAAGCGTTCTTACAACATCGTCGTAGGTTGCAATATCATCAACCTTTTAGGTGCGAATCTTCGTAAGCTAAAACTCGGCTCTTGCGCATACGTGATTACTAACGCCGCCATAAAAAATAAATATGGAAGGATATTGAACGCTATCCTTAAAAGATCTGGCTTTCAGGTTAAATTTAAACTGGTTAAGGATTCTGAAAAAAGTAAATCTCTGGAGTCGGCATACGTGGTAATTAAAGACATCACCCTTTTTGACCGGAAAAGGGAGATTTTTATCGTGGCTTTCGGAGGCGGGGTGATCGGTGATTTGGCGGGTTTCGTGGCCTCTATTTATAAACGCGGGACCCCTTACATACAGGTCCCTACAACCTTATTAGCGCAGGTTGATTCCGCAATCGGTGGAAAGACCGCGTTAGACTTATCTCAAGGAAAAAATCTGGTAGGGACTTTTTATCAACCCAGATTAGTCTTTAGCGATGTGGCCATATTAAGGACATTAACCCCCAGGCAGCTAAAGGCCGGCTTGGCAGAAATAATCAAATACGGGATAATCAAAGACCCCCGATTATTTAATTATTTAGAGAAAAATTATAAAGGAGTCCTTGGTTTGAAATCAAATGTTTTAGAATTTATCGTCAGCCGCTGCAGCGATATTAAGGCAAAGGTCATCCAACAGGATGAGCGGGAAGAGAAGGGGATTAGAACAATTTTAAACTTCGGGCATACTATCGGGCATGCCATTGAAGCAGCCGGAAATTATAAAAGGTATAACCATGGTGAAGCCATCGCCTTAGGAATGTTAGTGGCTTCTGATATAAGTAATTTATCAGGGCTCCTTGATATTAAAACAGCGCGGCGGATAGAAAGCTTGATAGAAAAAGCCGGCCTGCCGACTAAAATAAAGAGAATCAACTTTTCTGATATTATAAACGCGCATTACCGCGATAAGAAATTTATCGGCGGAAAAAATAGATTCGTTTTAATCAAGGATATTGGTAAGACTGAGATTTCTCGGAATATCCCTTTGCAGATTATTAAGGCGGCTTTAGATTTAAGAATTTAAGATTAGTTGGAACCGGGAGAGAGATTAATTACCGTATTTTCGTATTTTAATTTTACTCCGTCTGCGTTAATCTGCGCTACCTTTGCCCCTTCAATCACATCCCCTTCCTTAACTACTCGATCGTTAATAATAGCAAACCCTTGATTTTCAGAAAAGAACACACCGCTTACCACAAATAGCGGCGCTGTGCGTTCTTGCGTCTCTGCAGGGAGGAGGAGATTATCTTTTGAGGAAGGAGGGATTACTTGCGGTGATTCAGGTGCAACATTTACAATTTTTTGTTCTTGAAGTTTAGCTTCAGGCATAGGGGTTATTTTAGGACTGATTTTTAAGGGTGCCGCGGCAGCAGGTTGTGCCTCTTTTTTTGGGGCCAATTGTCTATCCGGAAAAATAAATTTAAAAAGTAAATTTGCCGCGAAAAAGCCGCCACACAACACCAGCGCATATATTAAGTAAGTAGAAAACTTAGGTTTAGCCTGTTTTTGTATTTTGAATTGAAGTGGATTGTTATCGGGCTTATCGACCTTTGTTTCCACTTTTTTTAAGGCGTCATATATTATACTCATACAACTTGCCCTATAAGATAACTGCCCAATTCCTCCAGGCATTTGTTTATAATGCTTAAATCTAAAACGTTGGCCTCTGCGACAAATCCTGCCAGGAGGGCGCGGTCGCAAATAATATTGATCAAGCGGGGTATGCCGGATGAAAAATCTGATATTGCCTGCACTGCTTCATCGCTAAATTTTATCCTTCCATTAGAGCCTGCCGTAGTTAAGCGGTGCTCGATATAGCTTTTTATTTCCTCTCTTTCTAAGGGCGCGATATGATATTTTATCATTATTCTTTGTTTCAGCTGGCGCAGGTTATAAAGCTCTAACTTTTGATTTAACTCGGGTTGCCCTACCAATACGATTTGCAGCAATTTATCTTTATCGGTCTCTAAATTTGAGAGCAAGCGGATCTGTTCTAAGCTTTGCGGCCTTAGGTTTTGCGCCTCGTCAATAATCAAAACTACATTATTGCCGCTAGCAGACTCTTTTAATAAAAATTTATTAAGTTCCCAGGCGAATGATAATCTTGATTTAGCCTTAATATCAATGCCGAAATCCCTTACTATTGCCTCCATTAATTGTAAATCCGAAGAAACAGGATTAAGAATAAAGGCGGTGCGGATATTTTTTCCTAACTGATTGAGAAAAAAACGGCAGAGAGTGGTTTTACCAGTGCCTATCTCGCCGGTGATGACCATGATGCCTTTTCTTTGGGTTATGCCGTAGAGAAGGTAAGAAAGGGCTTCTTTGTGCTTGTTGCTTAAGAAAAAGAAGGCGGGATCGGATGTAACGTTGAAAGGCCTTTCTTTTAGGTTATAGAACTGACAATACATTTTTTTACCTTAAATTTATTATAACAGATTATTGTTTTTTGTAAATTATTAAATTATTGCTGCTGAACCATCTGGATAATCAGCTCTAACGCCTAGAGTCAATTCGCTTTAGGGTTGACAAAGCTTATTTTCTATGATAAAACTAAAATCAGAAATTTCTAAATTACGAAAGGGGGAAATAATGTCAAAGACTAAACTAGTTTTGCTGACTATGCTTACCTTGATACTAGGGTTAAGTACTATGGCACTGGCAGAAGAGAAATTGTTAAACGGCTTTGAAAAGGACTTGGGCGGCTGGAGAATTCCTGATTGGACTTTAGAGAATACCGACTACGTGGCTGCTAAGGCAGAAATATCTCAGGATTTTGCCAGCGAAGGCAAATCATCGTTAAAGATAACCGCTAATTTTCCGGGTGAAAAATGGACTGGCGCTTATGTAGAAACCCAGGAGTATTTTGACTGGACGCCTTATGGAAAAATCTCTGTAGATGTTTATCTACCTGAAGGTACACCTATGGGTTTAACAGGTAAGTTTATCTTAACCGTAGGTAAGGATTGGCAGTGGACAGAAATGAACCGTGGGATAATCTTAGAACCCGGTAAATGGACAACTATTTCTGCTGATTTGAGTGTTGGCAGCACAGATTGGCGCAGGACCACATGTACCGATGCTTTCAGAAAAGATGTGCGTAAAATAGGGGTAAGAATTGAGTCTATTCGCAGGCCGGTTTATCAAGGGCCGATTTACATTGATAACCTTAGATTAACCAAGAAGGTAGTAAAAAGTGCGCCAATAAATATAACTACAACTGAAAATAAAAATTTAAAAAAAAGATGGTGGTGAAGAATAATGAAGATGGCCGGTAATATTAACTTATTGACCCCGGATGAGTTATGTTGTATACTATTACCATCACGCGAGGAATAAGCCACGGGTTCCTTTTGGCGCATTTAAAACCATGGCTATAAGATTCCAAGAAAAAAGGCTTTTTCCTCGGATAAGATTTTCCGGGCCGCTGCGTTATGCAATTAGAGGGGTAAGCGGATTTAGCAATGCAATTTGTGACAACATAAGTGCCGCTGGAATAGGCTTTATTAACGATAAATTTATTCCTCCCGATACTCCCCTAATGTTAGAAATTGATATTTTATCCCGGGCCTTAAACCCTATAGGAAGGGTAACCCAGTCCTCTTACCTGCCGCATAGCGATAGATACCGCTTAGGGGTAGAGTTCTTAGAAATTGGGTTAAATGAAAAAAGATATTTAGCTGATTATATCAATATGAAAATGGGCAAACCGTAAGTCCCGTTAGAAACACCGCTCAACTTATTAATAACACAATAGGTTCTAACGGGGCTAAAGAAAGGATAATACAACCATGGTTGAAGAAGTAACTAAAGAAACCGCTGCCGCAATACCTGAGAAAGCGCCGGTCAAAGAAGAAGCCAAGCCTGCAGTAGAAAAACAAACCAACTGTTTAGGTTGCAATAAGCCATTAAAAAAGATAAAGTCGTATTACCGTAACGGAAAGTTTTATTGCAGTAAGAGATGCTGGATTACAGCCGTAGCAAAATCTAAAGAAGAGAAAAAATGAACAAGCATATCAGAAAAACCGAACGCAGGAAATATCCCCGGTTAGAAAAGACAATTCCGCTTAAAGTAGCGGCTAACGGATATGATTTTATTACTACTACGCAGAATGTTAGTTGTGTCGGCGCTTATTGCCACGTAGCTAAATATGTCCCGCCGTTTACCAAAATTATGGTAAAACTGACCCTGCCGATTGTAACTAATAACGAAAGAATTGACAGGGATCTGGAATGTAAGGGTGTGGTGGTAAGAAGCGAAGACGAAAAGAACGGCGGTTTTAATATCGCTATATTTTTCAATGCTATAACTAACAGCCAGCGCGAAATTATATCTCAATACATAAATCAATTCTTGCCTCAAAGTTATTCCGTCCGTAGTTAGATTAGTATATTCCTTATCAAAGCTTAGGGTAGATTTTTTAACCGGTATCCAAGGTAATGGGGCAGGTAAGGGCTCGTCAAAAAGTAAAATTAATTACTGGATTTATTTTTAAAGATGAAGGCGTATTTAACAAGGCTGAAGGCATTTTAAAAAAGCGGTTTGGCAAAATTGATTTCCAAAGCCAGACATTGCCTTTTACCCATACAGATTATTACGAAAAAGAATTCGGTAAAGGCCTAAAAAGAGTATTCGTCAGCTTTGAGAAGCTGATCCTGCATGAGAACCTGCCGCAGATAAAAATCCTAACCAACAAAATCGAGCATAAATTAGCAAAAGGGTCCTGCCGCTTAAGTGGAGCCCCTCAGACTTTAGTCCGAGGCTCCCTCCTCTGTCAAGAAATTCCTCGTATTCGTCATCCCCGGGCTAAAGCCATGGGGATTTCTACGAGGAGGATTAATATTGACCCTGGGTATCTTGATTTAGCAAAGCTTATCCTTGCCTCAACCAAGGATTTCCGGCACCGTATATACCTAAATAAAGGCATATACGCGGACCTGACTCTTTTCTATCAAAACAAAACTTTTCAAACCTGGGAATGGACTTTTCCTGATTATAAAACTGCTGAATATATCGCGATATTTAACCAAATCAGAGAGATTTATACAAAGCAGATAAAAAATGTTTCCCATATACCTGGAAGCGCACCATAGCGGACGATTGGATCAGTTAATTGAAGAGACTTTTAAGCTTCTTGAGTCCTGCTCTATCTGCCCGCGTAAATGTAAGGTAAACCGTTTAAAGGGAGAGTTGGGTTTCTGTAAAACCGGGCTGAAGCCTAAGGTTTGCAGTTTTCTGCCGCATCACGGCGAAGAGCCGCCTGTATCCGGCAGCCGCGGTTCAGGGACAATCTTTTTTTCTCATTGTAATATGGCCTGTGTATATTGTCAGAACTATGAGTTTAGCCAAATGGGGTTAGGCAAAGAGGCAGGGCCTGAAGAGCTGGCAGACTTTATGCTGCAGCTGCAGGATATGGGGTGTCATAATATCAATTTAGTCAGCCCCACTCATGTGATGCCTCAGTTTTTGAAGGCCTTAAGTATCGCTATACCTAAAGGATTGAAAATCCCAATTGTATATAATACCGGTGGTTATGAATTACCCGAGATGATAAAATTACTTGATGGAATAGTGGATATTTACCTGCCTGATATGCGCTATGCGGATAACCAAATGTCAGTTAAATATTCTTCTGCGCCGGATTATCCAAAATATAATCAAGAAGCGCTGAAAGAAATGCATAAGCAAGTAGGTATTGCCAAAATCGATAATGAAGGTATAATAAAAAAAGGCCTGATTATCAGGCACTTGGTACTTCCTGATAATATTGCGGGGACAGAACAGGTCATGCAATTTATCGCCACAAAGCTTTCTAAGCATACCTATATTAGTTTAATGAGCCAATATTTTCCTTGTTACAAAGCCGCCCAGCATAAAGAAATCCTACGCAGGATTACTTCTGAAGAGTATGAAAGCGCAAAAGCGGCAATGGAGAAATACGGCTTAAGTAACGGCTGGCTTCAAGATTCTCATGGCCTAGATAGATTCGCCGGCACCAACATCAAACCCCTCTAATGGGGACGCCTCTAATGGGGACGGTTCTCTCTAACGCTTTGTTTTGCATAGAGTTAAGAATTATTATTTTCGGATTTATTTTATACTTATAAATTATAGTTCGGTTAAAAAATCGCCTTTTATTTAATTCTAACCCATTGTTTTTTATATAGATATAGAGAACCGTCCCCATGATAGCGAAGAATCTGGGAGAACTGCTGGAAATAAGCGCGCAAAAATACGCGCATCGGATTGCAATTGTCTTTGGTCAGAGAAAAATCAGTTATAAGTCACTAAACGAGCTGACTGACCATATCGCCGCCGGCCTGATTGAGCTGGGGATTAAGAAGCAGGACAAAGTTGCTTTATTTTTAGATAATTGTCCGGAGTTTGCAATCAGCTATTTTGCGATTCTTAAAGCCGGTGCGGTCGTGGTGCCGATTAACTATATGTTTAAGATAGAGGAGGCAAAATACATTTTACAGGATAGCGGCGCTGTTTGTTTAATTACTTCCCGGCCTTATATAGATATGGCTGAAGAATTAAGGTTAAGAGTAGATAGTTTAAAACATATTATCTGTACTACTAAATCTAGAAGCGATGTGATTAATTTCAGCAGTATCAAAAAGGAAAACAAAGAATTGTTAAATAAAATTTCTTGCGGCCCATCGGATCTAGCGGTAATTTTATATACTTCGGGTACTACAGGGCACCCTAAAGGCGCAATGCTTTCCCACTATAATCTGATTTCTAATGCCATGGATTCCTCCCAAGCTATAAAAGTTGACTATAAAGATACATTTATCTGCATCTTGCCGTTATTCCATTCTTTTGCCGCAACCGTGTGTATGAATGTACCGTTACTAATCGGAGCAAAAATTGTGATTATGAAAACAGTCCGGCCTTTTAAACGCGTAATCCGCGCGATTAGAAGGAACCGGGTGAGTATATTCGTCGGAGTGCCTTCTATTTATAATATTCTTAAGGATATTAAATTGCCTAAGATATTAGATAGTTTGTTGATTAAACTGATCAATCCGATAAGGGTATGTATTTCCGGAGCAGCAGCTTTGCCCGAAGAGACATTTAAGGGTTTTGAAAAGAAATTCCGCATCCCTTTATTGGAGGGCTATGGCCTGACTGAGGCTTCGCCAGTAGTCACCTTTAATCCTTTGAAAGGTGTACGCAAGGCCGGTTCTATAGGCATCGTCTTATCAAAGAGTATAGAGTTAAAAATAGTTGATCCTAAAGGTAAGAGCCTTGGGTTAGGCCAGATCGGCGAATTACTGGTTAAAGGGCCTAACGTGATGAGAGGTTATTATAAGCAGGAGGAGACCTCAGCTGAGGTAATAAAAGATAGCTGGCTTTATACCGGGGATATGGCAAAGTTTGATCGGGATAATTATTTTTACATCGTAGGCAGAAAAAAAGAAATGGTTAATGTCCGGGGTTTAAATGTTTATCCGCGCGAGATAGAAGAGGTGCTTTATCAAAACCCGAAAATTAAAGAGGCGGCGGTGATCGGCATCCCTGACACGCACAAAGGAGAAGTACCTAAAGCATTTGTAGTTTTGCAAGAAGGCGTAACAGCCAAAGAACATGAGATTATTCAGTATCTGCGGGAAAAGTTAGCGCCTTATAAGATACCCAAATACGTTGAATTCCGGACATCTTTACCTAAGAATACAACTGGAAAAATATTAAAACGGTTACTAAAAGAAGAGGAGGTGTAAATAGCAACTTGGGAACGGTTCTCTCTAACGCCTTGTTTTACATAGAGTTAAGAATTTTTTTTCGGCTTTATTTTATACTTGTAAATTGTCGTTCGGTTAAAAAATCGCCTTTTATTTAATTATAACCCATTATGTTTTATATAGATAGAGAGAACCGTCCCCGATGATGAAAATAAATAAAACCGGATATTTGGTACTGTTTTTAGTTTTACTGAATTTATCCTGCGTGACCTCTGCCGGACAGAATAGGTACAAGGAAATTATCAGAGATGCTAAAACCGGAAATATTGACTTTGCTTTCGTTAAATTAAACAGTTATCTCAAGGAATTCCCCGATTCCATCCACGTTGCGGAAGTCAGGTTCGCGCTATGCGAATATTATTTTCAAATCAAAGACTATCGCAGCGCAATCTATAAACTACGCGACTATATCATTGATTTTCCTGAAGAAGAAGCAACCATATTTGCGCAGCTGATCCTATATAAGATACTTTCAGAATACAAAAAAGAACCGGCCCTAATTGAAAAAATCAAAGAAAGCCTTTTTTCCAAATCATTATTCCTTGTCTTTGCCGAATCAAAAATTAAAAAATATAGAACGCTTTTCAATAACACCTATAAGGTGTTAAATTACGTAGATAAAATAGAAGTCTTTAAGAATAATGACCTTTTCCTCAAGATTACGCCATAAGCGAATCGTTGCCGCACTCTTAGTCATCATTGTAATCCTGTATCTATATCTTTTCCAAAGGGGCCTTTCTCAATATCTTTATCAAAATAAAACAAAAATCACAGATTATTTGAGTTCAACTTTGGGGTATCGAGTTATACTAAATAAGATATCTTTTAGTGTCTTCAATGGATTTCGCGTAAAAGAAATTCTTATCTTTTATGACTACAAAGAAACCCCGCCTATCTTCATAAAAGATGCACATATAACTATAAAAATACTACCGCTTTTTTTAGGGCAAATAATAGTTGATGAGGCAAAGATACATGAAGCCTTATTTTTGGTGGTGAAGAAAAAAGATGGATATAATCTTCAGATTATGCTTAGTAGCGTCTTTAAAAAAATCGCGCATAAGGGCATTAAAACACCACCTATATTTACAAACAGGGTAAAAGTTTCTATTGGAACAGCTAAAATTATTTATCTCGGAAACGCTTATCCTGAAAAGAATATGAACGTAGTGCTTAAAAATGCCCGTATCGAACAAAAATTTGATAAATTTAAATTTTATGGCGATATTGAATTTAACCATAATTTATCCAGCGAATCCTATTTATCAAGGTTTTTTAAAAATAGGGTGATTCACCAGGCAATGAAATGTATTGTGCAAGGTGATATAAAGGGTGAAAACCTAGATATGGGTTTAATCGTATTAAAAATTGGCGAGGAGCAAATTTTAGGGATGGGAGTGAACAAGGGTTTTGCGGAAAAGAATCCTTATCTTAACATTATTTTTATACCCTCTACGATATCGCTTGATAATATCAATTTCTTGAAAGAAAACTTTAATGCCCGGGGAAATATATTTATCGCGCTGAAATTAAGCGGGCCGATGGATAATATAAAGCCTGCCGTTTCCGGCATATTGGATGACTGTAATTTTAGATATGATTTAACAAATAATGAAGCGGTGAATATAAAAAGCTTAAATGGGAATATTGAATACGGAAATGATTTTTTCAAGTTTGAGAACGGAAATTTAATCATAAACGCAATTCCATTGAATATTAAACTACAAACCTCTAAAACTTATGAGCCTGATATAAGTTTAAATTTATCCGTACCCCCGGAATTCTTTTCTGCCCAGAACATCTCTTTAGGGAAATTTGAAGTCATATTCAACGGCAAAATTAAAAAGGCTTTATTGGGGAACCTGGAGTTTAATCTTTTATATATTAGAAAAGGAAAAAACCTGGATATGCGGGCTGATTTTAAGAACTTAGAATTTAATTATGAGAACCCCGAAGAAAAAAGTTTAAGAGTAGAATCAATTGAACTCACAAAAAGCGGCAGAACAAAAATACAAAAATTAAATTTAAACAATTTAAATTCGAAAGTTTATTTGCGCAAAAAATTAATCGAGCTCAGGGAGCTTAAATTTAGCGGTTATAATGGTATATTCGCAGGGGGAATTAACTTAAGCATGGCTGATAAAGTTACCATGACTGTCGCGCTAAAAGCTCAAGCGCTGGATGTGAAAACACTAATGCAGGATGTAAACATCAGCGATAAACTATCATCCGGGACGATGAACTTAAAGATTAAGTTCAATAATCGTTTGACCGAATTCCTCAAAGGAGAGTGTTTCATTAAAGAGGGCGTGGCAAACTTAGATGCCTTTGCCGCCATAGTTAAGTTGCCTCCTTTAACGCTGACAAGATTTAATATCATGCATGCCTATTTTTCCATTTCAAGGAATATGATAAAAGTCAGGGCAATAAAACTAGATAGCCCGGATATCAGGCTTAATGCTTATTGGAATATGAATGGTAAGATATATGGCATATTGAACTTAAAAGTCGCCTCAGAATTACTCAATCAATCCCCGCCTTTTAAGAAGCTGCTGCGCTTGACTAAAATAGAGAAACCATTCATAGATTTAAGTTTCATGTTAGGCGGGGTGCCAGAGGCGGTGCGGGTGATGTGGATGAAGGGGGAGTTTAAGGAAAGAATCATGCGGGACTTACCTGCATGGGTGAGCAAAAGAATAGAAAATAATCTGGAAGAAACAATCGATGAATTATCCAAAGAAAATAATGAGTAAGTTTAATTCTAAAACCATTAAAGCATTCTTTTACAATTTATATCAGAAAATAGTAGTCATAAATGACACTCCGCAAAGAATTGCTCTAGGCGCAGGCTTAGGGGTATTCACCGGTATTCTTCCCGGCACCGGTCCCATCGCCGCATTATTCTTAGCAATGCTCTTCCGTGTTAACCGCGCCGCCGCTTTATTGGGTAGCCTGCTCACTAACACCTGGCTTAGCTTAGTTACTTTTTTCTTGTCAATTAAGATCGGTTCTGCTATATTCAGGACAGATTGGAGGGATGCATATTATAACTGGGTTTTATTTTTTAAAGATTTTCACTGGGTGCGGTTATTCGAGTTGTCAATTTTTAAAATTATTCTACCGGTTATGCTCGGATATTTCATAGTTGCCTTTTGTTTAGGCCTTTTGGTTTATTTAATTACACTAATAGCTTTGAAGAAGTTTAATCCTAATGAAGCATAAGCAGAAGCATAAAAAAGAAGAAAAAATATCTAAGTTCAATCTTTTTCTACACAGGCGTGTAGTTATTGCCTCGCTTTTAATCCTTATCTGTATTATTGGTATTCCACTGAGGGCCCAGAATATTAAATTAAACGGTTATATTAGTGATGATGCCTGGTGGCATTACCGCCATATAAAAGATGTCTATACCATTGGCCATCGTTTAAACCCGGATACTTCCGAATTCGTCACACTTAATCGCCCGATGACTTATGCACCACTATTTCATTATTTAGTTGGAGATTCCTATAAATTATTTGATAAAATTGTGCCCCTTATTAAATTTACCCACTATTTTAATATTTTCGAAGCCATTCTCTATATACTTCTTATATACTGGATATCTTATCTAATTACTAACGATGGGCTTTTTAGCCTTATTGGAGCTTTAGCTACATCTGTCTCTTATGGTTTTATTATCCGTGCGCGCGCCGGAGAACTGATGCCTTTTGTACCAGGGGATTTGTTTGCTTTGGGCAGTATTCTGCTTTTATTACTTCTGGTCAAATATATAATAAATAGGGTTCGTTTTGTTTACCAACAGGGAAAAAGCAAGCTAAAGGATATTATTGATGAAAAGTGTATCTTATTGCCTCTAGTGTCGGGAATCTTCTTGGGTTTAAGCTTGTTAGCTTGGAGCGGAACAGCACTGATCTATTTACCGCTTGCCTTATTTGTTTTCGCGGCTTTAGTAATAGTGCATCCTAAATTAATTAAATTAAGTCTGGCATTATTTTCTCTATTTTTATTATCATTTTTAGTTATTTCGTTACCTTGGTATCTACCGCTTATCCTGAAATATGGTATCAATCCCCACACTAAAGAGATGGCTTGGTTTATGCAAGGATTTACGGTCTTACACCAAGTTAAGCCTTTAATTTTTTATATTTTCACCTCTGGTATCTCAATTTTCTTCCTCCCTATAGTTTTATTGCTGTCACTTTTTAGAAGAACTACAATAAACATTTTCGTTATTTCATGGATACTTTTAGCAGTAGTTGCTACTTACAGCGGTTGGCGTGGTTATGTCGCAGTAGTTCCTATTATATCTACAGTAGCCATAGGTATAGGTGTTTCGCGCATAGTGCGTTTCTTTTGTAAGGAAAATTCCTTCTCTGTACCCTTAATATTTATAATCTCATTTTTATTAGTAGGTTTTATCGGTTATCGTATTTCTGCTGCAAAGCTTTCATCACTTAATCCCAAAGACATTAGTGAGGTGCGCGCGAATGAAAGAAGTATTAAGATGCTTGAATTTATTAACAAAAATTACCCTGATTCTGTTACCGTAGACCATATCACATGGGTGAGCGAAGACGAAGCTTTAGGTAAATGTCGCATGATAAATGGCCAATACCTAGAATATTTACCTAAGGGAAGCAGTCAGATTTTTATTGATGCTTCAAAAATTTATTTTCTTAATGAGGAAGAAGCGTATAAGTTGTGTAAAAAATATAACGTAGATTTAATTATTGCGAGAATGCATTTTCTACATTTGGAGCAATTGAGCATTCTTTTTGCGCCAAAAGAATTAAAGATTGATGATTATTTTAGAGTAACGAAGGAATTTCAAGAATCTCAAGAGATAACGCTTAATTTTACACCACTAGGCACCCAGACAATTTTATTTCAAATGTTAAATTGCCAAAAGCTTAAAAGATTCGAATTAGTTTATAAAGCGCAGAATGAAGGTGGCCCAGCCCCGTTTTTAGTAGTTTATAAGGTTCAAAAAAACCTCGAATAAACAATTTAACGAACTCCCCAATACTTCATTTAATAGAGTTAAAACCTTTTATTTTTCAATAGGTTAGGGTTATAATTGTTTCCAACTTAAGGCCATTTTGTCCGACCACGCGCAAATCGATATATTCCAACTTCGGGTCTTAGACCGTGCTTAATCAAGACCCGGTCTTAAATCGTGCTCAATCGAGGCCGGGTCTTAAAACATGCTCTAATCAGGACCCTGTTTCCCGAACAACTCGGAAACAGTTTCTCGAACAAATTGGAAACTGTTTCTAGGGAAATAATTTACTTGACAAGACTTATAGTTTATGCTATAAGTACCACAATGTGGTAATATTATCTAGAATGAACTATATCAAAATGAGGGGGAAAAATGTTTAAATATTTAGCTGGCGGGAATACGAAAAAACGTTCTGTTTCTTCAACCGAAATAATCAAGAGGTATAAGATTTCGTATCAAACTTTGAATTATTATACTAACCTTGGGCTTCTCCAGCCGCTGAATAAAAAAGGAAATAAGCGTTATTATGACGAATTAGAATTAAAAAATAATTTAGAAAAAATCCAGAAATTTAAGAATGAGGGATATCCTTTAAGGTTGATCCGTAAGCTAATACACGCTTAAGGGGGTTGATTAATTGAGTTACTTTAAAGTTTTAGGATTAGATAAAGAACCGTTTTCCACAAGCCCGGACCCAAGTTTCTTTTATGAGTCGCGGGAACACCATGCGGCATTAATGCGCCTGATGGTTGAGATACGGCTTAAGCGGGGCTTAAGCTTGATATTAGGCGATGTAGGCACAGGTAAAACTACTCTTTCCAGAAAACTCTTTCAAATGTTAAAAGAAAGGGACGACATTATCTTCCATATGATTTTAGACCCTACCTATGACACAGAAGAACTATTTTTAGATTCCTTAATCAGGACCTTTAAAATTGAGTTGAATTTAAACGCAGCAAGCGTGCTTGATTACAAAGAAGCAATAAAAAAATATTTATTCCGGAAAGCAGTAGAAGAAAATAAAACCATAGTTTTATTGATTGATGAAGGTCAAAAGTTAAATACGCTTTCTTTAGAGATTTTGCGCGTGCTCCTAAATTATGAAACAAACGAGTATAAACTATTACAGCTGGTTTTATTGAGCCAATTGGAGCTTCTGCCGCGTTTGCGCGAGATGAAGAATTTTTGGGACCGCGTCAGTTTAAAATATGTCCTGAATCCTCTTGATGAGGGAGAGACCAAAGAGATGATTGGGTTCAGGATAAAAGCCGCAGGATATAATTCAGAAGTTGAATTTTTTAGCGAAGAGGCAATTATCGAAATTCACCGTTATACACAAGGATACCCCAGAAGGATTTCTATGCTTTGCCACAATGCTTTAAAGGCATTAGTCATGGAAAATAAACCCATAGTAGATGCGGCAATCATACGTAGTTTGATCGCCACAGAATTAAAGTAAGCATATTATGGCATATATAAATGAGGTAAGAAACAAGGCCAAGGACAGTATTACACCGGAAGAGAGACTATTAAAAATTATTGAGTCGCCGGGCATACAAAAAGCAAAAGTTTATTTAGGCGCTAAGGTCAAAGCTATTAATATTAAAAGTCTAACCGTTTGGATTAAAGGTTTTCGGTTAGATAAAAATATAATCAAAAAAATCGATCTACGATTAGCTAATAAAATAGTGGCTTGCCTGTGCGGGCTTATGACGCTGTTTTTGCTTTTTGATTTTTTTAGAGTCGGCGGAAACCTAAGAAGCCGTTTTGAAAAAACGCTGCAGGCCTCTCAAAGTGCTATTACAGAAGAAAAAAAGATTGCAATTCCTAACGTGGATATAGAAGAGGTTATCGCGCAGGCAAAAAGGCGCAATGTCTTCACTTTTTTACCTGAACCCAGCAAGGCGGAAGCGAGCCTATCGCCGGATATTACAGAAATAATCTCTAACTTAAAACTTGTAGGTATCATTTGGTCAAATAGCCCTCAGGCGATGATTGAAAATTCCAAAGAACAGAGGACATTCCTTTTAAGTCAAGGCGAGCAGATAGGCCAGGTTACAATAAAGAATATTTTTAAGGATAAAGTCGTAATAGAAGTAGAAGGGCAAGAAAAAGAATTAAGATAGGCAAAAATCAATAAGGGATGGTTAAACGATATATTATGATGAAGAACGTTTTAATAATTTATTTAGCTATAACTTTAGGGTGGTGGCCTATTACTGCTTATGCTAAATTAGAGGAGGCGAAAACAGAAGCTGAAAAAGAAAATATTACTTTAGATTTAAAAGGGGTAGATATTATAGAATTATTTAAGATGCTTTCTCAAAAAAGCGGCCTCACCATAATTACCAGTAAAAATGTAAACGGCAGAATTAATATCTTCCTAAATAATCTTAGCTTTGAAGATGCATTGGATGTGATATTGATTAACCAGGACTTAGCTTTCGAAAGAAAGGAAGGCATCATTACTATTATGACTGCCGCAGAATACGAAACGCTTTTTGGCAGAAAATTTGTGGAAAAACGCAAATACAAAAGTCTAAAACTAAAATTTGCAAAACCCAGCAATGTAGCCGCTATCCTGGGCCAAATAAAATCCGATATCGGTAAAATTATTGTTGACGAGGCCTCAGGGGTTATTGTTCTTATTGATATCCCGGAAAAGTTAGATTTAATGGAAGCTACCCTAATTCAAATGGACCAGCCATTGGAAACAGAAATATTTGAATTTAATTATGCAAAAGCAAAAGATAGTAAAGGTTTTTTAGAGAGTTTAGTCACCCCGGGCTTAGGCTCGGTGATGGTAGATGAGCGCAGTAATAAGGCGATAGTCTCGGACTTACCGGAAAGAGTTGACAAAATAAGGGCGGTGGTAAAGGCGTTTGACGAGGAATCGCGCCAGGTTCTCATCGAGGGCCAGATTGTACAGATTACACTGAATAATAAATTTCAGAGTGGTATTGAGTGGGATAGGATATTAAGTGAAAATAAATGGCACGGCCTTGATCTTGCGGGGAAATTCCCTGTAGGCGATAGGGATGCAAATGGTAATTTAGTGGCTCCTTACCAAAAAATTAATATAGGCACCTTAACCACAGATGACTATAATGTACTGTTGACTTTTCTACAAGACTATGGTGATACGCGGATTCTTTCACGGCCGCAGATTTTGGCAGTGAATAATCAAGAGGCTAAGATTCTGGTTGGCACGCGCGATGCTTATATCACGCAGACTACCAGCCAATCAACAGGTACCGTACAAATAGCTGATCAGGTTCAATTTGTAGATGTAGGGGTAAAATTAAATGTTACGCCCACAATTGGTAAGGATGGTTTCATCACTATGAAAATTAAAACTGAAGTAAGCAGTTCAGAGCCACTGACACTTAATAATACCAGAATTCCTATTATATCCACATCAGAATCAGATACCGTAGTTAAAATTAAGGATGGCGCAATGATTATGATTGCCGGTTTGATGAAGGAGGAAAAAAGCGAAACTATTCAGGGGTTCCCGGGATTGTCGCGCCTGCCTCTTTTAGGCGGCCTTTTTGGAAGCCGCGTCAGTCAAACGCCAAAAAGAACAGAACTAGTTATCTTTTTAACTCCGCATTTGATTTCCGGTGATATGCCGGCAGAAAAGATTGCGGCTATAGGTAAAGATGTAGAAAATATTCAAGCCAAGCTGAAATCTAAAGAGGCATCTTCGCCAAAGGCAAAGAAGGCGCAAAATAAAACAGAAGTAGCCTTAGATATTAGCAGTAAATTAAAAGGAATAAAGCACTAATGGGTAAAAAAAGAATCAAATATTTAAAATTTATTATTAATTTTTTAATAATTGTGATTTTTATTGCTCATCAAGGAGATAATTTTTTCTTTAGATACGCCCAGGCCCAGGTAGCTACTACTAAAAAAGAAGAACGCATCTCTTTAGATTTAAAAGGAATAGATATTATAGACCTTTTTAGGATTCTTTCAATAAAGACAGGGATTACTCTTGTCCCCAGCAAAGGTGTTGCCGGCAGAGTGAATGTTTTTTTAAATAACCTCACCTTTGAGGATGCCTTGGATGTTGTCATGCTAAGTCAGGATCTCGCCTGCGAAAAAGAAGGCAATGTCCTTCATATAATGACCGATACCGAATATAAAACTATGTATGGGAAACCTTATAATGAAAAACGTAAATTCAGATGTATAAAATTAAAATATGGCAAACCCAGTGCAGTATTCGCTGCCATTGGGCAGCTGAAGTCCGATATAGGTAAGATTATTATTGATGAATCAACGGGCACTGTATTCTTGATGGATATTCCCGAAAAACTCCTGCTTATGGAAAAGAGCATCATCGAGTTAGATAAGCCTATGGAAATGCAGATATTCGACCTTAATTATGCTAAGACTCAAGATGCAAAGGCGCAATTATCTTCTGTGATTACTCCCGGCGCAGGGCAGGTGGTTGTAGATGAACGTTCATCCAAAGTAATGGTTACGGATTTACCGGAAAAAATGACTCAGATAAGAAGGATAGTGAAGGCGCTAGATGCAGAATCCAAACAAGTATTTATGGAAGTCGAGATTGCCCAGGTTATTTTAAGCGATCAATTCCAGCGCGGAGTTGATTGGGATAAGATAGTTAGCAGTTTAAAGGGATTACAGTTAACAGATGCATTTGCCTTGTCCAGTATGACTGCAGCAAAGCCTTCGATGATTTCTTTGGTGAAAGTCGGAACACTGGCTACGGATAATTTTAGTGTGCTTCTGGGTGCATTAGAAAGTTACGGCGATATCAAAATTCTTTCGCGTCCGCGGATAACAGCGTTAAATAATCAGGAAGCCAAGGTTTTAGTAGGCACAAGAGATGCTTATGTTACCGCGACTACCAGTCAGTCCGGTGAAAATAATATAGTCTCAGAAACCATAGAATTCATTGATATAGGAGTGAAATTAAATGTTGTTCCTAATATAAATGAAGAGGGTTTTGTGACGATGAAGATCAAGGCAGAAATAAGTTCTTCAGGAGGTGTAATTATTAGCCCCAGCGGTAACAGCCGTATTCCTATTGTGGAGACTTCCGAAGCCGAGACAACGGTGAAGATTAAAGACGGAACAATGCTGATGATTGGCGGTTTGATCAAGGATGAAAAGAGAGATGAAGTTTCGGGGACGCCTTTTTTATCCAAGATACCAATCTTGGGTACTTTTTTCGGAACACGCACTGCGTTGACCAAGAAGACAGAATTAGTCATATTCTTGACCCCGTATATAATTTCAGGAGATGCTACAGTGGTTGGCACAGAACCGGAAAAAATGTTACCCCCCGATATTATATCCGAGGAAAGAGTAAAATCTATTTTTTCTAAAAAAATTGAAGAGATTAGTATAAACCCAAAAGCAGAAATACCAGCGGAAGAACGGCCTAAGACAGAACAGGCGGCGCCGCAAGTAAAAGTCGAACCTAATGTCCAAGATAGACTAAGAGGAATCAAGGAATATTAAAGAATATTAAAAATAATGCGCAAAACTAAAAAAGGGGACTTAAAATGAAACTCTTAAATATTTACCTAAGATTTTCTCTTTTTATTATCTTAATATTTTTTTCCGCAGTATTTAATTTGTCTGCACAGTATGAATCGGTGGATTTAGAAACTCAAACGATAGAATATTGTAAAAAAGGCTGGAATTTGCTCAAAGAGGGCAAGATGGACGAAGCAATTCTTAACTATAAGAAAGCAATAGAGTTAAATCCCAGTTTCGCTCAAGCCTACGGTGATTTGGGGATTATTTTTGAGGTAAAAGGACAAATGGAAAAGGCAGAAGAGATGTATTTAAAAGCCATAGAAGCAGCGCCGGATTACCTTAATAGCTATTCTAACGTAGCCCTACTTTATGAGAAGCAGGCAGATTATGCAAAAGCAATATTTTATTGGAAAAAGAGATTAGACTTAAGTGAATCCGGTGATCCCTATGCCGAAGTAGCCAGGAAGCGCCTGGAGGAGTTAATGCGTCTGCATCCGCAAGAAAGCGTTCCTTTAGAAAGCGAATATGTTATGCCATCAAAAAAAATCACAGAAACAAAATCGGATAATACTGAGTTAATTACGCAGCTAAATAAACTAAAAGATCTGAATGGCCAGTTAAAAGCGAAAGTCGCAGGCCTTGAGAATTTGTCTCAGAGAGCCGAATTGATAGGAAAAGATGTTTCTAAATTAAACAATACAATAGAGGTTAAGAATCAGGAACTCATTACTTTAAAAAATGAGAATAAAGATTTACAGGAAAAGTTGGTTTCGTACGAAGGCTCTAGTATAAAAGAGGCCGCTAAACTTAAGGAACTAAATAATCAAGTAGAGAGTTTAGATCAGAATTCTGCCGCTTTAAATAAGGAAAATGAAGCCCTAAGAGAAAAGGTAAAGTCAAACGAAGAATCTTCAAAAGATGCCGCGAAACTTAAGCAAGAAAGATTTGTTTTAGAAACAGAGTTAACAAAGCAAAAAGAGCTGAATAGCAATTTAGGGGAAAAGGCGCAGGGATTAGAAAAAGGAAATAAAGAGTTGCAGGCGAAAATAGCTTTACTTGAAGATAGTGCGAAAGAATCCGAAAAGCTTAGGCAAGAAAATTCTAACTTGCAAACAAAAGTCCAGGATTTATCTGTTAAGGCTAAAAATGCAGAACAAATGAATGAAAATATCAAAGATTTAAACAGCAAATTAACAAGCGCGAGTCAGGAAAATTTTGTTTTAATTAGAGAAAAGGAAGAGTTAAGCTTGAAGGCTGATACATATAAGAAGGGCAAGGAAGGCTTAGAAAAGGAATTCATAGCTGAGATTAAAGAATTGAAAAGATCTAATGCGCGATTAGAAACCAAGGGGAAGGAGCTTTATATTAAAGCGCTGGGAGTGGATCAGACGACGAAGAATCTTAATACTGTAAATAAAGTAGTTGAACGCATGAATAAAGGGCAAATTAATTTAAAGAAAACTAATGAAGGATTAGAGCGGAAAATCGTTTTACTCGATAAAACTTTAAAAAGCGAAAAAGCAAGGCTATACGACGAATTAGGCACCGCCTATACTAAAGCAAAACTTTTTCAACAGGGGATAGAGGCTTACGAGAAATCATTGAGTTTTATTCCTAATAATGCCGATGTGCATTATAACCTTGGGCTTCTATACAAACATTATTTGGATAACTCAAAAAAAGCAGTATACCATCTTAAAAAATATCTCGAATTTAATTCTAAGGCACCAAATAAAAAAGAAGTAGAGTATTTAATCGGGATGTTAGGTAAAAAACAATTATAGTAACAAAAAGAGCAAACCGGAGAAGAAGTGATGAAAAAGTTATTTTTAGTTATCCCTATTCTGATTAGTTTATTATTATTGGTTATCCTGATAGCAGGTTTGCTTAAAAACAATACCTTGAATTCACAGCTTAAACTTTCCAAGAATTTATTGCAGAGAATTCAAGGAGAAATGGAGCAGGTAAAAGAGGAAAAAGATAAAGTTACCAAAGAAAAAGATAAATTGCAATCGGACACGCTTTCTTATCTTGCGCTCAATACCAAGCTTGAAGAAGAAAAAAATAAATCACAAATTAATTTTGAAGAATCGGCAAAGATTATTAAGGTAAAAGAGGATGAGCTCAATGCTGTTAAAGAAAGAATAAATGCTTTTGAGAAACAGATTGAAGAAAAAAAAGAGGAATTAAGCCGGAAAGAGGGGTTAGTCAATGAAAAGAAAGAATTAAGAAGGAAGATTATCCTTATGGGTAATACCCTTAAAAAAGAGCGGGCTTTATATCATTATAACTTAGGGGTAGCTTATTCGCAGGCGAAATTTTATGACGAAGCGATAGGCGAATATGAAAAATCGCTAAAATATAGTTCTGCGAATGCAAACGCGCATTATAACCTAGGCCTTTTATATGAGAATATCAAAAAAGTTCCGGAGCAGGCAATTGAGCATTATCGTAAGTATCTGGAAATTAAGCCTGATACAGCAGACAAAGAGGAAGTAGAGGGCTGGATCAAGAAATTAGAAGCAATTATCCGCGCTAAGACGCAGAAAAGATAATGCATTTCAGCCGTAACTTAAAATTCGGCGAACCACAGTTAATCATCGGTTTTACCTTATTAATCTTCCTGATGATAGCTATTGGGCTGGCAGGTATCTGGAAGATTGAATCTTTAAGCAAGATAGTTGATGTATTGGGGAAACGCAGCCTGGTGATAGAAAAATCAGTTTTAGAAATGAAAATAAGCAACACCTCTTATGCTTTAGGGGTGCGCAATTTCGTGCTTTGGCAAACTTCTAAGTATTTAGGAGCTGTTTCTTCAGCAGTTGACTTAGTAGCGATAAATAAACACGTTGAAAATTTTACACACCTGTTAACAACCTGTGCCAGTTATACTTACAGGCCAGAACAAAAAGAATGGTTTATCCGGCTTTCTAGCTCTGTTAGGGAACTGCGTAATTTAGGAGAACAAATTATTTCTTTAGTAAAGCAGGGGGCAAATGGCCTGGAAGTGAATAATTTATTGTTAGTTTTTGAAAACCGTTTTTATAAAATAAATGAATATCTTGACCAGACCATTGCCATGGCAAATTTTAAGGATATTGATCAGCAGATAGAGTCAGGGTATATAAGAAAGAGAGAGGCGATTACTCTTTTAAGCTGGGTTTTGTTTTTAGGTTTGGCGCTGGGAGTGGGAACTTCTACATGGGTTTATGCTCGTCGGAAACAGGAGCGCAGCCGAAAAGAGGAGATGGTGCGGCAAGTAATTACTCTAGAAGAAAGGGAAAGACAGAATCTTTCGGCGCAGATTCACGACC
>Ga0209777_10002795_pt1 | contig 22397 bp, 18 predicted proteins | sample FrelakmetHBP12HB_FD_187147 | JGI IMG/M metagenome (GOLD analysis project Ga0209777, IMG submission 187147) | Freshwater lake sediment microbial communities from the University of Notre Dame, USA, for methane emissions studies -HBP12 HB (SPAdes)... | ecosystem: Environmental > Aquatic >...
AACCGCACAATGATCGGTGCCTTCGCCGCTCGGCGTCTCGTGCTCAGGCCCCCCGACCCTACGCCGCAAACCGTCCTGCGGCTCCCAAAGCACGTGCCTTGCCGCTAGGCCACACCCCGAGCGGTCGCAATGATACGGCCTCATCGGGCGGCGAGCGCCCCAGCGGCGGCCGCCGCAGCGTCTCACTGGCAGCGGGGCGAAGACACGCGGTCCGAACCGTGGCCGCCGGGACCGCGTCGAGCCACTGGCGAACCCGACCCGCCCGTCGCGTCCCGAGGAGCCTGACATGGCGAGACGCGGTTTCGCCCCAATGTCCGTCAGTCGTGAGCCGGAGGCGAACCGCGCCGCCCCGCTCCCGGCGGGGCAGCCCGGCGCCGAGCCGAGCCCAATAGACGATACGATCGCGCGCCGGCTCGTCGAGCCCATGACCCGGCGGCAATTCGTCGCCCATGCTTTGGTCCTCGGGGTCTCCGCCTCAGCCTTGGGATCGGTACTCCAGGCGTGCGCCCAGACCGCCCGGCCGAGCGTGACTCCGAGCCCGACGGCGAGTCCTTCGCCGGTCATCACCCCGGGGCCCACGTTCGGCGGCACTCCGCCTGTCATCGACCCACTGCCCACCACGGCCTCCTACGGCGCGATGCTCGAGACCAGTGCGCTCGCTCCCGTGGCCGTGCCATCGGTCGCGCTCCGGGCGCTCCTCGATGAGGTCGCCGCCGATGCCCGGATCCCGGTCGCCCCCGCCTTCGTGGACGGCCGCCGTCAGGCACGGCTCACCGTCACGGCAAACGACCCCTCGCTCGCCTCGCAGTCGTACCGGCTCGAGGTTGCCCCCACGGCCGACGGGCCTGCCGTGGCGATCCGCGCCGGCGACGAGGCAGGTGCCTTCTACGGGCTCCTCTCGCTCGCCCAGCTCGCCGTCGCCGACGGCCCGAACCGCTGGCTCCGCGCCGCCACGGTCGACGACGCTCCCGGCTTCGCCCGGCGAGGCGCGATCCTCGACCCTTACGTGCTCCCGGACGTTGGCGTCACCGACGCCTCGCGTGCGCTCCTCGTCGAGCGAGTCCGGTTCGGAGTCAGGCATAAGCTCAACTTCCTCGATCTCCTCGACCGGACTCCGTGGCCCGAGATTGTCCGCCTGTGCGACGACCATCACGTGGAGCTGATGAACGGGATCGGCTACCAGGACCGGTTGACCGTGACGCCAAGAGAATCGTTGAAGAGTCAGCTCGGCGAGATGTTCGACGCCGGGACGCGGAGCTTCTCACTCGACTGGGACGACATCGGCACGACCGACCCCGAGGCGCTCGCCCGCCTGCACGCCGGTATCTTCCTCGACCTCTACGGCTACGTCCGGGCCCGTGATCCGGGGGTGCGCGTCTCGACCGTCCTGCCTCCTTACGGCGGGATTCCCGGCCGGAGCCTCGTCGGCTCCCAGCCAGGCAACGGCGAGCGCTACCTCGCGGTCATGCACGACGCGCTCCCGGCCGACGTCCGCGTCTTCTGGACCGGCGACGGCGGCGTCTTCTCGAACACCGTGACAGCGGCTGGGGCGCGGGCGTACGCCGACGCCGTGGGACACGAGATCGGGCTCTGGGACAACGACATGATCCGGTTCTGGAAGAATCGGCTTCCGTGCAGCGGGCGAGCCCCCGACCTCGCGACGGTCGTCCCCACGTACATGGGCAACCTCGACCTCTGGAGCGGGACGAACGGCGAGTTCGCCCTGCTGACGTCGCTCTTCTACACCTGGAACCCCACGACCTACGACTCTGCCGCGGCCGCCGCGGCCGCCGAGCGGATCCTGGCGCCAGGTCCGTGACGCTGGCCTGGATCTCGAGCGACTGGCTGCGGGTCGAGGTCCCCCGAGCGTGACGATCGACGGCCCGGCAGGGTCGTTCGCCGAGGCGATGGATGTCGTGACTGGACGAGAGGACCCGGACCTCGGGCTCGGCACCACCGTGCCTCGTCGGCCGCGGGTCCAAGCAGGGCTGTCAACCTCACGTCTGCCCGGACTGCCCACCGAGGCGTGGGTTGAATCGTCAAGTCGAGACTCAACTCGGTCCGTACCGGCAGTCGTCTCGTGCTCGCGAACCGCACAATAATCGGTGCCTTCGCCGCTCGGCGTCTCGTGCTCAGGCCCCCCGACCCTACGCCGCAAACCGTCCTGCGGCTCCCAAAGCACGTGCCTTGCCGCTAGGCCACACCCCGAGCTCCGACATGATAGTCAGGGACGAAGAAGCGGTCGAGCACCAGGGTCATGCTGTTGAAGGACAGTCCTTCGAAGCCTCCCAGCTCAGAGTGGGCCGTCTCGGCCAGTGGTTCGCTTGCAAGGACACCAGCAAGCATCTCGTACGCGGCGAGCTGCATTTTAACGGCAGACTTCGCGTGGTCGAATTCTTCGCGGGTGTAGTCCTTTCGACCGAGCATTGGGACCTCCGGCGATCTGGTGCTAACTCTGTGACTCTGGGTGGATCAGCGGCGGCAACAGCACCCAGCGGCGGAAGACGAAGATACGTACGGCGACCTGATGGATCACGTCTGGCAGGGAGGCGCTCCGGGGTTCGGCAGGAACTTCTTGCCGACCGGAAAGCGATACGTGCCACGTGCGGACGGACGCGCCGCAAGCTCGGGCTGACTCAGATGTCAATTCGCCACACCACCCGTGAGCTCCTGGGTGAGGACGCCTCCGGGCGGCTGGGGAGGCTCGCTCTGCTACTCTCGACATCCTTACGTTGCTCGGGCGGTCTCGATTGCCGGAACTAGAACGAATGCGTCGCGCGGCCCTGCGTGCGTCGGGCGTGAACGAATTGCGCGGTCGTCGGCTTGGAAGGGGAATCGCCACCGCCCTGGTCGCCGCGGCGACGCTCACAGTCTTCGCCTTGAATGAGCACGCCCCGTACGACATTCAGGCTGGCCTGGTGGCACGAGTCGTGGCCGGACTCGTGCCGCTCCTCGCCGCGGCGACAGCCGCGACGGCAGTTGTGCGACCACGGGTCGGCTTCGTCGCGGTACTTCTGCTCACGCCCATCTTCGACGTGGCCCAGGTTTCGTGGACGGTCGGCTCACTCCAGGTGGTCGCCCAAACGGTTTTCGTCGCCGCGTTGGGCGTCGGCCTGTTATTGCAGGTGGGCGACGCCGGCCTGCGACCGACCGCCGGACTGCGCGGCGTCCAACCTCGACCGGACGCGGTGGCCGCCCAACCCGGTACGACCGCGCTCACGGTCTCGACCGATTGGCGCTCGAAGTTGTCGCTCGCGAACGTTGCCGCGGGCGCGATGGTCGCGGTGCTGGCCCTGGCGACCGTCTCTACGGCGCTCTCGCCCGACGTTGGGACGAGTGCCACGGTCCTGCTCCACGGCATCCTCGAGCCGGCCGCGATGGCTGCGGTGCTTCTCGCTTTACGCCCGACGCGGCGGTACCTGGCGCTCGTGGGACTCGTTCTCGCGTTGTCGGTCGCGATCGGCGGCCTGTTGAACATGGTTCAAACGCTGGCGATCATCAGGTCGTTGTCGGTCCTTCAGACCCACCGTCTCCTCTTCTCGCGACTTACCTTCTTCAACGTCGGCCTCTTTGGCGAGATGCTGGCCATGTCCCTGCCGCTGCTGCTCGCCGCGTTGGTGGCCAGTCGCCATTTTCGCCGGCGTCGCCTGGCCGTGGCGTTGCTCGCGCTGGCGACGTTCATCGCCCTGGCCAGTCTCTTTCTGACCTTCTCGAAGAGTGCCTACCTCGCCACGGCGGGCGGCTCGCTCGTGCTGCTGCTGCTCGTCGCCCGCACGTGGCGGCGCCGGGCCTCGATCGTCCTGGCGGCAGCCCTGGTGTCGGCCGTGGTGGTCCCATGGCCCGCATTCGTCCTCCAAGTGGCCCCGCCACTCGAGCAGGCCTACCGAAACGCCATGGTGTCGCTCGTGGGCGAGAGCCGTTACGACTCGTGGAACCCGTCCACGCTGTCCGGCCGCGGCTCCCTCCTGGAGCGCTGGTACGCGACCGAGGCCGCAGTCCAGATGGCCGTCGATCACCCCGTTCTGGGCATCGGCCTGGACCAGTTCCTAACCCAGTACGTCGGCCACTACCGGCCGCCGCAGGCCAATCTTGCCCTCGACTCGGCACATTCGATGTGGGCGGAGCTGGCGGCCGAGCTCGGCTTCCCGGTGCTGTTTCTCGTCCTGATCGTTTACGCGGCGGCCATGCTCGGCTTGTGGCGGGTTTACCGGTCCCCACCGGACGACATCACGAGGCTCCTCGCCGCTGCGCTGTTCGCCTCGATGGTGGCCTGGCTGATGGTGGCGACGGCCTTCGCCGGGGACATGTATCGACCGTGGCGTAACATGGCCTCGGACTACGTGATGATGATGGTCCTGGTCGCGAGCGCCTTCGCTCTGGACCGGCTGACCCGCGGCGACATGCGCCCCGATGCCGCGGGGAGCGAAGTGAGCCGGCCCGGTGCGGCCGCCACTGCCGAGGCTGCGTCCGCTTAGTCCGGCCCGCCTGAGGTTCCGGCGGAGAGATCGGCCAGGACGCGCCGGAAGGCTTCGAAAGCCCTGTCATCGAACATCACGAAAACCGTTCGTTCCACTGTCCCCGCCGTGGCCAGGCCATCGCCGACGGACCGCAGGGCAACTCCGGCCGCCAGATCGAGGGGGTACCCATAGGCACCGCAGCTGATGGCCGGGAAGGCGACGCTTCGCGCGCCGGCCTCGTCGGCCAGGCGAAGTGCGGCCTGATATGCAGACCGAAGGAGAGCCTGCTCTCCGATTCGGCCGCCTCGCCAGATCGGGCCGACGGCGTGGACGACCCAGCCGACGCCGTGCTCGGCCAGCCATCCGGACGCGGTGATCACGGCGCTTCCAGTCGGGCAGCCTTGATATCGTGACCTCAGCTCGGTCATCAGTTCGGGTCCGGCGGCACGGTGGATCGCTCCGTCCACTCCGCCGCCGCCGACCAGCTCCAAGTTGGCTGCGGTCACAACGGCGTCGACTCGAACGAGGGTGATGTCGCCCCGTTCCAGTTCAATCGTCGCCGGCGTTCGACCCGAACGCCCGAGGGTCAGCTTCACACCTTCACCCATCGCTACAGGATGAGGCTTCTGTGGAGCCCGGCCTCGAGGCCGGGAGCTTGGGACGGGCTCCGTCCCAAGCTCCGGTCAGAATCCCAGGTCGGCCAGGATGCGATGCATTCGCCGGGCGGCGTTGCCGCGGTGGGAGATGCGGTTCTTGGCCGCGGCCGTCCACTCGCCGAGCGTCCGGCCGCCGGGCCGCTCGACCGCCGGCTCGAAAATGGGGTCGTAGCCGAAGCCGCCGCTGCCCTTTGGGACCTGCGCGATCCTGCCTTCGAGCGTGCCGTGGGCCAGTCTGACCGGAATCCCGCCCCGCGGCCCGCGAGCTTCCGGCAGGGCGAGCGCGAGGACGCATCGATAGCGTGCGCCGCGACGCGATGCCGCCAGCCCATCGAGGGCGCCCAGCAGCTTGACGTTGTTCGCCTCGTCGGTGGCGTTCTCCCCGGCATAGCGCCGCGTCCGAACGCCCGGACCGCCGCCCAGCGCGTCCACCTCGAGGCCGGAATCGTCGGCCAGCGTAGGCAGGCCGGACAGAGCAGCGAAGAAGCGAGCCTTCTTCGAAGCATTGGCCTCGAACGTTTCGCCGTCCTCCACCGCTTCGTCGGCAAGCCCGACGTCATCGAGGTCGATGAGGTCGGCCGCGAGGCCCAGCAGCTCGCGAAGCTCGCGAAGCTTGTGCTCCGAGCGAGTGGCCACCAGCAGGCGCGATCGATCGGGCGCCGCCGCCGGGCCCGGCACCCGGGCCACCGACGGTTAGCGCTTGACCGAGGCGATCGCCTCGGCCTGTGCCGCGAACAGGCGCTCGAGCCCGCCTGCAGCGAGATCGAGCATGCGATCGACGTCCGATCGGTCGAACGACTGGCCTTCGGCCGTGCCCTGCAGCTCCACGTACCGGCCGGCATCCGTGGCCACGATGTTGAAGTCCACCTCGGCCTTTGAGTCCTCCGAGTAGTCGAGGTCGAGGCAGGTCACGCCGGCTACGATGCCGACGCTGACGGCGGCCACCCGCCCGAGAAGGCAGCGCTCCATGCCGTAGGTGCGCAGGGCCGCTGCCAGGGCCACCCAGCCGCCGGTGATCGACGCGGTGCGCGTTCCGCCGTCGGCGTTGAGGACGTCACAGTCGACGGTGATCGTTCGTTCGCCGAGCTTGGCCATGTCCACGATGCCACGAAGCGACCGGCCGACCAGCCGCTGGATTTCGTACGTTCGCCCACCGAGCCTGCCCTTGGCGGCCTCCCGGACGTTTCGCTCGCTGGTGGCGCGGGGCAGCATGCTGTACTCGGCCGTCACCCAGCCCGTGCCCTTGCCGCGAAGATGCGGCGGAATCTTGTCCTCGATCGTGGCCGCGCACAGGACTTCCGTGCCGCCGAGCTTGATCAGACAGGATCCCTCGGCCCACTTCTGGACGCCCAGGGTGAACGCCACCGGCCGCAGGTCGCCGGGAAGGCGGCCGTCGGCTCTCTGCAACGACTCAGCACCTATCGTCATCGTGCTGCCTCCGCATCCGCCGCCGCTGGACGGCGTACCGCCGTCGCGCGGCCCGCGGCCTCGGCTCGCGCCTCGGCCTTCGCAGCATCCCACAACTCGTCGAGTTCGGCGAAGGTCATATCCCGAAGCTGAACGCTGCGTTCGCGGGCCATCCGCTCCACGCGCCGGAAGCGGCCGCGGAACTTGTCGGCCGCGGCTCGCAACGCGGCCTCCGCTTCGACGCCGTTGCGCCGGGCGAGGTTGGTCACCACCAGCAGCAGGTCGCCCACTTCCTCGTGCCTCTCTTCGTCCGTCGTAGCCGCGGCCAGCTCGGCCAGTTCCTCCTCGATCTTGGCGAGGATGCCGACGATGTCGGGCCAGTCGTAGCCGAGATGGGCGGCTCGTTCCTGCATCTCCTGTGCGGCGGCAAGGGCGGGCATCGACGGCGAAATGCCGTCAAGCGCGCTGCGGACCTCGGCTTCGCCGATGCCGGCAGCCTCGTCCTCGCGCTCGACCCGTTTGATCTGCTCCCACTGGCGATTCACGTCCGACGCCGTGGCCACCTGCGCATCGCCGAAGACGTGGGGGTGGCGGCGGACGATCTTACGGCCGATCATCGCCTGCACGTCGGTCAGGTCGAAGATTCCGGCCTCCGCGGCCAGCTGGGCGTGGAGCACGATCTGGAGATACAGGTCGCCGAGCTCGCCCGCCAGGTCGAGAGTCGGGCCTCCGTCGAGCGCGTCGTAGACCTCGTAGGCCTCTTCGAGCAGATGCTTCTTCAGGGAAGCGTGGGTCTGCTCCCGATCCCACGGGCAGCCCTCAGGTTGGCGCAGCCGGTTGGAGATCCAGGGCAGGGCCCACGGGCTCGCCAGGGCCTGCTCGGGACGAAGCGGCGGCACGAACACCGGCGTCGCCAGGGCGGCATCGTCGAGATCGCCGACGCTCGTGGCCTCGGCCACGCCGATGCGGCCCAATGCGTGGTCGGCGGGGTAGAGACGCCTCAGAACGGCCGCGGCCCCGGCCGCGGCCCCGGCCGCGGCCCCGGCCCGCGCATTGCGGCCGGGCAACGTCAACTCCTCGTCCTGGGCCGCTCCGCCCGCCTGAAGCAGTGCCAGCGGCACGAGAAGCAACGGCCGCGAGGGTTCCACGGGCGTGCCTGAGAGTCGCTCCGGCGTGGCGATCTGAAGCCCGGCCGCCGGGTCCAGCCCCCAGCGGATCCTCGCCTCCGCGACGAACGCGTCGAGCACCCGATCCCGCAGCGGCTATGGAGTGGGCGAGGCGGGAGCCATCGCGGTCAGCGCCGCCGAATCCTGCCAGACGAGCGCGTTCGCCTGGAACGCGGTCAGCCAGCGCGAGAAGACGACGTTCTTGAGTTTGGCCTGCTGTGTCGCGTCCGGGGTCCTCGTTTGCTGGTCGACCACCTTGTAGATCCAGTAGCCGTTGGAGTCGGACACGATGTTGCTGACGCCGCCGACCGGAGTCTGCCAGATCGCGGCCTGCTGGTCGGCGTTGAGCATGTACTCCGAGACCCAACCGAGGTCGCCTCCGGTAGCTGCGTCGACCGCCTCCGACGCCTGCTTGGCCTCAGTGGCGAAATCGGTCCCGGCGTTGATCATCAGCAGCGCATCGGCGATGCGCTGGTCGGGTGCCGGGCGCCGACCCTCGAAATCGACGACCACGTAGCCCTCTGAGGGCTCCAGGATCGGAGCGAGGATCGTGCCCGGTGTCAGACTGGGGTCGAAGACGATGCCCTGCACGTTCGTCAGTCCAAGGCCCGTTGATCCGCTCGCGGTCTGCGTGTTGAACAGGTCGGACGGGATCCACGGGATCGAACCCCCAGACGTGTTCCAGTTCGTATCGTCGTTGAGCGTCTTATCGGCAGCCACCGTGGCGAACTTCGATGGATCCGCGCGCAGGGTGGTCACGGCCGCGTCGGCACGGTTCTTGGCATCCGCCCAGGCGGGGTCTGTGGCGGCCACGGTGGAGGCGTTCGCCTCGCTGTGGTTCGGGGCCAACACGATGATGCTGATCTTGACCTCGTCACCGTTGCCGACCGCGCCGTAGCCGGGCCCAATCGCGATCTCCAGGACATTGCGCTGGACGGTCGGGCCGCTTATGTACTTTGCCTCGATGGCGCTCTGGACTGCCTTCTGGGTGGCTTCGGCTTTGGCGTAGGCCCGGTACAGATCGGTGCTGGAGGCGCCGGCTATCGAGCTCTGCCAGCTCGCGTCGACCGACGAGGGCACGATGGTCGTGACCGTGGCGAACCGGAAGGCCCCGTCTGTCCCCTTGAAGACGGCGGTCAAGTCGTTGGGTTTGGCCAGGGCGAAGATCGCGTCGGCCAGGTCCGGGTCGACGTTGAGCTGGTCCTTGGTCACCAGGCCGACGTCGCCGACGCTGCCGGTGGAACCGGTCTGGGTGATGTTCGCCTGGGTGGCGACGGTAGCCCACGCCGTGCCGCCCTGGACCTCTTTGAGATAGCCGTCGGCCTTGGTCTGGGCCAACGCGAGGTCGGACGCGGTGGCGGAGCTGGCCGGAGGCGTGGCCTTCGGTTGTACGCCGATGATCATGACGTGGCGCAGCTCAGGGACGGTGGCGTCGAGCTGGATCTGGCCGCTGACCTGCGCATCGGTGATCGTGATCCCATTCTGCGACGCGTACTGCTGGAGCTGGGCTTCGTTGGTCAACTGCGTCAGCGCGCTGGTGTAGATCGTCGACGGGTCCGATTTGGTCTGGATGGCGCTCGACAACGTGCTGTAGTCGCTGCTGGTGATCTTTGCCTGATTTCGAAGCGCTGAGTAGTTGGCGAGCTGCTCGTTGTAGATCGCGAGGTCCAGATTCGCCCGGTCTCGCACCGCGTCCTTGCTGATGGCCTGGCCGTTGACGGCCCCGATCGGCGCCCAGTGGGCGCTGTAGTAGTTCGCAGCGAAGACACCACCCATGAGTGCCAGTGCCGAAGCGATGGCGAGCGTGAAGGCGAGCGTCACGTAGATCGCCCGGCGGCTGTCGTCGCGGCGGGTTCGGCGACGTGTGGGCTTTGGAGCCGTTCTGGTGCGGAAGGTCATCTAGGCGTCCTGGTGCGAGCATGGCCCGGCGAGGCGCGCCGGGGTGACGGAGCCGTATGCTACCGCATTCCGCGTCCCAGAACGGTCGCTCGAGAAGTCGGGGTGCGCGGGGATTCCGATTCGCGGCTCACGTCTCGGCGATCCTCTTCGGTCTTGCGCTCCGCGACCGTCGGATGAGGCGGTCGACCACGGTCCGGTAGACCTCGGCCTGGCGCGTCCAGCTCAACTCGTCCACGCGCTGCCGGGTTCGATGGACCCGGGCTTCCCTCCCGGCGACGTCGTCGACCAGGCCCAGGATCGTCGCGGCGAGTGACTCGGGGTCGCCCGGCTCGTAGACCGAGAGAGAGTCCGGGGCAAAGTATCGCTCGACGGTGGGCAGGCGAGATGCGACGACCGGCTTCTCCATGGCCGCGTACTCGAGCAACTTCGTCGAGAGGCTCATGCTCGTGAACGGGTCCAGCCGGGTGGGAGCAACCCCGATGTCACCCTCGGCCACGGCCCGCGGCACGTCCTCAATCGGGATCCGGCCCGGGAAGCTGACCCGATCGGCAATGCCGAGCTCGGCGGCCAGGGCCTCCAGCGCGGGTAGAGTGTCGCCGCGGCCGTAGAACGTTGCCCTCAGCGGCAGGCTCGGGCGGGAGCGGGCGATGCCTGCCACCGCTCGCAAGACCACGTCCAGCTCGTAGATCGGCGTGAGCGCGCCCGTGTAGACGATGCGGAGCATCCCGTCGGTCATGAACTCCCGGGTCGGGTAGACGGTCGGATCGAAGAGCGCCAGGTCCGGACCGTCTACGACCACCGTGACTTTGTCTTCTCGGACGCCGAGTTGCCGCAGGCGATCGCCCAGCTGGTCGTTGACGGTCAGAACCTCGTCGGCGAAGACGCACGACAGCTTCTCCTGCAGCCGCAGCAGCCCATAGCTGACCGGGTTGGCCGCCTTCGGGAACCTGGTTTGGAAGAACTCGGGCATCGCCTCGTGGAGGTCCAGCATCACCGGAACGCCCGTCAGCTTGATCGGCAAGGCGGCAAAGACCAGGTAGTCCGGCAGCGAGTGGACTTCAACGAGCGCGTATCGCCGGTGGCGGTGGGCCAGGGTCGCAGCCCACAGCGCCCGAAAGAGAAAGGCGCCGTACTCGGCGAGGTAGACGGGCAACCCGGCACCCTGGTGCCGGCCCACCGGCAGGCGATGCAGGTTCACTCCGGCGACGACCCCGTTGGGTTCTTCGCCGGGCCGACGCAGGGCGAACACGTCCACTCCCCAGCCGGCGGCAACGAGCGTCTCGGCTTCACGCCGGACGCGGGCGTCCTCCTCGTAGTAGGCGTGGACGATCATGCAGATGGGCCGGCGCGGCTCGGTTGAGGTCACTTCCAGGCCTCCGGCAACGCCGCGGTCAGGGCGGCGGCGATGAGTTCGGCGGCGCCCGAGCCCGCCAGCCGAAGGGTGGCGGCGCGTTCGACGGCCTGTTCGACGGTCCGCTCCACCGGGGCGCGAGCGGACAGCTCGCGGAGCGCGGCCTCGCGGTCCAGCCCGACCAGCACGGCCGAGCTGTCGGCGCCGCCGACCGTCTCGACCCATTCGGTCGTGGTCCGGAGAACCACGCATGGGACGCGCAGCCAGGCGGATTCGCGCTGAACGCCGCCCGAGTCGGTCAGCACGGCGGCGGCGTGGAGCTGGAGAGCAAGCGACGTGCGGTAACCCTGGGGTTCGACGACGACGACTCCCGCGGGAAGGACGACGCCCGCTTCATCGAGCGAAACGCGAGTCCCCGGATGCAGCGCCAGCACCACCGGTCGCCCCGGTGCGGCAGCGGCTCCGAGCAGAGCGGACCAGCTCGCCATCGCGGCCGGCTCGCGGTTCTCGGCCCGGTGAACCGTGGCGAACAAAAACCGGCCGGGCGCGAGCGGTACGCCGAGCCGCTCGGAAATCGGTCCCAGGACGGCCGGATCTCGTATCTCCCCCGAGACGCGGGCCGCAAGATCGAGCATCAGGTCGCCGACTTCGAGCACGCCTGAGTTGATTCCCTCGGCTGCCAGGTTTGCCATCGCGGCCGGCGTGGGGGCGAAGAGCCAACGCGACAGGTGGTCGGCCACGACGCGGTTCAACTCTTCGGCCATGCGCCGATCGAAGTTCCGCAGGCCGGCCTCGACGTGAGCCACCGGGATGCCCAGCTTGGCCGCCGTGAGGGCCCCGGCCAGAGTGGAGTTGGTGTCGCCGTAGACCAGGACCGCGTCGGGCGCGGCGTCGCGCAGCAGCGGCTCCAGGGCGATGAGCATCCGGCCGGTCTGGTCGCCGTGGCCGCCGCCGCCGATGCCCAGTGAGTGATCGGGCCGGGCGAGCCCCAGCTCCCCGAAGAAGCTGCCGGCCATGGCGTCGTCGTAGTGCTGGCCCGTGTCCACGAACACGTCGGAGTTGTGGCGGCGCAGGACGGGCTGCAGTGCCGCGGCCTTGATCAGCTGCGGTCGTGTGCCGACGACGCTGACTATCCGCACCGTCGGCTGCCGGCTAGCGGTGAGTGCCGTTGGCGTCGGCCGGCCGGCGCCTCGTGGCAGCTTGCACGCCGATGCCCAGGTAGTGAACATCCGCCGGCAGGTCGATCCCACGCAGGCTGTTGCGCCCGTCCAGGATCACTTCCAGCTCGGGGAAGAGCGAGAAGTCGATCTGTTCCCACAGCTTGTCCGCGGTCTGGGTCACGATCGCTCGCAACGCCGCCGGCTGACCCCACCTGTACGGCGTGGCGCAGGAGCGCTCGATCTCTTCGGTCGACAGGAGCGGGTCGTAGGCCATCACGTGGGCGCCGTGAAACGACAGCCGCTCGATCAGGGGCAGGGCCCGCGAATAGGCCAGCTCCTTGACATTCTCTCGATAGGTCAACCCGAGCACGAGGATCGGCACCTCGTCCAGGTCGCCGAGCAGCGACTCCAGCGACTTGATGGCGCCGCCGATCTGACCGTCGTTCGTTCGGCGCGACACGGCCACCACTTCCAGGTCGGGGGCGCGGCTCAGGAGCAGGTGAGGGTAGACCGGGATGCAGTGGCCGCCGACCCCGAGGCCGGGCTGATGGATGTGCGAGTACGGCTGGCTGTTGGCGCCGTCGATGACCTCCTGGATGTCGACGCCCACGCGGTCGGCGTAGCGCGCAAAGTCGTTGGCCAGGGCGATGTTCACATCCCGGTACGTCGTGTCGGCAATCTTGCTGAACTCGGCCGCTTCGGCGCAGCTCATCGCCACGATCTCGGCATCGAGAACGGAGTCGTAGAAGCTCGCGGCCCGCCGCCCGGATTCGGGGCCGATACCGCCGACCAGCTTGGGATAGGTCGAGAGGTTGGCGAAGACGGCGCCCGAGTAGAGACGCTCCGGCGAGAAGGCGATGAAGAAGTCCTCGTCGGCCTTGAGGCCGGTGGCCGCCTCGAGCCTGGGCGCGAATCGGCCACGGGTGTCGCCGACCGGGAGAGTGGTCTCGAAGATGACCGTGACGCCTGCGTGGACGCCGCCAGCTATCGAGTCGACGGCCGAGTCCATGTAGCGGTAGTCGGGCTGCTGGGTTTCGTCGAGCATGACCGGCACGATGAGCACGGCCACGTCCGCCTCGCGGACCGCCGCCGCACCATCCGTCGTGGCGTTAAGCCGGCCCGCGGCCCGGACCTCCGCCACTCCCTCGGCGAGGCCGGGCTCCTCGGCAACGTGAGACCGGCCCTCGTTGATGGCGGCCACGACTTCCGGGTTGACATCGACCGCGGTCACGGTCCAGCCGTGGCGCGCGAACTGCACGGCCAAGGGCAGGCCCATCTTGCCGGCGCCCACCACGACGGCCCGGCCGGCCGTTCCGGTCTCGCCGATCCACGGACTCGCCATTCTGGGAGTTTCGTGAGTGCATGGGTTGACCGGCGGATTGATCGAGCCGCCGAGGAAGCTGACGACGTGCGATGGCCGGGCGACGATTGTCATTCGGCAGCGAGCCTCGAAGGAAGGTCGGAGAGATCGATGGGGCGGTGCTCGGAGGCGGCCGTCAGCAATGCGGTGGCGATGGCGACGGCCCAGAGGCCGTCCTCACCGTCGACGTAGGGCCGATCCCCGGTCCTCAGGACGCGGACGAATTCGTCGAGCTGGGCACGCAACGGCTCGGCGCTCTGGATCGGGATATTGGCCACGTCGCCGGCGAAGGTCGTGGCGTAGCCACCGATCATCTGGGGCGTCTCGACATTGGAGCGCGTGAAGGTCAGCTTCTGTGTCAGGTAGTCGAGCTCGAACATCCCTTCCTCGCCGACCGCCACCAGGCTTCGGCGCTTGGCCGGGGTGAGCCAGTCGACGTCGAGGAATCCGGTTGCGCCCGACGGGAAATGCATCAGTCCGAACGTCAGGTCTTCGTGGGTGGCGTGCAGCCGCTGGGCCGTCTCCGCGTAGACGCGGACCGGCCGCTCGCCGGCGATCCAGGACATCATGTCGACGTCGTGAGTGCCCAGGTCAACGGTCACCCCCACGTCCCGAATGCGCGCCGGGAAGGGACCGGCACGGCGGCTGGTAATGGCGTAGATCGTGGACAGCCAGCCGGCGCGGAGGAGACGACCCATCTCCAGCACGGCCGGGTTGTAGCGCTCCACGTGCCCGACCTGGACGCGGACGTGGCCCTTCCGCGCGGCGGCCACGATGGCCAGCCCGTCTTCGACCGTGGCGGCCAGCGGCTTTTCGACCAGGAGACCCAGGCCGCGCTCGATCGCCGCCAGGGCGAGGGCGACGTGTGCCGTCGTGGGAGCTGCCAGGACGACGCCGTCGAGCTCGGCCTCGGCGATCATCGACTGCGGATCGGCGAAGCCCTTCGCCCCGGTCTGGACGACCGCAGCCCGGAGAGCGGCGGGGTCCGGGTCGGCTACCGCGGCGAGGGACGTCTCGGGGTGGTTGGAGATGACCCGAAGGTGGTTCCGGCCCATCGAACCCAGCCCGGCCAGGCCGAGCCGCAATTTCGTGGTCACGAGCGGCTTCCAGTACCGACGGCGTGGCGCAGGACCGATGCGCGCAGGGTCTCCACGACCTGTGCCTGTTCGGCTTCGGTCAAGCCGGGGTACATGGGCAGAGAAAGGCTCTGCGCCGCGGCCAAATCGGTGTTCGGCAGGACCGCGTCGATGCCGAGCTCCATCACGTAAGCCTGGCGATGGCATGGGATCGGGTAGTAGATGCCGCAGCTGACGCCGCCGTCCTTCATCTCGGCCACGATCTCGTCCCGGGCCGATCCGACGCCGAGGGTGTACTGGTGGAAGACGTGCGTTCGACCTTCGGGCCGGGTGGGCAGTTGGACCGGCAGGTCGGCAAAGGCCCGGTCGTAGCGTTTCGCGATTGCCTGGCGGCGGGCCGTGTTCCGCTCGAGCTTGTCGAGCTGAACGAGTCCGATCGCTGCGGCTATGTCGGTCATGCGGAAGTTGTAGCCGAGGATCTCGTGGTGGTAGCGCTCTCGCATGCCCTGGTTGCGGTAGAGCTTTATCCAGTCGGCCAGCTGGTCGTCGTTGGTCGTGACGAACCCGCCCTCTCCTGTGGTCATGTTCTTGGTGCCGTACAGGCTGAAGGCTCCGTAGCCGAAGCTGCCGGCGCGCCGGCCGCGGTATTCGGCGCCGTGGGCCTGGCAGGCGTCCTCGACGACGGCCAGGCCGTGGCGGTCGGCGATGGCCTGGATCGCGTCCATGTCGGCGATGACGCCGAAGAGGCTGACCGGGCAGATGGCCCGGGTCCTGGGCGTGATGGCAGCCTCGATCCGTCCCGCGTCCATGAGGTACGTGTCCGGCTCGATGTCCACGAAGACCGGCGTGGCACCGCTGAACAGGATCGAGCTGACGGTGGCGTTGAAAGTGTGGGAGACGGTGATTACCTCATCGCCGGGGCCGAGACCAAGGCCGACGAAGATCGACATCAGGGCGGCGGTGCCGTTGGACACGGCGATGGCGTGCTTGCAGCCGCAGAAGGCGGCCCAGCGCTCCTCCAGTTCGGCCACTCTCCGGCCCCCGGCGATCATGCCGCTGTTCAGGACTTCCGTGACGGCGGCGACCTCTTCAGGGCCGAGATCGGGGCGGGCGGGCGGGATCATGCTGACACCCCTGTGGTCGATGCCGACCGCTCAACGAGCGAGCGGCGTTCGGGGTCGTGGGCGAATGCGCGGCCGCAACGCTTGCACACGAGGGCGGCGTCGTTCGAAGAATCGGGAGCGGCGCGGGCACCGGTCGGGTCGGTCAGCCGCGCCCCGCAGGCACACACCCAGCCCAGGCGGCGGGCCGGATTGCCGGCCACGAGAGCGTAGTCGGGAACGTCGCGGGTGACGACTGCACCGGCGCCGACGGTTGCGAACCGGCCGACCCTGACGCCTGCGACGACCACTGCTCCGGCGCCGATGGAACAGCCGTCGGCAAGGTCGATCGGGCTGACGGTCCAGTCGTCGGCGCGAGCCAGTTCGCCGGTAGCCGTGACGGCACGCGGGTACCGGTCGTTCGTCAGGATGGCGCCGGGGCCGATGAAGACGCCGTTTCCGACCGTGACGCCGTGATAGACGAGGGCCCCGTTCTGGACCTTGACCCTGTCACCGAGTCGAACGCCCTCGTCGATGAAGGCGTCCCGGCCGATGATGCATTCCGCGCCCAAACTGGCACCGGCCCGGAGAACGGCCCGGTTCCAGACGCTGGTTCGCGGGCCGACGGTGACGTCAGCTTCGAGTTCTGCGGACGCATGAACCCTGGCCGTGGGGTCGATCACGAGGAGCTCCTGTGGCGGATCGGAGTTGGCGGAGGGATCCTCGGGACGCCGCTCAGCCGGCACCAGAGTATAACTGACGGCTCCGCGGCGGGGTTCACGCCACGCCTCCAAGGGGGCTCCCCGGGCCTTCTGCCGGCCACGCCTCCTCCGCCGGCCAACCTCTCAGTCGTGCTTGCGCCGGGCCAGCAGCCCTATCGCGATCCCCAGGGCCGCCCCGGCGGCAAGCGCACCGCGCCAGTCGAGCACGGTCCTGACGTTGCCCTCGACTTTGCGAGCCAGCAGCAGGAAAGTGCCGCTCTGGCCCTCGAAGGTGGCGTTTGCCGCGACGACCGCCTGAGCGCCACCCTGACGGATGTGGACGTCGCGAGCGAGGACCGCCCGGGCGAACCCCTGCGTCACCGACACTTCGCTTCCCGCGGCGATGCCGATCGCGCCGAGCTCGACTGAGATCCGTTCGCCGCGAGCGATGCCGATGCCCCCCATCCGAACGGCGATGTCATCCGCCTCGGCTCGACCGATGCCGCCCATCTCGACGGAGATGTCTTCCGCGGACGCGGCGCCGATGCCGCCCTGCGTGACGCTGATCGACTCGGCCTCGACTTCGGCCGCGCCTCCCTGGGTAATGGTGACGGTGGTGGCCTTGATCCGACGCGCTGCAGCGTCGTCTCTCCCGCCGTCGACTGGCTGGACGTCGCCGGCCGGTGCGGCCTCCGCGACGGACGGCAGAGCGGACGCGGGAGCGGGCTTCCGCGAAACGGCGCGCCGTCGCGGTTGCCTGGAAGTCTCCGTCCCAGACACCTTCGGCGCCCTCTTGACGCCCGGCCCGGCTTGCTCCCCCGGTTGTCCCGCGGCTCGGTCGCCCGACTGCTCGCTCATCTGCTTCGTTCTCCACTACCGGCTGGTCTCGCGACCCGGCCCGGTCGCTGGCCGTTGCCGCGTCAGCGTACAGCGGGGCGCCACCTCAGCGGTAGTAGGCCCCAGCCGTCGACCCCGACCCGGGTCGTTGTGGCCGGGCTACTTGAAGTAGCCGCAGACGTCCAGGATCAACTGCGTTGTCTGACCCGCCGGCGCTCCGTACAGGAGTTGGACTTCTCCATCGCCCGTCATCGGCACGATCACGCCATTGGCCCTGTTGTCGGAAATCGGGAAGTTGATGTTGGAGAAGAGGGACGACGCGGCTACCGATGGCCCGATCGACGCGTAGCCGCCGTACGACTGTCCGGTAACGGTCAGGTTGGCGGCGACGGCCAATGCCCCGCCGGGGACGCCTCCACTGCCGGAAACCTGGAGCGTCTCCGGCGTTGCCGCCGGTATTGGACCGCTCAAGCCCGTTGCCGAGCGCGAGTCGAGGATTCGGGCGGGGTTCAGCGTGTGATATTGGGCTCCGCCGCCAGACACGAAGTAGCCGGAGATGTCGATCACCAGGTCCAGGCCGCTGGTGCTGCCCGAGGAGGCAAAGAAGACGGCCGAGATCGTGCCGTCGGGTGCGACCGGCACGATGAAGTTGTTGGCCCGTATGTCCGCGGCCGGGAAGTTGATGGTCGAACTGGACGGGCTGCCTGTTGCGGAAGGACCGACAAAGACGAAGCCCGCGGTTGAAGGTCTTACCACCGTCACGTTTCCAGCCACGGCCACAACGCCCGTGCCGGGCAGTCCGGCTACGCCGGCCAACTGTATCTTCCGCGGCTGACCGCTTACGAACTTGCCCGACAGCCCGGTGCCGTTACGCGTGTCCAGGATGCGCCGTGGTCCGAACTGGACGTACCCGTCGCCGCCACTGTCGGCCAGGAAGTAACCGGTGACGTCGAGGATAAAGTCGGTCGTGGCGCTGAGGCTGCGGCCGCCGAACCACGCGTCGATCGTGCCCTTCGACGACAGGGCGACGGTCACGCCGTTGGCTCGATTGTCCCTCACGGGGAAGTTGATGGTCGACGATATCGGGGCGCCGACGATGCTTGGGCTGACGAAGAGCCAGCCGTCAGAAGTCTGGTTGGTGACGGTCACGTTGGCCGTCACGGCGACGGCTTCACCCGGGATGCCGCCCTTGCCCGTTACCTGGTAGGTGTCCGCGCCGCCCGACGAGATCTTACCCACCGGCCCGACCCCGTTGCCGCGAGTGTCCACGACCCGCGTCGGCGCGATTGGATAGTAGGTACCCGATTGGCTTGCGAACAGTGGCGTCTGGCTGGAGATCACAGCGTCGGTCGACAGGCTCGGGACCGCGACAATGGAGCGGTAGTACACGTCACCGTCAGATGCCGGGTAGCCGAGATTGGGGTCGATCTCCGAGGTGAAGCCGGCGTTCCGCGTGCTCGGCCAGGAAGTCACATGGTTGTTGAAGTCCGCGGCGGACCTCCACACGGCGTCGATGGTCGAGTGCGACGTGAAGAGCCCGTTGATGTAGGACGACAGGTCGTTCAGGCCTTCGGCAATCACGGCCTTGGCGCCGCCTCGCAGGAAACCCGAGGCATAGCCGTCCACGCGCTGTTGGGCTGTCGCGACCGTCGGCAAGCCGAGACCTGACTCGTTGTTGCCCGAGGCGTAACAGAGGTGATTGAGCAAGACCACGGCGTTTGGGGCGAGCCCGAGCTGAGCCATGTAGTTCTCGCCGTAGTACTGCAAGTTGTTGTCGGTGTCGGCCGCGGTGGCGTTGAGGCCCATGCCGTTGTCGCCGTTCGGCTGCTCGTAGCCGACGTACGGATTCGGATAGCCGCTGCCGTGTCCCAGGTACACCAGAATGTTGGCGCCCTTGGCTGCTGCTGCGACGGCGCTCCAGGTCGCGTTCGGCGAGTACACCTTGGTGATGTCGCTGGTGTACTTCGCGAACACGGCGGCCGCGGCATCTGCGTCCAGCCTGTACGCAGCAGTCGCGCCTTGAGTTGCGCCGACGACGATCACGACCTTCGCCTGCAAGGCCGCGGCCCTGGCGCTCTGCGGGGCGACGGCCAGTGCGCTTGTCGCGACGAGGACGCCGATCGCGAGGGCAAGGGCGAGTTTCCGCATGGAGGCCTCCATCTCGGCCCGGGACGCGAAGCTGTGGCAAACGCTGTGTCGGGATCGCGCCCATGCGGCGCGACATCTGCTGGACCGATTTCCGCTTGTCCGTCTAGCCTGTGACAGGTGGGCCACCCAGGGCAATCGTGCCTTGGTCCCAGGGCGGGGTGGCCCCTTTGGACCGGGTGCTGTGCGGTCTGGTATGGATCGGGGCGGTCTGGAGCCCTGGAACGGCTGCCACTATAGGCGGCTTGACCGGCCTCGCCAACCTCCCTGAGAGAATCGCTGGCCGGAGCTTCCCCGGCCCTGAGGTGGAGCGGGTGGGCGAAGGCGGCCCGAATCCGGCTTTTCAGCCCCGGCTCGGACCCGCCGACCAGCCGCTCCCCGCCTCATTGCCGAGGCTTCGGACTCGGAGCGATGAAGGTCATGTATTCCGCTGCCGCATCCTGCCATGGCCTCAGCAATCCACAGGGAAGCGGCGTCGGCTCGAGCACTCCCCAGGGCGGCGGGCTCGAAGGTCGCGGCCATGTCTCGAGCCGCACCTCGATGGTGGCGACATCCACGCCGGCGAGGCTCAAGACCCGCCGCGCCCATTCGGCACGGGAAGCTTGCCCGGAGTTGACGATGTGATGGATGCCGGCGAGGCTTCGGCCGCCGGGCCGGCTCCACTCGGCAATGAGGGCCACGATCGCGCCGGCGAGGTCGGAGGCGTAGGTCGGACAGCCAACCTCGTCTGCGACGAGACTCAGCGCCTGCCCCGCCGAGTCGGCCTTCCTTGCCGCGGCCAGGATCTTCTGAGGGAAGTCGGCGCCCGGGGGGCCGAAGAGCCAGGCGGTCCGCACGATGGCCAGGGCCGGAAGACCCGGCTCGCCTTCGTCAACAGGCTGCAGAGCTGCTGCCGTGAACACGTCGCCCGTCGCGCCGTAAGCTTCTCGGGCCGCTCGCTCGCCGGCTAGCTTGGCCGCACCGTAGGAGTTCGGTGGGTTCGGGAGATCGGTTGGGCGGTACCCCAGACCGTCGGTGCGCCGGCCGTCGAAGACTTCGTTTGTCGACACCATGACCAGTGCGGCATCGGCGCGCACGCAAGCCTCAGCCATCTCGCCGGCGGCAAGGCCGTTGCGGCGCATGGCCAGGGCCGGGTCCCCCGCGCAGCCGTCCACGTCGGTCCAGGCGGCCGTGTGGACGACGACGTCTGGTCGATAGGCGGAAACCAACCGCCAGGCGGAAACCGGGTCGTCGAGGTCATGCAAGGGCAAATCCCACTCCAGCACATCCGCCACGAGTGGCGAATCGGTCAGCGCACCGATGACGGCGCTGCCCAGCCGTCCGCCGGCCCCGGTTACGGCAACGCGCATCAGCGCGAGGCCCCGATCACTTGGCTTCGCGTGAGTCGGCCAGCCGGGCGCCGTACTGGCGACGGTAGTAATCTCCCCACTCGCCGGACTTGATCGAGCGCCACCAGTCCTGGTTGTCGCGATACCAGTCCACGGTCGCTGCCAGGCCGTCGTCGAAGCTCACCTTGTTCGTCCAGCCCAGAGCCGCGAGCTTGGAGGCGTTCATGGCGTAACGGCGGTCGTGGCCCGGCCGATCCTCTACGAGTCGGACCAGGGACCACGGTTTGCCGAGCCGGCCGAGCAGCCCCACCGCGACTTCTCGATTGGTGCGCTCGTTGCCGCCCGTGACGTTGTACGTCTCGCCCGTCAACCCGTGCTCCAGAACGTGGCCGATGGCGCCGGCGTGATCCGCCACGTACAGCCAGTCTCGTCGCTGCAGGCCGTCGCCGTAGAGGGGCAGCGGCTGGTCGTCGATGGCGTTGGTGATGAACAGCGGAATGAGCTTCTCAGGGTGGTGGTACGGACCGTAGGTGTTGGAGCCTCGGGTCACCAGGGCGTCGAGGCCATACGTCGCGAAATAGGAGTGGACGAGCAGCTCGCCCGCGGCCTTGGCAGCAGAGTAGGGCGACCGCGGCTCGAGTCGGTCGTCCTCGCGGCTTTCGCCGGTTTCCACGGACCCGTAGACCTCGTCGGTGGAAACCTGGAGGAACCTTGGCGCCGTCGCGCGCTCCTCCTGTCCGGCCCGACCTTGCTCGACGCGGCACGCCTCGAGCAGGATGTGGACGCCCATGACGTCGGTGCGGAGGAACGCTTCCGGATCGAGGATCGACCGATCCACGTGAGACTCCGCGGCGAAGTTGACGATCGCATCGGCCTCGGCGACGAGCGGCGCCACGGCCGCCGGGTCGGCAATGTCGCCGGCGACGAAACGAAGACGCGAGGCTTGCTCGGGATCAGCCTCGACCGGGGCGAGGTTGGCCCGATTGCCCGCGTAGGTCAGCTTGTCAAACACGGTGACGTGGGCGCCGTCGCGGCGGGCCAGCGTATCCCGGACGAAACATGAGCCGATGAAGCCCGCGCCGCCGGTCACCAGCAGACGGCGGAATCGCGGCCGGCTCGGGTCGCTCACGCGGTGGGCCTGGCAGGCGGGGCGACGAGACGGCCGGCGCGCGACTCCTGCTCGGCCAGCTCGGCCGCCCGGATGAGGGAAGTCACTGTGCCGGCATCGGTCCACAGGCCGTCGAACTTCCGCGCGAAGAGCTTGCCCGGCAGGTAGCGATTGAGGAGGTCGGTGATCTCCAGCTCGCCCCGTCGCGAAGGCACGAGGTGGTCGACCAAGGCGAAGGCATCCGGCCGAAAGAAATACACGCCGATTGGGATCAGGTTGCTCTTCGGTACTGCGGGCTTCTCTTCGAATCCGAGAACGTTGCCGGCCGCGTCGAGCTCGGCGACGCCGAACCTCTCCGGGTCTGCGACTTCGTACAAGAGCGTTCCAGCTCCCCAGGGCCCCGTCTCGAATTCGGAAGCTGTGTCGGCCAGGGGCAGCCCCAGGAGGACGTTGTCGCCGAGGACGCAACAGAACGCCTGGTCGCCGACGAAATCGCGAGCAAGCCCGATCGCATGGGCAATGCCGAGGGCGCCGCGTTGATAGCGGTAGGTCAGGTCGAGGCCGAAGTGCTCGCCGTCGGCGAGAAGCTCGACCACGTCACCGACGCTCTTGCCGCCGACGACGACCATGACCTCCCGAATGCCCA
>Ga0209777_10002796_pt1 | contig 22392 bp, 14 predicted proteins | sample FrelakmetHBP12HB_FD_187147 | JGI IMG/M metagenome (GOLD analysis project Ga0209777, IMG submission 187147) | Freshwater lake sediment microbial communities from the University of Notre Dame, USA, for methane emissions studies -HBP12 HB (SPAdes)... | ecosystem: Environmental > Aquatic >...
CCCCTCCCAGAACAAACCTGGTTAGAGCAGTTCACGATTGGGTGTATCCTCGCGCATTCGTGGCACGGGCATCTTGCCCGTGTCCACGGCCTGGAAGGCCGTGCCACAAGGTCACAGCCATTCGTGAAGTGCTCTAGATACGCTTTAGTCTTCGGACCAGGCCAATCAAGTCGAGATTATCGAATAAGCCACAGCAGCATCCGTGAAATGGCGGGGCGGTCTACTCGTTAGGGCTTGCGGTGGCGAGGGGCTGTTCAATGAAAAAACCATCCCTCCGGGCTTGAATCGAAAATCGAAAATCCGTAACCGTTCAGTCCCCCCTTCGCACCTATTAAAGTGCCGGGGAAAATCGAGGGGCAGCTTTGGACGCTCTCCTATGAAGAGCCTTTTTCGCCGTTCCACTTTTTCAGGCACCTTCATAGGTAAAAAGGGGAACTGAACGGTTACCAAAATCCAAAATCCGTTAGACTGTCGGCGGCTTCTCCGGCAGGTCGTCTTCCGCGCGTTTGATGGCGGCGCCGAGGGTGATGAGCTTGTTCTCCAGGTTCTCATAGCCGCGGTCAATGTGGTAAATGCGCCGCACGTGGGTTTCGCCTTCCGCGGCGAGTCCCGCCAGCACCAGCGCGGCGCCAGCGCGCAGGTCGCTGGCCATGACCGGGGCGCCCTGCAGCTTGTCGCGCCCGATCACCACGCAGGTGTTGTTCACGCGCTGGATGCGCGCGCCCATGCGCTTTAGCTCAGCCACATGATGCAGGCGGTCGGGGTAGATGGCGTCATTGAACACGCTGGCGCCCTGGCCGATGCAGCTCAGCGCCATCATCTGCGCCTGCAAGTCGGTGGGAAAACCGGGATAGGGCAGCGTGTAGACTTCGACTTCCCTGGCGCGGCTTTCGAGACCCGCGGCGACAACCTTGCAGTTGCGCGTCATGGCGATGCCGGCTTCGCGGAATTTGTCGAAAACCGCTTCCAGGTGCGTCGGCTCAATGTTCTTGACGGTCACCTCGCCATGGGTGATGGCGCCGGCGAGCAGCAGCGTCGCGGCTTCGATGCGGTCGGGGATGACTTCATACTCACAGCCCTCCAGCTTGCGCACGCCGCGGATGTGGATGCGGTGGCTGCCCGCGCCCTCGATGCTGGCGCCCATGGCCTTGAGGAAATTGGCCAGGTCCACCACTTCCGGCTCACACGCGGCATGTTCAATCACCGTCTGCCCCTCGGCGAGGCACGCGGCCATCATCACGTTGGCGGTGCCGAGGACCGATGAGCCGGTCGGACCGCCGAGGTAGATGTTGCCGCCGCCGCGCAGCCGTTTGGCGCGCGCGATGACGTAGCCGTGTTCGATCTGGACCTCGGCCCCCAGTGCCCGCAGGCCCTTGAGGTGCAGGTCCACGGGCCGGTCGCCCAGGGCGCAGCCGCCGGGCATGGAAACTTTGGCATAGCCGCGTTTGGCCAGCAGCGGCCCCAGCACGCAGAAGCTGGCGCGCATCATGCTGACCAGTTCGTACGGCGCGACGCTGGCCTCTTCGCACACCACCTGGCTGTTGATGCGGCCCTGTGGATCACGCTCGATATTGACGCCCAGAGTCTGGAGAATCCTGGCCATGACGTCCACGTCGCGCAAACGCGGAATGTTGCCGATGCTGCATGGCCCTTCAGACAAGATGGTTGCCGCCAGGATTGGCAGGGCCGCATTCTTGGAGCCGCTCGCGGCCACTTGCCCTTTGAGCCGGCGTCCGCCTTCAATGATGAACTTTTCCACAGCCGATGCCCTCGCCGCAGAACCCCGGGATGAAGACTCGTGTTCGTTTTATCGGCAGAAAGGAGGGCGGGGCTGAGGGATTTCTGATTCTTGGATTTTCGATTTTAATGCAACAAACAAGCAGCATGAAGGCTGTTCAGGCGACAAGACAGGGAGCCGCGCGATTCACATCACACCGTATCGGAGGCGGGAAGAAGTGCCGCGGAAGCAAACAACAGGAAGACTGAGATCAAAGGCGACGTTGTGGACAAGGACGGCGTGAAGTGGATCACCGTGATCTGCTGCAAACTTGTGGAATGAGAATTGCTTTCCTGGGTCCCAGGCATGAATGACGAGACCGAGCGGGAACTTATCGCGCGTTTCCAGTCCGGCGACCAGAGCGCGTTTGGCGAGTTGTTCGAGGCGCATCACCGGCGCGTGCTCCATTCGGCTCTGCAGGTTATAAGGGATCAAGAAACCGCACTGGACGTGGCGCAAGAGGTGTTCCTGAGAGCCTTCGAAGAGTTGCGTTACTGGCGGGGCGAAGCGCGCCTGAGCACGTGGCTCTACCGCACGGCCTTGAATGTGTCCTTTGAGTGCATCCGGGCGGAGGAACGGCGGCGGCGCTTCCACAACGAAGCGGCGCAGACAGAGACGGCACCTTCGCCGGAAAGCATGGCGCTGGAAGGCGAGGTAATGGCCGCCATTGACCACGCTGTGCAAAGGCTGCCGCCCCGGCAGCGGGTGATCTTCTCTTTGAGGCAATACGAGGGCTTGCAGTTCACGGTGATTGCGGAGCTCCTGGATATTACAGAAGCCGGTGCGAAGGCCGGCTACCACAAGGCGCTTCTGACCTTGCAGAGATGGCTGCGGCACGTAGCGCCAGAGACGCCGGCAGCATGCGAGAAGGCGTGTGTGAGCAATACGCCCGCCGCGTGAAAGCGCCTTCTGCCTTGACACGAGTGAAGGCCAGCGACTACAATCCGGGTCATACGTGTTCCAGAGCGCAGCAGTTTCGACGCGCGAAAAGCACCTGCGCGCCATTTGGGAGGCAAGCACCATGGCACATACACGCACGCAGCACACCTCTGACGCCAAGCCGCGGGATCTCTCGCGGCGAAATTTCCTGTCCGCCGGCGGCAAGGCGGCGGCGGCTTCCGCCCTGGCGGGCATGGTCCTGCCGCGGGCGTATGCGGCCGACGACTATACGATCCGCCTGGCCTTGATCGGCTGCGGCGGCCGAGGGAGCGGCGCGGTGCAGAACGCCTTTGACCGGCCCAACGGTCCGGTCAAGCTGGTGGCCATGGCCGATCTCTTCGAGAACCGCTTGAAGGGCTCCTGCGAGGCCTTGGGCAAGAGGTTCGGCGACAAGGTGGAGGTCCCGCCGGAACGCCAGTTCATCGGATTCGGCGCCTACAAGAAGGCCATTGACTGTTTGCGTCCCGGCGACGTGGCCATGCTGACGGCGTACTGCGGCTTCCGCGCCGTGCACCTGGAGTACGCTGTCCAGAAAGGCGTGAATGTATTCATGGAGAAGCCGTTCGCGGTTGATCCCGTGGGCGTGCGGCGGATCATCAAGGCGGGCGAGGCCGCGGAGAAGAAGAACCTCAAGGTTGGCTGTGGCTTGATGTGCCGCCATTCCTCGGCACGACAGGCCTTGATACGGAAGATCCGCGATGGCGCCGTGGGCGACGTGATCCTCAGCAGGGCCATCCGCATGGGGCCGTTCGGCCACCTGGGACGGAAACCTGAGAACGAGAACGACGTACTGTGGCAGGTCCGCAACCGGATACATGTCTTCTGGTCCGGGGGCGGCGTGCTTCACGACTTCTCGATCCACCACGTGGACGAATGCTGCTGGATCAAGGACGCCTGGCCGGTTTCCGCGCAAGGCTTCGGCGGGCGCATTCCCAACAGCGGCGATTGCGGCCAGAACCTGGACGCCTACACCATCGAATACACGTTCCCCGACGGCTCGAAGTCGTTGCTGTACGCGCGCTATGCCGCGGGCACAGAGGGCGCGTTCGAGACGTACCTGCACGGCAGCAAGTGCGCCGCGCAGTTCTCCGGCCAGACTCACGCGCCGACAGTGCAGATCTACAAGGACCAGCGCATCAGCGACGACAACATCGCCTGGAAGCCGGAACCGGAGCGGATCAGCCCCTATGACGCCGAGTGGCATGTGCTGGTGGATGCGATCCGCAACGACAAGAAGCACAACGAGGCCCAGCGCGGGGCGTATGCGGACCTAGCGCTGCTCATGGGCCGCGCCGCCGTGCATTCCGGCAAGAAAATCACCTGGGAGCAGGCGCTGGCTTCCAACTACACCATCTGCAAAGACATTGACACGCTGAACGAGAACAGCGTGCCGCCAATCAAGGCGGACGCGCAGGGACATCTGCCGGCGCCGATCCCCGGTGCGTGGTCGGAGATCTAGGCCGAACTGTTATTTCGCCAGTTCCAGGCTGTAGCTCTTGGCCACGGTCTTGGGACCGCACTTGATCGTCCAAGTATCGTCGGCCGTCTTGCAGACGTGCCCATCCTTCTTCTGCTGGCCGTTCTCTTCCCACACGTAGGTCACCAGGACCGGACGGAAGCCACCGTTGGGTTCCTTGTAGTCGGCATCTATGCGCAGGTCGAAGACGCAGCAGGTGTTCACCTGTACGCCGGCGATCTTGATCTGGGCCTCCTTGGTGGCGGGGGGCACATCGGAGAAGGTGAAGTAGGCGCCGTTAGCCGGCTGGCCCTGGCCCAGCTTCTTCACGCTCTTCCAGGTCTTGCCGCCGTCGAAAGAGGCGGAAATCTCGAAGTAGTCCTTGGGGTCGCGGCAACGCCAGTGCAGGCTCATGCGGATGCGAGTGATGTCGCCCGGCGTGGCCAGTGGGACAAGCGCCTCGCCCCTGCCCGTGTCGCCGACCCGCAGAATCTTCTTATCCATCCCGCTGAAAGTCGGGTGGAAGTCCGTAAAGGCCAGTTGCTTCCCATTTGCGACGGCTTCAGGGTCCGTGTTGCCTTCGAGCGTGATGGTGCCTTCCTGGGGTCCGGAGCTGAAAGTGATCTTGTTGTCGCCTTCGAGGATGAGGGGCAGCGGGGCCTGGCTGTGCTGGATGTCATGTGCAAGCCTAAGGGCGTCCAGGCCGGTGCCCTTGCCGCTCATCTCGAACTTCACGCGGTAATCGTAGCGGCGGTAAACGTACTTCTTCAGGTCTATCTTCTGGTCTCCGGCCTTATCCACTTTGGCCAACGGTTTCCAGTCCAGTCCGTTGTTGTCGCTGAAACTCACGGCTATGCTGCCGCCATCACTGAGGACAGGCTTGAAGGAAAGTTGGCCGCCCAGGTAAACGTAGCTTGAGGGCATGCGGATGACCAGCACGCCGTTCTTTGCCGCGTCGGTGACGCGGACCGTTTTGGCGTCGAGGTTGTCGGCAGTCAGAGCGCCGAGGCGGAACTTGCCGTCGGTCATTGGGACATCGTATTCCAAGGTCCCATTGCCGACGCGGCCGGGGGCGAGGTCGCCCATTTTCCGCTGCAAGCCCAAACTGCTGCGGTCCTTGAGGATATCCAGCCCGGATTCGGCCTGGTCCATGTTAATGTGCAGGCCCTTGTTGAACCAATTGCGGGTCAGCTTCTCGCCTTCGCGCAGTTGGACATTGACCTTGTAGCCCAGGATGCCGCCGTAATCGTAGACGTTGGTGGATCCTTTGCCGTCCGGGCCGGCGATCTTGGCGCCCTCGACCTTGAAGTCGTACTCGGAGACGTTCGACCACCAGCCATGCCAGCCGGCGGAGTTGATGCCATTGTCGCCATAATATTGGCAGGTGGCCAGCACTTCAGGGCCCTTCTTCCAGCCGAGATTCTTGCTGAATTCCAGGAGCTTTTTGTCATCCCAGCGGTAACCAGGGTTCTTCTGGTGCCAGTCCAGAATGCTGTCGCGGATTTCATCCACGCTGGCAACCTTGCCTTCCTTGTTAAAGAAGTAGCTCATCAGCGAGGCGTCGTACAAATGCCAGGCGTTGTCGTACCAGATTTCGGGCACGCTATGCTGGCGGATGGCGCGGCCGCGGGCGGTGAAGCCGATGTAGCGGGCCAGGCTTTCGATGTTGGAGGAGGCGCAGCAGCACATGCCGTAGCCGTAAACGTTGATGGTCTTCAGCGCATCGTGGACGTTGCTCTCGTTCTGAAGGAACTCCAGGGGCGGGGGGCCTTGGTGGCGGTACTTCACGATCGTCTTCCAGATGGCGATGCACTTGTCCTGGTCGCTCATGCCCTCCTTGATGTAGGCGGCCTTCCAGGCTTCGGGGCTTGAGACATCCTCGGCTTTGTCCGACAGGACCTTGAGGTTGGAGACAACGCCGGCCTCTTGGGCCTCTTTTGCCTGTGCAGAGGCTGGATACGAGGCGCAGAGCAGCAGCCCCGCGGCCAGCATCGCAATTGGCAGCCAACTACGGTTGTGTTTCATGACTGTTCCGATCCTTTCCCCAACTCGAACCATTCGCCAGAAAGACACCCATATTGACTACACACCTCAAACGCGAACCGCAGGCACTCTTCCGCATTTTTCCGCACAGAATTCATGCAACTCCTTGAAAGTCTGGCAAATCGTCGAAAACGAGCGGGTTTCGCTTGCGATTCAGTGCCTTTCGCTTGCGAATCAGGGGCTATCGCTTGCGAATCAGGGGCTTTCGCTTGCGGATTGGGGGCGATTGCTTGCGGATCATTGAAACGGAGATTCAGTTCACCACAGAGGCGCAGAGGACGCAGAGAAGGGCTTTGCAGCGGCGGGGCCAAATAGCCAATTTCCCAAGTGGCGTCAACGGCGGGGACAGACAGCCAATCTTCCAACTGCCGGGAATTGGTGTCAGTCCCAGCCTGGCCTTGTGGAAGTGCGGTGCTAATGAAACATGGCATCTCCATACTATATAATACGAATTTGTCCCATATCATTTGAGAGGTGCACACGTCGGGCGCTCATGCAAGTCGCTGTCACTGAAGGAGAAGAATTATTTCATTTTTCTCAAGATCTCTTGTACAGGGACACCCCACACATAGTGCATATCGTAGTTGCAAATCTATGATGGTAAAGTACTTACGCAGGGCGGTGGGTGGTGGATGGTGGATGGTAGATGGTGGGTGGTGGATGGTGGAGCGTGGTACGTGGAGGATGAAGCAGGATGCGAGGAGCGGGGAGCGGGGCCAGTGGTGACGACGATTCAGGCCCAGGCGGTTGCCTCAGTCCAAGGTTGAGAGCACGGTAACGGTAAATGATGAACGATGAATGATGAACGATGAATCAGATCAACAAGGCCTCATTCAAGGGTTGAGAGCAAGAGCCAACACCAAAGGAAAGCTGACGAGCCGCAGCGGCCTGAAGCGGCCCAGACGGACTGTGCGCGTGGATAGGGCAAGGGGCGATTGGGACGCCAACGCAGACCGCAGTCCCCGGCCACCTTCCTCAGTAATTGCGGCTCTGTCCCGGAGACACCATGTTCGGCGTTGAAATCGCGCTGACGCGCGACACTGACAGCGTGCGGCGCTATCAATGCCACCCGCGGAAAAACTGCGAAAGTCCACGAGCCAGAGAAGCAATGGATTAGGCAACTTTTGGCCCAATCTCATTCCTCAGATCCCACGCCAAGTTCGACCTCGAGCCGCTCGGACGCGATTCTGGCGCGTTGATGGAGCAGGCGGAAGTGTTCGCGCTCGACGGGGCCTAGGGTCTTAAACTCCAGGCCCATAATCCACGGATCTTCCGAGGGCGCCGCGTTCTCTCTTCTTACAACGTAGCATACGGAGCAGACGCCATGTACCTCCATGGGCGGCCCGGAGAAGCGCACCAGAACCCGCGGATGGTCGCGGTGGGCCTTGAGTTCCGCGATCAGCGCGTCCGGTGCTCGCACCTTCAGTCCGCCTAAGCTGATATTGAGGATTTGCCCGCCGTATGGCCGCCCAGGTGTCTCCAGGCGCTGACGAGGCAGTTGCAGCCAGATCGGCATGTTTATCTTATACCGGGCGTGACGCCGCCTTTGCCTTGACGGTGGCGCGCCCAGCGCGTTGAGGATCGCCGTGATCTGGTCGTCCGGTGCCAAACAAATGCTGACCCTCTTTTTAAGCAACTGCTCCACTTCCGCGATTCGCTGTGGCGAAAGAGGCCGCTTGGCTGCCACACACACTGCCTGGTCCGTTTCGCTGAACGGCACCAGCTCCAAGCGCTGCATGGCGTTGAGCAGGTTGGCGTACTTGGCCGCGACCGGGACGTAGACGTTCGGGAAGTCCACGACGGGCAGGTTCGACTGCAGCGAGAGGGCCTGGCAAAGCTCCAGAGGCGAGATCAGTTTGCGGCGCACCACCAGATAGCTCCCCAGTTCTTCGTTGGCCAGCCGCGCCTCCTCTTGGCTGGCCAGTGCCTGCGCTGGGGTCAGCCTGCCCGTCGCCACAAGAATCTCGCCAAGCCGCTTGCCGCACAGGTCAGGTAACGGCGTTGGCACGGGAGTCTCGGGCGGCGGCGCGGGTGGCGCAGGTTCGAAATCCTCAAACTTCTTGCGCAATGACGTTACTTTCGGCTTGGCAGGCGGCACACTCGGCGCCTCAAAAGGATTTTGCCTGTGCGGCGCCTCTCCGGAGGCAGGTCTTGTTGCCATAAGCTTGGCCGCTCCAAAACAGTCTCGCCAACCCGGGCTAGACCTGCCGGAACCCCGCTACAACGCCGCGGGAGAAAGCGTGTTCAACCCCCCTTGGGGCGCCCAAAGCAAACACTCCAGCACCAACTGGAGGCAGGGACGAGGCGAGACCAAGGGCAGGTGTACCATTCAACGCCGCGGGCAGAGGCAGGAAAGCAAGATCCCGTACCTCGTCAACGGCGGACACGGTGGCTATGCGCCCCCTTTGGCCGCGAAGCGCTCGCACATCAAGGGTAGCCTCAGCCGCGAGGCCGTGCGCACTGATCTTCTGCAGGTTCCAGTCGAGCCACTTGAACGCCCTCGTGCAGGAAGTACCCCGCCGCTCTCCTTATGAGCATAGCCCGTTGGGGCAGCACAATCAAGGGAACGACCGAATTCAAACCGCCGATCTTGCGGAGCGGGTCCGCGGGGACTTCGCCGTGATCCTGGCGGGTGAGCAAAGCGATCAAGAAGCTGCTCCTTGAACGTGCCCAGACAGAAGGACACCCACCTTGCATTGGAGCGCCAAAGGCAGGGCTTCTTGTGGCCCGCTGGGCCGGGCCACCCGCGGAAGGGGCGATGGGGGCGGCATCGTTGACCGCGGTCCCCGGCCACCGGTCCAAATAGTTGCGGCTCTGTCCCGGAGACCGGAGACTCCGGAGACTCGCGGCACGCAAGCGTGGTTGTGTGCCACCAGCCTTCAGAACTGCGCGTCCGGCGCTGTTGGCTGTGAGGGCGGTTCTGGCTTGTCCTTTTTGACGGCGGGAATATCGTCCACATCCCCAAACACTTCGGCACCCGGCTGAGTATAATTGAGCGAGAAACGGTCGTCTGAGATCGGACTCGTATCTACTTTCGATACTTGGTAATTGCGTAGAAACAAGGGGGTCTTTAGGAATTCTCCGAAAATGCTGGGCCAGGTGAAAAACTCGATCTTCGACGTGTACGGCAGCCATACATCGCGGCCCTTGACACGCTGGAAATCATCGTTCGTTACACGGACTATGACTCGACCCTCGTCGTACCGTTCCTGCCGGCGAACGACGGCATAGCCCCTGCTGGGATCAAAATCAAACTCGAAGATGCGCTCCTTTGGCCCCTCGCGCATCGCACGCAACGCCCGCAACTCCGTCTGGATGAGTTCCTCGCTGTTGGCGCCGTTTCGCAAATGAGCTTCATATTTAGCCGGATTCATCTTGACTGCCCCCACATGGTCGGGGTCAGGCGCCACCACCGCAACTCGCACTAGAGTGTGGCCGGCGGAGTCCACTACGGCGATACTCCTCAGCTTGCCACCTCCGTCCAGAAGCACAAGGAGCACCGATTCGGCGTCCTTTTTCTTCCCCAGCTCTTTGTTGAGCGCTGGAATCCGCAGTCCCGCCTCCTCCAGATAACTTTGCTCGATGCATCCAGAATCCGGATCGGTCTTCGCCAGGTTAGAAATGCGATGCTTAAAAAGCTGTAAAGTATCAAGGGCTCCATAATATAGGATCGTGCCATCAAATGCCCATTCCCCAGGCCAGCGATTGTTTGCACCGGATTGGAAGACATGGACCTGGCCATCTTGCCAGCTCAATCGGAAATGGCTCTTGAAGAAGAAATCCTCGGGACGCGCGACGGTCAAGCGGAGATCGCGGATGGCCTGCGCAGGCGGGGAGGAACTGAAATCTCCCATTGCCCAAGAGATTGTGATTGGACTCAGTTGTTTCGCATTGCGGGTTAGCGCGGCCCTCAACTGCTGCATCATGACCAGCTCCTTATCCGCGACGGGCAGGGATTCGGTTTTCGGTGAATATCGGTGACAGAATATTGGTGACAGTTGACACGAGGCGGTGCCTCACCCAGAAACGATGAGAAATACCGCAACGTGCAGCCGGTGCGCGTCGCGGTATTTTCAGAACAGAGCGCTGCATCCTGAAGGCATGGCGACTTGGGCGAGAAGCGCGGCGGTATGACGCGTCTGGCGGGGGTCGGCGGGTGAAGGCTTCGTCGGAGACGCTGCTGGACATAAACAGCCTCGTGGGCGCCCCCCCTGCCCGTGCTTGCGGGCGAGACGCCCGATCAGCGGGTCAATCTATAGAAGCGTCGTTTGGAGCGGCCAAGTCTGAAGGGGAACGCGTCAGTTCTGGTCGCTCTTTGCTTTCCTCCTGTCGCCTCTGTCGCCCCGTTTGTCCTTGCCGTCTGCCGAGCCGTCAGCCTTTTTTTCCAGATCCACAACTTGCGAAACGGTCATCGTTTTTCCGTCAATTGTGCCCGTGACCTTTACCTTCGCCACCTTCTTCGCGAGCGCCTCAAGTTTCGCTGCCGTATCTCCAGTCGCCAGCAGCCTGTAGTCCGCGTCCAGCGTATATAACACAGCGACCACGTCGGCGGGCGCGGTCGTGGGCTTGGCCCCCAAGGTGCCGGTTTTCGTCTGTTCGGCCGCCGGCGTGGCCGCCGGCTTGTCCTTGGCATCCTTATCGGCATCCTTCTCCGCAGCCAGAGTAACTCCGGCGAGGCTCAGGCACGTGAACAGCACTGCCAAGTTTGATGCTCGCATCGTCTCGTCCTCCATTGGCGCCATTTGCCTTTGAGAGCGGGTGGCGGGAATCGGACCCGCGTAACCAGCTTGGAAGGCTGGCGCACTACCATTGTGCTACACCCGCGGGCGTTGGGCCCCCGGCGACCAGCGGCCGCGGCCCCGGAACCGGGCGCCTGCTCAATGTCACCTTGTTAGCCGCTCCGTGGGTGGCTGTCAAGAGTCAACCAACCCGGGTCTCTCACCGCGGAGGACGCAGAGGAACGCGGAGGTGATTTATACAAGAGGATTTGTGGTTATTTCCATTGGTTTTTCCTCTGCGCACTCTGCGTCCTCTGCGGTGAACAGGGCACTCTAGGTTCCGAAGAGTTCGTGCCGCACTTCCGCGACCAGCTCGTCGCAACGTTCGTTCTCAGCGTGTCCAGAATGCCCCCTGCACCATTGCCAGTTGATCTGGTGCCTGGCGGCCAGCCGATCCAGAACCACCCACAGGTCCTGGTTCTTGACCGGCTCTTTGGTGGCCGATTTCCAGCCGTTGCGCTTCCACTTCTCGATCCATTTTTTCCGGAAGGCGTTGGCCAGATACTCGCTGTCGGTGACCACAGTCACGTGGCAGGGCTGCTTCAAGGCTTCGAGGGCGCGCGTTACAGCAGTCAACTCCATGCGGTTGTTGGTGGTGCGCGGTTCGCCCCCGGAGAGCTCCTTTTCGACCTTGCCGCAGCGCAGGATCGCGGCCCAAGCGCCCGGGCCGGGGTTCGGGTTACAGCCGCCGTCGCAGAAAATCGTCACTTGGGGAGAAGGTTTAGTTTGCATTTCTTACCACTCATTCACCGCAGAGGACGCAGAGGACGCAGAGGAAAGGAGGTAGGTGGTAGATAGTAGGTGGTAGATAGTATCTGCCCATGCTGTATCCCACCTACCACCTACTTCAGTGCCCCTCTGCGTTCGCAGCGGTGAGAAATCCGGGTTAGTCATGGGTGTCGCTCAGAGTATCACCAGATTGTCCCGATGCACCACTTCGTCACACAGGGGCAGGCCCAGTTCCGCTGCCGCTTGTGCGGTATTCTTGCCGCGGATGCGCGCTATCTGCGCGGAAGAAAAGTTGGACACGCCCCGGCCGAACTCGCGCCCGGCGCAGACCAGCGAGACCAGCTCACCGGCTTCGTAGGTTCCTGCCACGCCGAGTATGCCCGGCGGCAGCAGGCTCTTGTTGCGCTTAACCAGCGCATCGCGCGCGCCGGGGTCCACAAGGATGGCGCCTTTGGGCTTGTCGGCAAAGGCCAGCCATTGCTTGCGCGCGCTGATGCGGTCACCCGGCGGGCGGAAATAGGTCCCCACTTCGCGCCCAGCCAGCACATCCAGGAGCACGGCGGGGTCGCGCCCGTCGGCCAGGACCACGCCGAAGCCGGAAGCCAAGCCAATACGGGCCGCAGCCAGCTTGCTCACCATGCCGCCCGTGCCGAGGAAAGACCCGGTGGGCTTGGCGAAGGCTTCGATCTCCGGCGCCAGGGAGTCCACGGTGGGAATCAGGCGCGCTTGCGGATGAGTGCGCGGGTCGGCGTCCAGCAAGCCCGGCACGTCGGTCAGGATCACGAGCAGATCGGCCTGGGCCACGCCGGCCAGAAGCGCCGAGAGGGTATCGTTGTCGCCGAAGCGGATTTCCTCGACGCTCACCGTGTCGTTCTCATTGATGATCGGGACGGCGCCGCGTTTGAGCAACATGCGCAACGTGTTGCGGACGTTCAGGTAGCGGTTGCGGTCCACCAGGCAGTCGCGGGTCAGGAGCAACTGCCCCACGGCGCGCGGCGGGCGGATGCGGCGGAAGGCCTGGGCATACAGTTTCATCAGTTCCACTTGTCCCGCCGAGGCGCAGGCCTGCCGCTCGGGCAGGCTGGGTGGGCGCGTGGCATAACCGAGAACGCCGCAGCCCGCGCCGATCGCTCCAGAAGTGACAATAGCGACCTCACGGCCCTGCTCACAGAGTTTGCCGACCGTGCCACAGAGCTTGAGCAGGAAGCGGCGGTCCACGTGGGTGGTGTTGCCCGTGAGAAGCGCGGTGCCGATCTTGACGACGACGCGGCGTGCTTTCAGCAACTCAGGCCGCGCGTGCGGCGAGGATATGGCCTGCGGGTGTCCGTGCATGTCGTCATGGTATAGGCTGGCGTGCGGCGCGCAAAGGCAAAGCCGCTCCTCTGCGCCCGTCGTCGAGCACTACAGGTTGCTGTTGGCTATCGGTGAGGTGAATGGACTGTTTTTCGATGCGGCTTACTGTGCAGTCATACTCTGGGATTGCGTCGCCCGGCTTCACGGAAAATGAACTGCAGTTGTCACGTGAGAGCAGAAGCCCGCGGGCCTGGGCGCCCACCAAGATGGTGCCGACGAATCTGAGATCGGTAGCGGATTTTGATGTCGGCGGCTCTTCGCCTGGTCTGGGCTCTTCTGACTGCGCGGTAACGGGACGCAGGGGCGCTTCTTTCTGTTTAACCGAGCCTATGTTTTTGGGGCCTTCTTGTGTCTTCGCGACTTTCGGCTTGGCAGCCTGCGTGGGCCTGAATGGGGATTTGCGCTCGCCCGCCAGGCAGGGAGGACCCACGTCCGGCGTCGGCGCGGGTTCGACGACGCAAAGTTCGCTTGGGCCTGCATCCGTGCTGATGGGATTGGCGTTGCAAAGGAGCAGCGGCGCTGAGGCGACGAAGTGGTAAAGTGCCGCATTGAATGCGACACTGGCGGCAAGGAAGGACAGAGTTTCTCTGCTCAAGCGGCACGTTTCCGCTTTCATAAGCGCTCCTTTCGAGGTGCTCTATTGCGGACCAGCCAAGGGCGGTGTTGGAGGCGCTAGTCCCTGATCAGGAGGCTTGTACCACAGCGACCTCCAGTACCTCCTCTCTGTTTCATAAACATCAATGCAGTCGTCAGGTTTCAAACTTTCCGGAAGGATTCCGTACCTTTTCATCTCGCGGACCCACTCAGGACGCGGCTTGAAGCCCGGCATATCGAAACGTTTGATCGGCTCCAGGCGCTCCTTCCCCGCGACGCACATGGCCAGGAGCTTCTGGTAGTCCGGATCGGCGGCGCCGGCGAAGACCTCCGCCCGCGCTTTGGTCTTGGGGTCGCGGCATAGTCCCCAGCCGCCGGCAGACTCAGCCAGCGGAGCCAGCAAGAGGATTGACTTCTCGGGCCGCGTAAGATTGAGGACGATGTGGCGGCTGGTCCTCATTTTGGGGTCGCGCATGTCGGGCTGCCAGAATGAAACACCACGCTCATCCGACAGGTTGAGCGGCAACAAGCGGCTTGGTTCGCTCTGGTGGCAGCCCGCGCAACGCTGGGTGAGGACCTGCGAGGCGGCCTTCGTGGCCGGCCAGCCCAAGTCGGTGTTGACCAGATTGTTCTGGTCGTAGCCGCCAATCATGCCGGAGCCGAGAGCGGCGTAGGTCCCGGGGTAGGGAGCGCCCGCGTCAATCCACAACCGCAGAATCTGCTTCTGCGCGGCGGCCGCCTGGACTCCGTAATGGGAGCCGTCGAGCATGGTGAGGATTCTGCTGGCAGAGGAGCCGAGCGTGCGGGGGGCGTAGTTGCTGCGGGCCTGATTGCGGCCGTCGGAAAAAAGGCCGGCGGTGGTCAGCGTGTAGTAGCTGTGGCTGAACATCGGCCCACGATCGCCGCTCAGGATGATCCGTCCGGCGCGGGGGCCGCCGGCCGGTGTCTTTTCGTAGCCGTGGCAGCTCACGCACAGCGCATCCAGGACCGGCTGGACATCGCGCGGGAAATCGAACACCTCAGGCGCGCCCGCTATAGGCTGGATTTCGCTCGGCGCCCGCCGCAGGGCCTGGACTTGGCTGGCGGATGCGGAGGGCGCGCGCACGCGGGGCTCGTGGCAGCCGACGCAGCCGGTGGTCTCGCCGGGCATCACCGTGAGGAAGCTCTGCATGCGCTTCACGGCCAGGTCTTTCCCGTCCAAGGCGAGGAAGAACAGGCTGCGTAGCGCGGGCAACTCCATGTAGGCCGAACCGTCGGGCTCCACCGGGACAGTGCCCAGGATGCGTTCCAGCGTGAAGGATCCGCCGTAGCTGAGGGGTTCCATCCCGCCCGTATAGTTGATGGGCTTGGGCAAAGACTCGAGGACCAGGAGCTTCTTGATCTCCCCGCTCTGGAGGCCCTTCATGTTGCGGCCGTTGCAGATGTCCTGAAGGAAGAGGCGGCCCGTGGCCTGAGTCTCGGAAGCGCGGGCCGCCATCAGAGGCTCGCGCGGGCGCGGCAAGAGCGGGCGCGGCTCGTGCAACTGAAAGCCCGCGCGCGCTTCGGCATCGGGGAGCCTGAAGAGCTCCTGCGCCACGCCCCGCTGGTTCATGAGCACCAAAGCCGTGCCGGCCGCGGCCATGAAGCAGTCCTCGGAGAAGGCCCAGGGGTCTCTGTAGTGGTCCTGCCGGCTGACGCGCCGCGCGGCAGCGCTCTCATCCGGTCCCGCCTTGGGATCAATGACCGTGACGGCCCCGGCGTGTTCGGTCTCGCCATGCCCCGGCGAAAACGACGCCACCACCTTGTCGGTGCCCGGGATGGGCTTGGCGTCAATCATCACCGTGCCGGGGTGCAGGTTGCCGAAGTAAGCCATCTGGCCCGTGCCGTCCGGGTTGGCCACCCACAGGTGATGGAAGTCCACTTGACTGCGGTCCACATATTCCCAGCGGGTGTAGAGGATGCGCCCGTCCGGCAAAGGCCAAGGCGTGTTGTCATGTTCGTTGTTGCTGGAAAGCGGCTGAATGTTTGAGCCGTCGCCGTTGCAGTGGTGCAGCACGGCCACCTGGGTCAGCCAGCAGTTGACCCAGCGCTTGCAGCGGCTGGAGACAAAGACAATGCCGCCATCGGGCAGATAGGACGGCTCAATGTCATCGTAAAGGCCATCTGTGAGCTGCTTGAGTCCGCCGCCGTCTATGTTGATCTCGTAGAGGTGGTAATTCTCCGTGCCGCCCTTGCGGTAGGAGAAGAGTATCTTATGGCCATCGTAGTGCACCTGAGGGTCGCGAATCCCGCCCTTGGAATCCTCAAGCAAGCAGGTGCTCTTGCGGCCGGCAAGGTGCAGCTTGCACAGCTTGGCGCCGTCACGGTAGAGCTTGCCGCCGCGGTTGGGGACAGTTTTGCCATCGCCAGCGGCGTAGTAGCCGAAGTTGGCGTACCAATGCTCACCAAGCACCTGGCGTTCCGCAAAGATGATGTCCTCCACACCGGCCATAGGGCCTGCAAGAAATTCTTTCAACAGGTCGTGGGTCTCGACCGCGATCTTCGGCGGCTCGCCGTTTGTGGCCAGCAGGACGTAATCATAGATCATCCAACTTCCGTTGTTCAGGCTGATCCCGAGGCTATTCTCGCCTGGCTTTATGGAGCCATCCGGCAAGCGGAAGACGAGTGGCAAGGGCTGTCCTCCCATTTCCGGCTCGCCGGCCATTTGCACTACGGGCACTTCGTTGGGGAGCCGCCGCGAAGCGATGGGCTTGTCGTTGACGGTAATGCTGATCTGGCTCGGCTCCCAGATGGCCAGAGCGCCGATGATCAGGTGCAGGGGTTGCGGCACGGCCTGCTCAACCCGAAAACGGATAGTGAAGGTGTGCGGTTTGGAGCCGGCCCAGCCATCGTGTGTGCTGGGATGGATATAAGGCCAGTCCGTAAGCTGGCTCTGGCCCACGGTGAAGACGACCGGGTTGGGGTATCTCCTCAGATACTGCGGCCAGCGGACGTCTACCAACCCGAATTCCATGGGCGAGCCGTCAGGCTTGCCGATGCGGAAGACTTCCTGGCTGGGAGGCGCTTGGGGCGCGGCGCCGGCGGTCACACTGAACGCAAGGAAGAGCAGGGAAAAGCAAGAAGCGAGAAGCGAGAAGTGCGAAGTACTCTCTTCTCTTTTCTCTCTTCTCTCAGCGGCAGACTGAGTGGACGCAGTGGACAATGTCGTTCCAGGATGGGGCGTGGCACTCGTCACCCGCCACTCGGCACTCGTCATCTGTCTTGCACGGGCCTTGCCAAGGCGACGCTGGTCAGTTGCCCTTGCCTTGCAGCTTGGCCTTCAACTTCTCGAGCAGCTTTGGATCCAGATTCTGGAGTTTCTCCGCCAGTTTGTTGGCTGCGCCGGCGGGCGGCTGTTGTGGGCCAGGCCCAGGCCCAGGCCCAGGCCCAGGCGGTCCGGCCTTGGGAGCCGGGGGCCCCTTGTCGGGGGCTTTCTTGCCGCCCTTATCGTGTTGCTTGGGCTTGTCTTTGCCCTTTGGGTCGGCGCTGTCGGCCACATTCGCCTTGCTGTCGGGTGCGGAGGTGTCCGCCGCGAGCCCGTTGTCAGTGTAGCGCAGGTCCCTCAAGAGGAAGATGTGGCCATCCGCGTCGGCGACCGTGATGGCCTGTTTTTCAATCTCCTGGACCGTGTAGTCCAAGCCCGGGAGCCTATCGCCAACCTTCACCCGGAACATGCTGGCACCGTCCTTGGGGCGCAACATGCCGTAGGTCACGCCGCGCATGGTGATCACGCCGACGAACTCGACCAGTGACTCGGCATCACTCGGGCCGAACTCCCTTTTGTCCCTTTTCTTGTCCTTGTCTTTGTCCGCGGCGAGCGGAGGTGGGGGCGGGGGAGGCGGAGGAAGAGGAACATTGGCAGTGCCGCCCTTGGGCTTTGGTAGTTCCGTGGGGCGGGCAGCCAGGAAGTCGGCCGCGGGCATGAAAGGCGTCTTGCGTTGGCGATTCACCAGCTTGCCTGTGAACTTGTCCGTTAACGAGGTGATCCTGCCGTCCACGACGTAGTAGTCTTCACTTTCGGGAGCGGGGGGAATAACGTCGCGTTCCTTCTGCGGACCGGCATCCGAGCTGATGGGCCGCGCGGCCTCCAGCACGAGGGGAGAGGTCACCACGAATATGTACACGCCTGCGGCTACCACGAGCGCCGCCAACATCAAGGCGAACTTCTCCTTATTGAACCCCTGCGCCAATTCCAGCCGCGGCATGCAAACCACCTTTTGCTTCAGCCCGACGCCACCATCCTAACCCAAAAGCGCAAATCCGAAACTCAAAATCCACAATCTACAATCAGGGGGCCGGAGGAGGGGCTGGGATCACCCTTCCCCTCCTGCCGCCCACGGCGTTCTTGAGGTCCTTTGTAGCTTTTACAGAGTAAAGGCCGGTGGGATTCTTCGCCGGGTCGAAGAAATCCATGCCTGCCGCCGACATTCGCACCAGGATGTGGTCTGCCTGGAACTCGACTTTCTTGTCCGGGTCGTTCGGGTCCTTGGGCAGGTCCGCGGCGTTCAGTTCAGATTTGTCGTAAGGGCTGTCCTTAAGAAAGGGCGAAACGATCTGCAATGTCCGAATCACCAGGAACTGCCCCTCTTGGCGCACCGAATGCAGGAAACGCATGTAGGAATTGACGTCGCACTCCAACAGGATCTGCACGGGATAATCCTGGATGAAGGACTTCCAGTATTTGACCCTGTATTTACGGAAGCGTTCGGAAGTGGGGTTCTTCTCATCCGGGTTATACTTGGGGTTCGGTATAAGCGCTGACGGTCCGGAGGTCGAGGACTCCCTGGGCGTCACGACCATGATCCGCATGAAGGCTTCCGGTTCGAAACCGTTGCCTCTCTCGAACTGCTCCTGGTGCTGTTTGGCGAGAATGCACAACTGGATGATCCTCTCAGCAATGCACAACTCGCGCAGGTATTCCTCGGTTTTGTTCACGTCCCAAGAGCCAATCTCCCCCGTAAAACGCCCAAAGCCAATATCCGGGTCATCGCAATCCATTTTCGCGCCGTTCAGCTCCGTGCTGAGCGTGTTCTTCTTGCGTTCCCACATCTTCTTGAACCAGACGCCAGGGTCGCGCGTAAATTCCTCAGGCACCTTCGCCCATTCGGGGAAGGACATCTTGCTGGCCTTCTCCTTTTCCTCAATCAACTGTTGCGTCTCGGCGTTGGTCTTGACGAACTGCGCCTTGAGCTCGGTCATGGCCATGCCGGGAGGGTCGGCGATGGGATCTACCTGGTTCAAACCGAAATACGCCGGGCCAATCTCCTTATAGTATTTCCGGTACAATTCCGCTTCTTTGGTCAACTTCTCGTAAGACTGCGCCTCCTCCTGCTTTTGCGTCCGGTAGCCGCCCGGGAAGAGCCAGAAGCCCGGGAAAATATACGCCAACCCGGCGAAGACCGTGAGCCAGATCAGTCCTTTCAGCAAGCGTCTGTCAGTATCATCCAGGGCCATGTTCTAACACCTAATTCTTCTTAGCCTCAACGGGCGGCGCAACCGGCCGGGGGGCGATTGGAGCAACGGGAGCGACTGGAGCTACCCGGGGCGCAGGGACAACCGGGGGAACCGGGGCAACCGGCTCTGGAGGTTGCGGCTGTTCCGAAGGGGCAGTCCATTTCTTCTTCTTCGGTTTCTTGTCAGCTTCATCTTCCGGGGCCGGGGCCGGCTCAGGGGCCGCTCTAGGTTGGACCGCTCGGGGCTCAAGCGCGGGCGCTGCTCTGGGTCCTGGCGCGGGCGCTGCTCCCACTCCTGGCGCGGGCGCCGCCTCAACCCCTGCTGGGGGAGTGGCGGTTGGGCCAGGCTTTGGCGCCGCTGCCGTGGCCGCGCCTGCGGGCTTCTTGGCCGCAGCCTTCTCTCGGGTGCCTTCAGTGTAACCTTCGATGACGAATTCAGTCAGGTAGTGGCCCTGGTCCTTCTCCGCTTCCCTTAGCTTCTTGTCATCCTTCGCGTCTTTCGCGTCTTTTGCGTCCTTCGCGTCCTTCGCGTCCTTCGGCTTCTTGTCTTTCTCCGCATCCTTCAGCTTCTTGTCTTTCTCCGGATCAATGTCCTCAGGACTCATCCAGACGACGCGCACATCCTTGAAGAGATTGGCCGGATTGTCGGGATGGTCGGGATCCGGCACCAGGTTCCAGTAAAATTTCCAGAACTCGTTGACCCGCTCCTCGCCTTTCTTGCCTCCGACCACGAACCCGCGCAGGTACACAACACGCCGGGTTTGGAAAGTGTCAGGCGTGGCATTGGGGTCCGCTTCGGCGGACTTGGCCGTCTCATGTGGCATTGTTGGCGGCCTATCACCTGCCCCACCGCCTGAACTTGTCCTTTCGGCTGCCCTCACTACGACCTGCGGGACGTTCGTTGAGATCTCTGTGAGGTAAACGTTGTCACTGATGCGGTTCTTGTTCTTCAGTTCCGCAAGCAACGTCAGGAAATAATGGCCGGAGAGGGTGTTGTCGAGGATCGCCTTGAGCCGTGCGCGCTTCTCCTCGTAATCGGTCAGCTTTCTCTTTATGTCCGTGTCTTCGGTCTTGGCCCTGTTGAAGGCCTCTTCAGCGGTCTCGAAGTTCTGGCTGAGCGCCTGGGCGTTCCGGTAGGGCGTGAAGAGGAAAAGACCCAAGGCTACCACCAGCAGCGCCGCGGCGTAGTACAGGTACGCGCCGCGCGACCAGAAGGCCTTGCGCTGTTTGACCTGCTCCGGCCAGAGCAGGAAGGAAAGCGAGTGCTTTTGCAGCGCGCCCAGGGCCAAGCCGGTGGCCACCGCCAGAGTGTGTTGCTCAGCCTTGAGCGCGGCAGCCTGCTCAGGCGGCAGCCGCTCCAGCGAGAGCTGGCGGAACGGCTCCAGCGGCATGACTTCGACGCGCATGCGGCGGCTCATGAACTCTCCCAACCCCTTCAAGCGGCTGCCGCCGCCGGTCAGATAGAGCCGGTCAATTTTGACTTCGCGCATCTTCGTCTGTTGTTTGCAGACTTGCACCGCATTCTCCAGGGCGGCGCAGAGCGCAGCCGCCTCGCGCAGCAGCGCATTGGACATCTGCCGTTTGCGCCTTTCCTCGGGCCCGTCCGGGGCCGGCGCTGTGGCCAACTGCAATTTTTGGGCCTGCGCCGCGTCCGCCGGCTGTGCGGCAGAGGCAGCCGGTTCGTCCGGCATTTTGAGCATGACAGTGGGCAAAGACTGCTCAAGCTCATCCGGGGCTTGAGACGCCGCTGTGGCGCCCGCGGGAGAGGGCCCCGCCGTGCTTTCCCGCGTTGACCCGGATTGTAGCTGCAACTCATCCTGTTGTGGGCCGCCTGCCGTCCTATCGCCGCTTGGGGTGGCCAGGGCCGGCCCGCCGGCCGCCGCGGGCGGGGCGGGGGGGGAAGCGGCCGACCCCAGGGGCGAGACGCCCGTGGTACCGGCTGCGCCCGGCTCTGTTTTCTGCGTCTGGGCCGCGGCTGCCACGCCGCGCTGAATGCTGCTGGCGCCGCCGCGAGGCATGACTCCGGTTGCGCCAGGGCGCGCAAAGCGACCGACGCGGGAGGTCGCCGGGGCCACGTCGAAGGAGATCTCGGCCTGGTTCTTCTTAATCGCCTCGGCTTCCTCAAACTCCACCTTCAGGTCGTCAGCAATTGCCTGCGTGAAGCGGCGGCCCCCGCCCATGACGGTTCGCGCGAAATGCAGATTGCCATTGTGGCAGAGCAGGACAGTGAGATCGTCGGCGCCGATGTCCGCCAACAGGACAGTCTTGTCGCTATCAAAGCCGTGGCCGTGGAAATAAGCGTTGTAGAGAGCCAGCGCCTCGAGGTCAACCTCCACTTCGCCCAGCCCGCCAGTGCGGCCCATGGCCAGGAGGTCGTTGGCGGCCGCTTCCTTAAGCATCCCGATCATGACGATATACTGGCCGCCGACTTCGGGTAGGTCCAGGATGCGGTAGTCGAAAGTGTTGGGTTCCTTGTCCGCGACCCGTTCCTCGACCTCGTACTTCACCAGCATGTCCAGGCGCCAGGGCGGGACAGGGGGCACCTGCAGGTAGCGGATGGAGGTGGCCTTGCCGGATGCGCCCACCTTGTGGTGGCCACCACGCAGGTTGGCGCTCTTGACCAGTTGTCTTAGCTTCCCCCCCAAGGCCAGTGTCTTGTCCTGGCCGTCCTCCATGTGCCCCAATTCGCCCAGGGGGAGCGTTCCCGCGGCGACCACCTGCAACGGCCCCCGGCCGGTGCCGTTGAGCACCAGGCCCTTGATCGCTTCCGAACCGATATCTATTCCTACGGCTTTAGGCATTGAAATTTCCTACCGACCCGCAAGGCCACCCTAAGCGGCACCTTCTATTTAACCACACAGCAGGCGCTTGGGTTACACAACCGTGAAGAAATAAGCCCTGTGCCCAATCCCGGGCTTCCCACAGCGGGGAACTGAGGGCCTCATTCTTTGGGTGGCGCGACGACTTCGCCCCTGCGAACGGGCGCCTCGGTGTTCGCTTCACTGCGCTCTTCTTCAGCCAAGGCCCAGCCAGGGGCCGTGGCAGGCGCAGGCAGCGCAGTGGCACGGCTGGCGCGGGCCAGCCGCTCCATGCGTTCGCGCGGGCTTATGGGGATGCCCGTGCTCCCCCCGCCTTGCAAGGCCTCAGTCACAGCGGGGCCGACATTGCGCGCAGGCGCTGCAGGCTGCCGCGGACTCTCCGGCTGGCCATCCGGCTTTTCGCCCTGCGCCGCGGGCGCGGGCCGGCGGGAGG
>Ga0209777_10002797_pt1 | contig 22389 bp, 27 predicted proteins | sample FrelakmetHBP12HB_FD_187147 | JGI IMG/M metagenome (GOLD analysis project Ga0209777, IMG submission 187147) | Freshwater lake sediment microbial communities from the University of Notre Dame, USA, for methane emissions studies -HBP12 HB (SPAdes)... | ecosystem: Environmental > Aquatic >...
TAATTCTTTAGCAGATTAGCCGGATAGTCTTGGACCTGTAGTGTAGCTTGGATATCACAGAGGCCTCCGGAGCCTCTGACTCGGGTTCAAATCCCGACAGGTCCGTATATCTTACCGAAAAACTTGCGTTATCATTCATGTTTTTCACCTGTTGGATATCCATATTTAACTATTATGATTCTGACCTTATATAATTGTCGATCAAATTTGTCGTTATTCAACGATAACAGCCTCACGCCTAAAAATAAGATATATCAATGTATATTATTAGATATATCTTAACATACTAAACAGTAACACGATAATCATTGGCGTGTTCTCCGAGAAATATACAAATTTTTTCATTGATATTTAATTATTATTGGTATGTTATTGGATTTTTACCAATATTATTTATTTTATGTTTTAAGTCAGAGGCTCTTAAAACCTCACGCTTAAAAATAAGGTTTCATATGGAGAAAATCATGAAAAATGCTATCCTGCGGTGAACCTTCGCAACGATAGTATTTTTTGTGTTTTTTTAGTTTAAATCTCAAATCATTTATTTTAATATTTATGTATCATATAACAGTTGCTTATGATATTTATATGATGTAACATATACAATTGTTATATGGTATATCCCACATCATAAAACCCGTTTAAAACAACATCGGTTTCGGGGGATGGTTTTTATATGGGGGGGTAATTCTGGACAAAATAGACTATCCCAAACAATTGCAAACAATTCCCTAGTATATAAAGGAAATGGAAATTAATGGAAATTCTTTTCCCTCCGAGAACAACAGGAGAAGAAAACAATTCCCAAACAATTGCAAACAATTACCGATTTGAACAAACAATTCCCGATTTTGGAAATTCTTTTAAAGATCGCCATTTTATTCATTTTGACGAATGAGTATATAAAGAAAGATCGGTGAACTAGACTATTCCGTTCACGAAAAGACCCCCATCCTTTTTTAAAAACCAAAAAATAATAAATTTGCGGCATTTTGGTGAAAGTTCACCGAATTAGACCATCCAAACAGCAAAACGGTTAAAAATCCCCTTCGAGAGCAACAGGAGAGAATTTCTTAATTAATAATACAGCTTTGAAATGACTAAAAAACGCAATTCCCTCCGAGAAATGCCAAAAATCAATACAACTTCAATTACTTTTTTGCCTTCTGCGGGGGGTTTTATCGTGGTATTATACATAAAATAAAAAAAAATCAACGGAAATAGGGAAAATAGTAGTTCAAGTTGTATTGAAAAATTGACCCAACAGGAGGAAACATCGATTTTAGGGGTCCAAAAAGCTGTATTTTCTCCGAGAACTTCTGGTGATCTTTCGCAGAAGATAGTCTAGTTTGGTGGGTTTGTGATAGAATTTAGATAGTTCATAATCTTTATTACAGTAATAATTATTTGGGGTGGGGTGACACTATGACGCCGCCCTGCGGTCTTTTTCATTCCTTGCCCTGTTTCCGTGTGTCCTGCGTGAATCCTGCGGGGGTTTACTATCCGCACTTTTCAACAGGAGGGAAGATTCTCCGTTTTTCGCAGAAGATAGACTGTTAATATTTACCATGATATCCATGATTATCATTGGGGTTTTATAAAGGGTGGCAACATTCTATTATATGAGAGAGAAATGAATCTCTCAAAACCGTTATCAACAGATAGAGTGCATAGGATTTGAATAGGCGATTTTCACCTTTATATCATTTGCGGTCATTTTTTAATGGGGTTTTCAGTTTTAACAGGAGAGACTAAAAATCATTTCAAAAAAAATAAAAGAGAGTAAAAGATATATAAAAATATATATACTTTAAATAGTGGTGTTAAGGTTATACCCTAACTGATCGGCTAAGGAAATAGTCGTGTAAAGGTCGAGACTTAATTCCTATTTTCGACCTTGTTATCACTAATACATGAAAAATAAAAAATTTGGGTGTGAACAGTCGGGATAAAATGAGATTGATTCGAATAAATGCAGATGAAGAATATCACATCTTTCGTGGATATATTGTGATTACAAAAAACAATGGTGAGTATGACAGAATTTTACCAATCTTGTATGAATTGAGGGCGTGAACAAATATGGCATACAATCCAACAGTAGAAAAAAAATATGATTCAACTCTGAAAGGAAAACACCGGAAAACCAAATATGAACTTTCAGGGAAAGGCAAGAGAACAAGGAGATTGTATAATCTCAATAAACGAAAAAAATCATTGGAAAAAAAACTAGGTGAATAAAATGCAACTGTTAGATGAACGAAAACAAAAAAAGTTGTTAGAGGAAAAGGCAAGAGTAGAATCTGAACTTTTAGAACTTAAGAAAGTTCAAGATGCTAACGAAAAAGAAAAACAAGATAAAAAGGATAGAAGGACACAACTCGAATCTAAATGGAAAATCGAATGCGGTCTTTTTTATGTCGATAAACCTTTGGGATTGCGTCTATGGAAATTCACACGTGATTATTTAGGTGACCCATCGAAATACGAACAAATAGCGAAGGCATACAATGTCTATGATTTTCTTGAGGAAATGAACCAAAAATATCCGGCAAAGAAAGGACCGAGATTCACAGAGGACAACGAACAGATAGTATAATAAAATAATTTTAACCGATGGGGAGAGCATAGGAAATGATAGACAAAAAAGAGTTATTTTTAGGCAAGTGTTGTAAACTAGAACGAACAGACAAATTTATTTTATATGGTTATGTTCGGGAAGTTGCAGACGATTATCTAGTTTTTGAAACCAGAACCGGAAAGGGAATTATTTCCTGGTCTACTGTTGTATCACTTGTCATTATCGATGAGAGGCGATTCTAAATGACAACAACAAACATGGAATCTGAATCTGTCTCCATCGAAGAAAGAATAAAACTCCTCAATGAAAGAATACACAATGTGAGACTTATCATTGATGGTTCATCCGGTCCAGAAGATAAAAATGAGGGTTCGGTTGAGGAACAGGAAAAAAGAAAAGAACTAGATATACTACTGGCATTAAAGATACAACTATCAGATAAATTACAAAGATTACTTGATAAGATAAAGAAAGAAAAATATAAACAAGTGCAAGAACACACAATGGAAACATCAAGGGTTATTCTCAATGGTATCTTATGGGAACAGGTCTATAATCAAAAAACAGGTGTTTGCAAATATATTTCTTGGGATAAAAAATCAAATACTTACAAATATAAACCAACTCTGAAAGATGATGAAAAACAATTGACCTATATACCGATGTGTGAACAGGATGATTGGCTTAAAAAAGGTCACGTGCCAATCGCAGAAGAACCAATTGATTATGTGTCTTTTGATAATCTCTATAATGAGATACTCGGTCTTATTCATTATTATCTACAAGTTCCAGACGACAGAGAAAGGATTCTAACATATTACAGTATTTTCACATGGTTCATTAATGAAATAGATACGTGTGCTTATCTTTTATGCATTGGTGATTTTGGACACGGAAAAACCAGGTTAGTTGACATAATGAAGAAAATCTGTTACAAAGCACACCCAATGTTAAACCCACGTGGAACACACATTATGAGGACATTGGATTTATCGCCACGTTGCACCCTGGTAATTAATGAAAATACAAGTGTTCCAAAGAATGTAGACGATGATGATCTAGGTAGAATATATTGTGCTGGGAATCAAGCGGGAAATTCAATTCCAAGATGTATTGAAGGAAAAGCGGGTGAAGATTATAAACAGAAATTATTCGACCCTTATTCACCAAAGATATTCTGTTCATATAATGAGTTAATTAATGAGGCACTTAATTCACGATGTATTAAAATCTACATTAAACAGAAAACCAGAAAGGAAATACCAATTCAACTCGGAACACCATTTGAACGGAAAACAAAAAAAATCCAGGGAATGTTACTTGATTTTCTTCTGAAAAACTACGATAATCCAATATTTGAAAAATCAAAGAATGAAGAAAATGCAGACTTTAATAAGGTGGGTAATTGCAGAGTTGCTCAAATATTGCAACCATTTCTAGTGTTATCAGCATTCGATGATAAAATAATTCCTTTCATTATAAGTATTGCAGAACAACAGGAACAGAATTTAATAGAAGATGCGATCTCTAGTTACAAGGGAAAGATTTTCAGGGCATATCTCGATGTTTCCAGTGAATTAGATGATGTTAGGTCTAGTGATGTAGCAAACAAATTAAATAAAGGATTACCTCAAGATTCAAAGGACAGAATAAAACCCAATAGTGTTGGTTCACAATTAAGATCACTTGGTTTTAAAACAAATACAGACCGCAACAATCGTTTTATTATCAAAGACATAGAATTAGTTGAGGAAAAACTACAACGATATGCTTTTGTGGATGAAAGAGAAACACTATTGAAGGCATATGTAAAAGATGAAACGCCAAAACCAAAATCACAACAAACACTCAATGCCGGAGAATCGCAACAAGATAAAATAAATCGTCTTAGACTTTGTTTAGAAATGAACAAAGAATCATTGACAAAAGAACAACTAAAAGAGGAAGATTTTTCTGAGGAATTTTTAAACAGGTGTATCGAAGATAGAATAATCTACGTGAAACCAGACAAAACAATCGGGGTGAATTAAAATGAAAGAAAAATATGGGAATCTTGTTGTTATTATCGCAAAAGAACGATTAATAAAAACAATAGTAGAATGTAGATTACCGAGAACATTCACAACGAAAACAAGAAACGGTGACACACACTATTATTATATTATACCAGACTTTGAAAAAAACATAAAACTAATCGGTATTCGTGGTAGATATTACGGTGATATTAAAAAGAAAGATCAACAGGTCATTGGGGGTTTATGTGTCGCAGAAATAACTGACTATCACATTCAGGAATTTTTTGATAGATTCATAAATGGGGTGAATTAAATGCCTTGGAAAAAAAAGATATTAGACTATTCCAAAGAATCAACTGTGACCAGAAACGGTAAAATCTACCCACTTTTTTATTGCAAGGAAGTCAACGGTCAATGGATTTTTGCTTGTCGTTATTGCAACCAGTATCATAGTCACGGAATCGGTCCAGGTCATTACGCTAGTCATTGCATATCGAAAGAACTGAAAAATGGATATTTCCTGTGTTTAGAAGGTGAAATCTATGAATGAGAGATTCAAAAATCATCAAAAGAAAATTCAAAAAAAGAATACTTTCAAAACCATGTCACTGAAAGACATTGATCTACACGCCAAAAAATTACATGATAAGGTTATGGAATTGACCGCAAGGGAGATGAAATAATATGCCCCGATGTGAAAGTGCAGAATGTTCAGGAAAGGGTAAACGATGGTTTTCATGGCAACTACGGAGAGATTGCACAACTAGAAAACTGTTGTGTCCGGATTGTTACAAAAAGGCAATGCAAAATGAAGAAAGTCTGTAGGTGTGGTAAGGTCTTTGTTTCAGATGGTTATCTTTGTGAATCGTGCAAGAAATACCAGGTTTATCTTTGTGTTCATCCGCAACCGATCAAAAAGAAAATAATAGTATTGCCTGAATTACGGTTTTTTTTCCACACAACTTATGTCACGGAAATTTTCGATAAAGATGGTTACGACCTGAGTGCCTCATTCGAACAAAATAGTAAGGATAAGGAAAAATTTTCAATTCATATTTACTTATTTAAATACAATACAACAGACGGAGACACAATAAAAAAGATTTGCAATAGTATTTCACATGAATATTTGCATATGGCAATCACGATTTATTCAGGCGATTTTGAGGCAAGTAAAAAACTCGATGAATCGGGATTAATGAATAGACTATCCCAAGGGGGGTATCTATAAATTCATTTGTTACGACTAGGATGAGGTGGTAACTTATCTTAGCCATGATTACGGATGGGAATCGTTAAAATGATACAATCACGGAGAATTGTATTATCTCTATGTCTCCTATTCCTTCATTTCCATAGAGTTGTTGTCTGTCGATTCCTATCCTGAGATTAGATTTAGAAGGTGAAAAACTATGTCAGAAGACTATAAAAACTGGCTACATAAAAAAGTAGCTGAAAAAGAAGGCGAGTATTTAACATTATTACGTGAAAAGATAGCGGGTCTTAGAAGCAAAGAAAAATACGTGAATCACCCGCAATATGGTAGACTACCAAGAGAGGCAATTAAAGGCAAGATTAATCCTCAGACAGGGAAATTAATTGAAGAAGAAGGTGAGTAAAACGCCAAGCAAATATCATAGTGTTTCTACCTGTTCCAAATGTGGAAAAACCTATAGTATTTCAACCCTGGTTAACGGAAAATGCCGGAAATGTAGAGGGAAGGAATAGTATGGGTCAATGTGAGTTTTGTAGAAAATTCATTCCTCAATGTGAAATAAACCATGTGCTATTGAATGCGGATAGAAAACCGGAAGGTGATACCAAATTAACCAAACTATGTTATCCGTGTCTCTACAATCTAAAATCTGAATTGAATCTTTTACCAAGTTTACCAAAAATATCTATTTGGCAACGAATAAAAACACGATTAAATATATTAAATTGGTGATAAAAATGATGCAATGTGATAAGTGCGGAAAACGGACAGTAAATCTAAAACGATTTTTTATCAACGATGATAATCATTTGCAACGATTAATGAAATACTGTCTCGATTGCTACTTACAACAGTTTAAAGACGAAAAACAGGAACAAAAAGACCAAGGCGACCCAGACCAGTTACTCTTTGATTAATCTCTCTTTCTTTTTTTTAATGGTGGTGATTAAGCATGAGGGAAATAAGTAGAGATAAAAAAATAGTTTATAACGATGATATAACAGATTATATAAAATATCGTGTGAGTATGAAATCATTTGAGACAAAAAAACAATTTACAATTGATTTCGATAGCATTGAATACGATAGCAATGGGGAACCATATTGTGAGATCGAGTTTACAAAATTTAATGAATGTGACGCATCAGATTCAGATAGACTTGCTTTCGCAGAGAAAACAATACGTGAAAGACAATCTTTAAAAATGATTTTCAACTCATGTGTCAATCTATCGATAATGTTTTACATTGCATTCTATGATTCAAAAGATTTTAATTATATATTGATGTGGGATTATTACGGTGGAATACATCAAATAATAAGAACTAAAGAAGAATTCATGCTTTTTCTAAATAAAACACTATCGGATAGAGAAATATTAAAAAAAGAGATACTAGAATTCAAAACACAATTTATGAAAGAAGGTTTATCTTTAGACCAAGCGGAAAGAAAAATTTTAAAAGAATTCAAGTATAGAAAGTGGGTTGCGAATTAACCCTCTTATTCTTTCTTTAATTCTTCTAATTTTTTCTTTAAATTTTCTATTGCTTTTACTTTATCTTCGATTTTATATTGTTCTATCCCTTCTATGATTTTAATATAATCTTTTTTATCTTCTGGCTCAAATGCAGTGATATGTTCTTCAATCTTCTTTGAAAGACTTATGAACGCATCAAAAAAATTTTTTCTTGTTTCAACATCAATATACTTCAAAATTTTGCATGCTGATTCTAGGTCTCGTATTATTTTCTTTAGCAAATTATTTGGAATATTTTTATCATCAGATTTGATGGATGAAATAATAATGATTTGTCCAGATGTTAATGTTGGTATAGGCTTCCCAGTTTTGAAAGCATCTAGAATTTCTAAATATTCATGAACCATTGCATTTTTTTCGACAAAATTAGATTCAGAGAGAGCCTTCATTTTTTCATCAGATTTTGTTGATATGTTTTTAGATTCTATAGAAATATTCAATGAGCGTTGACTTATGATATTAGAAATTAATGCATAGGCAAGACCCATTATACTTACCCCGATAGAATCAATAGCAAGCATTAATGGAAAATTTTTCTCCAAATATACAAGTCCTAGAAAAATAAATAATATTCCTAACGCCAAGGGTATTCCAAAAATAATCCCAAATTGAATTTTTTCGTTTCTTTGATTCTTTAATTCAGTCATAAAAACATTATCTCCATACCATTTTTTTCTTATTTCATCAACTTCTATTTCATCTGGATTTTGCATTATTTCATCTAATAATTTTTTTGCCTTTTTTACATTTGGCATATTAGGGATATAAAAGGGAACGCCAATCTGAAATATAGTAACACCCAATATTGTATATTTTAAAATATCCAGCCAATAAATAAAATCTGTTATATTTCTAATATCAATTGAAGTATTTGTTGAATGCGATAGAGCAACTAGTTCAATTTCCGTAGAAAACACACTACCTTGAAAAGACCAGACTGCAATAAATAAAGTGATTAGTGCAATTAATACTGCGACAGATGCTATAAAAAGCGTATTATTTCTATCAATTTTTCTGTTAAGAAATTCTATCCAATCTGAAAGATGAACAATTTCTTTTGACATTTTCTTTAACAACTATTCAATATTTCTTTTTTATCTCTTTATATCTATCCCTTATTTTTGTTGTATCAGTAACTCTACCATATAAAATATCATCCAATAATTTTCTATAGGGTTCATTTAATTTTTGAAGAACCTTAAGTAAAAATCTAAATACGAGATAGACTAAAAGGAGAACTATAAGTGTTACTAACCATGCAAATTCCAATGAGTTTGAATTTCCTGTAATTGTTAGAGGTAAACCGACCATTAATCCAAAGAATATTGTAGCAGTAAATATTAATAGTGTCAAACTTTTTTGAGTATCTCCATGTAAAATTGATATCCAATCCGATATAGAAACATCATACGATTCGTTTTGTTCGATATCTTTTTGCATAACCTTTCACTCCCCAAATTACAATTCTGTAACAATTCTTTCTTTAAAAACCTATGTTTCGTTAAAGATGATATAAAAAATCAAATCATCCCATCACTTTGTCGTAAATCTCTTTTAGTTCGACTTCCGACATGTTCACATAATGCTGTAAATCAACGCTATTGTTCAACGAATGACCCATGAGGATTTCTTTAATTTCAGTGTTACCGTTTCTTCGATTCCATTCTTGCGAAAAGAACTTACGAAGGTCTTTGATTTTTAACTCCGATTTGATAAATATCCGGTTTAAGTGCGATTGTCCGAATAGTTCATTTAAACCTGTTTTACTTGTCTCACGCCACGCATAATATTCTTTCAATGCCTTTCTTGACCTGTTATTAAAGAAAACAATCCTTGCCTTGCCTGTTTTTACCGTGTGATTTGCATCGTTGCGAATGTGCAGAATCCGGTTATCCAAATCAATATCTTCTTTTTGCAATTGATACAATTCCTCTGCACGAATGCCCGAGTATGCGGTTAACAGTATTGCGGCATTGATCTGCGGATAAAGTCTATGTTCTCGGAATAAATCCAATGCTTGATTAATTTCCGCAATCGTTACACGTTTCGGCATTGACCCCTTTATTTCCCTTGGAACTTTGATTATGCGATGAAAGTCATACTCCGATTTCCCCGATTCTGAAAGAAAACGAATGAAAGACCTGATAATCAAAATCTGTTTTCTGGCATAATTCAGATTAATATTTTGTTTCAAATCAGAGATATAATTAATCACAATTGATTTGTCGATTGCATAATTGCACGTTCTCAGAAACGCCAATAAGATTCTTCGCTGATACCGAATCCATGACTTGCTGAAACAAAGATTTTTCAGGTATAAATCCAGTTCAGTTTTCAAGTCAATTGTTTTATTTTCGCAATTATATATTTGTCTCTCAATAGCCTCCGGAGCCTCTGACTCGGGTTCAAATCCCGACAGGTCCGTACTTACCCTCTCCTGATTTTCCAGTCGAAACAAGGGTTTTCCGCCTTTGTTTCGATTTTAACGCACTTTCCCCTTCGACGATGTCGAATTTAAGGGTGCGTTTAATCCAATCAAAGGGATATCTTTTGAAAAGACTTATTGCTTGGTCAACGTAGGTATCAGTTGTCTTTTCTTTTTCGTGACCCAACCATTTCTGGACTTCGTGTTTATCATAGGCACCTGTTTCTAACTTTGTTCGTATGAGCGTCGTAGTGGCGTTAATACTATTATCAACATTTCTATTTGGATATCTTATGTAATTTGTAATAAAGAGGAAGAACTGGATTCCACCAAAACTTGAGTGTTAAAAAAACAAGTGCGAGAATTGATTCCAGAATCATTAAAAAATCTTTGGTATCATTCTCCAAGGAACTTTTTTCATATAATCTTTGTAAGGTTCATCGTACTGTTTTATTAAAATTTTTTCTTCATCGATGATACTCCAAATCATTATTGGGATTGCGATAATAGCGATAATGAGTGCGAACACGGAATAGAAGAACAACGCAAGGCCAAAACCAATAATGAGCAGGGATGTGTAATGAGGATGTCTGATGTATTGAAAAATCCCACCAGTGACGAGTTGTCCTTTATATGTTTTATGCCAGAAAATCTCCCATTTAAAATAGACGAATGCACCAAGAAGAAAAATGATACATCCTAGAATAACGATTATTAATTTAGGTAATGGAATTTCCCAGACACCATAATATGCGGTGAGTGGCCCAATGAGAATAATAAGAAGTAATGGTGAATAGTGTACGATGAACAATGCCCGGAGTTTTTTAGGTGGCTTGTAGTAGAACATGGCTCTTAAATAATTTGCATACCGCCTTTGCCAATCTCGATATTTTGTGGTTTGAACGTGTGCTTGGTGCTTCGCATTTTCATGACTGCAAGTTTCCGTCGATCCATGGTTGGGTCAAGGCTGAGAATGATGACACCATCTGCTAGGAATTCTGATATTCCGTCACGAGAGTAATTCGTTGAACCAGATGGTAACTCTGAGGTGACCACTGCGGTACACTTTGATGTTTCTAATGCGTTCATGATATAATGCAGGTGTAATCGCCGAACCGGAAAATTACCAGTCGAGATCTCATCATGATCAATGTTGTCCACTTCGCCGGTAAACTCAGGATTGTTGATGTAGATAGGCATTTCAGAAAGTGGGGTAATAGAATCCAGTACGACACGGTCATAATTCCCAGAGAGAATTTCGTTAACCATGGTTTCATAGATGAGTTTTTTGTTAATGTTAAGGAATAAGAATTTTAATTGTCCGCTCTCAATTGCTGGCTGAAAATTCATGCCCAGTTCTCCTGCTTGGAGGAGGAGGCCTTCGATCTTTTTATCGAGCGTTAGGTAGAGGCATTTATTTCCTTCTTGAACTCCTTTAGCGATAAATTGATAGCAGAAGATAGATTTTCCGCTGCCTGGTGGGCCTGAAACTAGCGTGATGCTCTCTTTAGGGATTCCACCAGAGAGAAGTTCATCAAGTCCTTTGATGCCTGTTTTGACTCGTTCTATTATTCTCACTGTAGCTGTATTATCCATTTGGTTGAGTACCATGATCCACCCTCAAAACTATATAGGTGTTCGTCTATAATTATTTTGTCGTTTCGCTTTCCATCTTGCATGATTATTAGTCGCATGGTTTTTTCATAGTATATTAATATTTATGAAAATATTTAAATATTTACAAATTTTAATATATTATGCAGATGAATGAGAATGAATGACACAACCACCAAAGATGTTAAAATCTGGATTTGGGTGCAACACGACAGAATACTCAAAGCCATATCAAACAAAGAGGCAGGCACCCTAACCATCTACGACGAATGTGACAATATCATCCTACGACGAACTGGACTATCAAAACAACAAGTCAAAACCATCGAACTCATTTTTGCAACCTACAACCTCAAACGAATTGGTGACCACAAAGAACCATTCACCTACTTGTGATCTGGAAGCATTACCTGTTTCTCTGGATACACTTTTATCCCTTGACCAGAAATTTCCAAAGAAAATACTTTTTTCTGATGATTCGAATACCGCATCTTCAAGACTTCAATTGCATTCTCCCGTCGATCACCCTGTTGAATATTATAAAATACAAGAATTCCATCTGCCAAAAACTCCTCAATCCCGGTATCACTAAACCGGGTCGGAATTGGCTCGGTCTCGGTAATCAGAAACGACGTCGCACCAGTCTCTTCAAAGAAATTGAACAGTTGCTGCAAATATACTCTATAGTTCTTCTCTTTACTAATCGACGCAGAAATAACAGCGGTCAGCGAATCAACCACTATTATCTCAGGATTAAAATCCTTCGGGATAATCAACGGTTTAATTTTATATGATAGCTCTGTCGCCGACCCAGACCCACTCACCGACCCAAATTTCATCCGTAAAATATCAAGCGGATTAACCTTCTGAACAAGCAAATGCCCCGAATCAATGTATTTCTTAACATCCCACCCAAATACATCCATGCTCCGCTCGATCTTCTCAATACTCTCCTCAAAACTCACGTACATACAATGCTTTCCCTGTGATACCAGATTATAACAGATCTGTCTACAAAACGTGCTCTTACCGGTCCCTGTCCCACCCGCGACTAACACCGAATTTCGCTTTGGAATACCGCCCTCTGCGAACAACTCATCAAACCCAGGAATACGTGTTTTCATTACCGGTTCATCTTCTTTTTTCTTATCAACCTTGGTGTCAGTCATAGGAAAATCGCTCTCGTTTAATACTCTTTAATCTAAAATCCCTAAAACTCTGTATTTTCTAGAGAATCCATCCTTGACCTATCTGAACATAGATATCGATGACATTAATATTATTTGCTCCGGAAACAAGCATGATACCATATTCTTGAATGTTTTTTATTATACAGTTGCTGATAGTATGGTGATAGCCCTTGATCATAATGCCGTACCCGGCATCTGTGATGTAGCAGTTATTGATGACAACGTATCGGAAATTTTCTTGTTTACCAACCGCGATGCTACTGTACGATGAGGAGAGACCTATCGTGTTATGTATTTCAAAACCTGAAATTGTTACATTGTCACTCATTATTTCAATCGTAGATTTGTGTGAGTCTTGTCCGTTTATCACTGGTTTAGAATTCCCGATAAGATTCAGTGACTTGTCGATATAGACGTTCTCATTGTATGTTCCACTGGAGACAGAGACGGTATCACCATTGGTTGCATTGTTAATCGTTTTTTGAATCGGGGTATAGTTTCCTGGTTCACTGCCACCAACATATAGGGTTGCTCCAACAGCAGGGCAATTTTCAATTAGAAAAAGATTTCCGACTAAACAAACTATAAGTATATTCAAAACGAACGCTACTATCCCTTTTCCAGGTATCATCTTCTCATCCCGTTCCATCTCTTTAGCTACTGCCGTATCCAATTCTCTTAATAATACTATATAAAAGTACGGTGATAAACTATCAGAGTGAAAAAATCCCTTTCTATGATTGAGCACCTCTTTCAATTTCCTCTTTTTTCTTCTATTTTTGTCGTAATGTTTATATACCGTTAAATTAACTTAAAAATATATAAAAAAAGGATTGTTATGACAAGTGAACACATCTGGGCCTGGCTACAAACAAAAGGAAAAATCTTCAAGGTTATTTCAGACCCAGAGCGAGGTATCATTGAAGTCATCAACGAAAAAGGAGAAATATTGATCCGAAAAACAAACTTGAGCAAACGACAAGTTGAAACCGTTGAAAAAAACTTTTTACATCTTTTCGCAAAAAGATTAAACGGACGGGAACCCTCTGTATCATCTGAGAATCGAGACGTATTTGACCCTATGATCACCTGAAAAAACATATTCACCATTCTCTAACTTTTATTTTATACTGGGCGCTCATTACTAATCAAGAACTTTTTGAATCAAAAGAATTTGAAGTCTACAAAGTGCATTGCAGAAAAGATTGTATCGATGAACTCGAAAACGGATTCAAAGGCGTCATACTTTTTGATATTATAATACTGCATATGGATGAACAACCATTCGTCAAATTATGATTAGAGGCATTGATAAAGGAAATGTTATTTCAATGATATTGGTAAAGGATGAATGTGATTGGAGATTTGATGATCTCAAACAATATATCCATCATTACATCACAAAACCATTTGACACCCAAGAATTAGTAAATACTGTTAAAAGATATTTTATACTACGACATAATAAAATTTTTTATATGGCTTTATTTTTTCCAAAGATCCATTCGTTGTGATCGTTTCTTAAGAAATTCATCAACCTCATGATGGATATCGGAAACAGTCTTGATTTTCACCGGAACTGATATCTGCTTAGAGATCGGACCTGTTATAGGAAGCTGATACATTTGTCTCTGGAGTGTCATGACATCGCTTTCAACTTGCACTTGTGTTCTCTTCATCTGCTCCCGTAGTTCCTGCATCTCCTGTTTCAACCCTTCAAAAGATTCATTAAACCCTGTGTTTGTATGCTCTTCTATATGCAAACTACTTTTCAATTGGTAATCTTGAAATGGCGATTCATGAATTAATTCAAAATATTGACGAAGGGCATTCCTCAGAAGCTCACTATTACTCATGCCCTTTTTGTTGAGTTGCGTAACAATCTGATCCTCTTCTTCAGAGAGTTTGAGTGCAATCGTTCTGTGCATAGCGAATCCATCCCAATTCACGCTTGTTAATATCTTCATCACATATAAATGTTGATGGTTTTACTCATTGTTTTCACAAAATAAAAAATAGAACATTCTACAGAAGTGTTCTCCTTTATTACATCCGAACAATCTGAGATGTCCATTTTTTCTTTTGTTTTTCTGAAGAGATATCTGCTTGTTTTGATATCTCAAAATTGTGTATAGATGTTTTACGTGATTCTTCAATGTAGAACATAATGCGATCAAATTTCTCATCGATACGTTTCGTTGAATCTTTAACATGATTCTGATATTCACTTTGTAACGATTGATATGCATCTTTCCAATATTGTGTTTCAGTAGTATATCGTGTTTTCCAGTCGTTAATTTCGTTTTCAAGGTGTTGGATTTGTATATGGAGTTGATACATGTAATACTCTAAAAATGTGTCATGCGATTGATCAACATGGTTTACCTGCTGGTTTACCATTTTTTCTCGGAGAAAATCTTCTTCAAGGTTTACCTTTTGGTTTACCTGGTTTACCTCATTATATACTTTTCTATTACCTTGATTGTCCATTACCTGGTATAATTGGTTTACCTGGTTTACCTCTTTATATTCTTTTTCACGATTTTTAGCCTCATTTTTTTGTATATAATTCCAGAACGCTTCACGAATAACTGTGCTGGGTGAGGTACCTTTTTTTCGCATAGAACTGATAATCTCTTCCTCCTGAGGAGTGAGCTTTAATGATATCGTTTTCCTCATTGAAATTTTCCCCTTAACAACGCTGGTAAACCATGGTAAACCTCGGGTAAACCATGATATATTTTAACAATCCTTTCTTCCTTCTTATGAATCGTGTGAAACCGATGGTAAACCATCGGTAAACCGCGATAAATATTCTCAAGGTACTGATAATTTATGCCATCATCCTTCGCAAAGAATCATTCGGTAAGTACTTATACTTTTTTAACACGGAATACAAATAAAAACGATAAAACAACTCGTTCTTGTCATTCAAAAATCACAAAGAGATCGGCTAATTAAAATCACTTTTCCCAATACATTCTGTATTCTTGTGATCCACGAGATTTATGATTCAATGCCTTTTTTTCATATATCTTCCTTTTACAAGCTAAAATATATTCTTTAAAATTCCATAATATCAGTTAAACTACTTATCCAGCAACTGAAAAAATATAAATGCGTTTTTGAATGAACGTCTCTTTCTCTTTTATTTATAAATTATTCAATAGGAAGTATATTCGGGGAAAATGCTGCTTAAGAAATTCAAAAATATGTTCTATCAATGAGACTCTTGGTATGAACGGCATTTTCACGGGTAAAGGATCTGACCAATCGCTTTCACTTCGATGTTCATCCCTTGCTTTTACTTGAACCTTATAATTCCCCCATTTTAACCAATTATGCAAGACACTAACTTGTTCACCGGAGTTATATGGCCCGAGCCAGGCGCTAAAGGTTCCGTCCCCGAAACTCCATTTATAATAAAGTGTATCACCATCTGAATCAGTTGTTGTAGTATTGAAAGTATAGCTCTGTCCAACCTTCCCTGTTCTTATTCCAGAAGGTGTTAATGGTATCTCTGGAGGTGTATTATTCTGTGTCATAAACGTGAGTGTTGGGTCGCCGAATAGGTTCATTTCATAGTAGCACCATCGCATACATTCACCATTAATTCTTTTCAGATTTTCTTCTTTTGAATCCTGATTTGCTTTTCCAATCGATGTGATATTTTCTCCAAATACAGCGTCCCAAAAGAATCTGTTGAAGTATTGTGACGGGCCATTTGTACTCCCTGGGATTCCCCATCCATAGCGAGCACACATGATTGCTGCAAATGCTGCATGGGTAGTTTTTACCGTGAAGTATTCAGCCATGCAATCTCCCTCATCAAATGCACCTGCATAGCAGCCCTGTGAATAAACAAATGGAAGAACCGTGTTTGAAAGTCCCTGAATGTCACTCGGTACCATCCTCATATTGTAGGTGGTGCTTGAGTGCCCAAGATGATTGATGAAACGTACGCCATTGTTGATACGACTGATGATTTCAGCGGTTGGCCAGCCAGTATTCAAAGGATAATTCAGATCAAACCCTGACCAGTTGTGGTCATATAACCTGTCGAACGTATATGCATCAAGAGGCATTCCAACCGTGGTGTAATGATTCGCGTGGGACCCGTTGATCAGTTCATCCATGGAATTATCGCCGAATGTCACAGCGTAGTCTGGTGGTCCCCAGAGATACTCTCCAACCATCAATGCAGGGCCACTTGAATACCCACCCGTGTTCATGTATGAAATCGTCTTTTGCACGAAGTTATTTGTCTCAGTGATATCACCAACAGATGCTCTTCCTACATACACCTCAGCAACAAGGTCAACATCACCACCACCTTCCCCATCATGCGGTTCACCCCATTTGTCATTATTATTATAATTAAAGGTTCCATCAAGACAGCCGTAGTAAAGATCAGATGGCATAGTAGTGGAATCTTGCCCAGCCTGTACCCACAACATTTTTGCTGGAATAACATCAGAATCACCACCAATGAGCACGTAATTGATTCCATTAGTAATATACTCATTTCGAATGAAATCCCGAATGGTTTCTGGAGTCACTTGCCCTAATGAATAAGAGATATCTGTAAGTGTTTTAATTTCAGTTTTAAGTCCTTGTGCTTTATGAGCCTCTTTGAGAGGAACAAACCCTTCTTTCAGTGCATCGGTCGTCAGGATTAACAGATCATAACCTGTAGCTGTAAGAGGGGCAAAAGGGGTAATCCCATATGACGAGAAAGAATCAAGAAAATCAACTTTCTTTGCAACTTCGATCCTGTCTTTTTCAAGATTTCTATACAAGGGGCTTACTGAACCTGTTTGTATGATTTTTATTACTACGGTCATTTCATCAAAGTAAGATAGTTGTCCAGAAATTGGCTGGTATTGTACTGGATACAGCAGAAGAATAAGTAGATTATAACCTCGAAAACTATAGGTGCCAACGGTTGAAAATAAAGTGCTTGGAAACACATTATCAGAAGAATAAATTTTTGGATCTGTAGTTCCTTTCGCGCAAACCGTTGTAAGCTCTGAGAGTTTCACAGGTTGTTCAACAGGTGCTACGGTAAAACCAGATCCTAATTGAATTTTTGTCCCTGGTTGTATTGAAATGTCGGCGGCTGTTGTTCCTTGTGGAAGCAAGACGGAGACGCTATATGCTGGGAGATTTGGTTCACCAGTATTCCACGCGCCTTGGGCATCTGGCATGAGTACTTCATCGTACAACTGATTATTGATGACGATCTGATGAATCTGTGGCGCAGTAAATGTAAAAATCTTCGTGATATAGTCATTTCCATTACTGTTCTGACCATCCACTAATAAAGAGCCAGTTGTCAGCAGTAAAACAAGTGTGATAAAACCGACCTTCCAATACATACTATTTTTTTTGGATTTGTTCTTCATATTAGTTCCCTTAATGAATAGTTAACAATTGTTAGTATAAATACATATTCTTAATGGATATATGAATTTTCTACCTATATACATATAATAATAACACCCAATAAAAACTCACGAAAAAGATCAAGCACTGAAATAACAAAACATTTTAACGCCATGGCAATTCCCACACTATACCATGTATCCTCTTGACCAATGTAAGAAAGAAATCACAGCAGAACTACAGAAGGTAGTTGCAAAATACTACAATAACGAAGAGATCCGAATAGAGATACCCCCAGAAGGCATGGGTGACTTTGCATTCCCATGTTTTTCCCTTGCACCCCTTTTAAAAAAATCACCAATAGAAATTGCAAAAGAGATCGCAGCAAACATCCCAAAAAACAAATGGATCACAACGGTAGAAGCAAAGGGGGGATATATCAACTTCTTCATAGATACCACCTGTCTTATCACTGCAACACTCCAATCAATTTTTGATAAAAAAGACAACTACGGTTATTTACCAAAAAAGAAAAAAAAGGTCATCATTGAGCACACCTCTGCAAACCCAAATGGTCCACTACATGTGGGACGGGCACGAAACCCGATTATCGGCGATACCCTCGTACGTATCTTCAAGGCAGCTGGTTATGATGTTGAATCACAATTCTATCTTGATGACATGGGGAAACAAGTTGCGATTCTCGCCTGGGGGGTCAACAACATTGACCATAGGCACATTCCGACATCTGAAAATAAAAAAGCTGATCATCAAAACGTTGGATTTTATCAAACAGCAAATGAACGCATGGAATCAGATGAAACCGTTGCTCAACAGATTGATGACATTGTTAAGAAATTGGAACATGGTGATCATAAAACCATAGAGATGATTCATGCATCCTATGCACCAGTCTTAGACGGCATAAAACAAAGCCTTTTACGGATTAACATTCACATTGATACGTATATCCCTGAATCCACGTTTGTGTACAATAAGAGCGTTGAAAGAATCGTCAAAGAACTGAAACAAACACCTTATTGCCATGAGCAAGATGATGCTTTCTATTTAGACATGGAACCGTTTGGTATCCAAGGCAGAAACACCAAATTTTTCTTTTTACGAAACGATGGAACTACTTTATATGCAACCAGGGATATTGCGTATCATCAATGGAAAACACATCATGCGGACATGCTGGTGAATGTTCTTGGCGAAGACCATAAACTAGAATCAAAACAGGTTAGAGTCGCTCTCGAACTTTTACAGACGAAGATTCTCCCGCAGGTCGTGTTCTATGCGTTCGTCTCGCTCCCTGGTGGCAAGATGTCTACACGACGAGGACGCGTTGTGTATCTTGATGAACTTATTGACGAGTGTATTGAGAGGGCGTACGAAGAAGTCAAAAAAAGAAGAGCTAGTGAACTTACTGATTCTCAAATGAAAAAAATCGCAGAGCTGGTCGGCATTGGATCTTTACGATACAATATCATAAAAGTCCAACCCGAAAAAGATATCATATTTAAATGGGAAGACGCACTAAATTTTGAAGGAAACGCAGTACCGTTTATTCAATATGCTCATGCCCGTGCCTGTAGTATACTTAGGAAAACAAAGACAAGAGAACATAAGTTTGAAGCCGCTGTTCTAATTCATGCCTCAGAGGCGGCACTCATCAAACAACTTGCACGATTCCCACTCATTATTGACGACGCGTGTAATAACTGCAAACCACATACCGTCGCAAACTATCTCTACGAAACAGCTTCTGCATTTAATCAGTTTTACCGGGATTGCCCTGTGCTCTCTGAGGAGAATAAAATGCTTCGCTCCTCGCGGCTCACACTTGTAGAAGCAACTAAAATTGTTCTTCATACTGCTCTTGATCTTTTAGGAATCACTGCACCAGAGGAGATGTAGATGGACTACAAGATCATCAACTGCGATTCTGTCGTTAAAAAAATAACCAAAAAAGACTCGCTTTTCCATGGGAATTACTGTGCTGATCCGTATCAAAATTGTGAATTTGGGTGTCGCTACTGCGATTCTTCTTTCGAGAAGACAATCTATGTGAAAGCAAATGTCGTGGACATCCTGAAAAAAGAGTTAGAACACATTAAGAACGGCAGGATTATCATCGGATCTGTGCATGACCCATATCAGAACACAGAAAAAAAATATAAACTAACAAGAACTATCCTTGAAACCCTGAAACAATTTAATTTTCCTTGCCATATTCTTACAAAATCGCCTTTAATTCTAAGAGATATCGATCTTCTTTCTCAACTCGAATGCATGATAACCGTAAGTATATCGTCTCTGAATGATCAGGTTGTTCATATCTTTGAGCCAGATGTTCCATCACCAAATGATCGCCTTCAGACAGTTCAAACCCTTCGTACTCAAGGTATCATCGCGGGGGTAGCATTGATACCGATTCTTCCGTATATCGTTGAATCGGAAGTAGTATCAATCGTTAAAGCAGCACGTAGCGCCGATGCACAGTATCTACTGCATAAACATTTAGAACTGAAAGGGGACCAGGAACGGCTTTTTAGGAATCTAATAGAAGCGCATTATCCGCATCTCCTACCGAAATACGATACGCTATATTATAATGATTTTAACCCTCGGAAAGAATATATCCAAGAATTGAATAATACCCTCTCAGGGTACTGTAAAAAATTCAAAATATCTGATAAAATTACTATTTAATACTGAAAAAAATTCGTACAGCTTATTATTTTTTCTTTTTTTGTTTCAACATCCGATCAATGAGTGTTTTTTCACCAGATTTTGCAACGTAATTCTTTTTAGTAACAGGTTTTTTACGTTTTAATAATTCATCGATTTTTTTCTCATCGGCTTGAATAAATATTTTTTCGTCATTTTTTTTATTCTTTATATATGATGATTCTAAGCCTGCTGTTACTTCAATTGCTATGTCATCTTCTAAAGGAGCGCTTCGAATTTCAGAAGAACGGTGTGAATAGTCCATAGCGATATCCTCAGAAGGAATTGTAGTATTTTGTGGTTCTTCCTCGACCTTTTCTGGATATTCGGCGCCTCCGACCAGATCAAACGCTTCAGCGATAAAATCTATTTCATCACAGGTTGGACACCAGATAATAGTATCGCTTTCTGTTGAGAAATTAGGAGCGTTTTTATCAAATTGAACACTAAGCAATAATTTTTTCGATTCTAGATCCTTTTGTATTTGCAATGAAATAAAGATATTCTCGTTTTTCTTCATGGTGCCCCATCGTGGTAGATAGAAAATAATATAGTCTATGAGAATTTATACTTTTCTTTTTCTTATAACTAGAGTATTTAAGAATAATAAAAAGATGAATTATAATAAACGCTTAAACGATATCTTCTTATAGTGAAACCAGACTTACGAACGTGGATGAGGGGACTATAACATGAAAAGAATCATGGTTGTGGATAACGAACCAGATATTGTTGATCTGACGAGAACTGTATTAGAACTTGGTGGCTATACGGTCGTACCATCTTATAGTGGTGAAGAAGCGTTACGGAAACTTGAGAAAGAGAAAGTCGATTTGGTTCTACTTGATATTATGATGCCTGGAATGAGCGGCTGGGATGTCTTTAATAGAATTAAAAAGAAAAACAAAGAAATCAAAATTGTGTTTATGAGTGTCTTAGATATTTCTGACAAACGGAAACAAGTCTTGATTGACGAAGGATTAGCGGATTATATCATGAAACCGTTTGATAAAGAGACACTCTTACAGCGGGTCGATAAAATATTAAAAAATTAAAAGTAACCTAAGTAATATTCATCTAATATAGGATGTAAACATCGGGATGCAATAACAAGTTAAAGGTAATATTAGGATGGGAATCATGCGAAAGGAACCCGAAATCGTAAAAATCTTGCGGGAAGAAGAACGATTGGGAAAGATTCAGATGAAATCATCGGGTAGCTGGTGCAACATCCAGATCCCTGAGGATGTCTCGTTTGATGTATCGCATGACACCATCATGATGGTTAAACCTAATGAGAAACGACGTCTCAGTAACCTTGACCAGGATTTTCTTGAAAAGATTTACAGAACTGTCCTTGAAACATCTATGGTCGCTTTTCTAGTTATTGATATACAGGGTAGGATTATCTCATGGAATACCTACGCTGAGATGCTCTTGGGAAAAACTAATATAGAGCTCTTTCTAAAATCAATCAAGTCTCTCCTTCCAACTGATGAATTACTAAAAAGAGAGTCGCACTCGGATAAACAACCCTGGCTTCATCATCAAATTGAAACCAAGATTCTTACAAAACATAACGAATCATTGGATATCGCCGTCTCACTGTGTGTTTTGACAAATAACGAAGGAAAAAATCTTGGTTCTCTATATATCATCAAAAATATCTCAGAGCAAAAACAAGCAGAACATC
>Ga0209777_10002798_pt1 | contig 22388 bp, 19 predicted proteins | sample FrelakmetHBP12HB_FD_187147 | JGI IMG/M metagenome (GOLD analysis project Ga0209777, IMG submission 187147) | Freshwater lake sediment microbial communities from the University of Notre Dame, USA, for methane emissions studies -HBP12 HB (SPAdes)... | ecosystem: Environmental > Aquatic >...
GGCTGCGGTCATTATCAACTCTATGACCTTGTCTTTCGCTACTTAACATCCTCTTCACTTTAAGAATTTACTTTGGGTCATCCCAAGAGCACATAACAGTGCAGACATGATCATATAAAATTAATCGAGCTTGACTTGACGAAACCTTAAAAGCGCAGTATTCTTACAATATTTGGGACATTGCCCCTTTTTATAGGACACCGGGAAAAGGAGTTCTTATGGAAGAAAAGACTTCTAGTATTGTTGCTATCCATAAAATTGTTGAAATCCTACGTGCCTTCTCACCTGATTCACCAGAAATCGGCATACGAGAGCTTGCCCAAAAGATCGGAATGCCTAAGAGCACCGTACACCGCTACCTTGTGGCTTTAAAACAGGATGGTCTGGTAGAGCTAAATCCCAATACTAGCCGTTACCATCTTGGATTGGAATTGGTGGCGATTGCTGTAACTGCCTTACGAAATATGGATGTGCGTCGCGCTTCGTTGCAAATGATGAACTGGCTGGCGGAACGTTGGAAAGAAACCATTGATCTGGATGTACTGAGCGGGACGCATATCATTACCATCGAGCAGATCCCTGGCCAACATATTCTAAACACAGGCGGAACATTTGCCGCTCGCCTTCCGGCGCACTGCACCAGCACAGGTAAGGTGCTTTTAGCTTATGCAGGGCCGGAGTATATCCTCGAGCATTTTCCTGACGAATTGCCGAAATTAACTCGAGATACTATCACGTCACGCAGTGCGCTGTTGCAGGAGTTGGAACAGATATGCCGCCAAGGCTACGCCAGATCATGGGGGGAACACGAAGAATATGTGCATGCTTTGGGAGTCCCAATTCGCGACCTTACCGGTAAGGTTGTGGCCGCATTGAGCATTTCGGGCCTGGCGACACGGATCGGTGAAGACACAGCGGAGGAAATGGTCAAGCATCTAAAATCCGCTGCCACAAAAATCTCTGCTGGGCTCGGATACGTGGGCATATGACCCATCTATGGCACAGCAACCAGTTCTCGTTTACGAATCCTGAATTATCTTCCGGTGAGGTCTACCGATCTGGGAGTGCCACCACTATTCCCCTTGGAGGATGAAAATATGAATTCACGTGAAAGATTGCTTACGGCGTTGAATCACAAGGAACCCGATCGCGTGCCGATTGACTTTGGGGGTACGCTGTCGAGCTCGATCCACTATCGCGCCTACTATGAGCTCCGCCGCTATCTTGGAATGGAGCCAAGTGGTATCAAGCCGGAGGATCTTGGGGCCGGCATAGCCTGGGGCAATCTCATCCCGGAAAATGACATGTACGACCGTTTGCACTCTGATATCCAGGCCGTTGGCTTGGGTAGGCCGGATGCTTGGCAGCTGTCTATTACCCGTGGAGATGAATACGATACTTACGTGGATGAATGGGGGGTCAAATTATTCAGCCCGAAGGGGAGTTATTATTTCGATTGCCGGGAGTTCCCCATCCAGAAGGGTACGCTGGAAGCTTTCAAGTCCCATAAAACGTGGCCCGATCCCCTCGATCCAGGTCGCTGGCGCGATCTGCGACAGAAATGCCTGAGGGCGCAATCAACCGGACGGGCAGTTTCCGCCTTTTCCGTCTTTGGGCAAGGTCTATTCGAGCAAGCTTGGCGAATCATGCCAATGGAGGAGTTCTTTACAGGGATTGCATCCGATTCCATGTTTTCCGAGGTTGTCTTGGGAAAACTGTACGAATTGTATGAAGCGGCAACGGTTAAGATGCTGGAAGAGGTTGGAGATGTAATCGATGTATGGGTCTACTGGGATGACCTAGGGGGTCAAAATGGCCCGCTTGTTAGCCCAACATGGTACAAACGCCATTTGATGCCCCTTCACCGCCGGCTCTTTGACAAGGTCAAGTCCATGACTAAGGCTAAGGTATTCTTACATTCTTGTGGAGCAGTCCGATCATTTATTCCCTATTTTATTGATATAGGGGTGGATATCTTAAACCCGGTGCAAGTATCCGCTAAAGGTATGGATGATACGGCAGCTCTTAAACGCGATTTTGGGCAAGACATCGTGTTTTGGGGCGGTGCGGTGGATTCCCAGCATACTTTGGTTTCCGGGACACCCGACCTGGTTGCTGCTGAGGCGCGCAGGCACATTGACGATCTGGCACCTGGAGGCGGTTTTGTTTACGCGAACGTCCACAATATCCAATATGGTGTGCCACCAGCAAATATTGTGGCTGTGTTTGATACATGCTATGAATATGGCGTATATAAACCAAAGCTGGGAAGTAATCGATGACCGAAACAAAACCAACTGATCCACCACTTTCAGGCCTGCGAGTCCTTGATCTTTCACGCGTTCTCGCAGGCCCTTTCTGCACAATGATGCTTGGCGATCTGGGCGCAGAAGTGATTAAAGTTGAAAAGCCCGGCACAGGTGATGATACGCGCGAGTGGGGTCCGCCCTTTGCAGGAGGGGAATCAGCCTATTACCTTTCCGTCAACCGCAATAAGAAAAGCGTTACAGTGAACTTTAAGAGTGAGGCAGGGCGCAGGATTGTAAGACAACTGGCCAGCCAGGTTGACATACTGGTTGAAAATTGGCGTATCGGAACGATGGAGGAGTGGGGTCTGGGATACGAAGCTTTGCGAACCCTAAATCCCGGACTAATATACTGTGCAATCACTGGCTATGGCCAGAACGGCCCGGATAGTGATCGACCTGGATATGATTTTATAGTCCAAGCCGAGGGAGGCCTGATGAGCATTACGGGCCCGGTTGATGGGCAGCCAACCAAGGTGGGCGTGGCAATCGTAGATCAGACGGCTGGTATGTTTGCGACGATATCCATCCTGTCTGCTCTCCACGAACGCAGCCGCAGTGGGTTGGGACAATCCATCGATATCAGTTTGCTCGATTCTCAATTGGCATGGCTTGCGAATGTGGCAAGCAACTACTTCGTAACCGGTATACGCCCGGGTCGCTTCGGTAATGCCCATCCCAACATTGTTCCCTACGAGCTTTTTTCCACTGCAGATAATATGATCGCATTGGGTGTGGGGAACGATCACCAGTGGGAGTTGTTGTGCAATCTGGCGGGCTGGGAGGATTTGGCCGATACTGACCGATTTGCGACAAATTCCGGACGCGTACAGAATAGAGATGAACTTATTCCAATCCTGCAAGAGCGTTTTCTAACGCGTCCCGCACGGGAGTGGCTAAATATGATTCAATCGAGAGGCATTCCATGCGGGTCTGTCAATAACATTGACGAGGTCTTTCACGACCCCCAGGTTCTGGCACGCCAAATGCTGCAAGAGCTCCCGCATCCCACAGCCGGCACAATCAAGATGGTTGGTTCCCCCTTAAAGCTCTCGAGGACACCCATAAGGATTGATGACTCCCCGCCCTGCCTTGGTCAGCATACGGAAGAGGTCCTGATCCAATACTTGGGTTACACCAGTCAGGATATCCAACAACTGAGAGAAGAACACGCAATCTAGCAAGATGAAAAAATCTTGCGACCCGCATAACAAATCCCTGCACATACTCTAAACTGATGCAAAGGCTTGCAATAATGCAGTTGCTGTAGATTGTCTGACAATAAGCGCTTGGACTAAAGTTGTTGTTTAAAAATCATGACCCCCATGCAATCCATAGCCCTGAGCATGTAACAGGCCATCATTGGAGATGGCAAAAACGTCGACTCGCTCAAGCTTTGCGGTCTGAGGCTGGCTTATGGTTCGCCGTTAGATGGCGATGGAGGGGGGTTGGGCCAGTGAATAAGGCTTGGACTGGAGGTATTCAACAGTGGCCCCTAAGACAGCCACTGTTCGCGATGTGGTTGAGCTGACGGGAGTATCTCAGAGCAAGGTATCCCAATTGCGCAACAGCTCGGAAATGCAGATTTCCGTTCGCAGGAAACCCGTCAACGTGTGCAATGAACGCACTGAATGAGCACAAATCTAAAATAATCAACTGCTCACTTGCGAGCAGTTGATGCGCATTCACCTTACCGAAGACAGCTCTGACAAAGCCCCATGGTACGAAGAAAAATACCATGTCCTTAAATCTGCATAATTACAACCAAATCCATTATGACAAGTGAGGTACCCTATGCTCGATTTTCTTTCTGAAGCCCTGGCCTTATTCCCTTACACGCAGTCCATGCGCCGCGACTTCCACACTCATCCGGAACTCGGCTTTCACGAAGTCCGTACGGTTGGAATTGTCGCCAAGGAATTGACCGATCTAGGCCTGGAAGTGCATACCGGTGTTGGAGTAACGGGGGTGGTGGCATTGCTCGAAGGAACCAAACCCGGCCCGGTGGTACTCGTCCGTTCCGATATGGATGCCCTGCCCATCCGTGAGGAAACTGGCGCGCCCTATGCATCCCAAAACCCCGGTGTGATGCACGCCTGCGGGCATGATGGCAACACCGCCGCCTTGTTGACTGTTGCCAAAATACTCAACACTCATCGTACAGAGCTAGCCGGAACAGTCAAATTCATGTTCCAACCTGCCGAAGAAGAATGTGATGGTGCGAAAAAAATGATCGAAGGCAGCGTGCTGGATAATCCCAAGGTGGATTTTGCATTAGCCCTCCACGTCTGGAATGAAAAACCCATCGGCTGGATCGGCATTCCTGATGGCCCGGCAATGGCCGGAGCAGAAATCTTTAAGATCAAAGTGCTTGGTAAAGGCGGCCACGGCGGAATGCCTCATCTGGCTGTGGATCCAATCCTGGCTGCAGCCCAGGTTGTCTCTGCGCTCCAAGGGATCGTTGCCCATAACATTTCGCCCCTTAAGGCGGCAGTTGTCAGCATCTGCACGATCCACGGCGGTGAAACATTTAACGTCACCCCTCCAGTGGTAGAGATGACCGGGACGATCCGCATTTTCGAGTCAGTGGTCCGAAACCGGGTTCTGGAACGCTTCAAGGAGACGGTCCATTCAGTTGCCGAAGGGATGGGCTGTCAGACCGAAATAGACCTGCGGATTCTAGCTCCGACCATGATTAACCAACCCATGATTGCTAGGCGCGTCCAGGAAGTTGCCTGCCGCCTGTTCCCCGAGGCGGATGTGGACAATGCGAATTATATTACGATGGGCGCGGAAGATTTCGCCTATGTCCTGGAAAAAGTGCCCGGTTGCTACTTCTTCATCGGCTCGGCCAATCCCGAAAAAGGACTGGATGGTGCTCACCACAATCCCAAGTTTGATATTGATGAGAAAGCCCTGACGCGCGGCGTAGCGGTGATGGCTGCGGCAATAATGGATTTGCTGAATGGTTGAAAGTGGAAGCCCGACGGTCCCTCGCCAGGCGTTTTTATTGTCCCGAGAAAGTTGTGGCGGCTGGCTGCAATTGCTTGGTTTTGTAGAACCCGGAAATGACCGCCAACGAGTTTGTTTCCCCTTGTTCATTCTCCTGTCACCCCCATTTTAGTCACCCAAATAGCAAGATGTGACTTGACAGGATATTTGTTTCTTGCTAGAATAGGTTCATGGAAATGGGACAATGTCCTGTAATATGGGACAACAATAACGAAGCGGTTCATCTGGCGGCCGCCAGATGAACAACTAAATCGGATGTCATTGCGAGGCTGCGCCCTCCCAATGACCCAAAAAATCATACGAAAGAAGACTGTTTTATAAAGACCGCTCGCTATGATACATCGTTGTTATTTTATGCAAGCGAGGTAAATCCAGCGATAATTCCATGAAAAGAATTTATAACCCAAAATCAATTGTAACAGCTGTACCTGACTTCGCCGGAGGAAAGCCCTCCTAATAAGGGCGGGAATCTTGGAATTCTATAAGTCAGGTCGCAACAACCATTGAACCCAAGAGGAAAAAGACATGTCTACTAATATAGAAAGCGAACAATTATCGCCAAAAGAGCTTCATAAACAACTCCGTCAAATGGAGAAAGATTATGTTCTCCATTCTTGGTGCGTACAAAACCAGTATGACGCCCCAGTTGTTGTCGGCGGGGAGGGCTCAACCTTCTGGGACATGGATGGAAAACGTTACCTTGATTTTAGCTCCCAAGCTATGTGCAATACACTTGGTCACCAGCATCCGCGGGTCGTAGAGGCCATTCAAAAGCAGGCAGGTGAGTTGTGCTTCGTGCAAGGGACTTGGGCAACGATTCCGCGGGCGCGCTTGGCGAAAAAATTGATCCAAGTCAGCCCTCCTAACATGGGAAAGGTTTTTTTCACAACGGGTGGTGCCGAAGCCAATGAAAACGCCATTAAACTTGCACGTTTTTATACAGGCAAACAGAAGATCATCTCACGTTATCGTTCATATCACGGGGCCTCTGCTGGATCGATGTCCCTGTCCGGTGATCCTCGCCGCTGGCCGGCCGAACCAGGGATAACCGGGGTTGTCCGAGCGATGGATTGCTACTGTTATCGCTGCAGTTTTGGATTGGATCCTTCCTCCTGCAACTTACGCTGTGCTGAGCACATCGCTGAACTGATCATGCTGGAAGGGAAAGAAAATGTAGCTGCAATAATCGTCGAGCCGATCGTTGGGAGCAACGGTATCCTTGTCCCACCAGACGGATATCTTCCTCGTGTGAGGGAGATCTGCACAGAAAACGGCGTGCTGCTCATCTGCGACGAGGTAATGACCGGTTTCGGGAGGACAGGAGCCTGGTTTGCAAGCCAGCATTGGAATGTCGTGCCTGACATGATCACGACCGCCAAAGGTCTGACGGCCGCTATGATTCCTTTAGGGGCATTGATCATCTCTAAGGAGATCGCTAGTTTCTTCGATGATAAGATGTTGTTCGCAGGACTGACCTACCTGGGACACCCTCTAGCCTGTGCAGCTGGTGTAGCTGCCCTGGATGTATATGAAGAAGAGGGACTGATCGAGAAATCAAGGATCTTTGGTGACTATATGATCGGGCGCCTGGAGGAAATGAAACATCACCACCTCTGTATCGGTGATATACGGGGTAAGGGATTATTCGCAGCCATCGAGCTAGTTAAGGACAGGGCCACACGCGCTCCGCTGGTCGATTTCAACCATGGCTCACCTGCGATCGGTCGTATTGTGGCTGAAGCACGCGAGCGGGGCATTTGCTTCAATGCCCGTTGGAACTTTTTTATTTTCGCTCCCCCTCTCGTGATCACCCAGCAGGAGCTGGATTGCGCCATGGATATGCTCAACGAGCTTCTAGTGTATGCCGACAACGAAGCTGAGACTCTTGGAGGGCGCGCGTAATAACTCAAAATTTGGTAACAGAAAGGATTGAACCTATGGATGAAGAAACTTTGAGAAAAATTGGGACTGCCAAGCACACCGAGATTTTCGGGGAGGATGGAGCCCGCTGGCGGGAAAAGTTCAGCAATATTAACTCTGACGCGGTGGATTACCTGATGAAATACTGTTTTGGAGCCTATTACTGCCGTCCAGGGGTCGAGCTGAAGATCCGCGAGCTATGCACTGTAGCTGCACTGGCAGCTCTCGGCCGCTGGCCACAGCTGAAAAGCCATATCGGGGGGGCTCTACGGGTGGGAGCCACCAAGGAAGAGGTGACTGAGATCCTACTCCAAATGCAGAATTATGCGGGCTGGCCGGTAACCCTAACCGGCTTGGAGGTAGCCTCCGAGGCCTTCGCATCCTTCGATGTCGAACAGGAGAATAGTAAGGAGCGAGATGTCGCATGAAGGCGCTTGTAAAAGTCCAAAAAGGCCCTGGATTTCTGAAATATATCGACTTCCCTGAACCCTATCCAGGTCCTGGGGAAGTCAAGATACAAGTTAAAGCATGCGGCATTTGCGGTACCGATCTGCACATCTGGCACGATGAGTTCCATAACGTCCCGCCTGTCGTGCTTGGCCACGAATTCAGCGGCATTGTTACTGAATTAGGTGAAGGTGTTAAGGGCATTACTATCGGCCAGAAAGTCGTTTCCGAAGTAGTTTTTCAAACCTGCGGCATTTGCCGGGCCTGTAAGACGGGCTATTATAATCTCTGTCTGACCCGCCGCGGCTTGGGCTGGTCCGCTAACGGTGCTTTTGCCCCTTATACATTGGTCGAAGCCAAGAACATTCACTCCATGCCCGAAAACCTGTCCTTTGAGGAAGCCGCCCTCAGCGAGCCTCTGGCCGTGTCAGCCTGTGCGGTTTCGGAGCTGACCGGAGTGACGGCGGGTGATTTGGTGCTGGTTACTGGCCCTGGGCCGATCGGGCTCTTAACTGCCCAGATCGCTCTAGCCGAGGGCGGCCGAGTGATTATCACAGGCGCAACTGCCGATACAGAACGCTTGTGCCTGGCGCAGGAGTTGGGGGTTCACGCGGCTGTTAACATCGACAAGGAGGACGCCATCGGTTTGGCTCGACAATGGGGCGATGGGCTGGGAGCAGATGTTGTGTTCGAATGTTCTGGGGCGCCTGCGGCAGTCCGTATGGGTTTGGAGGCTGTCCGTAGGGGAGGCAAATTCATGCAGGTGGGCCTGTTCAGCCACCCAATCGAGGTCAACTTTGACCTGGTAGCTATGAAGGAACTCAAGGTATTTGGTGTCAACAGCAGCAACTGGCGTGGCTGGAACCGGGGATTGAGACTTGCCGGACAGGGCAAAGTCAGGTTGCGCCCACTCATTTCGCATACTTTCCCGCTTTCCAACTGGCTGACCGCTTTTGAGATTGCAGAAAGTAAACAAGGGCTGAAGATATTGCTTATTCCAGAAGGCGAATAAGGCATGTGTTTATGGAAATCAATGAGGAGGATCAATGGCAGGAATCGCTTTTATAGTACTAGCTGACCGGAGCAACCCGGCAGAGCATCAACTTGTCCTTCAGACACCCGCCTATGACTTGACGGTTGTCGCGGTTCCAGATTATCAGGCTGCGGTCCAAGTGGCGAAAGAATTATTTGCCAAAGGCATTGAAACCATCGAGTTGTGCGGAGGTTTCGGCATTCTGGGAACGGCCGAAGTCGCGCGAGCGATCCCAGGAGCTCACCTGGGAGTGGTACGTTTCGATGGCCACCCCGGCTTAGCCGGAGCCAGCGGCGATGCTCACTACACTCGGAGGTGATCATGAACTTCGATAAGCAAGAAATATCTGAGTTGGAGTCTCGGGCGAATGCGATTCGCAAGGATATTGTCAGAATGATTGCCAACGCTGGCGCTGGCCATCCTGGAGGCTCGCTTTCAATCGTGGAAGTAATTGTCTGCTTGTATTTCAAGCTGATGCGATTAGATCCCACCAACCCACATTGGCCAGAAAGGGACCGCTTTATCCTTTCGAAAGGTCATAGTTCCCCAACGGTCTATGCAGCCCTCGCAGAACTAGGCTTTTTCAGCAAAGACCATCTGATGACATTCGATCATGTAAACTCAATCCTGCAGGGACATCCGGACATGAAGTGTACGCCAGGGATAGATATGTCCACCGGTTCTTTAGGCCAGGGATTATCTGCAGGGTTGGGAATGGCATTGGCAGGCCGTTTGAAGAAAAAGGATTTCCATATTTATGTTCTGATGGGCGATGGCGAACTGCAGGAAGGGCAGGTATGGGAAGCCGTTATGCTGGCCGATAAATATCGGATAGATAACCTGACGGTGATCATCGATGAAAACAAGCTCCAACTGATGGGACCCATTGACCAACTGATGCCTGCCTCTCGACCGATGCCAGAAAAGTGGCGAGCCTTCGGATGGAATGTGCTCGAGATGGACGGCCATAAAATTCCGGAGATTCTCGAGACACTCACTTTAGCCAGAAACATGCGCGGTGGCCCTTGTGTGGTTTTTTCCCACACCGTCAAAGGTAAGGGCGTTTCTTTCATGGAAAACCAGACTGGCTGGCATTCGCGAGCTCTGACAGCCGATGAACTCTCCAAAGCCCTTAGCGAACTGAGTAAATTTGATGAGGAGGCGCGTTGATGCCTGAGCTTATTTCCATGCGAGAGGCTTTGAATGAGGCGTTGACCGACCTGGGCAAGGAAAACCCGGATGTGGTTGTTTTGGATGCCGATTTGGCAATAGCGATTAAGTGCTCCGCATTTGCGGCCGAGTTTCCCGATCGATTCTTCCAGATCGGCATCGCTGAACAGAACATGGCCGGAGTTGCAGCCGGCATGGCGACAGCGGGTCTGATTCCCTTTATTGGGACTTTCGCCTGTTTTGCCAGCTGCCGGATTGCGGATCAAGTGCGCACTTCGATCGCTCAGCCCGGCCTGAGCGTGAAGATAATGGCTCCCTTTGCAGGTTTGAGAACCGGGCAAACCGGTAAAACCCACCAAGCGGTCGAGGATATAGCGCTCTACCGAGGTATGCCGAACATGACCATCGTCTCGCCTGCTGATGGACCAGAAACCGCTCAGGCTGTGCGTGCGATAGCGCGCTATCCAGGTCCTGTGTACTTGCGCATTACGCGCGACCCAGTTCCCGTTCTTTTTGGGGAAAGCCATAATTTTAAAATTGGGCTTGCCTATTTGCTGAAAAAGGGCTCAGACTTAACCCTTATTAGCACTGGCAACATGACTACCATTGCCGTCAAGGCCGCCGATGTCCTGGCAGGAGAGGGGCTGGAATGTACCGTGCTTCATGTGCCCACCATCAAGCCTCTCGATGTGTCTGCCGTTGTTGAAGCCGCGCGTTCTTCAGGCATCGTTGTCACCATCGAGGAACACAATATCTATGGTGGCCTTGGTGGAGCCGTGGCCGAAGCCCTTAGTGAGAATTTCCCTGTGCCGGTTTACCGGATTGGAGTAAATGACTGCTTTGGCGAATCCGGACCGAACGATCCCTTGATGGAAAAGTACGGACTAACCGAACATCATGTGGTCGAGAAAGCCCACGTCTGGGTAAACCGCTGGAGAAAAGCGAATAACCTTCGAAAATAAGCACCCATGTGCGGTGCAAATAAACTATCAAAAAGGATAAATTTGATTATGAAAACAGACACCTGGAAAAACAGAGATTGGATGACAACGCAGGACTATAGCAGAGAAGAACTGGAGACCATCCTTGATTTAGCCAGCGACTTGAAGCAGCGATTCCTTTCTGGAGAGCCTCACGACCTGCTGCACCGGAAGACGCTATTCATGGTATTTTATAATGCCAGCCTGCGCACCCGCAATAGTTTCGAAGCCGGTATGACCCAGCTTGGAGGGCATGCCCATTTTCTCGATGTTGGCAAGATTTACTCGCCCACATTTGCCAAGAACCAGAAAGCCAGCAACAGCGAGGAAATCAAGGATACAGCTCGCGTCCTAAGCCGGATGGGGCATGGGATTGCCATTCGCTGTTTCCATGACGCAGTGGGTTGGCAGTGGGGCATGGGTCATGAAGTGCTGAAGGAGTTTGCCCAATGGTCCGATATCCCGATCATCAATATGGAAGATGACTGGTACCATCCTTGCCAGGGTATGGCAGATATCATGACCATACAGGAAAAATTCCATAACCTGGAAGGTCGAAAGCTGGTCATGAGCTGGGCTTATGCTCCCGACACCAAGAAACCGCTCAGTGTGGCTCACTCAATGATTGATGTTGCCTCAAGGTTCGGGATGGAAATCGTCTTAGCACATCCCAAGGGCTACGAGCTTCACCCAGAGGTTTTGAATCAAGTACAGACCAACACGGAACACTCAGGAGGGTCTTTCACGATCACAAACGATATGGATGAGGCCTGCCGTGGAGCAGACGTGATCTACGCGAAATCCTGGACTGCGCGACAGTTCTGGCCGCCAACGACAGATAAGTTGGAAGAGGAAGAGCTGAAGGTATTGGCGGATGCCAATAAGGATTGGATCTGTGACACTCGCAGGATGTCTCTGGGCAAAAAGACCGCCATATACCTGCATTGCCTACCGTGCAGCCGTGGTTATGAAGTCACGCCTGATGTGATTGATGGTAGTCAATCGGCAGTCTTCGATGAAGCTGAGAATCGGCTGCATGTGCAGAAGGCGATCATGAGCCTGCTGATGAGGTAAAGTACCTTGATCATTTTCGAACAACGGGAGGCAAGCCTTGTATGACTTGCTCATCTGCAACGGGCAGGTCGTTATGCCCGGTGGAATCTCCCAAGCAGATATTGCCATTACGGGCGATCATATCGTTGCCGTAGGACAGGTGTCTCCGGAGGCCACACGAATCATCGACGCAAAGGGCTGCTATGTGATGCCTGGCCTGGTGGACGCTCACGTTCATATGAAGTGTTCAGCTTGGAATGCAGTTTCTCCAAATGACTTCTTTCACGGTACGATTGCTGCAGCGCTGGGTGGTGTTACTACGGTCGTGGATTTTGCCACCCAGACGCGCGGCCGTCCAATGATCGAAGCCGCAGACAAGTTGCAGGGTCAGGCCGAAAAGCAAAGCGTCGTTGATTATGGTATGCACCTTTCGATAACAGATGCTGGATCTGAAACTCTTAAAGAGATCGAATATATCATCTCCCATGGGATTCCCTCCTTCAAAATGTTTATGACGTATCGAGCGCAAAACATTATGTTGGAGGATGGAGAAATTCTTGAAATTCTATGCAGGATCCGCGACTGCAAGGGATTGGCGGGTGTTCATGCCGAGAATGACTCTATAGCCAGCAGAAATTATCGCCGCTTTGAAGCCGAGGGTCACCGCTCGGCCCGCTATCATGCCTTGGCTAAGCCTAACTATGTCGAAGCCGAAGCCGTCAATCGGGTGCTCTTCCTAGCCCGGATTGCCAGGTGCCCGATATACATTTACCACCTTTCTACGGGGGAGGGAGTTCAGCTCGTTCGCCAGGCTCGGCATGCCGGGCAACAAGTGTTGGCAGAAACTTGCACGCAATACTTGACATTGACCCGTGATCTACTTGACCGCCCGGATGGGCTCCATTGGTTATGCAGCCCTCCATTAAGGGATCGCGCCGATCAAGAAATGCTATGGGAAGCTTTAAATGACGGTACAGTAGCGGTAATCAGCACAGATGAGGCCGGGTTTCATGCCCGCGATAAGGACGCAGCAGCGGGAGGACCATTGGAGAATGTCCCTAATGGTCTACCAGGAGTAGAGTTTCGATTGCCAGTCATTTTCACCACTGGCGTTCTTGGCGGACGAGTCAGTTTGGAGAAGTTTGTAGCCCTCAATTCGACTAATCCCGCCAAGGTGTTTGGCTACTATCCAAGAAAGGGCGTCATAGCCCCTGGCAGTGATGCGGATATGATTGTGGTCGATCCCCGACGGGTCACTCAGCTGGGCAGAAAAACCCAAAACATGCCAGTCGATTGGTGCGCGTATGAAGGGATGGAAGTGAAAGGATATCCTGCCTATACAATCCTGCGCGGACGAGTAATTGTTGATAATTACACCTTCTGCGGCAGCCAGGGCTCTGGGAAATTCCTGCCCGGTAGCCTGGATAGTAGCATTCTTGAAACTTTTAATTGGAGACTTTAGATGAAAGGTTGGTCTTTTCTTCGAGCAAACTTAGAAACAATGGATGTTTGTGAGGAATCCATGCCAATCAAGTGGAATGGCTTGGGCGGCAGATCCCTGACCTCCAGAGTGATTGGGGAGAAATTGCCTCCAACCTGTAATCCTCTCGGTCAGGAGAATCTGCTTGTGTTTGCAACCGGCATTCTCGCAGGTTGCGGCGCATCGAGCTCAGACAGGCTCTCGGTAGGGGGCAAGAGCCCACTGACGGGTGGCATCAAGGAAAGCAACGTGGGTGGAAAAGCCGGTCAGGCTTTTGCTCGCCTTGGCATTCGTTGTTTGATTTTTTCAGGAAGTGCTTCTACCTGGAAGATTGCCCACATCAGCAAGGACGGGATACGGTTTGAGGTGGCTGATGACCTGGTTGGTTTGGAAATCTATGAGGCAACCTCTAGGCTGCGGCAGAAATATGGGAAAAACGCCGCAATTCTGACGATCGGCCCAGCCGGAGAAATGCTACTTGCGGCAGCAAACATTGGCGTTGGAGACATGGAGGGGATACCGGCTCGCCATGCCGGTCGAGGCGGCATGGGAGCTGTCATGGGCTCTAAACGATTGAAGGCTATCGTTGTCGACCCTACCGGTGGTGAGCCACCGGCTTTTTTCGATTCAGAGGCGCTCGTAGCTGCTAACCGGAATTTTTCCAAAGCTTTATTAGCACATCCCGTTACCGGGAAATCCATGCCAATTTATGGCACCTCAGCGAGTATCAATACCATTAATACCTTGGGGGGCCTGCCAACTCGCAATTTCAGTGAGGGCAGCTTTGAATTTGCTGAACGCATCAGCGGTGAAGCACTTCACGACCTCATTCTCGAACGGGATGGGAAGACCACCCACGGCTGTATGCCTGGGTGTGTGGTGCGTTGCTCGAACGTCCTTCCGAGTGAAAACGGGCAGGAGTTGACGCGTGCGTTCGAATATGAGAGCATTGTTTTGTTAGGTTCCAATTGCGGAATCAGCGATTTGGATGCCATCGGATGTTTAAACCACCGCTGTGATGAGCTTGGGTTGGATACTATGGAAATTGGCGTGGCGATCGGAGTAGCCATGGAAGCCGGCCTTGCCTCCTTTGGCGACGCCGAGGCAGCGCTGAAGTTGGTCAATGAGGTAGCCACTGGCAGCGCTCTGGGCAGGGTATTAGGGAGCGGCGCAGCGGTTACCGGTAAAGTCTTTGGGGTATCGCGAGTTCCTGTTGTTATGGGACAGGCAATTTCTGCATACGATCCGCGCTCCTTAAAAGGGACCGGGGTGACTTATGCAACTTCACCGATGGGCGCTGACCACACCGCCGGAAATGCTCTGCCTGGCAGCACCCTACCAGATGGAACACGGCCCGACCCGGCTCAATCAGAAAACCAGGTGCGGTTATCCCGTTACCTACAGCACCTGGCAATGACTTTTGATAGCCTGGGGCTTTGCTGGTTTACGCGCGGGCCGATCTTGGCCGACCCTTCCCTCCTGATGGATATCCTGCATGCCCATTATGGGGGAAGCTGGAATATGGAGAAGCTGTTGGAACAGGCCGGTGAAGCCCTTCAGGTTGAACTTGCTTTTAACAGAGCTGCAGGGCTTGGTGACCAGCACGACCTGCCTTATTTCTTCCGCACTGAGCCTCTCGGTATGCAAGGGCGGGTTTTCGACGTTCCTATACAGGAAATGAACCAAACTTTGAAGCGTTCTTAGATTTGTTTGTAACGACTATTTGGAATGCGAGGTATCTATGGAAAAACAAAAACCTTCCCTGCAGATTGATTTTGCCGGTATCCTTTTCAAGAACCCCTTCATCTTGGCTTCCGGGCCTCCTACTCGGGATGCCGAGATGCTAAGACGCGCCTTTGCCGCAGGTTGGGCTGGAGCCGTGATCAAAACTATCCCATCTGAAAGGCTAATGCAGCGTGGCTTGACCAGAGAGCCACGCCCGTTGCTGGCAACAGTAAGAGTTGGCAAGCGCAAGATGGGAATGGGGAACCTTTCGATCACTGGAGAATGGCGCATCCCCGAATGGGCACAGGCATTGGACGCACTTAAGCAGGAATTCCCAGAATGCCGCGTAATCGGGAGCATTGGTGCTGAGGTTATTCCCTTGGATTGGAAAAGGATGGCTTCTGAAATCCGGGCAGCAGGATTCGACGGTATCGAGCTCGACCTCTCCTGTACCCATGCTACATCAGGGCTTGAGGCCCCCTTGATCGTCGGTGAAGATCCAGAGCTTACCCGCCAAGTGGTTGGATGGGTGAAAGAAGCGGTTGATATCCCTGTTATCCCCAAGTTACCCGCTACGGTTCACAATTGGCACGACATGCTAGAGGCCTGCCTCCAAGCAGGAGCATCAGGAGTGGCGTCGATTAACTCTTTATCGGCACTGATGGGTGTAGACATTGAGAAAATGGAGCCGTCCCTTAATTTGGGAGGTTTCAGCACATATTGTGGATACAGCGGACCGGGTATCAAGCCGATCGCTCTACGTGTCATCTCTCAGATTCACAAAACTTCCATCCTACCAGTTTCAGGCATTGGGGGCATTTCTACCTGGCAAGATTCAGTCGAGTTCCTGCTATTAGGTGCCCGTACAGTCCAGCTTTGCACAGCAGTTATGTGGTCAGGGTACAAAATCGTTGAGAAGATGATTTCCGGGTTAACAGGCTACCTGGAGAGTCACGATTTAACAAGCCTAGAGCCCCTGATTGGCAGAGCAAATGAGAAAATCAAGGACAGCGTTTTCAAGCTGGAGCCAGATCCCGATTTGATCGCCCAGATCCTGGACACCTGTTCAAACTGCGGGCTATGCATTACCGCCTGCTGGGATGGGGGTCATCAGGCGATCTATGAGTCGGAAGATCTAACGGTTGTTGATGAATATAAATGCGTTGGCTGCGGGCTTTGTCTTCAAGTGTGTCCCACTGACTCGATCGACATGTACAGCAAAGCGAAATCTTGAAGCTTTCATTCATTAAGAAAAGTAATTCTTTACCAGTGTGGATCATTTTTCAAACAGAACGGAGGACGAGAGATGAACAACCATGGTTACACCGGACTACTTCTACGTATCAATTTGACCCATGGTACGATTTCTAAAGAAAACTTGAATCCTCACCTCTTGAAAGATTATATTGGCGGAACAGGTTTAGGCGTGCGGTTAATGTATGATGAGGTTCCACCCGATATAGATCCATTAAGTGTAGAGTCAAAGCTATTCTTCCTCACGGGACCTGTTACAGCCACCAGTCTTGGTACGGCAGGCAGATTTGAAGTCGTTTTTAAATCCCCACTCACACGGATCATGTGCGATTCAAGCTCTGGGGGTTTCTGGGGGAAAGAGCTTAAACAAGCAGGATATGACGTATTGGTCCTAGAAGGGCGAGCAGAGAAACCAGTGTTCCTTTGGATTAATAATGGTTCAGTGGAAATCCATCCCGCTGCTCATTTATGGGGTAAAGATTGCTATGAGACAATTGATGCTGTTAGAAACGATGTTTCGGATGAAAAAGCCTCCGTCCTTTGTATAGGGCAGGCCGGGGAAAACCTTGTCTCTATTGCGTGCATGATCAACGACGAAGGACGTGCGGTGGGGAGGGGAGGCCCGGGTGCAGTGATGGGGAGCAAGAATCTGAAAGCCATTGCAGTCCGCGGCACTCAGCCGGTCCAACTGGCGGACGCAGACGGATTTAAGAAGTTGGCGGTTTCTTTCAACAGGTTGAATGCTACTGCAGAAGGTATTGCGAACTTGCGTACGTATGGCACTGCTGAAGTGATGGATAACAGTTGGCCGGTGAGTGACATACCTGTGAAAAACTGGTCTCTGGGATCCAACGAAAAACTGTGTGTGAGTTTGGGTGGGAAGAAAATGAAGGACACGATACTTGTAAAGCACGTCGGTTGTTACCTATGTTCGATAGGATGTTCGCGCTGGGTAAAGATAAAAAGTGGTGAATACCAAATGGATGGTCCGGGCCCCGAGTACGAAACCCTCGGTTGTTTGGGATCGATGTGCATGGTGGATGATCTGGAAGCGGTTGCATATGCCAATCATTTATGTAACCTCTATGGTCTCGATACGATTTCCTGTGGATCCACGATTGCCTTTTCGATGGAGTGCTATGAGAAGGGTTTGATCAATCTCACAGATACCGATGGGCTTGAGTTGACGTGGGGAAATAAAACGGTTTTGATTCAGGTGATAGAACTAATAGCTAAAAGAAAGGGTATTGGCACTCTTCTGGGCCAAGGGACGCGCGCAATGGCGGAACAATTAGGCGGTGGAGCGCTCGATTTTGCTGTCCAAGTTAAAGGTCTTGAGCTTCCAATGCACGACCCGCGTGCTTTCTTCTCTTGGGCATCCAATTATGCAACCGGCCCGCGTGGTGGCTGCCACCTCCATGGAATGTCTGGCATCTATGAGAATTCCCAAGATCCGATCCCAGAATGGGGGCTTACCGGATACTACCCCAGGCACAGTGATGAGGGGAAGGCCAACATCACACGAATGGCGCAGAATTGGTCTCATATCCTGGATTCCTTTGTGATGTGCTACTTTGCGACCTTTAATCTCAAACCTTCTGATATGGCGGCTCTTCTAAACCTGGCTACAGGGGAAGAATATACAGCCGAGGAACTATTCTTAATCGCCGAACGGATAAATGCTCTATATCGTGCATATAACTATTTCTGTGGCATCCGTGCAAGCGATGATTCTTTACCATTCCGCTCTTTAACCCCGCTCGCCGAAGGTGGAGCAACCGGGAAAGTGCCAGATCTGGAGTATCAATTGAAAGAGTATTACGAGCTACGTGAATGGGATATTGATGGACGCCCACGATATGAACGATTAGTGGAGCTCGGACTAGCTGATGTAGCGCGAGATCTTTATCCATGATAATTGTTTTGCGTGTTTTTGGTAATTTAGCCAACTATTTTGGGGGTTCAAAGTTTTATATTGAGCTACAAAAAGGAGCCTCTTTTAGGGATTTGTTGGACTCAATTGCTATGAGGTGGGGTAGGACTTTGCCACCACATATATGGGATGCAGAAGAAAAAAAATTCAAACTCGGTGTTCTGTTTTGTGATGGCCAAAATGATTTCACAGATGATCGAATCCCTTTGTCAAATATGCAAGAGATTTATTTAACGTTGCCTATGGCTGGTGGATCGACCAGCCCCCAATGATTGTACCAGTTGTTATGTTAGACCTGGAGCACTGACCAGCTGTGCAGCAAGCAACCAGGCCTGTGGTGCAGGGGGACGATAGCCTAAAGCACTGTGTGGTCTGATGTGAATGAGCCTATAGTAACTATTGATATCTCTGATTTATAATAGTTACCCCCGCGAATCCACCTCATTGTTGTCAACAAAGGAGAAATTAATGTCCGCAACAAGTTCTCATTTACTGATCAAACCTAATTTATCAAAGCCAGAATATATCTCGGTTTCCCCTGAGAGTGCAGGTTGGGAACATCTACATTTCGCTGCAGTCAAATTAAAAAAAGGGCAACAGTGGTCGTTCGAAACAGGGGAATATGAATTAGCCATGATTATCTTCGGCGGCACCTGCGCAGTGAAATCAAATCGAGGAAACTGGTCTCACTTGGGGTCTCGTACCGATGTTTTCCATGGAATGCCTACAACCCTCTACTTTTCTCGTTCCACCCGGTTCAACGTAACAGCAGAGAACGATGACCTTGATTTTGCCTGTGGTTGGGCAAAGACAGAAAAAGAGTATTCGCCGGTGTTGATTCGACCAGAAGAGGTTGCCGCGGAATTGCGGGGGGGAGAAAATGCTTCGCGGCAAATCAATAAAATGATACCGCCAGGGTTTAACTGCGACCGATTGGTCGTGGTTGAAGCCTATACTCCTTCGGGTAACTGGAGTTCATATCCTCCACATAAACATGATCAGCGTCTTTTTGATCAAACAGGCAAAATAATTGAAGCAGACCTGGAAGAAATATATTTTTACAAATTTGATCGGCCAGAAGGGTATGCGTATCAACGCATCTATACAGATGATCGCAAATTAGACGAATTGATGCTTGTTGAAGACAGTCACCTTGTGCTTGCACCAGAAGGATACCATTCGGTGGTTGCAGCGCAAGGGTATAACACTTATTATTTGAACATTTTAGCCGGATCTGATCAATCTCTTGCGTGCAGCGATGACCCTGCTTATTCGTGGGTCAAAGATACCTGGAAGGAAAAAGATGCCCGCCTACCTCTTGTCAGTTTGAAAATGAACAGTGGATATGAGGAGGTTAAGATGACTTAATATAAAAGCAAATTACATCAGACCGTGATGACAAGCGCAACCGATTATTGGAACGATTAACGTGCCATAGAAGAGCTGACTTACGCCATCGAAAACGGTGCAGTAGGTGCCACCACAAACCCAACCATTGTCGGTAATGTTTTGAAAAAAACGCATTTGTGGAGTGACCGCATCCACCAGATGATTCAAAATGTAAGCATTCTGCGCAGGTTTACCAGGCTGGATGTGTGCGAGCGTAACCTTGCGCTCTTGGGCCCACTGCTCCAAGTGGTGCGAAATCAATTCAGGCCCATTATCCATGCGAATCTGACAGGGACAGCCTCTCCAGGTGATCAACATCTCCAGTACCCGGAGATGACTCGTTCAGCAGGAAAAGAAGTGTCCACTTCGTTCCACAAGGCTTCCCGATTGAAGTCATCTTGGATGTTCAAAGTACGAAAGGCTATGCCACTCGCCAAGCTATCACTCATGAAATCCAACGACCAACTCTGGTTGGCCTTGGCTGGCTGGACCAGCAGCTGTGGGATACGCTTGGGTAACCTTTTCCTGGGTTTTATCCGTTCTTTTTTAGAGGATGGAAACCAGTTGATAACTGATATGGAGAAAACGGTCTAGCTCAACTGCACATTGCTGCCAACAAGGCTAAAACCACGATGCAAATCCAAAACAATTGTTTTAGGAGGGTTTATTCGTAAACTTCTCTTTTATTAGTCTCTCTTCCTAGATATTTGCAGGTCGGCCAGCAAGTCTGGTATTCGCATCGTTAGGTCACAATTATCAGTCCCATACGGCTATTACTGAAAATGTCATGATAAACCGATCTCATTTCAGAAATTATAGTCTTCCTGTGTCAGCCCAAACGCCTTCAGATTTTCTTTTCGTCATTCCACCCAAATACCATCAGCCCTATGCCTGCTCTCCCTGCCAGGTGGTTGGGTCGTAGGCAGGCAATTCACAACGCAGGGGCTTTTCCTGGCGTTCTCCCAGAGCGTATCCTGCCTGGATCAGAGTCTGGATCTCGGAACTGCCTTCATAGATAACGGCACCACGGGCGTTACGCAGGTAACGCTCGACATCGTATTCGTCACTGTAGCCATACGCGCCGTGGATCTGGATGGCGTCATCTGCAGCACGAAAAGACGCCTCGGTTGCGAATTTCTTGGCGAAGGATGTCTCGCGCGTATTGCGAATGCCCTGGTTGTTGAGCCAACCGACACGCAGGTAGAGTAGACGGGAGATTTCATAGTCCTGCGACATACGAGCGATCTTTTCCTGAATAAGCTGGTACGTGGAGATGGGCTTGCCGAAAGTTGTACGCTCCTTTGCATATTTAACACTGGCAGCCAAGCATGCACGTACGATCCCGGTGGCTCCAGAGGCCACTGTGTAACGCCCGTGGTCGAAAGCGCTCATGGTGATCTTGAAACCCTCGCCCTCCTGCCCAATGCGATTTTCCAGTGGAACTTTCACATCCAGGAAGTTAATCCATCCGGTGGAACCCGCGCGCACACCAAGTTTGCCATGGATATCCCCCGTCGAAACGCCAGGGCTTTTTAGGTCAACGATGAAGGTGGATAGCCCTTCGGAGGGGCGGGAGGCGGCAGGGTTACTGCGCATGGTAACCAAGGCATAATCCGCCTTAGTGGCAAGGGAAATCCACATTTTTTCCCCGTTCAGAATATAGGCATCACCATCTCGTTTGGCCGAACTATGCATGGATGCGAGATCAGAACCCATCCCGGGTTCGGTGAAGACTCCGCAGCCGAGTTTTTTGCCTTGCGCAAGGGGTATTAGGAATTTTTGCTTTTGCTCCTCGCTGCCCCATTGCAGCAGAGTCAGGCCACATAAACCCACATGCACAGACATGGCCACGCGCAAGCTGGTGTCAGCAGCTTCCAATTCCTCACAAACCAGGCCGAGGGATATAAAATCCATACCCTGCCCGCCATAACGGACGGGGAAGCAGATACCGAGGATTCCCAGTTCGCCCATGCGAGGAAGGGCAAAAGGGATGGGTTCTTGCTTGCGGTCATACTCCTTGATGACCGGCAGGATTTCCTTCTGGGTGAAATTCTGCATCAGGTGCTGAGTCATGAGGTGTTCATCAGATAGAGTGAAATCCATTGATTAGCTCCAAAAAAAAGGATTACTAATTATATCTTATATCGTCAATCTTTCCAACAAACTACCGATCGGTCGGTTGTTTAGGTTTCTAGTGTTTCGAAAAATGGAGAGCCAATATCCTGGATTTTTTGAATATCCATAATTATTCTCTACCTTTAAAAACGAAGAATGACCATGAACTTGCCTATGTTGCCTAGAAACTTTTTCGATCATCCACTTAATGCATCTACTATGCACCGGTATCCCAATCTTTATCTGAGTCGTTATAGATCTCGCCTTTATACAGATAAATATCGTTATATTCGCCGTCTATGACCCTTGAAGGGGATTTGCCCCGTCTTCGATATTCCCTTCGTCTTTCCTCTGCAGTAAATAACCCGCTTTCAAAGATCTCCCTGGTTGTCCGGTAGGCAGTAATGTCATTTCTCCAGTCGTCCTCACCGTTCTCATTTTCTTCCTCGTCATAATCCCCTAGGTCTTCTTCCTCATCATCATAATTAGGATCATCTTCCAGATTATTGATATCGAAGTACTCGTCATCCTCTTCTATAATTTCCTCCTGTGAGAATCTTATTTTAGTGTG
>Ga0209777_10002799_pt1 | contig 22387 bp, 16 predicted proteins | sample FrelakmetHBP12HB_FD_187147 | JGI IMG/M metagenome (GOLD analysis project Ga0209777, IMG submission 187147) | Freshwater lake sediment microbial communities from the University of Notre Dame, USA, for methane emissions studies -HBP12 HB (SPAdes)... | ecosystem: Environmental > Aquatic >...
TCGAGGGCAACTACCGGAAGATGCTCGCCTTTGCCAGTCCAGAGCAGGTCGAGGCGGGGGCTAACTGGTATCAGACGTGGGGCAAGGAGTTGCGGGCTGCGGCTTCACGGCTTCATATCGCTCCTGAAATCCTCGCGGCAGGAACTGCTGCACTTACGCCCCGTAACGCTTGGCCGGGCAACTTTCAAGACGCAATCAAGTTCGCCGAGGCCAGCGCAGCGGGGCTCCCGATGCCCATAGTAACGGGCTTCTCTACGAACCTGAGAAAGGCGTGGAGCATCTTCGAGGGTGCCAGCGCCCATCATCTTTCCGGGCCTAAGGTCACTCCATTCAGTGGGGCTCTCCTCGGGGATCTCAATCAGATCGTCAATGACATATGGATGAAGCGAGTCGCGACAGGCGACCTGACCGCGAGAGGGGCTCCAGCCCCGAGTCTGCGTCGCGAGATGGATCGCGTTACCCGTCTTCTCGCCAAGGAAACAGGGTACGCACCGGCCCAGATCCAAGCAATCATCTGGGGAACCGTTCGAGATCAAGCTATCGCCCGGGGTGCTTTCGCCACCCACTCGAAGCGTCGTGCCTCTGGTGGTCTCGCTCTTGCTTCCGATCCCTCCCACGGTCTGGTCCATCCCGGTGGCGGGTTTGCTTCCTCCATGGTCCAGACTGCGGCTGACTGGGCCCGCGATCCCTTCATGGCGATCATGGCGTGGCAATCGCAGCAGCAGAGCCACAAGGCTCGCGGCGGTCCCGCAAGCAATGGCCTGTACATCGTCGGCGAGATCGGCAAGGAGCTATTCGTCCCCGACCGCCTGACCCACCTGATCCCCAAGAAGGTCATGGACCAGATCCCCAAGGCCGCGAGCGGGATGCAGGTCATCGGCCAGAAGCCGAACAGCCTCTTCGCGCCTCCCGAAGACGGGATCATCATCCCCAATCGCCTGATGGACCAAATCCCTCATGCGGCCGAAGGAGACGTCCCTGAGGGAAGTCGTCGAGCACAGCAATGGCGGGCACGGGCAGAGGCTGCTCGTCAGCGTGCCGAGCGCGATGATCAGGCTGCCATTGACCGTTTCATGGTGACTGGGCCTACCCCCACTCGGTCGAGAGTTCGTCCTGTCGTTGCACCAAGTGCTCTTTTGGGACAGACGCAGTTCGGGAACCCGGCTGAGCGGGCGCGTCTCAACGCGCTTCAGGATGAACTCATCGCCGGGGGGGCTAAGGAGCAGGTTGCCAAGGGGCCTTCAACTCGACGCCCCAAGGTTGCCATCGATCCCATCAAGGCCATTCTGAGCGCCAATCAGCAGCGTGTCGGTGTCCAGATGATGCAAGTGGGCGGGGCATTCGATAAGCAGGCCATGCTCGAAACCCTTGGGGTCGTATCCCCGGAGCCCGGGTATGGCCGGATGCTGCCTTCCCGCACGCCGCGTGGTGCTGTTGCTTCATTGGCCTCCCTGCTCGGCGTTGGGCAAGAGCAAGCGAAGCGCGAGAAGACTTACAAGGACGCTCAGCAAGCTCTCAATACAGAACTCAAGGTTTCTGGGCCCATTGCTGACGAATACGACAAGAGAATGACGGACCTCCACCAAACCTTCCGGGCTGGTGGTGAGCCACTGGAGCACTATCAAAAGGCGACGGCTGCCCTCACCGAGCAATATCACGGGGCGGGGAAGCCACTCGAGGAGCTTGACCAGAAGGTAGCCACCTTCAATGAGGCAGCTAAGGCGGTTGTTCCTTCGACTGGGAATGTCATCAAGAACCTTGGCGTGATCATTGGGGCCACCAGCCTGTACGGCATAGCGATGTCGGTCGCTAATGTGGGGATGGAAGCCGGATCCGTCGCCGTCGGGAAGCTCATTGATCAAATGGTTGGCTTCACTCCGACGATGACTCGGGTGACCACGGCTCTCGCCGACCAGACTCTGGCTCAAGGCGGCAACTACAAGGCTGCTCTGGCAGCTCAGGGGGCCACGGCGGGTCTTTCGGCTGACTTTGGGGGTTGGATCGAGGCCGCTCTTCAGGCCACTACGATGGCAAAGTCCGGGGCAAAAGCATACGGGCAGATAAGCGATCTCTTCCGGGCCTCCATTGGTGCGGGGGGCGCTCCACAGGGTCTCTACGGTGGCTATGGTGGCATTCTTGGGACACCCCTGATGGCCGAGCAAATGGGCGGTGGCAAGGGCCTGTACGAGCAGTTGCTTGGCGACATCAATGCTTCTCGAGGTGAAACAGGAATTGACTTCGGGAGATACATCGCGCGCTTTGGCGCAGGTGCTGCTGCTGGTGGGGCATTGGGCGTTGCCACTGGCCCCGGTGCCGGTATTTCTATTCCTGCCGGGGCTTTGATTGGCGGTATTGGCACTCTGGTCGGAACGGTGGCTGGAGACATCATGGCGGGGACCATCATGGGTGGGACTGGCCCCCTTCCATCGAAAGAAGCCATGGGGGCCCCAGAAAAGGCTCTCAACAAACAGATCCAAGATGCCATGAGTCGAGCCCAGAGGCGTGAGGGTGGCCCCGGATACCAGTTCGAGTACAAGGGTGAGGCTGCCAATCAGGCGTACAAGGACACGAACCTCCCAACGCAGGCTAAGAATCTCGCCAAAGCCGGGTACGCCATGACGGACTCGGCCGGGAATATCGTCACTGATTTCGACAAAGTGACTGCTGCCGCTGAGCAACTCGCTACTGGCCTGACCATTGCTGATCCAGCCGAGTGGTTCAAGACAGTCGACCGTAGTCTTCAGGCACAGTTCAATGCTCTTGACATCCAGAGCTTGATCAACAGGACTATCGGGATCCCGCTTCAACTTGCGATGACACGGCTCCAATCTCCGTATGCAGCCGCTGGTGCTGGTCAGCTTCCGGGCGCTCGCGGAATTGGAAACGTGATGGGCATGATTTCCAGTCTCCCGGGCGGAGCTGGTCTCTCGACGGCAGGTTATGCCGCTGCCCTTCGTAATCTCGGGGTGTCTGGTGGTGTGGCACAACAGGGCGGTGCTGCCCTGACTCTTGGTAACCAGCAGGCCGCAGCACAGCAAGCAGCCAATGCTCAGGCAATTCGCGATGCTACTGCCTTGATTGCCAATCAACCCGGGGGAACAAATTGGACTGGGATGGGCGAACACGGGGCTCGAGACGTGGGGGCCGCTTCCCAGTACAAGGCGCTGATGGATGACGCTACGAAAGCAAGCGACACCCTCAAGGGCCTGAATGACTCCATCGAGAACCTCAATGCTGTGGCGGCTCAGGCAAGCTGGGCAAACACCACGCGCCTTGCCCTGCGTGGCATCGCTGATGCGGCTGGGATGATCGCTGGGGCGACAGGAAAGAAGGCCGGGTCGGCGCTCGGCCAGATCGAGGGTCAGCTCTGGGCCATCGGCCGCGCCAGCCAAGCCCTGAGCCTTGCCCTCCAGCAGCGTGAGATCACCACACAGCTTGCGGTGGCTCAGTTCCAAGCTCCCGGGCAAACAGGCGAAGAGCGGTACTTTGCCCAGAAGGAAGCTATTGTCAAGGCGGGGATCGCTCAAACCCAGCTTGGCCTGAGCAAGCAAACCTACGCTCTGAGTGGGCAGGAATGGCAAATCCAAGCCAAGCGAAATCTTGAGGACGCCCAGATCGCATGGGCCGCTGAAATGAAATCACACGATGCGGCGGCTCTTCAGGCTGCCTCAGCTCTCGCCATCGCCACCACATCGACCCAGATTTCGACCGACCTCTCGAAAGCCAGTGATATTTATAGCACGGCTTCCTCAAAGTTCAACGACATGCTCTCGACGTTGGCGCAGTACACCGCGACATTTGGGAGTGACATCGGTACGGCTGGAGCCGACCTCAAAAATTTCGGGGGTATGACAGGTGAGTCGGCCAAGGGGGTAACGGACCTTCTCAAAGCAATGGGTTACACATTCAAGCCTAATCTCCAGACGGGTGGCCAGAACCTCATCGCCCCGAATGGCGGAGGAACAACCTCCATCGGAGAAACAGGGATTAGTGGGCCCATTGCTGTTCCCGGCGCGTCCCCAGTGATCGGGAGCGGCAAGCGGGCGCATCTTAGGGGCGCCACCGGCTTCCTCGGCACTACTACTGGCATGAGCAACATGACCGTGGGCGAAGCGGGAACAGAGATGATCGCGGTTCTTCGCAATCCACGGGCAGTGTCGACGGGAGGCGGGGCAACAGGAGCCGTCTCAGTCAAGCTGACCGATACCTCCATCTCCTCGTGGATGCAGGCCATTCAGACCAAGTTCCCCAAGGTGGGTCTGACCGACACCACCATCTCCGCGTGGACGAAAGCGCTCTGGGCTACACCTTCTGCCTTGGACCTCTCCGACAAGACCATCACGGCTCTAGGTGGGTCTGTTGGTGGGGGCGCCACGGGCGCGACTGGGCAGTCAGCCGCAGCAAGCGGAGCCAACATGGGTGGCGCGAAGGGAAGTACCACTCCCTATACCGCCCAGCGCATCAGCCAGCTCGCTGCTCGCCTTTCCCAGAAGCTTCCCGGGCTTGACCCCGGCGTTGCGGCAGCATGGATCAAGGCCGAGAAGGGGGTCGGCGGCAATGTCCTCGGTCTGACCTACAACGCTGGCGGCAAGCAGCATCTTTACCAGTACAACAGTCAGGAAGCTGGGATTGACGCTGCCGCCAACTTCATCAATACCTCCTCCATGTACAAGGGACTTCGTACGGGTCTCGGTGGGAATGCCCAGCAGGATCTGGCCGCTCTCATCGCGAGCCCGTGGAACCACCCCTACTACAAGAAGACGCTCCCCGGCTTGATGGGAGCAACTGGACTGCTTGGCACCACCCTCGGCCCAACCGGAATGATTGTGGGGGAGGCCAACCGGGAAGCGGTCGCGATCCTCCGCAATCCCCATGCCGCATCTCTCGGCAGCAGCGGCGGGCCCATGAACCTGACCATCAACATCAACAACGCCTCTGTCCGCAATGATCAGGACATCTCTTCTCTCGCTCGGCAGGTCGCGATTGAGGTCGAGAGGAACCTCGCTCGCAAGGGCCAGATGTTTGGTCTGCGCGGACCTGCGGTGTAGCCGTGGACGTTGAAGAGGCGGTCGTTGCCATCACTGTCGGGGACGCTGACATCACGGCCGACGTCATCTTTGCCGAGACGACCTTTCAGGTGGTGGCGGCTGCCCAACCGGGATCCTGCCAGATCGCCGTTCGCGGGCTTCACTCATTTGCCCCCGGCAAGGACCTGATCGCGCTGTGGATCAACGGGAAGCGCATGTGGTGGGGATACCTGTTCGTTCTTGAGCAGGGCTACGTCTTCCCCGACTCTCCTCAGGCCAAGATGACACTCCATGGCGTCGACCTGAACATCCTGTTCGACAAGCTGGTCCTTTACAACCGCTTCCGGCCACGCTGGTATCCCGATGGCGGCTACGCGGTCGATGGAACGGGTGCCTACAGGCGCGAGAAGGTGACGCAGGATGGCAAGGTCACAGGCTACCTCGTGACCGTTCCTCCCCACACGACTGACCGGCAGTACATCCGCAAGATGCTGCGTGACTTCGACATCGACAAGGTATCCCCGCTGATCAGGTGGGGCCAGCCACCTCTTGCACCAAACGACTGCAAGATCTTCGAGACGGCCGAGATCAACACGGGCGACACCGGGAACACGTGGACCCCTCCCTCGGCTGGGACCACGATGCGGGCGTTCTTTCAGGATGTCTCGGCCAACATCGTCCGCAGTCAACCCGGATCGGCGGTCTGGTACATCGACCCGGATGGCTACATCGTCTGGCGGGATCAGGACTACGAGGCAGCTCCCTTCAATGTAGGCGACAACGCGGGGTACGTTGCCTGCAAGAACCTGTCGATCACCACGGACATCAGCCGCCTCAAAAACGATGTCCTCATCTTCACCGGCACCCTCGACCCTACCCCCACTTCCACGCAGGAGTTCCTGAAGTTCATCCACGAGACCAATGACGGCTCGGTGAACCTCTACGGGCGCTTCCAGTGGAGCGAGGTCATGGGCTCAGACTGGATGCCGGGGATGATCAAGGCCCGGGCTGACAAGGTCCTCAACCAAGAGGGTCTTCCCGCGATGCGGGCCGAGTTCACGGTCTACAAGGCTGGGTTGTACCCGGGCCAGCTCATCACCATTGCCTCCGGTGTCCACACGTTCACGATCTACGATCCTGCGCTTGGGCTCCAGACAACGAACAGCGTGTTCCTCCCCATTCGGGCCATCGACATGAAGTTCCCGACGCCGCATACGGTCGAGTACCGGGCCACATGCAGCTACGACACGCAGGACCCGTGGGGCCTGTTGCTGGCCCTGAAGCGTCCAGCCAGTCGCGGATTCGTTCAACCCAACTTCAACGTGATCGACCGTTCTAAGACTCCGGTTCCGGGTCAGGAATACGAGTTCATCACGGCGTCAGGCATGATCCTCGTGAAGGAATGGCCGGAACGGCGCTCGGGTGGCCTCTGGAAATGCACCTACGCCTACATCCGGGGTAGCCTGACGGTGGTGGTCAGCGGTCTTCGCCGCACCAGCATCCCCGACCCCGAGGGTCTCACCGGGGGAGTGGCCGGGTATCTCGAGACGGATCCCGACAACGGCATCTTCTTCACCGATGCGACGATCACGGACAACGTGTACGTCGAGTACCACGTCTGGCATAACCTTGACGTTGAGGCGGTCTAGAGCCTGCAATCCCATGCACTGAGGCGGGACAATCCAATGTCCAAGGTCATAGCGACCCAGTTCGCAACACTGAGCCCGGCTGGTCCGGGCTCTTTTGTTGTGTCCGGTGAACGCTGATGGCCAACACCTTCCAGTTCAGTGCATTCGATGGCTTGGCCTTTGAGACGACCCCCGGCTTCTTCCTTGATGCTGAGATCAGGCTGAACAAGGCGTTCAGGATCGACGCGGCCCTCTGCCTCTCGTTCACGGTCGATGCGACCATTTTCGGTTCGCGACCCGGGGCCTTCACAGTCAATGCCTTCATCCACACGCTGACCTACGCACAGGTCTCGCAGGTTCCCCTCGAGGTTCTCGTCCGGCCGACGGATGGCTTTGCTCGCGTCAGTCAGGCGCCCCTTGAAGTCCTAGTTCGACCGACAGATACGAGTGCCCGCGCTTCGCAGGTGGTCCTCGAGGTCCTCGTTCTCCTCGGTGTCTACTCCGTTCCAATCGACGCCGTCATCTTCGCGCCCGAGGCCCATCCATCCAGCTTCACCACGGATGCGACATTCATCCCCGCTCGTTTCCGGGTCGATGCGGTCATCCGTGGAGTATCAGCTTCCAGCTTCTTGGTGGATGCCTACATCGAGGGCGTCCAGACCTACAACTCGTTCACGGTCAGCGCCGTTGTCCTCGCGACGGTGGGCCCATCGCTTCGTTCGCTGACGTTCCCGGGATCGAGCAGGACCCTTCATGGCCTGACTGCCAACGCTCTGTCGCCTGCGTTCCCGATCAACGCGGGTGAGTGGGCGGTCGTCGTGGTAGTCGCTCCGCCCAGTGACGGTGGCGACCTTGGCATCGCCAGTTCGACGTCTGGCTACCTCGTCCCGGTCGCTGTGGGCGAGCATGACGTCGTCGCGACCCCGGGTTCGTACTACGTCGTCTCGTCGAAGGACAATGTTTACCGGCCATCCCTGACTGGCTCTGGCAGTTACAAGGACTGGGGCGTCTCGACACTCCACTTCAGTGTCGATGCCTTTGTCCGGCCGACGTTCACCATCAACGCCCGCTTCTGCTGGACGTTCGCCTTCTCGTTCACGCTAGCGGCAACGATCAAGGCTTCCCGAGCTTCGACGTTCAGCACCAATGCTTTCGTGCTGCCCTACTTCTGTGTCGACGCATCGGTAGCAGCTCGTCGCTTCAATCTCGACGCATGGATCAGGGCCGAGTTCCACCTCGACGCATGGATCATCTGGCGTGTCACATCGACGTTCAGCGTCAACGCCTATCTCAAGCCGAGCTTCACGATCAACGCCGTTCTGCTCGGCACGCGGCAGGGCACGTTCAGCGTGGGAGCGTTCAAGACCGCTCCACACTACGGCTCTTTCGGGGTCGAAGCTTGGATCCTTGGCCACTTCACCATCGACGCTGCCTTCGGCCTGACCAAGTACCGGACATTCGTGGTCTCGACGTGGCTTGTCCGCCATGTCGAGTCGAGCTTCACGGTGTCCTCGTATATCCGGCCGCACTTCAGCATCGACGCAACTATCCGGGCGGGCTCCGAGTTCACGTTCACGACAGACGCATGGACCATCAACCCGAAGTACGGCAGCTTCGAGTTGGGCGCTTTCATCTTGGGTACGCTCTGGGTGAACGCAGTTCTGATGAAGACCATCACCAAGACGGCGAAAGCAGATGCGGCCATCGTTTTCCGACCCGTCGGCAGCTTCAGCATGGATGCTTCCATCACGGGCTTCTGCATGAACGCGGTGCTGAAAGTCACGCAGCAGGGCATCTTCATGTTCAATGCCCTCTACGGGCTGATGAAGCAGGCTGGATCGTTCACGGTCAACGCCGAGAAGCGGGACCCGGGGGCCTACTGGGACCCCATCACCGAGACGTGGATGCACCTCCACTTCCTCGTGGATGCCTTCTTCAAGGTTCTTCCGCACAGCTTCTTCACGGTAAAGGCAGCCATCATCTACCCGGGCCAACCCATCTACAGCCTCTTTTTCGACGCTTCCATCGCCGGGACGCCACCGGGTTCGTTCACAGTCGAGGCTGAAATCTCGACCTTGCGAACGGTGGTGTTCGAGGGCTACAGAGATGTAACGATCACCGTCTTGCATACCGTTGCTGAACGTCTCTCGTTCCCGGGCATCTCCACGGTCCTGCCGGACGGCTCAGCCGGGGACAATGTTCTATTCGGCCCGTTCTGGCCCCCTGATCTCATGCCCGTCACCCTCACGGTCTGGGGGGACATCAATATCCCGAACACGGCCATAGGGATCGACTCAGCCAACGAGAACCTGTGGGCGCGACCGTATCCAACCGATCCCGCTTGGGCTCAAGGCGCTGGCCAGATCACGGTTGTGCGAGACAACACCATCACCATCACCCTCTGGCCGTCGTATTACTTCGAGCCCTACTACGTCTACGCCTATACCGATGGCATCTACAAGCCGTCCATGACAGGCGATGCTCTGTTGACTTACTACAAGCACGACACGGTTGTTATTTCGCGTGCCGCCCCAACCATAGACGCATGGATCGTGGGCACCATTGGGGAACCATTCACTCTTGACGCCGAGATCGTGGGGACCGAGAAGCTGGGCTTGTTCACTCTGGACGCCGACCTGTCGGGGCAGGGCGAGAAGCGAGGCACGTTGAGCATCGACGCTCAGGTGCGTTCCACCTTGACCTACTTCTTCTTCGTGGAAGCGACGTTCGCGGCGTGGGGCTTCACAGTGGACGCGACGTTCTGGCAGCCCTGCTTCACCATCGACGCCTTCATCCAACCGGTCTTCCCGACTGACGCCATTCTCCTGCGTCTCGGCGGAGTCGTGACACAGGACGTTGCTCTCGGGAAGACCGTTACCACTAGCTCGACCGTGGCTGGAACCGATGCCGAGATCGTGGATGGGGACGATCTCACGAGCCATTACTCGTCCTACCCGGTCACCGGGAACTGGATCGAGATTGACCTCGGGGCGCCTTACCTCATCTCCTCGTATCGCCTGTACCAGCCTCTGGCTTCGCAGTGGCGCGCCTCGGCCGTTACTCTCGAGTACTGGGATGGGTCCAATTGGATTGTCGCTTGGACCGACAGCGGGCTCGGGGCGGACAACACCCGCAGCATCATGTGCCCGGTCGCGGCGCAACTCTGGCGCATCCGGGCCACCGCAGGCGGCGGGAGTGGTTGGCAGGTCAACACCCTCTCGCTCTACAACCTGATGTACTACCACGTGTTCGGGCTGGACTACCAGTGGATCCTGCCGACCAAGGTAACCTCGTTCTTCGTTTCAGCAGACATCGTGGTCGAAGGCGACAGGCGCGGGCTGGGCACGTTGGATGCCCTGATCCTCAGCCCCCAAAGCAAGCGGTTCTACCTCGCTGCCGACCTGCGGATGCTTCCTGCCACGTTCAGCGTGGATGCCCTGATTGCGCCGTGGTTCGGGGTGGACGCATGGATCAGCCCTGTCGGTGGAGGGTTGGGTGGCTTCCCGGTTGGCGCTTACGTCCGGGGCAGCTCCTACATCATCTTCCCTGACGACGGTGGCGCCCCGACGGACCCGCTGGGGAATCCTCCAGCTTTGTCCCGCAAGTTCAGGATCAAGATCGAGGCCGGGTTCCCCGGGCCGCTGGCGGTAGCCGATCCTTACGAGGTCATCGACTACAACCTCGATGCCCTGCTCTGCATCCCCGAGAACGAGCGTCTCCCGGCAGAAGTAGCGGAAATCGCACGCTTGCGTGAGCTGATCGCAGAGCAGAACTTGCGGATCGCGGCTGCGCTGGCCAAGGGTCCCTCGAACCAGTGGCTGGATCGTCTTGCCCACGTGGCTCAGGACATCCTCCGCTATCAGGCCATCAACTCCTCGAGCAGAACGCCCCAGCAGGTCGATGCCCTTCGTCGAGCATGGGACTCGTACTACTACGCCACCACGATGTACCGCCGGTCCCGCACCCCCCAGAAGACGTGGGTCGACATCACGGGAGACTGCATCTGGTCGGGAACCGACTTCACACAGGCAGCCCGGACGGGGCCCGGGAGCTTCACGATCACCCTCAAGGGTGCTCACAACGAGTTCGAGGCTGGTGAGGAGATCCACTTCGAGATCGACGACCTGCGCGTCTTCGGGGGCTGGGTCACCGACGTCGAGCGCGGCTACTTCTTCAGCGACTATGCCCAGCCCAAGACAGTGCTCCACGGCACCGACTACAACATCCTGTTCGACCGTCTTGTGATCAGGAACTACCTGTGGGAGTTCGCCAACTACGGCAAGACGGGTCAAGATGCGGGTCCTTACCGGAGCTGGCCTGCCTTCAAGAAGGGCACCCTTGATTCGGCCATGATCAGGGCGGTGTTCTCCCGGTACGTGGCCCCGGATCTCCCGCCGGAGTTCGACTACACGACGGGCGTGGACATGATCACGACCCCTGCCCCAGTCTCGCCATGGGTGATGCCGGAAGCTGGATCAACGTTGCGGATGTTCATGCAGTCAGTCAGCCAGATCACCACGGGCGTCTGGTGCATCGACCCCTACATGGTCTTGCAGTACCACGACAGGGGCAAGGAGACGGCTCCCTATCCGCTCACGGATGGTCTGGGCGGTATCAGCAGCCGCGCCCTCTCGGTCACCGCCGACATCAGCCAGATGATGAACGACGTTCTCGTGTGGGGGACTCTCGCCAAGAACATTGAGGGCCAGATCCTCGTCTTCCACGAAGAAGGCGATGGGACATGGTGGGAGCGGTACTGGATCAGCGAGATCAACCGGATCTTCGCTGATCTCGTGGCGCTCTATGACATCCCCCCGGGCGACAGGACTGAAGCCGAGTGGGAAGCTATCGACGTCTACAAGGCGCAGCTTGTCATCGACAAGGCTCGCCTCGAGTACGTCCGTACTCATGTGTGGGACCCCGACAGTGGTGATCCGCGTCCGCCGGATGCCGAAGTCGACTCCATTGGCCACTGGGGGCGCTGGCAATATGGCGAGTTCCGCGAAGAGATCCACCACAACGATTGGCTTCGCAAGCGCGGCCACTCGATCCTCGTTCGGTTCGACGAGCCGATCATGCGGGCCACCGCCACGGTCTGGGATCCCGGGTATCAGGCTGGTCAGGTGGTGAACGTGAAGTCCTCGGTCTACGGGGTGGACATCAACCTCGTGATCCGCTCTCTCCACATCTCATTCACGGTCCCCAAGGAACCCCTCGACGGCGTGTTCTACGCCCTGCCCCAGTACGATCTCGAGATGGGTCTCGATCCCGAGGCTCCGTGGAACATCTACGACTTCCTCCCGTACCCCGGCCAGAGCACCGCTGGGGTCAGGATGGACACCACCGGAGGCTGACATGCCCAACCCCGGATCAAGTGAGGTCGGTCAGCGTCGCTTCTGGAATGCCCTAGCTGATAGCCCGGGCATCATCTTCATTGGGAGTTGGGGTGGGCTCGGGGAGGGTGATGCTCTCTGGGCGTCCGGCGACGGAGGGGGATGGAGTCTGGTCTACACGGGGACGCAACTGAACGAGGGCGTTCTCCCGTTCCCGAACCAATACAAGCTCTCTCGATACTGGAAGTTCACCCACGATGCCTCGGGACCGGGCGGATCTTCCGTCGATTGGAACGGGACCAACGAATGGATCCTAAAGCCGTACTCGACCGATATGTCCGTTCAGGGGGCGGACTACTGGATGCGAGGAGTCGATTGGGCAACAGCCAACCTCTTCTATGACTCTTGCCATTTCGCTATCCCGACGAGTCTTCACTACACAGCTTTCGTTGAGGCGTCTGATGTGCATGGAGGGTACTTCGATCCGTATGCAACCGGCTGGGGGGCCGGTGGATTGCTGTACGGGTATCTGAATGATGTCTACTTCGGTAATAACGAGATGGGCGGGAACAAGCCGAGTGTCGGGGTGGGGCCGAAGCACGTGGCGGTGGGAGACCTGTCCAAGAGCTACATGGGGTTCTGGGGGGACTTTGGTCTGAGTAGTGGGGTGGCCATGTCGGGCTTCACGAACCACGCCGAGTGGGTCTTCGATCTCTGCGACAGGGCTGAAGCAATGGCCTCGGTTGCTGGTCTTTCACTCGAGAACCAGAGCGAGGGTTGGGGCACAGATACCGCCCCCATCAGCACGGATCCCAGCGGTCACAGGATCTTCACCCTCTCCACGAGCCCTGCTCGCGGGACCCTGAATGTCTACACCCCCAAGGGATTGATGCTCATGAAGGGTATCGACTGGGACAACGATCCCTGTGACACCACCGGCCGCGTCTATCGACTGATGTACGACCCCAAGGACATCTGTGGCGGCATCTTCAGGGTGATCGTTACGTACCTCGTGATGGCTCCAACGCTTCGGCAAGCCAAGCGGACCCCGCGCATCACCGATACGAACGTCGGTCACGACCGCATCAACGCTCAAGGTGACATCAGGGGACTGTGATGTTCGACCCTCAGATCAACACGCTCGTGGACTTCGTGAACTACTACAAGCAGCACGTCAACTGCGACGAAGCAATTGATTTCGGGTACAACCACTCGTGGGACGACGATCCACGCCTGTGCCCCTTCGAGTACTGCTACGTCTGCATGCGGGACTTCCTCGACGTTCTCTCTCCGACCCTGCGCTGGATGGGGATCGCCCGTCTCGGGGATGACCCCTTCTGGGCCGCAAGGGCATGGATGACGATCAGGGGCCTGACGGATGCCGAGTACCACTTCCTTTTCGCAAGGGGTTACCCCAAGGAGAAGTTCGCAGAGAGGGTCGAGAACGGAACACTGGAGCCCGGTAGCCGTGGTTGGCGGGTGTATCCTGAAAGCGGCAGCAACCGGGAGGACGCAGCTCCATAAGAGGTGTTCTCGTGACTCAGATCGCAGACTTCCTGAACAACCCGCTGGTCGCCCCGCTCTACGCGCTGCTCATCATCGCGATCCTCGACCTGCTTCTGGGTGTCTACCGCTCGATTCAGCAGGGTGAGTTCGACTGGGCCAAGTTGCCCAGCGTCCTCGACTCGACCGTCCTCCAGAAGTTCATCCCGCTCGCGGTTCTGGGGATTGCTTCCTACTTCGTGACTGACGGAGCGGCCAAGACGGCGCTTCAGGGTGCCTACCTCGCTGGTTCGGTGGCTGCGCTGGCGGCGATGGTGGCGGACCTGATCGCCAAGACCACGGGTTCCTACAAGGCAACGGCAAAGTGAGCACCGACGGGGCGCGCCTCCACCTGATCACGTGAGTGGGGGCGGGAACGCCCGTCCGTCATATCTGAACCGACCTCGCATCAAGGCAGCCGACTACGGTCTGCCAATGAAGTGCCCACACCTTGAATGTGGCTTCGGGTGGCTCAAGCTGCCCGGGATCCCCATGATCGTGTGTCCCAACTGTGGCTCAGAGTTGATCTCCACTCGGCCGAGGAAGCATCGCTGACCCGAAAGGAGATCAAGTGACTGAGCCGAAGAACAACGGAGCCAGCATCTCCGTAAGCCGCCGGGAGCTTGACCAGCGGATGGACGCCCATCAAAGGGAGCACACCGAGCACGCTCGGGCCCACGAACGTGAGCACGAGCAGACCCGACTTGCCCTCGACAAGGCATCCGACTCCGTCGCGAGGCAGCTCGGAAAGATGGATGAGCGCACTGAGCGCCTTGCCTCCTCCGTGCTCCAGAGGCTCGATGTTGTGGCTTTCGACCAGTTCAAACGTGATCTCGAGGAACGTACAATCCTCGCTGCGCGAGAGCTGGACACGAGGATCACCAACCTGAACGTCGGTGGCTCGGAGAGCTTGCGAATGGAGGAGGCCGAACGTCGCGGGCGAGAGAGCGTCATCAAAGAGGTCAAGGACGGAGCGGACTCGTCCCAGAACGAGCTTCGCACCAACCGTCGCTGGTTGATCGGGCTGATCGTTGCCGTGGCGTTGAGTTTGCTCGGGACGTTGGCGGCGATCACCATGACGCTCATGCGAGCGCATTGAGAGGAGCTGGCGCTCGTCGTCGTGGTGTAGCATGGAGGTGGCATGGACTATCGACGCAGGCCGTGGACGCGGCCCATTGACGAGCTTCTGGGGATGGAGCATGCGGAGCTTCATCTCCTCGTAGCCATCGGCGCAGCGGTGGCAGACCTCATGGATGGACAGGAGCGCAACGTGGCAGATCTCACCGCCCTTCAGGCCGCAGTCGACAACCTCGGCACCGACTCGACAGCCGATCACGACGCGATCATCGCGGCATTCACCGCCCTCGGGACGCAGATCACGGACCTCAAGGCCCAGATCGATGCTCTCGTCGCGGGTCAGGTCGATCAGGCGAGCATCGACGCTCTGACGGCCACCGTCGTGGCTGCTGACGCCGCCTTCGACAGCGCAGCCGCAGCGGTTGCTCCGGTCGTGGTCCCCGCTTGACTTTCGTACTGGTTGACGGGTTCCCGGCCGTCGGCTAGTCTACGTAGGCTCCCGGGGGGAAAAGGGTCGGCGTTGCAAAGCAGGCACCTGATAACCCGAGAGCATGGAAGCCCGGTCACTTCGCAGAGGCAGGCCCGCAAGGGTCCCACTCAGCGGAGGGGCCGGGCTCTTCTTATACTTGACGTGGCCTCCAGCCCACTACGGACCATGGCTCTCCGTCAGGTGGCACAGCCACCGTTAGAGACGGTGCGGGGGCCTTCTTTTTGGCCCGTCGCTTCCACGCCTTGTAGGCTCGATGGGATTGCTGGGCGGCTGTGCGCCGCATCTTCTTCAGGGTTGCCACGAGATGATGACCTTCAGCTTGCCTGTTGGCAGCGGTGCGAGCTTCACGAAGGCATCCCCGTAGAGATCGACGCCGCCCATCCTGCTGCACAGGCAGTCGATCACAGACACGACCACGCAGGAAGCCGCGTAGCAGATCTTCACGGGCTTGCCGCGTAGGAACCCCAGATCGGGGCTGATCGCGGCGTACAGGCCGTCTGGGACGCCCACAGTGCATCTGGAGAGAGGTCCGCGCGTGGCATCATGGTTGCAGTACCAAGTTGCTGTCCCAACAATGGAGGTCGAGGGTGAGAAGGCTGGGGTGGATGGCCTTGGGGGCGCTGGGCGCGATGTTGCTCTTGGAGCGGCTGTCGCGACCGTCGGAGGGCGAGATCGAGTGGAAGGTACGGGTCCCGCCGACGGCGCAGCCTGAGGATCTGGATCGAAGGCTGCGAGCCTTGGAGCGCGGCTGGTGGGAAGAGGAAGGGCTGGTGCCTCCACCTGTGTGAACAGGGAGACGGGAAGGGGACTCGGCTGTGCCGGCATGTCGCTCACGGCCTGAGGAGCGAGGAGCAGGGTCAGCCCGATGATGCTCGCAGCTACCAGAGTTGCCTTGCAAAGTCGATGGCGCAGATGAACAGCGCCAGTGTGTCTTTCTCGGAGTAGTGGGGTCCAGCGGGTCGATACGGTGGGAATGGGATCCCGTTCCGCTGTGCTCTTTCGTTGAGCCATCGCGTCGTCTCCTCCAAGCGTTCGCCGTGGACGAGAACGCGGAATGCGACCTCGTACTCACGGACGGCCAAGTGCCGGAGTCGGCGCATGACCTTGGTGGTGCGAAGGCGCTGGTCGTTATTGCGCCCCCGAGGGTGCTCGTCGCGGGTGATCCACTTCATGAAGTCGGGGTGCCACTCGGGTCCCCCATCTATGGCGATGTCCGACGAGTGGATCCGCGTCGGGACTTCCTGCCGCCAGTCTGCCGAGAACCATTGGGCCCAATGCGCTGTTTGGCTCAAGATGGTTTCTGAGTAGTACTGCTTCATGGCTTGCTCACTACCAGAGGATGACAGGTCCCGCAATACAGGAAGCTGTCATCGCGCACGACAGGGATGCGGTTCCCACAGGCATAGCAGGACCAGTCTGGATCGATGGCGGGCAAAGGAGAGACACCCTTGGGAAGCCAAGGGTGTCCTGCTGTCTCTACTGGCCTTCTGCGGGCCTTGACCCGCACCATCAGTTCGGGTTGGGGATTGTCTCGGGGATGCTCTCGACTGTATTCGAGGCAACGGCGGCGTTACCCATGAGTGCATCAGGCGCAGCGGAGTAGGCCATGGTCGAGCCGCTCAGGTTCAGGAAGGCGGCTTGCGTACCGATCCCGCTCGGGGCGTAGTGGCTGCGAAGGCTGATCCCGAGCTGGCCTGCCTCGTCAAAGCCTTCCTGCGAGGCACCGAGGTAGGCGAACGTCCAGCCAGCCTCTTCCTTCGACTTGATCAGGGCCTTGATCGCTTCCCGCGTGTACTCGCGAGAGCTGTTCTCGAAGCCATCCGTGAGGATCACAACCAGAACCTTCTTGGCCTCGACCTCGACCTTGTTGATCGTCTTCCCGATGGCATCGAGCAGAGCGGTCATGCCGCCGGGGACGTAAGTCGAGGGAGTCAGATTGGGGGCCTTGCCCAGATCCGCGTACTCGCGTGTCTCGATGGCGGTGTCAAACAGCGTCAGGACGAGGGATTGCTTCCCTTTCGCCTTCTTCTGGGCCTCGAGCCACGTGTTGAAACCACCGATGGTGTCGGTGAGCACACTCTGCATGGAGCCGCTCTTGTCGAGGATCACGTTGATGTAGGTTTTCATGACTCCTTTTCCTGTGGCTCGGGGACGAGGACTCGAACCTCGATCTCTGGGTCCAAAGCCCAGTGTCCTACCGTTAGACAGATCCCCGAATGGGAAGAGCAGGGCTGCGGACCAGCCACAGAGCCGGGGTTCCGGGGCCCCGGCATGTTCACGGCGTCTCACCGCTGAGTCGTTCGATGAGGCCCTGCTCCCAGTCTAGAACGGCCAGCTCTGATCCTGACCGCGCTCGAGCAGCTCGATGGCCGTGAACGCGGCGTCGGTCAGGCCCCCGAAGGTGTAGCGGTTCTTCTTCCCCGACGGACTCGCCCCCGGCGCGTACCCGGCAAGGTTGAAGACGAAGAGCGGGATCTCGTCGGGGATCTTGGCGTCCCCGTACCGCTCCTGCGTCTGCTCGTCCGTCACGATCACAACCCGGTCGTGGCCGTTCAGGTGAGCATTGACCGCGCTCCACGTGTGCGTGCCACCATGCGGCATCGACTCGACGATGTCCTTGGTCGCGAGGATGACGCTGGAGTCCTTGCGGAACGGGATGACCTTGCTGGACTCGCTGAACGCGACCAGCGTTGCCTTCTCGGCCCGCAGGGCGAGAGCTGCGGCGAAGATCGAGGCCGGAGCCAGCCGCTTCACGTCGCTCTTCCCAGACAGCGGGTAGTCCATCGACCCCGATACGTCGCACAGCACGAGCGTGTTCCCCGTGAGGGATGGCACGTTGCGGAGAGACAGGTTGATGGCCTCCTCCAGCTCACGCCCGTAGGTCAGGCTCTTCGTCGCCACGAAGGCGGAGAAGAACCGGAGCGGGAACATGCGGCTCTTGGCGATCACCTCGGGATCCGTCAGGCGGACGCGGACCATGTCCTGCGCCTCCTTGCTGATCTTGGCGTCGTCGAAGTTCCGCAGGTTCCGCACAAGCGCGAAGATCCCCATGTTCGGGACCATCGCCTCCCAGAACTTCGCGTCGAGCTTGCCGTACTTCGAGGATGCCTGCTCCCACGTGAGACCAGCCGTCTGGACGAAGGACGAGTCGAACACCTCGCGGAAGGTCTTCTCGTTGAGCGCCATCGCCATGATGTTGGCGGTGATCGTCTTCAGCTCCTCGGGCTTGATCCCCTCCCGCTTGTGGCGAGAGTCGAGGGCGTACTTGAACAGGCCCTGCTGCCACGGAGCCTTCGCCTCCGGGTGGGTGAGGTCGATGACGTCGGCGAAGCGGATCGGCTTGTCGCCCCCGTCGTTCTTGATCAGGGACCACTCGGAGTACAGGCGAGTGGCAGCGTCGGCCACGCCGCGCTTCACCGGCTGCGGGAAGTTCTTCCCCCACTCGCTCATCCAGTAGCCGAGCATCTCGGCGGGCTCGTCTGCCCGCTGGATGGCGGAGTCGATGATGGTGCGGTTGGTGATCTTGCTGCCCGGGACCGGCTTGGTCAGCTTCGCATGGACCAGCTCAGCCGCCATCACGATGGATGCGGAGCGCATGTTCATCGTGTTGCGGAGGTAGGGGACGAAGCGGGCGATCCAGTCGGGATCCTCGAGAGCCACCTGCCGGATCAGGGAGACGAACCGCTGGTCGCGGTTCTTCCCGTTCTCGTAGAAGGTGTTCTCGCTGACCATGTTGGTCACCGCGAGCAGGAACAGCTCGGACTTTGCCTCGCGGCTGTAACCGGCTCCACCCTCGTAGGTCAGGGTATCCGGCTTCCGCCCCTTGACGCTCTTGATCGGGGCGGTGGGGGCCCGCTTCGGGCGGGCTGCGAGCTTCACCATCGAAGTCTCTCCTTGCCTGTTGTATCAGCGAGGACTAGGCGACTGAGGTTCTTGGCGGAGTCGAGCCGCCACACCCTTGCGGGTGTTCAACCAACGAAGTAACCCCTGTCTTCGCACCGCTGACGTTGCTGTTGGCGTGACCGGAGGGACTCGGACCCTCGTCCGGCCGCTTTGGAGGCGGCGATCCTTCCCGTTAGACGACGTTCACGCTGTTGCCGATGAGAACTAGTCGAGAGAGGCTACGACCTCCTCGCGGAGGGTGCTGGGTAGGCGTCCCAGCGTGCCCCTTTCGGGGCTGGCACCGAAGTATCCCTTCTCTACGCACCATCGACACGGTAGTTGCTGATGAGAACTGGTCGCCAGAGGTCTTTCTGAACTCGAAGTATCCCCTGCTTACGCACCATCAGCGTCGTTGTTGTGCGGGTGAGAACAAGTCGGCTTGAGGTCTAATACCGGGACCATCCCGGCCTTCAAGTGGCCAAAGCCACCCGAGGGAGTCGAACCCTGTTCCAAGGACTGGAAGTAACCCCTTGCCTACGCACCACCTGCACGATCAGTTGTCGACGAGGACTGAGCGCCCAAGGTCCTTTCAAGAGAAGTATCCCCAAGCTACGCACCGTCGACAGGCTAGTTGGTGATGAGAACTGGTTCGGTGAAGGTCCTTACTCCTGATGCGCTACCACTGCGCCACTCCCGGCATGAACTGGGCCGGGAGGCGGGGATCGAACCCGCGACCCTCAGATCCCTTGAAGTATCCCTCGCCTACGCACCATCACCATGGACTGCGAACACTAGGCGATTTCTGCCATCCTTGTCAAGGGGCTGCTGGCACCATTTTCCCGAAGGCATTCTCCGGGTCATGCTCCCCGATCCTGAAGACCTGACCGTTGTTCTCGACCCGGTAGGCATACATGGGGATGTTCTGGTCGAGGGCCTTGTCCATGAGGTGGGTGGTCCCACTGTAGCCATAGACGGCGTCCTCCTGCGTGAAGAACAGGAGGACGAGGTCGGACTTGGAGACCATCTCGATGTCGCGGGCGTAGACGCTGACTCTGCCGGGTGACAGGATGGTGGGCTCAGGAGCGTGCCACTCGACATCGATGTTCAGGGCGTCGCACAGGGCTGCCACATCCTTCTCGAAGGGGCCCGGCAGAGCACCTTCCTTGTATGGACAGCGAAGCAGGACGACGGCGGCATCCGGCAGGCCCCCCAAAAACCGGACCAACATGAACGGAGCCTTGCCTTCGGGAAGCTTGCGGCTGCCCGCGATCACGATCCTCATCGCACGGGCATTTGGTTGAACTTAGGCTTCACCCGGGGGTGGCGAACGTCGTGGAGGGTGCCTCCCATCGTCGCCACGATGTCCCTCCATTCCCGGTCGTTGGCCGCATCCTTGAGTTGTTCGCGGATCACTTCAAGATCACTCCGGTTGAAAAAGATCCCTGCCGGGAACGTGATGAAGTAGCGCAGCATCAGAAGAGGTCTGCCGAGTCGGACAGGTCCTCCACCGCAGAAAGACGCCCGGGCTTTTCGTTGCAGTCGAAGTCGGAGCAGGCCCAGAAGCTGTTGAACTGCTTGCCGGTCTTCTTGCTGGTCCCAGCCTTCACCATGCGCCAATCACCGTGGTAGGGGCAACCCCCGCCGGGGTAGGGCGGATCAGGCAGCGGAACAAAGGGGCGTTCAGCGCGCTGCTCGCCACCGTTGCTTACTCGCACCTCGACCCCTTCTGGGACGCTGATCTGAATCGTGATGACCTTCACTTGGTGTTGACCTCCAACTTTAGCTCAGTCGCGAGCTTGATGAAATACGGGGCGCACTTCTCGCCATAGGTGAGTGGCGTTTCCTTGGTCAGGTGGGTGACAATGTCGGTGAACTCCTGCGGGTTCTCTCTCCAACGCCGATCCCACTCCTGAAAGATCAGGGCCAGCTCATCTGCGCTGACAGACAGAATGGTCTTCATGTGATGGTGATCTCCTGTTCGTAGATGTAATCCGCTCCCTTGGCCCCGAATGTCTTCTTGGTGTCATCAAGGGCATCGGTAAGTGACCCGTAGGAGAAGAACTCGAACTGTGTGTACATCGACTCATCGAGTTCGGTAAGGCCAGTGTCCGCCATGATCCAAGCCACTACTGAGTCCCAGACGTCGCTTTCAACCTCGGCCGTGTTGGAGGCAGCCCACACGTGAACGCGCTCGAGCCAAACGTGCTTCGACTCTTTGTCGTGGAACACAGCCCAAGCGGGTGGGTTGGGGGTGCAGATGCTCCTGATGGTTCGACTAAGTCTCATGTGATCGTTACCTCCACGCGTGGGTTGATCTTCACCAGTTCTTTGCTCATAGCTCGCGGCAGGGCCCACTTGTCGTCGATGCCCAGTGCAGGGAAGATCGCATCTTCGACTACCTTGACGATGTTGGTGCAGTCCGCGTCCCTCGTCAGGAAGAACCGGTACTCACAGACGATCTGCCTGCCATCCCACTTCCAGCCTGAGGGGCGGGCGACTCTTGTCAGCATCGCCGCCCCCTGCATGTACGCCTCGGCCTCGGGCGTCTTCACCATCTTCGGGAAGGCGATCCCACCCCGGCGGAAGCCACGCCCGATCTTGTTGGCATGGTTCCCGCTCGCTACGGGGGCTGGCCGGGGATGACTACAGTCCATCCCATCAGCCAGCCCCAGTTCCCTTCCGGCGGATGCCGTTGACGATGCGCGAGATCTGCGAGCGTCCGAGGATGGTGACAGTCCAGCTCATTTCAGGGGAAGCTTCTCAGTGGGAACCAAGGCATAGGTGTTGCCAGCCGGGAAGAGCTTCTTCCATGAGGCAGCGGCTCTCGAGAACTGGGCAGAGGTGAAGGTGTCGTAGTCGGGGCGCTTGGGCCGAGATGGGCTCCCGTGATTTGGTTCCTTGGCATAGACGAGGGCCGAGCCGTCAACCGTCTGGTAACCGAGAACGCCCACGGCGTGGGCCCCATCAAAGCCGTATGGCTGGTCGGCTCCGTAGCGGCTGGCATTGCCGTTGCGGAAACCGTTGCGAGGCGGGGTGCCCATGGACCCAGCGGCTGGCCAGTCCTTGTACTTCACGCCCACCATGACCGGCGCGAGGGCTGTCTTCTGGAGGATCTGGCTGGGGGTCAGGTCGTATTCCCACTGGTAGGGAAGATTAACTTTGGCACAGAAGTCGGCGACCTCCGTGTTGTACATCCCTCGTCTCGATGGGTTGTGAGCAGGCCACGGGTAGTCGACAAAGTCGCTGATGAGGTCATGCGTCATTCGCCGGTCGAACCAGAGGATCATCAGGTACTGGAGGATGGTGTGGGTGCAGCCAAGGGCTCCGTTGAGGGTCGAGACGTCACCCGTCTGGCCGAACTGCTGGATCCACAGGTTCTCGCGGGCCACGGTCAGCGCCCGCTCAAGA
>Ga0209777_10002800_pt1 | contig 22384 bp, 24 predicted proteins | sample FrelakmetHBP12HB_FD_187147 | JGI IMG/M metagenome (GOLD analysis project Ga0209777, IMG submission 187147) | Freshwater lake sediment microbial communities from the University of Notre Dame, USA, for methane emissions studies -HBP12 HB (SPAdes)... | ecosystem: Environmental > Aquatic >...
TGCTGGAATATGCGTGTGCTGATTCTCCACCCTAAGGTGCTGCGCGAAATCGTAGATGGGAGCATCGACAGCCTTGCCGGCGGCGTAGTCGCGAACATTGTTGACCAGCAGCGTGAGGTCGATGGCTCCGGGCACGTCGTAGTTCATCTTCTCCCGTTCTTCAAACGGAGCCGAACTGATTGCGGCGGAGTAGACCTCCAGGGAGATCACGTTTCCATCGAGGCGGGAGGCTACGCGCTTGGCTACGGTGGACTTCCCGCTGCCGGAAGGCCCGCCAAGACCGACGATGAAGCTCTGGTGCTGGTTCGAGGTAGTACTCATAGGGCCACTATTCTTGCACGAATCCGGCTTTGTTGCGAAGAAAGTCGTGCGCGACGCGCAGCTGGGGAGCGCTAGTGCAGGTGGAAGACCTTCTCCAGAACAAACAGCAGCGCCACGCCCACGAAGACCAGCAGCGGCATCCTGACGCCGGGCTCGCGGTTGACCTCGGGAATGATGTCGCTGGCGGCAACGTAGATGGTGACGCCCGCTGAGATGGGCAACCCGATGTTGACCGAGTGGCGGGTGAGGGTCATGACCAGCACGCCCGCAAAGGTGGCTGCGCCGAGCAGCACCGAGCCGAGCCAGGCATGCATGCGGCTGCGTCCGCTGGCCAGCATGACCGACGAGATGGTGAAACCCTCGGGCACCTTGTGCAGGAAGACGGCGAGAAAGATGATCCAGCCGAGGTAGTTGGAGACGAGGAAGCCCGAAGCGATGGCGATGCCGTCGAAGAAGGTGTGAATCAGCAGGCCGAGGAGGACGCTGGTGTCGCGATTGCCGTGGGCAAATTCGTCCACGTGGGTCTCCTCGCCGAAGTGGAAGTGCGGACTGACGGCGTGCTCGAAGAAGTGGATGAGCAGGTAGCCGATGAGAACGAGAAACAAGGCATTCTCGCCGTTGAGCGCGGTGCTTGCCGGCACCATCTCGGTGACCGCAGTGGCCAGCATGAAGCCCGCGCCGAGGGCCATGAAGTACTTGAGGAAGCTGGGGTCCCAGTGTTTGCGAGTGACCACGGCGCCACCCGCCACGTTGGCGGCTGCTGCTGTCAGTCCGAGCACTAGCGCGGTTGCAATCGGCGTCACAAACTATCCTGAATGTCTGATGTGCAGTATGTCCCCGTCCTGCACGACGTAGTCCTTGCCTTCGAGGCGCAGCTTACCGGTCTGGCGGGCGGCGGCCTCGGAGCCAAGCTCGAGCAGTGTATCCCAGCGGATAGTCTCGGCGCGGATAAAGTGATGCTCGAGATCGGTGTGGATGGCGCCGGCGGCGTTCACGGCGCGGATGCCCTTCTCCACCGTCCAGGCCCGGCACTCATCTTCGCCGACGGTGAAGAACGAGATGAGGCCGAGTAGCTCATAGCTCTTGCGAATGAGGCGCGCGAGGCCACTCTCCGTGAGTCCGTAGCTGGAGAGGAACTCGGCGGCGTCTTCATCGCTCATGTCGGCCAATTCGGCCTCCACCTTGCCGCAGATAGCGGTGGCGCCGGTGTTGGCACGGGCGGCGAATTGCGCCACCTGGAAGCGCGCGACGGCCTCTTCGAGGTCATTCCCCAGCGTGGTGCTCTCGCCGATGTTCAGCACGTAGAGGATGGGCTTCTCCGAGAGGAACATGAAGCCGCGCACGGTCTTCTTCTCCTCGCGGGTCATCTCCATCTCGCGCAGCGGCAACTCCTTCTCCAGGTGCTCCTTGGCGCGGAGCAGCAGCGCGTTCTCCTGCTCAAGCTCGGGAGTCTTCTTCTTGACCAGGTCCTTCTTCATGCGCTCCAGGCGAGTTTCCACCTGGCCCAGGTCGCTGACCATCAGGTCGAACTCCACGTTTCGGATGTCGCGCACCGGGTCTATGGGCCCTGTGTGGGGGATAGATTCGTCCTCGAAGGCGCGGACGACATGGGCAAGGGCGTCCACCGTGCGCAGGCTGGCGAGAAACGCGGTTTCCTTGAGCGCCTCCTGGCCGATGGCGGCCACGTCAACGTACTCCACCTGGGCGTGGATGAGCTTGCGTGGATTGTAGAGCGCCGCCAGGCGGTCGAGGCGATCGTCTGGAACGCGGGCCACGCCGATGTGCGCCTCCTTCGGGTTGGCGAAGGCGGGGGAAGTGACGTCTGCCCTGGTGAGAATCTTGAACAGCGATGTCTTGCCCACCTGGGGCAGGCCGATGATGCCGATCTTCATAGGAAGTCTCTGTCAGTCGAGAACATATCGCCACGGGTCTTCACGGATAGCACGGATCAGCACCGGCTAACCTCAGGGGCTAAAGCCCCTTCTGGAAAGGGACTATTGGACGCCGGGCTGAAGCCCGGCTCTACCGTTCGAGCACGGCGCTGAATCCAGTGCCTATGATACGCGCCGCGAGGCCAGAAGCAGAGTGACCAGCCCGCAGCCAAAGACGGCGTACTCCAGGTCTTCAGAGTACTTGTGCAGGTGGTTGAAGGCGACGCGACGCGGGTCTTCGTGCGGGACGTTGTCAATGACGCCCATATTGTTCTTCAGGGCGTTCATTCTGCGTCCCACGCCGAACTCGGAGTAGGCGGTGCAGGCCAGCATCACGATGACCAGCAGCACCTGCAGGAATGCGAGTGAGACCTTGCCCTTGAGCGCGCGGTAGGCAAGCAGGGCCAGCAGAAAGACCCCGCCGCAGATGAACCCTACCATGTGCAGCTTGGCGAGCGCGGCGCTGACGACGGCCCCGGCGAGGTCGCGCGTCGGCAGCGTGGCGAAGAGCGTGGGCGCGACGATGACGCCGAAGCAGAGGATGGCGCCGAGCCAGAGGCCGAGCGCAAGCAGCATGAGGAAGCGAAGCAGGTTAGTCATAGCAGAGGGAGACTATACCGGAACCGGCACGGTGGCGACAATATCGTGCAACACCTGGTCGTTCTGCTCGGCCTTCTTGAGCGTACCGGCGTAGCGCGCGTTGACCACCACGCGGTGGGCAAAAGCAGGCACGGCCAGATTCTTGAAGTCATCCGGCGTGCAGAAGGTCCGGCCTTCCAGGAATGCCATGGCCTGCGCGGCGTGGTAGAGGGCCAGCGAGCCGCGCGGCGAAACTCCCAACGAAAGATGATCGTGCTCGCGGGTGCGCTGGACGATCTGCAGGGCGTAATCCACCAGCGACTCATCCACCTGCACGCGCGCCACTTCCTGCTGGAGCTCAAGGATGTCATCCGCGTTCAGCACGGGGTGAAGCTGGTCAATGCACGCCAGGCCGGCCTTGCCACGGAGGATCTCGCGCTCTCCGGCAGCCTCGGGATAGCCCATGCGGACACGCAGGAGGAAGCGGTCCATCTGCGACTCCGGCAGCGGATAGGTGCCGTGGTGCTCCACGGGGTTCTGTGTGGCGATGACGAGGAAGGGTTGGGGCAGCGGATGGGCGCGGCCGTCCACCGTGACCTGGTGCTCGTTCATGGCCTCCAGCAGCGCGGACTGCGTCTTCGGAGTGGTGCGGTTGATCTCGTCAGCCAGCAGGATGTGGGTGAAGATGGGCCCGCGCTTGAACTCGAAGGCCTGCTCGGACTGCGAGTAGATGGAGATGCCGAGTACATCCGAGGGCAGCATGTCACTGGTGAACTGCACGCGCTGGAAGTCGCAGGCGATGGCGCGGGCGAGCGCCTGGGCCAGGGTGGTCTTGCCCACGCCGGGGACGCCCTCGATGAGGAGGTGTCCGCGGGCCAGGATGGAAACTAGGGCAAGCCGGACGACGTCATCCTTGCCACGGATAATGCTGCGCATTGCGGATTCAAGTCTTGCCGCACACTGCTGGGTCGCCGTTGCTGTCTGGGCCATCTAGGCGATTGTAAGCGGGCTTGCGGAGAAAACAAACCCCTTGTGTGCCTGCCCCCGCTTTCGGGCCACTACTGGGGCGCTGAGACGACTTCGTAAAGGAACACTCGGCCCTCGCCGTCCATATATCTCACCTGCATTTGCGGCCCGTTCGCTTCGCGGGAGCGCTCCAACAGGCAGGCAGCCATCCATTCGTAAGATCGGTGCGGCCGCTGCTGCACCAATATGAAGCGTGGATGCTGCCGCATGAACACGTTGATGTCCTGTGACTGCAGGCCGATGCGCTCTCCGAAGAGCAACATATTGTTCTGGTCGGTCATGGCGAGCGGGTACGTGGTGGCGGCGGCGAGATTGGTCAGCGCGAAGCTCCTGCGCGCCAGCGCCGGGGAGCCATACATTGCCAGACGGACGTAGGTGTCGTTATCGGCCACCACAGGGAGCTGGGACCGCTCCAGCCAGCGCGCCCAATCGCTGGACTGGAAGGAGGCCGCGAGGGCGCGGTGCGCGGCGCCGCGATCCATGAGGGCCTGCCCGCAACCGGCTGCGTAGGTGCCCTGTTCGTCGGCAACAGCCAAGATGGCCATCAGCAGGAAGAAGCAAAGGCCAACTCGGGGCTTTCGTCCGGAAAGCTCGGCCACACCAGCTGCCAGCGCCACCGTAAGTCCGGCGGCGAACGTGATGACGTACATGTAGCGGTAGGCGCCGATAAGCTGTGCCGCTGCCCAGACAATCAGCGGCAGCACGAGCAGCGCCAGGATCAGCACCCACTCAGCCTTGTGCAGGCCCGCGTGTGTGCTCCGCGCTCTGCTGCGCGGAGCACGCCAGTGCCACAACACCAGCCCGAAGACGAAGATGCAGAGTACGAAGATGATGGGCCAGCTGTCCTCGATCATCAGCTCGTAAGCGTCTCCGAGATTGGCCAGCGCGGGCTTGGCCCAGAAGGTTCCAGCGTAAAGGCGATGGGCGCGCATCGCTCCCGGAGCCAGCGGCAGGCAGGCCAGAGGAAACAGCAGCAGCGCACCCCAGACTGCCAGATCGCGTCGCTTGCGCTCGCTCTCCAACACGAGTTGCGCCAGCGCGAAGGGTGCAAAGAGGAAGACGGCGAAGAAGTGCGCGCTGACGCCCAGGGCCAGCACCAGCCACAGCCCAAGCACGCTCCATGGGCGCGCCTTGCCCTCTGCGGCCATTTGCCAGAAGCGCAAGCCAGCGCCGGCAGCGCAGAGCATCAGGGCGTAGGCGCGGGCGTCGGTGCGGCAGTACAGCAGGGTGGACAGTTCGAGCGGGATGATCAATCCGGCCAGGGCGAAACCCGCCGCATAACGCTGGCCCAGAAACGAGAACAATCCCCAGCACATGATGGCGAAGGCCGCTATGAAGGGAACGCGAATGGCGATCTCAGGCGATTGCGGCAGCGCGAGGGCGATGTGCGCCAGCAGGCTGGGCACGGGGCCGGTGGTGTCCAGCCCCTGTGCGTAGAAGCTCCATACTCCACGCAGAGGCATCAACGCCGTGCGGTAGCTGATCTGCTCGTCGTAGGTAAAGGGACGCCGGGCAGACTGCCCGAGTGCGGAGAGGACGATGAAGGCCAGCAGCAGCGCAGCGTAAAGGCCTCGCCGCCGTTCCAGCGCCGACGAGAACGCGCCGAGCCACTGCCACCAACGCGAAGGCCTGTGTGCCCCGGACGCGGACTCGGCCAGCTCTGGCATGGACATTTCGCTAGTTTGCCAGATTGCCGGCCGGGAAGTGCACTGAAAAGGGGAGGGTATCGAGGAGGTGTGCATACCCGCTGCCTGCCTATTGCCAGCTTCGGGCGATAGGGGGAGCGACAATGGCTTTCAAATCAAGAATTGAAATTCAAAGATCAACCCGGCGGCTGCTATTCCATTCTCATCCCGGTCAGGCGGGCGATGCGCTCGCCAGTGGGCGGGTGGGTGGAAAAAAGGTTGCCGAAGATCGTGTTGATGCGCGGACGGCAGATGTACAGATGCGCCGTGGTGGGCGAAGCCGTCATGGGGATGCGCTGCGACACCTGCTCCAGTTTCTTGAGCGCGCTGGCCAGGGCAAAGGGATTGCCGGTGAAATGCGCGCCGGTCGCGTCAGCCTCAAACTCGCGCGAGCGCGAGACCGCAAGCTGAATCAGCATGGCGGCAATCGGGGCCAAAATGAGCATGGCGAGGGCGGTGAAGATGCCGCCGCCGTCGCGGCTGCGCCCGCCGCGCCCGCCCAGGCCGAAGAGCTCGCCGTAGTAGATCATGCGGGCGAGGATGGTGATGGCGCCAGCAAGGGTAGCGGCGACGGAGCTGATGAGGATGTCGCGGTTGCGCACGTGGCCCAGTTCGTGGGCGAGCACGCCTTCCAGCTCCTCGTCGGTGAGGATCTGCAGGATGCCGTGGGTGACGGCCACGGACGCGTGCTGCGGGTTGCGTCCGGTGGCGAAGGCGTTGGGCGACTCGGTCGGAATCACGTAGAGCTTCGGCATGGGCAGGCCGGTCTTGCCGCAGAGCCGCTCAACAATCTCATAGAGCCGGGGCAACTGCTCGCGCGTGACCGGCTGCGCCCCGCTGGACATAATGGCGATCTTGTCGCTGAAGAAGTAAGCGAAGAAGTTCATGCCCGCGGCCAGAACGAAGGCGAAGATCATCCCCTGCGTGCCGTGGACGGCCCCGCCGATGAAGATGAGCAGCAGCGTCATGCTGACGAGCAGAAGCGCGGTCTTGAAGTTGTTGGCCATAGCATGTAGATGCTACCGCACGGCGGGCGGGCGCGAAAGGCGGCGCCAAACTGCCGTCACTGCCGCGGCACAAAACGCCTCCCGGTTATGGACAAGTGCGTTCTTCCCGAGATGTCTTCATCAGGATCCAAGCCGTAATCCTAATTTTGCTCAAAGGTGATCCCCATGATCAAATCCAACTCCTTTTCATTCACCAGATCCTCCACGTCAAGGCTTCGTGGCAGCTTTGGGATACCTTTGAAAAGTCCGTCAGGATATGGCCGCTTGTCACTCTCCCAGTTCGGGTCCCGCTGCTTGATGATTGGCGAAACTAGCGTCACATAGGTACGGGTCACAATTGCCTTGCAACAACTTCCTCCAACAGGATGCGGTATAGCAAGCCTGCCTCCTCTGCACTCGTGTAATCCGGGTCAACGTCTTCCGGCACCCTTGGGAGATCTTGGAAAATTCTTGGAGGATAGCGCCTCACGTGGTGAATGTCGAAAGTTGAGTCTCGCTGCTTGATGATTGGCAAAACTAGCCTGACATAGGTGCGAGTCACAATGAAGCTGTGCAATTCGGCGGAGTTGTTCTCGATCTTCTCATACATTGTCGCTTCGGCCGGCGAAAGGGGGCGCAACTTCTGGAGGGCCTCAGCATCGGCTGCCGATAATGAAGCGGTCTGCGCGAAACTCGCGGGCGTAAGCAGCAGAAAGACGGAGAGGCAGAAGGTAAGAACCGAACCGACCGTCACGATCCTGCGAAGTGACACAGCTCTGAACATCGGTCTCATAGGAAAACCGCCTTTCACGTGAGAACAGGCACATCTTATCTCTGGCGATTTCCTTGTCAAGGCGATACGGCATGGCGGGCGGCTCAGATGAAGCTGCCCGTGTCGTCCCACTTATTATCAGGATCAGGTCCGGGCTGCGGATAGTCGTAGTTCGTCATGGCGGCAACGAGCGTAGCCGCAAGTGCCTGCGATTCGAAGAAGCGCGACTCGCGCTCGTCATCAAAGCCGAGGGCCTGCGGGATGCGCGCGGTCACGCCGGCGAGTGCCGCGTCAATGCGCCCGTGAGTGGGGAAGCTGATGCGCCGCCACCGTCCGCCGGGATAATCGGTGAACAGGCTATTAAGCAGACCGGCGCCGCCGCAGAGCAGCGCGCCGAGCGCGGCCCGCTTGCTGCGGCGCAGCAGCACAATGCCACCCACGATGCAAATGGCGGAAAGGGCGTAATCGGCCAGCGCGTGCGCGTTCGGCCCCATGACCTTGGGGATGCGGCCGGAGAGCGTGGAGACAGCCTTCTGAGCGAGCGGCATGAAGAACTCCCCGGTGATGCTACACCGGGGAGCAGAGTTAGTGAAAGCGGTGAGCGCAGTTTCGCGCCCGCCCCATTGCGAGGAGCGCGAGAGCAGACGGGCGAGCGTGGCGTTCAGCCCGGCCTTCTGGCGAGCGTAGTTTTTTTCGGAAATGGCGCCGCTGTGGCACTCGAGTTCGAGCTGGAAAAGCTTTTCCTTCACCGCGTCTAGCAGGACGTTGCCGGCTGGGGCGCTCGGGGCCGGTGCGGGCGCAGCCGTTGCGGGTTTTGCCGCCGCCTTCGGGCGAGGTGCAGCCGGGCCCTTTGGCAGGGCAGCGATGGGCGAACATGTCTCCAAGTTGAGGAGCGGCGCGCTGGTTGCGCGGCAGGACTCGGGCGGGTCTGGTGCCTGAAATGAGATAGGGACTTACCTGCGCTTAGAGGTTAAAATTGCGTGCAGAGGCCAGTTTTGGCCGGTGAGGACAGTCCCTTCATGTCCGTGTACAGTGGATTTGAACCCGAGCCCCGCACCAAAGTGCGGATGAAGATACGCATATGGGGGCTCGACTCCAAAGGACAGCCATTCTCGGAGCACGTGTGGACCACGCACATCGGTCCCGAGCGCGCCCGGCTGGAAGGCGTGGCTGCCATGCTCAAGCCCGGCGAAGTGATTGGCGTCGCAAACGGGGAGAAGAAGTCACGCTTCCGCGTGTTGAGTATGGGGAACGCCGGGCAGCCGGACCAGGGACTGGTTGAAATGGAAATGGTGGCCGGGGCGGTGGACGACTTCTGGGGAGTCGAGCTGCAGAGGCCCGCTCCCGCTACACTCAGGTCCGAGCGCCGCTCCTCCCCGCGCTACCGCTGCGCCGGTTTCGTCTCGATGCAGCAGCTGGGCCAGAATTACAAGGTTCGGGCGCCCGTCAGCGACATCGCACTCAATGGCTGCTACGTGGAGTTGGCGATGCCGTTTCCCAAGGGAACGAAGTTCCACATCAGCGTTACAATCGGCAGCGTGCTGGTGCAGTGCAATGCTGCCACCGTGAGCTCGCACCCCGGGGTCGGCATGGGTGTGCGCTTCGAGAGCACAGGCATGGTCGGCAAGCAGGATCTGGAGCGGCTGCTGCAACGCCTGGAGCGCGACGTAGGCCCGCGTTTCATCCGCTGAACCTTCTGTCGGGAAATCCTGGAAAGATCTTGCAGAGATCTTGAATGCCGCTGCGCGCCTAGCGAACCTTGCCGGCGTCGTCGCGCGCCACCGTCTCCGGGTAGTGGAGCTCGCGGCAGACGGGGCAGATGCCGTGCGAAAAATCCACGCCGACGAAGAGGTGGAAGTAGGTCTCTAGGTCCTGCCAGTATTGATCGTCGGTGCGCACGCGCTTGCACTTCATGCAGATGGGGATGAGGCTCTTGAGAGCGGTGAACTCGGAGACGTCCTCCACCATGATCAGCACCAGCCCGGAGTTGCCGGGAATGGCGGAGGTGGTGATGAGAAAGTCAAACTCTCGCATGCCGGAGGCGGCGACGCGCTGGAATTTCATGCGGCGGCGGTGCACGGTCTCGCCGGCGAGACAGGCGCCCACGGAGTTGCGAATGACACAGTTCTTGCAGTAGGGAGCACGCCCGCAACCTTCGGGAACATCCTTCGAGTGGAGGCAGTGCAGCGTCTCGCCGCCGCGGGTGTCGAGCATCAGCCCAGCTTCGCCTCCAAAAGCGGCCTCAGCGGCCAGATTTGCGTGCAGGACGCGCACATCGGAATCGCAGACGAAGAGCGGCATGGGAATGGCGTCGAAGATGACTCGATGAAAGGAATCGGCAAGATGCATATTGAGGACGGACCGAAGAACTCTACCCCGGCCCCGGATTAAGCAAAGTGTATGCCCGCGAGGGCTGCCAGGGGAAGCGGCTAAGGCGTTACCGGGGTACCGAAGTTCCGGGTTGGGGTGATGGATGCCGCTGAGAGCCGGGTCCCAAAGGGCGAGACATCAAAAAGAAGAACCGCCGGTCGGCGGTCCGAGGATGAAGGTGTTTGGTAGCGCTACCGGGAATCGAACCCGGGTTTTGAGATTGAGAATCTATCAGCGTAGCTAACACCGTCAATCACTTACAGCCAATTCCAGCATTGCTGTGTACCGCTGTGTGTACCGCGAACCACAAAAACAGCCTATTGGACGGCCTTGCTGACTTCCGGGAAGGCTTCGGCCAATCCCTTCGCCGTGTTCTCCGTCTGGTACTCCACAAACTTCCCAAAGCCCGCTGCAACGTGTGTCTCTGTGACGTGGACATAGTAGCGGGCGGCCACGGAAGGCGAGCTATGCCCCATGAGGCGGGCGAGTGTGAATCTGTCCATGCCCGACTGTGAGGCGCGGGTGCCGAACGTGTGACGCCAGCAGTAGAACTCAAAGCTCCCCAAGCCCGCATCTGTGATCGCCTCTTCGTGCGGGTGCTGCATGGAAACGATGTGCCCCGAATTGCCCGCGCCCGGAAAGACGAAGGCAGATTTCTTCGGCTTCGCCTCTGCCTCTTTCTTCCGCCGCTGGAGAACCTCAGCAGCACGCGGGGTTAGGGGAAGGCTCCGTTGCGCGTTCACCGTCTTGCCTTGCCGAACGTGAATCACTCCGTTTGGAGATTCGGGGCGCTCCGTCAAATCGACATCGACCCATTTCAGAGGGAAGAGTTCGCTGTTCGGGCGCATCCCGGTATCGACTGCCAGAATCGTTGCATCCCGGAGGTTCTCGGAAGCCTTCGCCAGGTACAGCGCCTCTTCCGTGAAGCTCAGCACCCGCTCCCGGCCTTTGGGCTGTGGCAGTTCGTGGATGGCGGGCGCAAGGGGCAGCCTTCCCCATTCCACGGCAAGATGCAGAATCCGCCGCAACGTGCGGAGATCGCCGTTGACGGTCACAACGGAGTTCTTGGCGACTTCCTGCCTATGGCGGGCGTATCGGCTTGCCGTTTCGCCTGTAATCGCGTCCAGTGGGGCATCTGCGATGGCAGCGAATGTCAGCAGCCTATCAAGGCACACACTGTAAAACGTGTGCGTCCCGGCCTTCGTTTGCGCCTCAGCGTGCTTCAAGAATTCCTTGGCGAATGCACGGAAGATCGGCGGGCCACTGGTAGCGGGTTTCGGCCAAGGGTCATTCGGGTGAACCTCGCCAAGCCTCAGCGCCCGCCGATGCTCGTTCTCTACGTTCTTGGCATCGTTCTTGTTTTGTGTCTTGGCAGACTGCCGAATGCGGAAGCTCTCCACCGTTCCGTCTGCCAGCTTGAGTGACCATCGGAAGTTGTACCAGTACACCTTGCCGCGTTTGTAGAGCATCTCAGCGCCTTCCTTTGCTTGTTGGTTTTGCCTTCGGTTTGTTCTTGCTGCCCTTCGGCCTTCCGCCCAGCTTGCCGTTCTTACGAGAAGCGCTGGCCTTCCTCTTGCTGGTTAAGCTTCCACGGCACGCAGGGCAGAAGCAGATAAGCTCGATACGGTGAATCGGACACTTCATGCAAGCAATAATACCTAGCGTGCTTGGTTATTGCAAGAACAAACCTGCTTGTCTGCTTTGGCGGTTCAAGGATTCCGATGGGAAGGTGAATCCTGCTTACCAGCTTCACTGCTTTTCTGCGTTGATGATTAATGGCTTTACTGCCTCGATGATTGATGGCTTATTCGCGTGAAGGCTTAGAAGGTTAGCTCTGTACCTGCTTGCTCGCTTGCCTCTTGCCTGCTCGGGCGCTTCACCTCAAGGATTTTGTCGATACGGCTGTACACCAGCGCATCATCCTTCACTGAATTCTCGCTGTCCTTCACGGCATCGCTTACGTGAACGGTGAATCCAAGCTCCGGGCTCATGAATATCTCAGGACGCATCTCTTGGCCGTGTTTTGGCGGGCCGCCATTCGCCCGCACCCAATCCTGGTAGTATTTTGATCGGGTGCCGATCTTCCGCGTTTTGCGGTCTTCACCGAACGAGTAGAAGGCGCTTACGATCTGTTCGTCCGGGTCAAGCACAAACTCCAGCCTCAACCCCCATCGGCCAAAAGTTCGCACCCATTCCGGCCCTTGGTAGCCTGTGCATCGGGCGGTGTACTCTCCCGCTTCGATTCGCGGTCTGTCTGCGCCCAGCCAGACGATGGCGGCAGGCTTCTCCGGCTCAGTTGCCATAGCTACTTTCCGCTCTGGATTCGATGACGTTGCGGCGGATCTTTTCCCATACGTCGCAGTGAAGGCGTGCCAGGGAATCGTTCTCTGGCGAACGCAGTAGCGCTCTGCCCAGCTCCCGCGCAACCTTCTTCAGCTTGCTCACGCTCGCACGCGCTGCTCGCCGCGTGGCCGCCGTGTTCATCGCGCCTCCACTTCAGCCGGGGCGCTCAATCTCTGCTCAATCCACTCATCTAAATCGCGGACGCGAAAGCGAACCAGTTTGCCTGCTCTAAAGAAGCGTGGGGAACGGTTCTCAGATCGCCACAGGCGCAATGTGCCAGCGCTCACGCCGAGATATTTTGCTGCTTGCCGTTCGTTGAGTGCGTTTTCGTTGCCTTGCTCAATCATGCGTTTCATCTCCCTATGCTACGCATGATTGCTTAAGCTGGAATCAGCTTCAACGTGGAGAATCGCATTGGCGATTGTTCACACCGTGGAGAATCAAGGTAGGGAATTCTCCACACCCGGCGGGCGCTGTCGAGTGCGCGAACGTCTCCGGGATTTCCGGTAGGCTTCGACACCTTCCATGCTCAGGCTCATGTCCTCTGCCGCCAGAGTGCTCTGAATCTCGCGGCTGCTCTTGCCCTGAGCCGCCAGCTCCCAAATGCGGGCGGCAACCGCGTCATTCGGCTTTCGTCCTGGTTTCCCTTTTTTGATCTCAAGTCCCGGTGTGTGCCTGTACCACGCCTCAACGGCCTCACGGTATCCCTCTGGGAAAAACCTGGAACCTACTAGATCGAACACCTCTGCGGAGACGCCGGGGTGGTCCGGTGGTGGCCCCTCATATTCTTTCGCCGCCTGATCGAGGATTCGCCCAAGCGCAGCCGCCGCTTGCAACGGCGATGGGTGGCGACCGGCTGCTTCTGCCTTGGCATAGAAGTCTTCAAAGAACTTCTTAGCAAGCTGGCGCAAGGCTTTGGATATTTTCTTCGCCTGGTCCTTGCTGGAAACCATGCACCCTTCCGTGCCTTCCCATTTGAGGCTTGCAGGAAAGCGGGAAGGGAAGGCTTCCCGCCTTATCGCCGCTGGTGATCGGCCAGCAGCTATCCGGCACTGCAAATTTTACCGCACTAACATACGGCGGGTTGGTGACTGCATTTGCAGCAATGGCGTACCATTTGTAGCAAATCGGTGCTAGCGCAGAAAGTGAGGCACCATGAGTTCTCGATTCTGCCGTTGGCTGGTTATTCCGGCGCTACTCATTACAGCATCCGGCGCGTGGGCACAGCAGGGCGCGCCGCCAGCATCGGATCAAAAGGTTAATCGAAGCTGGGAAGCAACAGCCCAGCTTTTGAAGCTGCAGTGTAGCGCGCCGCCAGCTTTCGATGAAACGAGCGTCGTCGCCTTCAAACAGCAAGCTGCCAGCGGCGACGCTGCGGCGCAATGCGGCCTGGGGGATTTGTACAGCGACGGCCAGGGTGTGCCCCAGGACTACGCTCAGGCTGCTCTTTGGTGGCGTAAGGCGGCTGAGCAGGGCAATTCCAGTGCGCAATGGTTGCTCGGGGGGTTGTACGCCCTAGGCCATGGCGTGCCCCGGGACTACGCTCAAGCGGCGCTTTGGTATCGCAAAGCGGCTGAGCAAGGCAATGCCCTGGCGCAGTACGACCTTGGCGAGGCGTACTACGCGGGCCAGGGTGTGCCCCAGGACTACGCTCAGGCTGCTCTTTGGTGGCGTAAGGCGGCTGAGCAGGGCTACGCTAAGGCGCAAATGAACCTCGGGCTTTCGTACAATGAGGGTGAAGGCGTCTCACAGGATTACGTCCAGGCTGCTTTCTGGTTTCGCAAGGCGGCTGAACAGGGCGCCGTCCACGCACAGGTCTTTCTTGGGTATTTGTACGACAAGGGCCAAGGTGTGCCCCAAGACTATGCTCAGGCTGCGCTTTGGTTTCGCAAGGCGGCTGAGCAAGGCTACGCTAAGGCGCAGCTTATCCTGGCGGATATGTACGGAACGGGCCACGGTGTGCCCGAGGACTACGCGCAAGCAGCAGCCTGGTTTCGCAAGGCGGCTGAGCAAGGTGACGCTGAGGCGCAATACTCCCTCGGGGGTTTGTACTGGGTAGGCCGGGGCGTGCCTCAAGACTGGGCAGAAGCCTACTTTTGGCATGATCTAGCGGCTGCTGGCAAGCTGGACGCCTCGAAGGCGAAAGACGCTGCGAAGTATCGAGACGAAGCCGCATCTCACCTGACGCCAGCCGATCTATCCCGCGAACAGGAACGAGCGCGGCAGTGGTTCGAGGCGCATCAGCCGAAGCCACAATGACGGAAGAGATGGAAATCCCTTTCAACGGGGAACGGTCATGAACCGTGAACGAATCTTGGAAGTGGCTCTGACGATGTTCGGTGCGGTATTGCTGCTGGTTGCAGCGGTCGGCAGGCATCCTTACGGTTTCTACATGGTGCTCCGGCTTGGCATCACTGTTGGCGCAGTTTATTGGGCGTGGAGAGTGTACAAGGCAGGCCAGCAAGGTTGGACATGGGCGTTTGCCGCAGTCGCGCTGCTCTTTAACCCATTCTTGAAAATAGGTATGCATCGAACAGATTGGCAACCGATTGATCTGTGTCTAGGCATTCTCTTAATCGGATGGTCAGGATATTGGCTCTTCCGCAAGAGGATTTGAAGTGAATCGGTGCTAGCGCGGAAAGTGAGGCCCCATGAATTCCGAGGTGCAGAAAGCAGAAGCGACCCGCGTAAGGGCGTGGTTACGCGAGAATAAGCTCTTCTTTGCGGGTTGCGTCATCCTTGTCGCCTATTTCTCTTTCATCGCTGTGGTATCGCGAACCCCGGCTAGGATACTTACATTCCTCTTTTGGTGCTTACTGGTCGCCTATTTGGTAAATCTGCTACTGTCAGCGCAAAGAAAACTTTTGGGTGTTTGCAGCGTTCTACTCAATGTAGCTTTTCTGAAATGCTGTTGTGCAGGAAAAGGTGGCTGCCCCATCTGTGAGAGTCGCCGCGTGCTCAGAGAGCAGTTCCCAAGGGAACTTCAGTCTCGGCTATACGCACACGTGTTTGACGGACGGCCTGTACCCGAAGGTCTAACGTCCTACTTGACGGCAACCGAGTTGACTTGGCTACAGAAGTACTTTGAGGCGCATCCGGCGAAGCCACAATCAAGTCCGCCGCAGCGGTAACCAGCGAAGCCGCCGAAGCCTTTTTGTCTTTTCACCTTCATAGAGAATCCCACTTTTTGCGGCTGCGCCACATTGAGCAAATCCGCGTTTTATGCTTGGAAAGCTGAAAAACTCTTCTCCGGCGGCCTAGTAAGTTCTTAGTGAGGAACATCACTTCACCGTCATAGCCCTTTTTGGCGAAATTTACGGGAGCCAGACGGAGTAACGCGCTGACGGGGTGGCGTGCCTGGGGGATGCCCCCTGCCCCCAAAAAGCATTCCTCCGACTGTGTACCATCTTGTGTACCACGGAACGCGTTTGTACGCGTGAGAGGCCGCCAAGATGCTTTCGGAGCAAAAACAAAACCCGCTGACTTAGCGGGCTTTAGCGTGTGTTAGTTGGTAGCGCTACCGGGAATCGAACCCGGGTTTTGAGATTGAGAATCTCACGTCCTAACCCCTAGACGATAGCGCCACGCGGGTTGACCCTTTTCAATATAGCAAATGCGGCAGGGAGCGCCAAGAGCGCGGAATACGCGGCGCCCAGCACCGCCGGCGCCAGGCGTGCGATACTAAACGGCTGAAGATCTTTGTCCGGTACGAGGCAGGCAATCATGACTCACAGTGGCAAGAGAGGCGTCATAGGGATACTGACGGGAGGCGGCGATGTGCCGGGCTTGAACGCGGCAATCCGCTCGGTGACCTTCCGCGCCCTGCGCGAGGGCTACGACGTCATCGGCATCCGGCGCGGCTGGGCGGGGCTGGTGGACATGGTGCGGGACAAGGGTCATGACAACAGCGAGAACTTCCAGCACTTGAGCGAGGAGATTGCTCACCGCGCGGGCCGCACCGGCGGAACGTTTCTGCACACCTCGCGCACCAACCCGGCCAGGGTGAGCCTGGCCGGCGTCCCGACGCATTTGAAAGGTACCTACAAGGATGAGAGGAACGATCTGACGCCGGAGGTTTTGAAGAACCTGGAGTGGCTCGGCGTGGACTACCTCATCCCCATCGGCGGCGACGACACGCTCAGCTACGGCGTGCGCCTGTTCCAGGAGAACTTCAAGGTCGTCGCCATCCCCAAGACGATGGACAACGACGTGCCGGGCACGGATTACTGCATCGGCTTCAGCACCTGCGTCACCCGCACCATCCAGATGACCAATAATCTGCGCACCTCGGCGGGCTCGCACGAGCGCTTCCTGGTGCTGGAGGTCTTCGGGCGCTACGCGGGATTCACCGCTATGCTTCCCACTATGGCGGGTGCGGCGGACCGCTGCGTGATCCCGGAGCACAAGTTCAATATCGAGCACCTGACGGAGCTTATGGTCTCCGATCGCAGGAAGAACCCCAGCCGCTATTCCGTAGTGCTGGTGAGCGAAGGCGCCATGTTTGAGGGCGGTGAGATGGTCTTCACCAACGAGACCACCGACGACTTCGGACACAAGAAGCTGGGCGGGATCGGCGACCGTGTGAGCGAGAGACTCACCGAACTCTCTCCCAAGTTCAACGGCGGCAAAAGGATTGAGACCATCAACCAGAAGCTCGGCTACCTGGTGCGCGGCGGTGATCCGGACGCGATTGACTCCATCGTGCCGATGGCTTACGGCAACCTGGCGATGGACCTCATCCTGAGCGGGGTGCACGGCCGGCTGGTGGTGCTGAAGAACGGCCGCTATGACAACGTGCCCATCGAGCAGGTGACGGCCAGTAAGAAGCTGGTCAACGTGAAGAAGCTCTACAACACGGAGCGCCTGCGCCCCTACTACAAGAGCTTTGAGATGAAGCCGCTGTTCATCATGACGGGGGACTAGAAACTGCTCCCGGTCCATACTCTCTGCCTTATCATTGCTGCTGAGGCAGCCCATGCCACGCCAGTCCATCGCTGAACTTGTCGCCCGCTTCGAGGAGCTTGGCAGCGGGCCGGCGTTCGTCTTTCGCCGCGGACTGCGCACCCACCGCTGGAGCTACTCCGAGCTGGCCGACTGGGCGCGCCGCTTTGCCGCGGAGCTTTCGGCCCGCGGCATCAGGCCGGGTGAGCACGTCATGTTGTGGGCCCCGAACTGCGCCGAGTGGGCAGCGGCGTTCTTCGGCTGCGTGCTGGCGGGCGTGGTCGTCGTCCCCATGGACGAAGCCGCTGCCCCGGACTTCGCGTTGCGCGTGGCCGGCGAGGTCTCCGCCCGGCTGGTGGTCTGCTCGCGCCGGCAAAGCGCCCGGCTCGGCAAGATTCCGGCCATTGCGATAGAAGATCTCGCTGAGGCGGTCGCCGCACGTCCGCTACTCCTCACCGCACACCCCACGACGCGCGCGGACACACTGGAGATCATCTTCACCTCCGGCACCACCAGCACGCCGAGGGGAGTTGTGCTCACGCACGGCAACGTGCTCGCCAACCTGGAGCCGCTGGAAGCGCAGATCGCCAAGTATCTTCGCTACGAACGCATCTTCCATCCGCTGAAGCTGCTTGACCTGCTGCCGCTGAGCCACGTCTTCGGGCAGTTCCTTGGACTCTTCGTGCCGCAGTTCTTCGGCGCTTGCGTGGTCTTTCATGACACGCTGAACCCCGGCGAGGTCATCCGTCTCATCCATGCCGAGCGGGTCTCGGCATGCATCTGTGTCCCGCGGATGCTGCAATCTCTGCGGCAGAAGCTCGAAGCGGACCTTGCCGCCGCGGACGCGCTTGAACGCCTGCGCCGCGACTTTACGCGCTCCGAGGGCGAGCACTTCCTGCGGCGCATGTGGCGCTTCCGACGTATCCACCGCATCTTCGGTTGGCGTTTCTGGGCATTCATCAGCGGCGGTGCTGCGCTCGATGAGGCGACGGAGCGCTTCTGGCAGCGCATGTCGCTGGCGGTGGTGCAGGGCTACGGCCTCACGGAGACCACATCACTCATTAGCGTCAACAATCCCTTTCACATCGGCAGCCGCTCCATCGGACGCATCCTGCCGGGCAGCGAAGCGCGCCTTGCGCCCGACGGCGAGATCCTGGTGCGCGGCGCGAACATTGCAGCCGCGTACTGGCAGGACGGCGGCATGCAGCCGGTGGCCGGAGAAGAGGCGTGGTTCCACACAGGCGACCTCGGCGCATTCGATGAGAAGGGGAATCTCTACTTCAAGGGCCGCAAGAAGAAGCTTATCGTCACTGCCGCCGGCATGAACATCCATCCGGAGGATCTGGAGGCCGCCATCAAGCGGCAGCCGGGCGTGCGCGACTGCGTGGTGGTCGGGGTCTCCGCCGCTGGAGACACCGAGCCCTGCGCCGTGGTGCTACTCGCGCCCGAGGAAGGGAATGCGGAGGTGTGCGCCGAAGGTGTCATTCGCGTCGCCAACCGTGAGCTCGCCGACTACCAACAGATCCGGCAGTGGCGGGTGTGGCCGGAGAGCGACTTCCCGCGCACGCCGACGCAGAAGCCACGCCTGCCTGAGATTGAGGCATTTGCCCGCGAGTCAACGCATGCGGCCGGCAGCGCGAGCCGGGCCTCGGTGCTGGCATCGCTGATTGCGCGCATCCAGGGCGGCGCAGAGGCCTCCGAGGCCGCCTCCACGGCAACGCTCGAAGCGCTGAATCTCAGCTCGCTTGACCGGGTGGAGTTGCTTGCCGCGATTGAGGACCGCTACCAGGTGGATCTCTCCGACCAGGCATTCACCAGTGCGGGGACGCTCGCCGCTCTGGAAGCAGAGGTACGGCAGAGCCAATCCGCGCAGGCCGCCACCGCCGCATATTCGTATCCGCGATGGCCTCTGCACCCGATCATGCGCTTCTTACGGAATGTCGTCTTCCATGCAGTCACCCGGAATTACATCACGCTGATGGCGCACCCGCGAGTCATCTACTCGAATGGGCAGAGCGCGGAGCAGCTTCGCCGGCTGCGCGGGCCGGTGCTCGTGGTGAGCAACCACGTCACCTACATTGATATCGGCTTCGTCCTCCACGCTCTGCCATGGCGGCTGCGCACGCACCTTGCCACCGCGATGCAGGGAGACCTGCTGATGGAGATGCGGCATCCGCCGAGCGAGCGCAATCTCATCCGCCGGCTGCTCGACCGGCTCGACTATTACCTTGTGATGGGGCTCTTCAACGTCTTTCCGCTGCCGCAGAGCGCGGCGTTCCGGCAGTCATTCGAGTTTGCCGGGCGTGCCGCCGACCTTGGTTACAGCGTGCTCATCTTCCCAGAGGGCCGCCGCACGGCCGACGGGCAGTTGAAGCCGTTTCAGGCCGGCGCCGGCATCCTCGCAAATCGTCTCGATGTGCCGGTGCTGCCCGTGCGCATAGATGGCCTGTACGAGGCGGCACGGGCGCACAAGCACTTTGTGCGGCCGGGCACCATCACGGTGCACATCGGGGAGCTCGTCACCTATCCGCCAGGAGAGAACCCGCACACCATCACCCGTGACCTTGAGCGGCGCGTGCGCGAAGCGTGAAGGCCGAAAGCATCGCCTGAGCTCTAGCCCCTGGACCCTACTTCCGTTTTTTCGATGATGGTAGCGACGCCCTGGCCGACGCCGATGCAGATGGCGCACAGCGATGGATCTCCGGCGGAGGGCTTGACAAGGCGAACGCCGGGCGCTAACTTAACAGTGTTAACTTAACGACGTTCACCAAGAGGCCAACGTTATGGGCGTGCAAGAACGACGGGGACGCGAGCGGCAGGCGACGCGGGAGAGGATCGTGGACGCGGCTCGCGAGCTGTTCGTGCGCGAGGGCTACGACGGGGTGACCATGCGCAAGGTGGCGCAGAAGATCGAATACTCGGCGACCGCCATCTACGTTCACTTCAAGGACAAGCGCGACCTCTTCCTCAACGTGTGCCTGGAGGACTTCGGGCGGCTGGCCTCGGCGTTCAGCGGGCTGGCGAAGATCGGCGACCTGCGCGAGCGCCTGCGCAAGACGGGGCAGGTCTACATTGATTTCGGGCTGAAGTACCCCAAGCACTACCGGCTGATGTTCATGACGCCGCTCTCCGGCGTGGAGCAGCACGAGGAAGAGGAGATGGCCGCGGGCAAGGGCAACCCGGAGCGCGATGCCTACGCCTTCCTGCGGCTCTGCGTGCAGCAGGCGATGAACGCCGGCGTCTTCCGTCCGGGGTTCGACGACGCCGACCTGCTGGCGCAGACCATGTGGGCGGGGGTGCACGGCGTCATCTCGCTGCATATCGCCAAGTCCGAAGATAACTGGGTGCCGTGGCGGACACTGAAGAAGCGCAGCGAGGCGATGCTTGACGGACTGATGCGCGGGCTGCTGCGGGAGTCGAGGTGAGCCATGCCGCCCCTGGCGCGACGCAATCTCTTTCATGACAAAGTGCGGGCCGCAGTCACGCTCACCGGCGTGGTCTTCGCCGTGGTGCTGATGGTGGTGCAGCTGGGCTTGTTTGTCGGCTTCACCGTCACCACCTCGGGGATTATTGACCACAGCGGCGCGGATCTGTGGGTGGTTTCGCACAACACGCCCTACATCGAGCAGGGCACGCCGATGCCCGAGCAGAAGTATTACAACGCCTTGGTGACGCCGGGCGTGGAGCGCGCCGACAAGTACATTGTGCGCTGGGGAGAGTGGCTGACGCCGCGCGGCTCGCAGGAGTCCGTGCAGATCGTGGGGTTCAATCCCAACACCGGCTTCGGCGGGCCGTGGAACGTGGTGGCCGGCCGGGTGGAGGACCTGAAGACCCCCGACGCAGTGATGATTGATGAGCTTTATAAGGAGAAGCTGGGCGTGACACGCATCGGCGAGGTGGTTGAGATCACCGGCCGCCGGGCGAAGGTCGTGGGCTTCACCCGCGGCATTCGCGCTTTCACCACCACGCCCTATGTCTTCACCAGCTTCAAAAATGCGCTCGACTTCACGCGCGAGCGCGAAGACCAGACCATCTTCCTCCTGGTGAAGGCGAAGCCCGGCGCTGACTTGGAACAGGTGCGGCGCGATCTGAAAGCGCGCCTGGGAGACGTGGACGTGCTGACCGCAGCCGAGTTCAGCAGCATGACGCGCCATTACTGGATGTTCACGACCGGGGCGGGGATGGGAATCCTGATCTCGGCGCTGCTCGGGCTGGTGGTGGGCGTGGTGGTGGTGGCGCAGACCATCTATGCCACCACCATGGACCATATCCGCGAGTTCGGCACGCTGAAGGCGATGGGCGCGCCGAACCGCTACATCTACCGGGTCATCTTCACGCAGGCAGGCATCAGCGCCGTGCTGGGCTACCTGATCGCCATGGGGGTGAGCATCTTCGTGGTGCGCGGCAGCCAGCAGGGCGGCGCTTCCATCGTGGTGCCATACTCGCTGGATGCCGCAATCTTCGTGCTGACGCTGGCCATGTGCATGACGGCGGCGTTGGTATCCATCAACAAGGTGACCAGCCTTGATCCGGCGATGGTCTTCAAGCAATAAGGGGCGCGGCATGCACGTGGTTTCAGTACGAGGAGTGACCAAGATATTCGAGGAAGGCAGCAACCACATCGTCGCGCTCAATGGGGTCGATCTGGACGTGGACGCGGGCGAGATGGTGCTGCTGATGGGCCCCTCGGGCAGCGGCAAAACGACGCTGCTTTCGGTGATGGGGTGCATCCTGCGCGCCACCTCGGGCAGCGTGGAGCTGCAGGGCCGCGAAGTCGGCAACCTGCCGGAGCGCGAACTGCCAAAAGTGCGGCTGGACAACATCGGCTTCGTCTTCCAGGGATTCAACCTGTTCCCGACGCTGAGTGCGGGCGAGAATATCGAGCTGGCGTTGGACCTAAAAGGAATTCGCGGAGCAGCAGCGGAGGCACGAGCAAGCGACCTGCTGGCAAAGGTGGGGCTGGAAGAACGCTACGCGAGCTTTCCGGCAAACCTGAGCGGCGGCCAGAAACAGCGCGTTGCCATCGCACGCGCACTGGCCGGTGAGCCGGCTCTCATCCTGGCGGACGAGCCGACGGCGGCGTTGGACTGGCGCTCGGGAGAGAACGTGATGGAGATGATGCGCGCCGTGGCGCACACCTACGGGCGGGCCGTGGTGGTGGTTTCGCATGACAGCCGCGTGCTGCCCTTCGCGGACCGCGTTGTGCAACTGGAAGACGGCAGATTGGTGGAGAACGCGGCGCAGGAAGCGCCGCAGAGAACAGGGAAGAAGAGCGCGGGCGGCTGGAACCTGCAGCCGTCGGGCGCAGGGGACTAGAGGAGCACTTGTATGTGGATCAGGAAAAACCTCAAGTGGCTGTTGCTGATGATCTCAGCGGTGGTGGTTGTGGCGGGCATGCTGCTGCACGCGCAGCCGGGCAAGACCCAGGCA
>Ga0209777_10002801_pt1 | contig 22379 bp, 17 predicted proteins | sample FrelakmetHBP12HB_FD_187147 | JGI IMG/M metagenome (GOLD analysis project Ga0209777, IMG submission 187147) | Freshwater lake sediment microbial communities from the University of Notre Dame, USA, for methane emissions studies -HBP12 HB (SPAdes)... | ecosystem: Environmental > Aquatic >...
GCCAGCCGTGCCACACCCCGCAATCTGGAGCGGGCGCACGTAACTGAGGCATTACCGACGGGAAGGGCGCGAAAACGCGAAGAGGCCCGCCTGTCGGCGAACCTCTCCGCGAAGTTTCCAGGATGCACGTCCCGGTGACCGCAAAATGCCCGGCTCTTACTTCCTCTTCTTGGCCTTCTTCGCCTTCTTCTTTGCCTTCGCCATAACTACTTCTCCTTTAACTAGTGCATGATAACCACACAATGACAGGAACAATCAGTGATCCTCCGGCGATACAAGGCCATCTCAAGCCGACGCAAGGATTGTACGAAGCGCTCGCTCTATCTCCCTTATTTTATTTATCGACCCGTGAGCACACCCGACCTTTAGAAAAAATCCGGGAAATCGCGGCGGGGGCGGATCACTTCGCGGCGGAGCCCAGCAGATCGACCGCCGCGCGAACATCGGGGTCGTCGCCCAGCGTCCCGGGCGGCGAGGCCGGGGCCGCCACGTCGCGCTCGGGCACGACGCCGCGGCCGTCCAGGCAGGCGCCCTTGACGTCGTAAACCCGCGCCATCGTCAGGCACACGGCGCTCTTCCCCCACTCGATCGGAAAGAGGATCTGCACCGCGCCTTTGCCGTACGTGCGGCGGCCGACGATGGCGGCCCGGCCGCGCGCCTCCAGCGCCGACGCCAGCACCTCGGCGGCGCTGGCCGACCGCTCGTTGACCAGCACCGCCAGCGGGCCGCTCCACGCCCGGCTCTCGAAGAGCGGCACGTCGTAGGTCCACGTGGCGCCGCTCATCCGGCCGCGCGTCCTGAGGACCGGGCCGCCGTCGAGGAACATGCCGGCCGCCCAGACGGACTCCAGGAGCGACCCGCCCGGGTTGTCGCGAAGGTCCAGCACGAGGGCCTTTGCGCCCTGGCGCACGAGGCCGCCGATCGCCTGCCGCAACTCCTCCTCCGCGCCTTCCTGGAACTCGGTGAACCGGACGTATGCGATGCCGCGCGCAGCGTCCAGCATTTGCGCATCCCGCGCGGCGGGCAGGTGCACCGTGCCGCGCGTAAGCGTGACGTCGCGCGGCTCGCCCTCGCCGCCGGCCCTGATGCCGAGCGTGACCGTAGTGCCGGGCTTGCCGCGCAGGCGCCGGGTGAGGTCGCCGAGCGGAACTTCGGCAACCGGCTTGCCGTCGACGGCCGCGACCTCATCGCCCGCCTTCAGGCCCGCCTTGGCGGCGGGGCCGCCCTCGAAGACGGCCTTGATGAAGACCCGGCCGCCGCGGACGGCGATCTCGGCTCCGATGCCGGCGTACTCTCCCGCAAGTTGCCCCTCGTACGTTCGCAGCATCTCGGGCGTGAGGTACCGCGAGTACGGGTCGAGCGAGTCCATCGCGCCAAAAAGAAATTCGCTGACGATCGCCCCGTCGGGCAGGCCGAGCATCGCCCGGTTCTTCTCCATGACAGCCGCGAGCCAGTCGGCCGCCTGAAACGCGAACCGCGGGTCGGCCGCGCGGGCCTTCAGCAGAAGGATGTTTAGCGCCTCGGCGAACCGGGCGCGGCGATCGTCATCGGCGGCCTCCGGAAACCGCCGGCGGAACTCGGGGTTGTCGAGGGCCGCACGCAGGCTCTCAAGGCCCGCCACGAGAAGGCGCTGGTAGGTGACCGGCTCGACGTAGTACCAGACGACCGTTTGCATGGCGTCGGCGTAGATGGCGCGGCCGAACCCGCCGTCCATCTCGCGGGCGGAGCGAGCCAGCTTCTCATCGGACCACCGCCTGGCGATGCGCGGCTGAAGCTCGGCCCGCCGGGCCGCGGCGGCGGCGGCGGTCGGCGGAATATCGGCTGCGGCAGGCGGTTTCGGCGTTTCGGCGGAACCGGCGGGAGCCTCACCTGCGGCATTCTCCGGCGCGTGGCGCGCCATGGGCGGCCAGTAAGCGCCTTGCGGGAAGATGGTACAGCCGGCCGAGAGCGCCGCGACAAGCAGGAGCAGCACGATGAGCGGGCGGCAGGCCTTGCGCCGCGGCTCGGGGTACGTGTTCAACGTGTGGCGAGCGACGCAATAGCAGGTGTGGCACGGCCGGCTTGTCCGGCCGTGGGGAGGTCCGGCGTGTTGTCCCACGGCCGGACAAGCCGGCCGTGCCACATTGCGTTCGGAAACGCTAAACACGTACCCCGACCCGTCGCACAAAATGACTTCACGGCGGGGGCTTGAACCGGCGGGAAGGCTCACTTCTTAGGATCCCGGAACAGGTCCTCGAACCGCCGGCGCGCCTCGTCGGGCGTGAGCGGCTTCTCGGGGGCAGGCCTGGCGGCCGGGCCGGCGGCAGCACGGGCGGGCGCGGCGCCCTTGCCCGACGTTTCACCGCCGCCAGGACCGTACTCGTACTCCTCGCAGAAGTTCATCTCGTTGGCATCGCGGATAGGCTCGGTGGTGGGAAGGTGGCAGACGCGGTTGCGGCCGTCATAGTTGAGGCAGTTGGCGCAGGTGTGCACGAAGGCTGCGCACTCGGGGCACTCCTCGCGGAAGGCGACGGGCCCCTTGATCTCCCAGTCCGTTCCGCACTTGATGCAGCGGCGTTTCATGGCCTCTTGCCCTTTTTCGCTGCGCCCTCGAGCCCCGACCGTGAGGTCGGGGTTACGCTACACGGCGATGAAATAACCCCGCTCATAGGGTTATAACCCCGAGCTCACGCTCGGGGCTCGAAAAACTGCCGGCCCGAAAAACTTTACGCCGGTTTGCCGGGTGCCACGGCTGCGCTGTTTGCAGCCGTGCTCTGCGTCGAACGGCGGCACGGTTGCTGAACAGCGCAACCGTGGCACCCAATTCTATAATGCGCGATAATTCGGTGGCACTACACTCGAAACACGACGGGCTCGAGCAACTCTACGCCGGTTTGCCCGTGCGGTCGAGGGCCTCCGCTGCCAGCGCGGCGCCGATGATCCCAGCGTCGCCGCCCAACGTGCTCCAGCGGATCTCGCACGCCGATGACGCGCCTTCAAACGCCCTCTTGCGGACGACCAGACGCACGCGGTCAAGGAACGGCTTGCCGGCGCCCATCATGCCGCCCGTCAGGACGACCATGCTCGGGTTCAGGACGTGCAGGAGGCTCGTGATGCCGATGCCCAGGTAGTCGGCCGTCTCTTCGACGATGCGTGCGGCGGTGCGGTTGCCGGCGTCGGCCGCAACGAAGATGTCCTCGCATGTGAAGTCCGTCTTGCCGCCGAGCGTGGCCGACTCGGCCCTGAACCGGGCGACGACGCCGGTGGCCGAGGCGTACGCCTCCAGGCATCCGCGGTTGCCGCAGCCGCAGACCCGGCCGCCATGCTGGATGATGGTGTGGCCGAGTTCCGCGCCGGTGTCGGAGACGCCGCGGAAGAGCCGGCCGTCCAGAACGATGCCGCCGCCGATGCCCGTGCCGAGCGTCAGAAGGAACATGTCTCGGACTTTTTTGGCGGCGCCGCAGCGGAACTCGCCGTAGGCGGCGATGTTGGCGTCGTTCTCCAGCCGCACGGGCCGCCGCAGTTTCTTCTGGAGGACGGCGCTGACGGCGATGTTCCGCCACCCCGTCATGTTCGGCGCAACGACCACGACGCCCCGCTTGGTGTCCACCGGGCCGGGCGACCCGACGCCGACAGCGGCGACGTCCGCCACGCCGAGGCCCGCCTTCTGGCAGAGTTCCACGACGGCCCCGGCCATGCGTTCCAGGACGTGCTGCGGCCCGCCGGACGCCTCGGTCGGCGACGAGTGGCTCATCAGGACCCGGCCATCGGGCGTCACGAGGCCGAGTTTCAGGTTCGTGCCGCCTAAGTCGATTCCAACGTAGCGTTTCGGCATGGTTTTCCACTTTCCTATCTGGCCCGGTAATGTGGCACGGCTGGCTTGTCCAGCCGTGGCGACGGGCCGCGAAGTTGCCCACGGCTGGACAAGCCAGCCGTGCCACATCCGCGTATCGCGCGGCGGGCAGTCTTGCCCACCGCGTGAAGTTCACTGAGCGGCCGGCGGCGGCGCAGGCGGCGCGGCCGCCGGCGAAGGCGCGGCAATCGTCTCGCGCCACACTTCGATCTTCTTCAGTCGCTCCTCCAAAGGGGCCTGGAGGCTGTAACCGTGGTCCTTGCGGCCAAAGACGGTCTCCAGCACCGTCAGGAGGCGGCCCTCGAGAACGGTCTTCTTGCCCTCGGCGGCCGCCTGAATCGCATCGAGGAGTTTGCCGATGGCGGGCTTGCCGATCTTCTTCAGCGTGGCGGTGGCTGCGGCTGCCTGGTCGTCCGGGCCAAGCAGTTTCGTGACGGCCTGCGCCACGGCTTCGTCGCGGGCCTGGTCGCGGAGGGCCTTGAGGGCCGCACCCACGTCGCCGCCACCCCAGTCGTCCTGGGCGGCGCCGAAGGCGTCGAGCAGTTCCATCGCCTGCTCGGGCCGGCCGGACTTAAGGAGCGCCTCGGCCCGCGTCTGGAAGGCCTTCAGGAGCGACAGCCGCTCCTCCAACGACGCGCCGTTGATGCCGGCCACGAGGTGCGGCACGGCCTCGGCATAGGGCTCGCGCGCGAGCAGAATCCGCGCCATTTGCTGATTCAACTCGCGGACCCGCAGGGCATTCTCGGCCGGCGTGATGGCTAGCAACTGCCTCAGTGCCGGCACGGCGCTTTCGGGCATTCCGGCGGCCACGTAGGCATCGACCAGTTTCTCGTACAGGGTCTGGAACGCCTGGCCCGAGCGGGCCGTGGGCGGGAACTTCGCCAGGGCCGCCTCGTACATGGCGGCGGCGTGCTGCATCTCCTCGGTCCCTTCGCGGGCGAAGAACCGGTCTCCCAGGTCCTGCGCCAGGTCCGGCGACGTGCTGCGGTCGACGAGCGCCTTGACGGCGGCCCAGAGTGCGTTGCGGACGGCCGGCTCGGTCTCGGCCCCGATCTTGAGGCGCTCCGTCATCTTGCGGGCGGCATCGGTCCCGCCCAGCCTTGCCAGCGCCGCTGCCACCGCCTGGCGGACGCCCTTGTTCTCATCCTGGAGCCGTGCTGCCAGCGCCGCGACAGTCTTGTCGCCGACCTTCGGAAGGTTGCCGAGCCCCTGGGCGGCCGAGAAGCGGACGCTCGCCACGGCGTCCTCCAGGGCGCCGCCCAGCACGTCCTCGGCCCCAGACGGCGCGATCTTCGCCAGGGCCTGGCAGGCGGCCTCGCGGACGGCCGGCTGCGGGGCCATGCGGGCGAGGCGACTTAGCGTCCGCACGGCCGGCTCGACGGCCGCCGCGCCGGGAGAACCCTTCTCGCCGATGGCCCCAAGGGCGCCCGCAGCGCGAAGAACTTCCGGCTCGCTCGCCGTTTCGAGCATCGGGATCAGTTTCGGGACCGCCTCGACCGCCTTGAGGCCCCCGAGGGCGCCCGCCAGGGCCGCCCGCACCTCGGGCGCCTTCTCGACTTCAAGGCGCGCCAGGAGCACGGCGGCGGCGGGGGTTTCGCGCCATGCGGCCACGGCCGCGGCCGCCGCCGCGCGGACGGCCGGGTCCTCGTCATTCACATGCTTCAGCGCCAATGCGATCAACTCACTGTAGGCCTGCCGCGCGGCGCCGTCGCCGGCACCGTAGACGTCGCGGGCCAGCGCCGCCGCCTGGTCGGCCCCGAGGGCGCGGACCTGCGGCACGGCGTCTTCCAGGTTGGCCAGGGCCATGCGGGCCTTCTCCTTGGCGTCCGCCGCCTCGTAAAGGGCCTGGAGGTGGCGGATGAGGCGGGCCTGGACGCGGTCGAGGGCCACGCCGTGCCGGCGCGATTCCTCGCGGCACCGCCTGAGGAGATTGGCCAGGAGGATCGCGTCGGAATCCTGCTCGTGCTTTTTCCACCACTCGGCCCATGCGTCGTGGGAGGCCCCGAAATCCTTCAGGCCCGTCATGTCGGCCAGGGCCTCGGCCGCCGCCGCGGCCACGGGAGGCTTGGGGTCGCCCGTGAGGCGCACCAGGACCTCGATGGAAGACTTGTCGATGAGTCGCCCGAGGGCCTGCACCGCCGCCACGCGGGCCGCCACAGGCGCATCGGGCGCGCAGGCGAGGTCCTTCAGACGAGTGCGGACCTTGTCGTTGCCCTGGTAAGGCGCGAAGGCCGCTGCTGTTGCGCGGCGGGTGGGCTCGTCATCGCTGCGAAGGAGCGCCATCAGCGGCTCCACGAACGCCGAAGGGGCGCTCTCGCGGCCGCCGATGGCCTCCAGCACCGCCAAGACAGGCTCCGAGGGCGAGGGGCCGGAGAGAACTTCGATCAGGACCTCGCGGGCGCCGGGCGTGTCCTTATCGAGCAGGACTTCGGCGGCGTCGCGGCGCGTGGCCAGAGTGCGGTCGGCGCCGACCACGAAATCGCGGAGGCGCACGAGTTCCGGATCGGCCTTCGACGGTTCCCCCGGCCGAGCGGCGGCCGCCAGAGAGGTCGCCAGAGCGCCCGAGAGGCCCCAGAAAGAGTCGGCCGCGGCGGGCAAGGCGCAGAGCGCGAGGACGGCGCACGAATACAGGACGAGCGCGGCAGACATTTTCCACGCTTCCGGTCCCGATCTGGTCGCCGGTTTGCCGGGCATCACACAACCCTCAGTTGACTTACCGCTCGTCCGGTGTAACCGTACATCACCGGGCGAAAAGTGTCAACCGCAAATGAAAGAAAAGCCGTCAGTTTCGGTGGGGTGGTGCATCGAGTCCGCCATTCGCCTCTCGGTTATCGGACTTCTGCTAAAGCCTGCCCCTCTTTTCGGACGATGGATTTGGAAGTGCTACAGATTGCCACCAGCCCTATTGAAGCGTTCCTCGACTACTTGACCGTCGAGTGCGGCCTGAGCGTCAACACCCTCCAGGCCTACCAGAGGGACTTGGAGCGGTTCGCGGCCTTCCTGCAAGGCAAGACCGAGCCGCCGCCGGCGGGCGCCGGGCATGTGGTAGCCGCTCATCTGCCGACCGAGCCCGAAGATGACTCGGCGAATATCGACTGGGACCTGATCGAGCCCGACCGCATCATCGACTTCATGATGGCCGAGAAGAATCGCGGCCAGGCGATAACCAGCGTCAGCCGGGCCCTGGTGGCGGTCCGGATGTTCTTCCGCTTCATGAGCGCCGAAAGCCTCATCAAGCGCGACCCCACCGAGCACCTTGAAAGCCCGCGCCTTTGGCACAACCTGCCGGAGGTGCTGGACCGCCGGTCGGTGGACCGCCTGCTGGCCGCCCCGAACGCCGACGACGACCGCTGGCCCCTCAGGGACCGGGCCGTCCTGGAGATGCTCTACGCCACCGGCGCGCGGGCCAGCGAGGTTGCCGACCTGACGCTCCAGAGCGTCAATCGCGAGGTCGGGTACATCCTGGCCGTCGGCAAAGGCCGCAAGGAACGCATCGTGCCCGTCGGCCGCAGGGCGCTCGAGGCGCTCGAGGCATACCTGGCCCGCGAGCGGCCGGATCTGGACCGGCGGCAGGACCCGCACCTTTTTCTGACGCATTCGGGCCGGCGCATGGGGCGGGAGACGCTCTGGCGGCTGGTGAAGAAGTATTGCGCACGGGCAGGCATCAGCCGGCGCGTCAGCCCGCACACCCTGCGGCACTCATTCGCAACACACCTCTTGGAAGGCGGCGCGGACTTAAGGAGCGTCCAAGAGATGCTCGGTCACGTGGACATCGGCACGACGCAGGTCTACACGCACGTGGACCAGAACCGGCTGAAGGCGATCCATCGCAAGTACCACCCGCGGGCATAGGCCAGCGTTAGCTGCGCGTATTGGTATGGGGCGATCTAACGGTCGCCCCGGTTTTTTGCGGGGGTCGTAACACCTCGCTGACGGGGGTCAGGAGCCTTACAGATAGGGCTCCTGACCCCCTCGCTCACCCCGCGACTTGCCCGCCGGACGCTCCCGCTTTATAATCCTGCCCCGACACGCAACGCGAGCGCGTCAATGCTGAACAAGGAGCCGCTGATGGCACATCCGAAAATAACGGTCGTGGGCGCGGGCAACGTCGGGGCGTCGTGCGCCCTGTGGGCCGCGGCAAGGGACTTGGGCGACGTCGTCCTGGTGGACGTCCTCGACGGCCTGGCCGCCGGTAAGGCCCTGGACCTGGCGCAGGCCGGGCCCATCGCGGGCTTTGCCCACCACATCACGGGCTCGACCGACTACGCCGCGACGGCCGGCAGCGACATCGCCATCGTGACGGCGGGCCTCGCGCGGCGGCCCGGCATGAGCCGCGACGACCTCCTCGCGAAGAACGCCGAGATCGTCTCGGGCGTCGTCAGGAACCTGGTGGCCGCAAGCCCCAACGTGATTCTCATCATCGTCTCCAACCCGGTCGACGCGATGACGGGCCTGGCCCACAAAGTGTCGGGCCTGCCGACGCAGCGCGTCGTGGGCATGGCGGGCGTGCTGGACTCGGCCCGGATGCGGACGTTCATCGCCGCCGAGACGGGCGCCAGCGCCAAGGACGTGAGCGCTTTCGTCCTGGGCGGTCACGGCGACACGATGGTGCCGCTGGTGCGGCATTCGTCGGTGGGCGGCGTGCCGCTGACGAAGCTCCTGGCAAAGGAGAAGATCGAAAGAATCGTCGAGCGGACGCGTAACGGCGGGGCCGAGATCGTCGCGCTCCTTAAGACCGGCTCGGCGTTTTACGCCCCAGCGGCGGCGGCCGTCGAGATGGCCCAGGCGATCCTGAGGGACGAGCGGCGGGTCCTCCCCTGCGCGGCCTACTGCGACCGACAGTACGGCGTGGGCGGGGCCTTCGTGGGCGTGCCCGCGCGGCTGGGGGCGGGCGGCGTGCTGGACGTCCTGGAGTTCGACCTGACGGCCGAGGAGAAGGCCGCGTTCGATAAGAGCGCCGCGGCCGTCAAGGGCCTCATGGCCCAGATGGCGAAATTGGGGTACTGAGCGTCAGCCTGCCGCACCCCCTGTCTTTTCCCGGAATTTCTGCATAAACTTTCCTTGGGCAGCCGTGTCTAAGGATGAAGGGCGGCACCGATCGGAAGGCTCTGTGCGAAGCGTCCTTGAACAAGTGTACCGCGACCACCGGCAGGGCCTGTTTACGCTGGCCCTGGCGATCACCCGCTGTCCGCACCGGGCCGAGGATGCCGTCCATGAGGCGATGGCGCGGCTGTGGCAATCGACGGACCTGCCGCGCGACCCCGTGCCTTATGTCTTCTCGGCGGTCCGCAACGCGGCCATCGACCAGACGCGGCGGGCCGTCACGAGGCACCGGCTGGAGTCGGCCTCAATCTTCAACGGCATGCCGGCCGCATCCGGCCCAGCCACCAGCCGCAGCCCTGGCGACCCGGAGGCGGAGGCGATCACGGCCGAGCAGCACGCGCGGCTCCGGCAGGCGGTCGATGACCTGCCGCAGGCCGAGCGGGAGGCAATCGTCATGCGGATTTACGGGGGCCTGAAATTCGAGCAAATCGCCGAGGCCCTGGACGAGCCGCTGCCGACGGTCGCATCGCGGTATCGGCGGGCGCTGGAGACGCTCAGTCGGCGCGTCAGGCCCGCGATGGAGGCGTCACATGAGTAGCCAACACGAGATCGAGAACCTGCTCGGGCAGATGCCGCTGGCAAAGCCGTCGGCGAACATGGACGCACGCGTGACGGACATGCTGGCAGCCAGCGCGGCGGGTCCGGAGACCCGCCGCGCAAATACCGGCGAGACCCGCCGCACAAACTCCCCCGAGACCCGCCTCGCAAATACGTGGGGCCGGCCGCGCAGCAGGCGTGCGTGGCTCATCGGCGCCGTCGGCGGGGCGCTCGCGGCCGCGGCCGTGGTCGTCCTGGCGGTCGGACTGCCGCAGAACACGGCCAGCGTGACGCCCGAGCCGAAACCCGCCCCCGCGCCGGTTGAAGTCGCAGCCAGCGCGCCGCAACCTGCGCCGGCCGCCTCGGTTGAGCCGGTGCGGCTGGAGCAGAACTGGTCGGAAGTCTCATACGAAGGCGTCGTGTGCCCGGACCCGCAGACGCCGCTTCAGAAGTTCCGGCGCAGGACGGTGGACCGCGTGCAGCTCTTCGACCCGCGGCGGAATATCCGGATGGAGACGACCGTGCCTCGCGAAGAGTTCATCTTCGTCAAGGCGTCGATGCAGTAAGAAGCTGTTTCAGAACCGGTGTTGCGCGGTGGGCAGTCTTGCCCACCGCGCCGCAGAACGCGGGCGTAACGCGGCGGGCAAGACTGCCAGCCGCGCGGCCATGCTCCGAGAGGCGGTTCTGAAACAGTTTCTAAGCGCGAAAGCAAAGGAGCGCAGCATGAACTGGCGGCAAGCGTTCGGGTGGCTGGCGGTGCTGGCGGTTGCGGCCGGGTCGGCCGCCGCTGAAGAGGGCGCCGGCTTCGCGGGAGTGGCCGTTGCCAATGACAACGGCCCGACCACGGTCATCGTGACCGGCGGGGCGACCTTCACGATGACGGGCACGGCCCAGGCCGGCGACAACGCCGTCGCGCCCGCCAAGGCCACGTACCTGGGCGTGGCGACCTCGCCGCCGCCGGAGCCGCTCGCGGACCAGTTGAAACTGCCGAAGGGTTTCGGGCTGCTCGTCGAATTTGTCGACGCCATGAGCCCCGCCGCGACCGCCGGAGTGCGCAAGAACGACGTCCTGACGAAACTGGACGATCAACTGCTCACGTCGCCACAGCACCTGGCGACCCTCGTGCGGATGCACAAGCCGAAGGACAAGGTTACCATTACGCTGCTGAGGGAGGCCCAGGAACAGAAACTTGCGGCGGAGCTGATCGAGTCGGAAGAGGGCGCGCAGGAGCCGGCGGTCAATCTTGTTGGAAGGCTGCCACCGAACGTTCCCGTCAACGTGGCGCAGATGATGGCAAACATGAACGGCGCCCGCCGCGCATCGGCAGTCAGCTCGTCGTCGTTCTCCGACGGCGAACACTCGCTGACCGTCACAACGAGCGGCCGCGAAAAGCACCTCGTCGCCAAAGACCGCGACGGCAACGTCCTTTACAACGGGCCTGTCAGCACGGAGGATCAGCGCAAGCAGGTGCCGCCGGAAATCCTGAAGAAACTCGAGACCATGGAGCAATCCATGCGCGTCGAGGTCCGCGGCGACGGCGGCGGCGCCCGCGCCGTGGCCGTCATGAACGGCGGCGGGATCGCTTTCGGCAACGCGGGCGGCGTCCCGCTCGCTGTCTTCGGGGGGCGGGGCTTCGGCCAGCCCTCCGGGCGGAGTCATACCTGGTCCGACGACGAGCACAACTTGACCGTCACCACCCGCGAGCGGGGCAAGTACCTGACGGTCGACAACAAGAGCGGCCGGATCCTCTGGCAAGGCTTCCTCCGCAACGACGAAGAGCGGAAGGCCGTGCCGCCGGAGTTCCTCCCGAAACTCGAAAAACTGGAGGCAAAGGTCCGCGAGGAGTCGCGCGGCACGGTGTCGATCATCGAGGACGGCATCACCGTGACCCTGACAACCGAGGCCGGCAAGCAGAGCGTGGCCGCCAAGGACGACGGCGGCAAGGTGCTCTTCGAGGGGCCGGTCGACACAGAGGCGCAGCGGGCGAAGATGCCGGAGAAGGTCCGCACCAAACTCGAAAAACTCTGGAAATCGTGCGCGGCGGTGTGGCAATCGTCGCAAGACTGATCCTTGACGAACGGGCCTGTTGTCCCGACCCAACAAACGGCCTGTTACCCTGGCGATGCGCGACCCCTTGCGGGTCGCGCATTGCTTTGCGCCCGGAAGAGCGTCCGGATTTTAGTGAATAAACAGGGTGCCGCGGCCGTATATTTAGTAGGAGAGCATTTCAGGAGCCAGTTATGGTGCGCACATGCTTTGCCGCCGTTGCCGTCGTGCTCCTGGCCGGCGCCCTTCCGGCCGCCGGCGATACCATGCAGGCCCAGCGCGAGTACACCAACCGCCTCATCTCGATGCCCGACACGCCGGCCGCGCACGTCGAGCTGGCGAAGTGGTGCCAGGCGCAGGGCCTCGCGGACCGCGCCCAGAAGCACTGGGAGGAAGCGATCGCCCGCGATCCGGAGTGCGCCGAGGCGCGGGCGGTGCTTGGATACGTCAAGCGCAACATGCAGTGGGTGCCGGCTGGCGAGAAGGCGCCGGATTCGCCCGCGGCCGCGGCCGACCTTCCCGAGGCGCCCCCGGCCGCACAGCAAGACCCGACGTTCTCGCAGCGGCGCGGCGCCCTGGTGCGCGAGATCCAGGAGATTTTCTCGCAGCACCTGTTGAGCAAAGATGCCGCGACGCGGGCCGAGGGGCGGCGAAAACTGCTCCAGATACGCGATCCGGCGGCGGCAGACCCGATCGCCCGCATCCTTGCCACCGGCGATGACAACACGCGGCGGCTGGCTTGCGAGGCCCTCGCGGGCATCCCCGGTGACGAGGCCACGCGGCTGCTGGCGAAAATCGTCCTCGGCGAGGAATCGGAGGAGGTACGCCGGTCCGCCATCGCGGCCCTGGCCTCGCGCGGCGAAGGCGCGGGCCTCACGCAACTGACGAACGCCCTGAACGGGTCGCCGAAGGCCCTCGACCGGGCCGCCAATGCCCTCGGAGAAATCGGAGACCTGCGGGCGGCGCCGGCGCTGATCACGCACCTCAAGACGCCCGAGACAAAGGTCTTCAAGGCACCCGAGACGAGCCGGTCGTCCGACACCGGGTCGTACTTCTTCTCCGGCGAAATCATAGGCTACATCGCGCACGCCACGCCGGTGGTGGGCAGCGGCGGAGGCCTGGTGGGCGGGTCCGGGGTCGCCTGGGACGTCCAGCCCGGGGCGATTCCCGTCGGGACGAGCCTCAGCGTCAAGAATGCGCGGGTGACCATCTACCGGACCATCATTCAGCTCGTGGCGCGCCCCGCCGTCCACGATGCCCTTCAGAAGATGGTGGGCGAGGACCACGAGTACGACGCGACGGAGTGGCGCGCTGCGGTGGCCAGGAAACTGTCGGAACCCGGCAAGGCGCAGCCGTAGTCCGCGTCGGAAGAACCGCACCATCTTTGCGCGGCGGGTCTCCTGACCCGTACATGTTTAGCACATCCGAACGCAATGTGGCACGGCCGGCTTGTCCGGCCGTGGGATAACGCGCAGGACCTCCCCACGGCCGGACAAGCCGGCCGTGCCACACCCGTTGTCGCAGCTTCCGCAGGCGCTAAACACATACCTTGACTCGCCGCGTTTGTTTGCCGGGAAGGTCCAGACGTGTATAATACGCGTGTTCCGCGGGGGGTGAAGAGGAGCAGGCGTGGCCAAACTTCTTTTCCACGGCGCCGCACAGACCGTCACCGGCTCGATGCACATCCTGGAAACGGGCGGCGGCCCGGTGGCGCTGGACTGCGGCCTGTTCCAGGGCGCCCGCCGGATTGCGCGCGAACGGAACGAGACATTCCCTCTTCCGCCCGCCGACTTGCGGGCCGTCGTCCTCTCGCACGCGCACATCGACCACAGCGGCAACATCCCGGGCCTCGCGCACCGCGGCTTCCGCGGGCCCGTCATCGCCACGTCGGCGACGTGCGACCTGGCGAAGGTGATGCTGGCCGACTCGGGCCACATCCAGGAGGAAGACGCCCGGTTCTGGAACAAGAAGCATCCGGAGGCCCCGATCGAGCCGTACTACACGGCGACCGACGTGCAGTCGGTCGCCTCGCAATTCGCGGGCGTGGCGTACGGCCGGCCGACCCCGATCGTCGCCGGCTGCACCGCGACGTTCCTGGAGGCCGGGCACATCCTCGGCTCGGCCGTCGTGCTGGTGGAGATCGCCGGCCCGCCGCCCGTGCGCCTGCTCTACACGGGGGACCTCGGGCGATTCGGGGCGGCCATCCTGCGGGACCCCACGTGCCCCCTGCCCCAGGCCGATTATTTGATCACAGAATGTACATACGCCAACCGCCTGCACGATGACGCCGGCCGGATGAAAGAGCGTCTGGTGTCCATCATCAAGGAGACGAGCGCGGCCGGCGGCAAGACGATCATCCCCGCCTTCAGCGTCGGGCGCACACAGACGCTGGCGTATTACCTCCAGCAGGCCGTGGCCGAGAAGTTGCTGGACGCGCTGCCGATCTTCGTCGACAGCCCCCTGAGCGCGGCCGTCACGGAGGTGTTCCGCAAGCACACCGAATGCTACGACGCCGAGGCCCAGGCCTTCTGGCACGAGAAAGGCGACATCTTCGGCCGCGGCCTGGTGACGTACGTGACCGACGTGGAGGACTCCAAGCGCCTGAACGACCGGCGCGACCCGTGCGTTATCATCGCCTCCTCCGGGATGTGCGAAAACGGCCGCATCCTGCACCACCTCGCGCACAACGTCGGCGACCAGCGCAACACGGTGGTCCTCGCCGGCTACCAGGCGGAGAACACCCTCGGGCGGCGGATCGCCGAGGGCCGGCGCGACCTGGTGATCTTCGGCGAAACGTACACCCGCCGCTGCCGCGTGGAGATGCTCGAAGGCTTCTCCGCCCACGCCGACGCAAACGACTTCCGGCGACTGCTCGTGCCGCTCGCCAGGGGACTGAGGGCGGCCTTCGTCGTCCACGGCGAGGCGCCGCAGGCGGAAGCGATGAAGGTTCTCCTGGCCGGCGCAGGATGCCCAAGCGTTCACATCCCCGCGCCGGGCGAGGCGTTCACTTTGTAGGCCCTGCCCCCTGCCGCCTTTTGGCGTTGAGGCAACACGCGCCCCGACTTATAATGTTGTGCTCGCCGGCGCTCGGTGCGCCGGCGTGATGAACGGAATCGCAAGATGACTTCGCTCCAGCGGCCTGCGGCGACGGAACTCGTCGGGCGGATCAACCGCCTGCGCGAGGAGCGGCGCGCCTACATCCTGGCGCACAACTACCAGTTGCCCGAGGTCCAGGACATCGCCGATTTCGTCGGCGACAGCCTGGCCATGGCCCGCGCTGCCGCCAAGGCCCAGGCCGAGACAATCCTGGTCTGCGGCGTCCACTTCATGGCCGAGACGGCCAAGCTCTTGAACCCTGGCCGCACGGTCCTGGAGCCGGACCCGCACGCCGGTTGCCCGATGGCCGACATGATCACGCCGAAGGAACTCGCCGACGCCAAGGCGAAGCACCCGGACGCGGTCGTCGTCACATACGTGAACTCCTCCGCGGCCGTCAAGGCAATGAGCGACATCTGCTGCACGAGCGCCAACGCGACGGAGGTCGTCGCGTCGGTCCCGCTCGAGCGGCCGATCCTCTTCGTGCCCGACGAATCGCTCGGCGAGTACGTAGCCGAGAAGACCGGCCGCAAGAACATCTCTCTGTGGCCGGGCTTCTGCCCGACGCATCATCGCATCATGCCGGAGCACATCGAGGCGCGGCGGCGGGAGCACCCCGACGCCGAGGTCCTCGCGCACCCCGAGTGCACACGCCCGGTGCGCGCGCTGGCGGACTTCGTCGGCTCCACCAGCCAGATCATCAAGCGCGTGGCCGTCTCGCCGAAGCGGACGTTCATCATCGCAACCGAACTGGGGGTTTGCCACACCCTCCGCCGCCAGAACCCCGGCAAGACGATCGTCGAGGTGACGCGCCTGGCGGATTGCCCGAACATGAAACTGAACACGCTCGAAAAAGTCCTCTGGTCCCTGGAGGACCTCGTTCATCCCGTGACGGTTCCCGAAGACGTGGCCTCGGCGGCGCGGCGAGCGATTGAAAAGATGCTGGCCATCCCATGACCGACGATCGCAACCTTTCCGTACCGCCCGCTGCGCAGCCCCCGGCCGGACCTTCCGGCCCTGCCGCCGGTGCGCCGCCGGCATCCCGGCCTTCGCCCAAGCGGCTGCGGCTGACGGACCTGATTGACGTCGAGACCCTCCAGGCCATCCAAGACGGCTTCTCGCACCTGGCCCACGCGGCAGCCAGCATCCGCGACGCCGAGGGCCGCCTGGTGACCAGCCCGAGTTGCTCGCACCGTTTCTGCGACATCCTGGGCGGGCCGCTTCACATCAACGAGGCCTGCCGCATGTCGAACTACGCGGCGGCGGCCGCGGCGGCCGCCGAGGGCCGCGACAGCCCCGTCAAGTACGTCTGCCACGCGGGCCTGACGCAGTACGCGGCCACGATCCGCCTGGAGGACCGCGTCCTCGGGACCGTCGTGCTGGGCGACCTGCCGGAGAAGCCCCTCTCGCCAGGCGAGATCGCGGAACTGGCTCGCCTGCACAACGTCAGCCAGGAGGAACTCGCGAAGGCCGCGGCCGAACTGCCCGAGTTCTCCGAGCCGCAGATGAAAGCGGCCGTGTCGTTCCTCCAGTTGCTCGCCAGCACGCTGACACGCCTCTGCTACCAGCAGGCCCTGCTGCGCGAGCACATCGATGAACTCTCGTTCCTGTCGGAGACGAGCCGCCTTCTGTCCTCGTCGCTCGATCCTAACATAAGCCTCGACAACATGGTCCGCACGATGGCCCAGGTTATGAACGTCAAGGCGTGCAGCCTGCGCCTGCTGAACGAGGCGACCGGCGAACTGGAGATGAAGGCGGCGTACGGCCTTTCGCCCTCGTATCTGCGCAAAGGCCCCGTCATGGCCGCCGAGAACCCAAACGACCAGGCCGCCCTCAGGGGCGAGATCATCACCATCGACGACATGCGCACCAACCCCCAGGTCCGCTATCGCGAGGAGGCCGCACGAGAGGGGCTCGTCTCCAGCATCGCCGTCGGCCTCGTGGCCAAGGGCAAGCCCCTCGGCACGCTCCACATCTACACCGGCCAGCCGCACCAGTTCGAGCCGGAGGAAGTGCGACTGTTCCGCGCCGTGGCCGACCAGGCCGCGATGACCATCCACAGCGCGCGACTGGTGGAAGAGGTCGTGGCGGCGCGGCAGCAGCAACGGGAACTGGCGATGGCCGCCGCCGTCCAGAAGCGCCTGCTGCCGGCTCGCGCCCCGGACATCAAGGGCTACGAGTGCTACGGCATAACCGTGCCGTCGGCCATGGTCGGCGGCGACTTCCACGACTGGATCGAGCTGCCCGAGGGCAACTGGGGCATCGCCGTCGGCGACGTGGCCGGCAAGGGCGTCCCGGCGGCCATCTTGATGGCCAGCGTGCGGGCGGCCCTCAGGGCACAGACGGAGCACATCTACGCCCTCGACAACATCCTGGGACACCTGAACCGCAGCCTGGTGGCGGACACGGAGGCGTCGGAGTTCGTCACGCTCTTTTACGGCGTTCTGGATTCCAACGCGCGGCGCCTCACGTACTGCACCGCGGGACACGAGCCGCCGGTCCTCGTGCGCCAGGGAAATCTCCAGCGGCTGACGGTCGGCGGGCCGCTGCTGGGCGTCTCGCCGCAGGCCACATACCCCTTCGAGGCCATCGAGTTGGCGAGCGGCGACTTGATCATCGTTTTTTCGGACGGTGCGTTCGACGCCACCAACTTCAACGGCGAGCGGTTCGGACGCGCGAAGCTCCTGGAGTCTATCCAGCGTAACGCCGCCTACGGCGCGCAGCGGGCCATCGAGGAAATCCAGTGGGACATCCGGCGCTTTGCGGGCCTCGCCCCGCGGGCCGACGACGTGACCTTGCTGGCGCTGAAGGTGCTGTAGTCATGTAGGGTGGGTGCTCTGCACCCACCATTTTCATACGATAACAACAACGTAGATGGGTGCAGGTACGTGTTTAGCGGGGGGCGGCAAAGGGGGCTGTACCCTTTTCGCGCCTTTGCGAAAAGGGGACTGTCCCCTTTGCCCGGCCGGAAAAGGGGACAGCCCCCGTACGTGTTTAGCATGTGGCGCGCGCCGCAATAGCGGGTGTGGCACGGCTGGCTTGCCCAGCCGTGGCGGAAGGCCCGCGACGGGTTCCACGGCTGGGCAAGCCAGCCGTGCCACACTGCGGCGTGGGCGCTAAACACGTACCAGCCCCCTTTTCCTCGCCCCGCTAAACACGTACGTGGGTGCAGAGCACCCACCCTACATGTGGGTCAACTCCGCCGCCCTCACTTCTCGGCCGGTTTTGCCGGCTGCCAGACGGGGACCAGCTTGACGGCCTCGGGCGTCTGGAGCCACCTCTGCCACGCGGCCTGGTTGTAGCCGAAGTCCTTGCCCGTCAGCGATTTCAGGGCGGCCAGGACCTCGGGGTGCTGGATCTGGACCCGCTGGACGATGGGCTGGACGGCGCGGTCGGTCATCGCAATGGTTGTGGCCACGTCAACCACTTTGACCTGGGGCAATTCAATGGTGTACGACGCACCTCCGGAGCCCGTGACCTGGTAGGTCCGGAACTTCGGCATGTCGCACTGCTGTGCGCGGATGTCGAAGGCGATCTGCGCGTCGCGGACCTCGGCGCCGGTGACCCGCGTCTCCTCGGTCACCAACTGCTCGACGAGTAGCCACATGGCGCGCTTCTCGCCGAGCGTTGCCAGGGCGATGGCCGCGCGGTCGCGGAGCACGGGCACCTTGTCCTGGGCCAGGTGGGCCATCAGGCGCTCGGTGGGCGGGTCACCGCTCAGGCTTTTGAGGTCCTCCACGGCGCGGCGGCGGTTGGCGATATTGCCGTCGCCGACGGCGATCTCCTGGAGGTACGCCCGCGCAAGGTTCGCGCCGCGATTGGCGGCGGCGGTGAGCGCCTCCAGCAAGAGGCCCCGGTAGCGGGCGTTCTCGCCGTACAGAACGTGGACCATAGGCTTGACGGCGGCCGGGTCTTCGATCGCCAGGAGTTTCTCGCGGCCCTCCTTGAACATTTTCTCGTCGTTGGCCCGCAAATACTTCATCTCGATGAGGCGGATTTCCTTCAGGCGTTCGGTGTAGGCGGATTCGCCGGCCGCGTCGTTCTTCGCGGCGGGTGCTGGTTCCTCGGCCGCAAGGGCGGCCCGCCCTAACCCGAGCACCGCGAGCAGGGCAACGCTCAAGAGCATCCAGTGGCGCATGGCTAACTCCTTTCCGCAACCGCCTTGCGGGCCTCGTCGGCGCCAAGCTTAAGGGCTCGCTTGTTGAGGTCGAGGATCTCGCGTTTGCCGGGCTCGGCGCCGAGTTTCTCTTCCAGCAGCGCCAGGGCCTCCCGCTCGCCCGCCAGAGGCTTCAGGACCAGCAGCGCCCCGAGCATGACCATGTTGGCGACGCGGACGTTGCCCAGGTGGTTGGCGAGGCCCGAGGCGTCGATTTCCACGAGCCGCGCGGCGCCGTGCGTGCCGGTGGGCTTGATCATGCTCGCATTCGAGATCACCAGCCCGTCCGGCCGCACCACGGGGGCGAAGCGGTCGTAGGACATCTGGTTCATGACGACCAGGCACGTGGCGTGCTCTACGGTGGGACTGGCGATGGGCCGGTCGCTGGCGCAGACGTGGCAGTAGGCCGTCCCGCCGCGAACCTCCGTGCCGTACGACGGGAAGAAGGTCACCTGGTACTGGTGCATCATGATTTCGGCGATGAACTTGCCGAGGGTCATCAGGCCCTGGCCGCCGAAACCCGAGAAGATCATCCGCTCGTCCATGGTTGACTGTCCTTACAACGTCACTGCCCGGCCGCCCGATCAATGCGTACGAGAATCGACCGCGAGAACTCCGGCAGCGCCACCTCGCCCTTCGACGCAGCGGCAGGCGCCCAACAATCCTGCCAGGGATCATAAGTCCGGAGAGTCGCCCCTTCCAGTGCCAGCCCTTCCGGCAACCGGAGCGACGCGCCCGAGATACGCCGCGGCGGCTTGCCCTCCGCCAGTTCCGCCTGCCACGTGTTCTCGGGGTCGCGCAGCCAGGCGAGGAACGTGCGGCGGCCCTTCAGGACCCGCACGCGCAGCGTCGGGTGAGGCAGCTCTGCGGCGGTGAATCCTTCGGCCGGCGGGTCGATGCCCTCCACGACAGTCGCGAATCGGCCGAAGTGCCACCACAGGTTGTTCTTCGCCACGTAGGCGTCCCAGTGCCAGATGTGGCCTGGCCCCGCTGCCCCCGCAAAGAACGGCGCGAAGAGCACGTCGTGCAGGAGCATGCCGTCGGTGTCTTTCGCGTAGAGCTTGAAGGGCCCCGCGTGCCGCGGCTCGACCGCCCCACTCTCGGCCAGGAGCACCGGCTTCTTGGGATCGAGCATCAGAATCTCCCGCACCGCATCGGCCGCAAGCAGATCGACCGGCCCGTGGCAGATCGCGTTCGACGCGCCGCAGTCCAGGTACCGGTGGACCTGCGCCACATCGTTGCCGGGCATGACCATCATCCGCGGGTAATACTTGCGGCTCCAGTCGCCGTCGTGGCTGCCGAGGCTCTGCATGCACAGGTTCTTCGGGAAAAGGCGGTGCAACTCGGCCAGCATGATCTCGGTCCAGGCGCAGACGTCGCCGCCCTTGACGCAGTTGACCTCGTTCCAAAGCTCCCAGCCAAAGACGATCGGGTCCGAGCCATACCGCGCGGCGTACCAGGCCAGCTTACGCTTGAACTGCTCGCGAGAGCGCTGGCCGTCGAAAAAGTCGGCAACGGATTCGGCCGGCCCGCCGTTGGCCGCCGCGTGCAGGGGCTTGCTGTTCCAGCCCGTGCCGTCAAAGACGCGAAAGTGCTCCAGGCAGAGTTTCAGGCGAATGTTGTATCGCCGGGCCAGCGCAAAGAGTTCGTCGATGTGGCGGGCCTGGGCCTCCTCGTACTGGCCGCTACGCGTGTTTTCAACATCGAAGTAGGGGCTGCTGAGCCACACGCGAACGTAGTTGCCGCGCTGGGCCGAAAGGGCCTTCAGCCATTCCTCCATGCCGGCGAGGCCCTTCCCCGGCGGCCCGACGATGTTCAGGCCGATGGGGATGTACGGCCGGCCGTCGGAGAGCTCGAAGTACCGCGCGTCGCGCGGGCTCGCGCGTACGAAGGCTTTCCCGTCGCCCACGGCGGCGGAAGCGCAGAACGCGCCGGGAGCCATCAGCACGACCGCCGCCAACGCCGCCCAGAGCCTCAGCCCCATCGTCCACCTTTATATGACAGCGCGGTTGCGTCGGCCGCACCGCGGCACTACGATAGAGTAGAGGCAAGAGGACGTGCGTTCAAGGGGAAATCTACGCGGAGGAAACCGTGAGCGGGATCTCGCGCCGCCAAGCCCTGAAAAACCTCGGACTCGGCGGTTTGGGGCTCTGCTTGGCCGCCGCACATGCCCAGGGGGAAACCCAAGGAGGAGCAACTATGCCCGTACCCGCCGTCAAGCCGCAAATCTTTACTCTGCCGCCGCTGCCGTACAAGTCCCTCGAGCCGGTCATCGACGACCAGACGCTGGCGCTGCACCACGACAAGCACCATGCGGCCTACGTCGCCGGCGCCAACAAGGCCCTGGACGAACTCGCGAAGGCCCGCGACGCGGGCGACTTCGGCCTCGTCAAGCACTGGGAGCGGGACCTGGCGTTCAACGGTTCCGGCTGCGTCCTGCATGCGATGTATTGGGCCAGCATGTGGCCGGGCGGCCGCGGGAAGCCCGAGAACGCCTTCGCCGACGCCATCGAGCAGTCCTTCGGATCGCAGGCCAAGATGCAGGCCCAGTTCGCCGCCGCCACGAAGGCCGTCGAGGGAAGCGGCTGGGGCATCCTGGCCTGGGACCCCGCCACAACGCGTCTCGTGATCCTCCAGGCCGAGAAACACCAGCAACTGACCCTGTGGGGCGTCGTTCCGATCCTCATCTGCGACGTCTGGGAGCACGCGTACTACCTGAAGTACCAGAACAAGCGCCCCGACTACGTCGACGCGTGGATGAAGATCATCGACTGGGACTCCGCAGGCGCGCGGTTCGCCGCGGCGGTGAAGTAGGTTGACCGGCAGGACATAATGTGGCGTTCGACCCCGCTGCAGCCCGCCTGAGGGCGGGCGCGCGGCAAGCTCGTCGAGGTCGGCCCGGCCGAGGACGTGCGCGGTAATCGGCCGGGCAGGCTTTGGAAACGCCGTTTGCCATTTGCCGTTCCCTTGTGAAACCTGAAACCTGAAACTTGAAACTTGTAACTTCCGTTCTTGGGCGTTGACGTAAGTCGCGCTTGCCTAAATTACCAAATGGGATTATTAGAACGGCGCGCCGCGTTTTTGCCCCTTTTGGAGGGTCAAAACGGCCCTGGCGCTAGCGCCAGAGGGGTTGGAGGGGTAAAATGTTAAGATGGGTAAGGCGAAAAGTGTACCAAATTTAACACTTTTGAGCCCTGTTTTGATAGAACTTGATAGCGTTTTGCTCTTTTTTCACCTTTTTGGCGCTCTGGTCATATATATACCTTGTTGTGTTCCAAAAACACTTACAACGTTACTTTTTTCACAGCGATGCCGCGCGCCTTCGAATGTTGCAAAAAAACAACACTCTCCGGCGGGGGTATGTTGCCAAAAAGCAACACGGATGTTGCCAAAAAACAACACATTGTCGACGGCGGAGGTCGGGAATTGGGCCATGTTGAGCCGGCCAGTTGTCATTCGTCGTTCGTCATTTGTAACGGCGGGCAGGCCGGGGAACGGGGAACTGCCGTTCCTCGCCCCAACGGGGCGGCGGGGTGTAGCCGCCCTGGCACGGCAGGCGCGCCGTGGCCTGACGGCGGGTGGAGCGACGCCGCTTCGGCGTCGCGCAAC
>Ga0209777_10002802_pt1 | contig 22378 bp, 21 predicted proteins | sample FrelakmetHBP12HB_FD_187147 | JGI IMG/M metagenome (GOLD analysis project Ga0209777, IMG submission 187147) | Freshwater lake sediment microbial communities from the University of Notre Dame, USA, for methane emissions studies -HBP12 HB (SPAdes)... | ecosystem: Environmental > Aquatic >...
GGTTTGATTTCGAGCATGTGCTTTGCACCAACCTTCACTGTCTCGATGGATGGGTCTGCTTCTACATTATCTATTACAGCTATTTCAATTCCTGTGGACGCCAATGCTCCTCGGACTCGGTCAAGGAAGCCGAGAGCAACTAAATTAGTATCGGTCACAATGCAAGCACATCGACCTTTTAAAGTTACAAGACTTTCGAGAGCCCCTTCCCCAAAAACAATGTGAGGACTGGAGAAAAACCACATAGTGATTCTCCTTATTTTTTTTTATGGAATTTTTATCATTAGTTCATTAGATTGGATAATCAGTTGGAATACGTGTACAGCTCTCGACCAATTCTTTAGCCGCACGAACATTTTTCATCACCATTGCCATGTTACCTTTTAATTTTAGTTGACCAGTCATCATCGCCTGCATGGGATCAATCTGTTTGGTCATCACACGCTTCCAATTTGTAACAGAACCAGAAAGCTGGTACGCAGGCTTATATGCATCCGGATCAGTTACTAAATATGCTTTGCGGCACTTTCCATGCCATAAGTCCATGTAAAGGATAGCCGCCTTTTCCATTTTTCCTCCCACGTCAATGATGAAGTAGAAATCACCTTCCCAATTCTTGGCAGCTTCCGAGTAAGAATCGCTTTTATTCAAATCTTCCATCATGGCTTTAACCCAAGCATCACTGGGGAACGGTATACCCATAATCTTCCTCCTTTGTATAAAATAACCACTATTAATATGAATCTAGTCTATTATATAAGTTCAATGAGTGATTCGCAACCTCATTAATATTAACCTCCGAATTGTTTGAACAATGCATTTGGATTCTTGAATGAATAGAGCATCCTGCCTGAGAGAATTGGGAGTTCAATAATGACTCCCATCTAGGACTCGATCTCTTCCATACAAATTACTACTTATCAGATAATTGCCAGATAGTCAATGAAGTGATACCGCTCTTGCACTGTCTGCAGAGAGGACATACTTGTGCAGTTCAATATCACGACAAACCGTGAATTGCTAGAAGATGGTCGCGAACCATATAATAATTTAAAAAACTAAATTTGACTTTTACAGAAAAAATTCCTTTCACAGAAGAATATTAAAAGCAACTATCGGAAATATAATGTGTTTGGTTAATATACATGTTTTTGTTACCTATTGAGAAGATTTTAACTGGAAATCTTGATGATATTATTACTCAAGATCCAGAACTAAGGCTGGCAGGTAAAAAGGTCAGTTCCAAAGGAGAATGAATCATGGAATCAAAAAATTTTAAGGTTTATGGATACCGATGGGTTGTTCTTCTGGCTTTCATGTTGGTCGTTGCCATTAATCAGTTCCTGTGGATTACGTTTGCGCCCATCACGACTGATGCAGCTCATTTCTATGGGGTCTCCGACCTCAGCATCGGGCTACTGTCCATGTGTTTTATGGTTGTGTTTATTATCGTTTCTATACCGGCCTCATGGGTGATAGACACCTATGGAATTCGGGTTTCCGTTGGAATAGGTGCTGTGCTGACTGGCATTTTTGGTTTCTTACGCGGTCTGGTATCACAAAATTACACGCTGGTACTTGTTTCACAAATCATCATTGCCATTGGTCAACCTTTCATCCTGAATGCAATCACAACTGTAGCCGCGCGCTGGTTTCCAATTAAAGAACGGGCGACTGCATCCGGACTTGGATCATTAGCGGCATACCTGGGTATCTTTCTGGGTTTGTTTTTAACCCCCTACCTTACCATTCATTATGGAATTGAGCGCATGCTTTTTATCTATGGCATCGCATCTTTAGTGCCTGTAATCACTTTTTTCCTATTTACAAAAGAGCGACCGGCTACACCCCCCTGCCCACCTGAAATGGAAGTCCGTTCCCTGGTATTTGATGGCTTTAAAGATACTTTACGCAATAAAAATTTTCTCCTGCTTTTGGTCATCTTCTTTGTGGGTTTGGGAACCTTCAATGCAGTCACCACCTGGATTGAAGAAATGTTAAGACCACGCGGATTCTCAATCACTCAGGCTGGAATAGCTGGTGGTTTGATGATCGTGGGTGGTATTATTGGCGCTTTGATCCTTCCATCCCTTTCCGACCACTACCGAAGAAGGACCCCGTTTATTGTTTTGGCCATCCTGGGCGCTATTTTGGGACTTGCCGGAGTCACCTATGCTACTAGTTATACCTTCTTACTTATAGCTGCCTTCACTCTTGGGTTCTTCTTGTTAAGCGCAGGACCGATTGGATTTCAATATGGCGCTGAGATCACCTATCCAACTCCAGAGGGAACCTCAAATGGTTTGCTACTGCTCATGGGGCAAATCTCTGGAATCATTTTCATCTTTGGGATGGATACCTTTAAATCTCCAATCACCGGTTCAATGACCCCGTCCCTTATTATACTTATCGGGCTCATGGTTCTAAGTCTGATCCTTTGTTTATGGTTAAAGGAATCACCCGCTTTGCATATTGATGAAAATAGTAAGAAATCCTGATCATCAACTGATGCAGACAAGTATTGACTTTGATTGACAAGAAATGTTTATTTAGGCCGGAATAAACATAACCGATAGAAAAAACTATGACGGAAAAACTTTCTTGAAATAAAATTTGAGAAAGTAATTCTTATTCTTTTTGCACAATTCAGACGATTCAACTTTACATTATTTTTCCTTTACCATTCTATATCGGTGGGTCTGATCAATAAATCCAGACAGTATATGTCCTTTGCTTAAGAACATAGCCAAGTGAGTTACAAGCCGATTAGTGAGAAGAGAGAATATTTTGGAATTGAAGCCACGGAATAATCGGTATCATGGATGATCGCTTCTGCACCCAATAGCCCACTTTTAATTGCTGAGCGGATGCCCTCGCCCATATCCAGAGTTGCCAGTCCGACCGCATCACCCACAATCAATGCGTTGCCATTTCTGACCTGCGGATGCTTTTGGCGCAGGTAATAGCTATAGCCATTTGGCTTGAAGGCATGACCTTTGACCAAGCCCGTTCGATCCAATTTTTCTATCAATTTACTCCAATGGTTTCTAAGGTTAATTCCACTGGTCTTCAATTGGGCGGCATTTCCGCCGAGACCAATATTAATAAATCCATTTGCCTTGGGGACATACCAGGCGTAGCCCGGTAAATGATCTTCCAAAAACCATAATTGACAATGATCATCAGAAAAAGCATAAGGGAATTCTTCTTCCAGAGCGATAATGAGGGAATCTTTTGCCTTGGGACTGGTCTTGCTGAAAAAGGTTTGGTATACCGGGCAGTATGTCCCCCCTGCGCCAATCAGGTATTTACTTGAATATTTAGCATCAATGACGTATTTATTCCCGGCTTGCGTGATTGTTTTGACATTATGCAACCTATAAGGTACACCAGACCGGTGTAACAGCCAATCATCAAATTCGATTCTACGGATGGCATATTGCTTCACGCACAGCTTGAACTTAATATTTCGGATCGAAATGTGAAAAGAATTGAATGTGGTTAGATCATAGGGATAATCCGAGGTGTTCAAATTCAGGTCTTTTAAAACCTCTGGTGTGATCCATCCGGCACAAATTTTTGTACGCGGGAAGCTTTGCTGATCAAGGATGAGGCATTTAATGTTGTTCTGGCTTAAACGCCAGGCACAGGCAGCCCCAGCTGGTCCGCCGCCAACGATGATGACATCTGTTTCAATCATGACTATTTATCAGCTGAAACGGCATTCAGGCTGAGGGGTGCTCTGGCGGGTCATTACAATCTGCCATAATTGCTGGTTCCTGGATCGGAATCCACCAGCGCTGCTCAGCAGATAGTAACGCCACATCCTATAAAAGCGTTCATCGTATTTTTGTTTTAATTCAGACCATGCTTTTTCAAAATTGGCATGCCAGGCTAACAAGGTCCGGTCATAATATGGCCCAAAATTTTGCCAGTCCTCCATGACAAAAACATTTTCCATGGCTGCGCCGAGCTGGGCGATGGAAGGTAAAATTCCGTTGGGGAAAATATATTTATCTGTCCAGGGTTCGCTGGCGGTGGCGCTGAAATCGCCTCCAATGGTATGGATAAAGGCAATACCATTATCTTTTAAGCAGCGATCGACTACTTGCATGTAGGTACGGTAGTTTTTAGGACCAACATGCTCCATAATGCCTATTGAAATGACAGCATCGTACTTCCCTTGCACTTCCCGATAATCCTGCAAGCGCAGCTCAACGGGTAAACCATGGCAAAGTTCCATCCCGAGCGCCACCTGTTCCCTGGAAACAGTGACTCCCAACACATGAGCACCATACTTTTCAGCGGCATATTTCGCAAAGCTCCCCCATCCACAACCAAGTTCAAGAATGGTCATCTCAGGTTTCAGCCCAATTTTCTGGCAGACCAATTCGAGTTTTGCTTCCTGGGCGTCGTCCAAGGTCGTCGCATTTTTCCAGTAAGCGCAGGTGTAATTCAGGCGTTTATCAAGCATTGCGCGATACAGGTCGTTACCCAGGTCATAGTGGCGTTCACCGACTTGATAGGCTCTGGAAGGGGCTTGAAGGTTCAAGAGTTTTGCTTTCAAAGCACCAAGCAAAAACTTCCAATTGCCTTTTACCTTGGCATCCAGTCTGGCTCTTAAAACACGGTCAATAAACTCGTCGATCGCTTCGCAATCCCACCAGCCATCCATATAGGATTCACCCAGACCCAGGGAGGAATCGCTCAGCAAGCGTTCGTATAAATGTGGATTGTGGACTTGAATATCCCAGGGATTCTTGCCGTTCAATTGAATATCAGCGGATTCAAGCAACTCACGCACAATTATTTCGGATTTTTGGGCTGGCATACCTGATTCTCCTTCATGACTTATCGAATCATATTTTATGATTAATCCGATATAATTTTTCCCAAGCGGGCGCCAAATCACCCTCTGTATCCATGACAATTATTATAAGGTTACTTATTTGACAACCCGGACCTAATCATATTAATTAACCCCGCACAGATATTTACGATATGTGTCTGCAAGATCCAAACCAAAGTAATAGTAAGGCATTGATGAAATAAGGCTCAAAGGGAAACTGTGGATTGGATAAAACAATGATTTCCAGTGTGTCCGCCTAGGGTATTATTTGTTGAAATAACTGTATCCCATTAGCTCCATAAATGTAAATGTTTTTCTCGATATTGACATATTTAACAATCCCAAGTATTATTACGTTTGACGATATATCTATATGCGTAACATAAGGAGACAATACTTATGGATCAATTAAATTTCGGACGCTACTCCGATCCTGCCCTACTCATTCTGGCCAGCTTAGCTGGAGGAGCAAAGCATGGTTACGCCATGATGCTGGATATTGAGCAAATGACAGGTGTCCATCTGGGTCCTGGCACGCTTTATGGCGCCCTGGCGCGCTTGCAGAAGGCACAATTAATTGAAGCCTTGTCAAGCAATGACCGCCGGCAACCATATCAATTAACAACCCAGGGATCCAATTTATTGCGCCGACAACTGACGATGCTAAGCAACTTTACCGAATTAGTCCTGAAAAGGTTAATCACCTGATGCATCCCAAATTAAGAACCTGGCTGGTTAACCTATATCCGATATCCTGGCAGAAGCATTATGGAAAGGAATTTAATGACCTATTAGAGCAATGTATGAATTCACCGCTGGAGGTGTTGGATGTGATTCTCGGCGCGCTGGATGCACATTTACACCTAATGGACGAACAAAACACGAACTGGAGAAAAATGAATATGATAAACAAATTACGCACTTCAATTCTGGTGGTTTTTTGCGCCTTCATCGGTTTTGTAATAGCTGGTTTGATTTTCAATGGAAATATCGATGATAGCCCCTTCATCCCTCTCATGCACCAGAATGCAGCTTTTAACCTTGCCTATATCACCATTGAAATTGGCGCCATGGTGGCCCTGTTGGCTGTCGTCATCGGTGGTTTGCCAATCGCTGTAACGGTGATTCAGCGCGCTTTCACATCCCAACGCAAAGACTTACACCTGCTATTGGTGCCGGTTATCTCATTTTTCGTGTTTGCGGTCTATGTGGGGATTGTCCTGGCAATAGGCATGGGCAAACTTCATTTGCCAGGAGTTGTCAGCGCGGTCATCCCTGACCAACCCATCCCGGCTGGCAACCGCAACCTCATGCTTGGCCTGATGTTGGTTTTCGTGTTGGGGGCCATTGCCAGCTGCCTATCCATTTGGAAGGTTGTTTCGCACGTCGATCAGCCAGCAAATTCATTTAAATTAATGGGACGCACAACCAATATCAAACTGTACCGTTTTGCATTCCTTCCGGCCATGATTACTACGGCTGCCATGGTGTTTATGCTGGCCGCCAGCCTGACCTGGAGTGTTATCGCCTGGACTGCATTACCACAAGCTTTTAGCGGAAACAATGGAATGTGGGGCTTGAACACTTCTCTTCCTTTTATAATTGCTCTTACCCTCATGTTCTTAATGAGCGCTTCCGCCATCGGTGCAATCATCCGAGGTTTTCCTGCCTATCGTCAATCCTTATAAATAATCGATGGAATTGATTGAAATAAGGTTTAGGAAAACTCACCTTCCAAATTGTTTTGTGGCTATTATTTTTATCAAATTTGATCAGGCAGGGAAGCATTCAACTTAAACCTGGGTTTAAGCACCCACCGTCGGCTAGGTGAGCACGTAAAATTCATTATCACGGTGGACTTGAATTAACCAAGAAATGACCCCTATATTAATGATTTGTTTTTCTATCGGGTTTTGATTCACTGCTTTTTTGCAGGGCATCATCCAACTTTGTTTGCGCAGTTTGCATATTCATATTACAAACCATCATCAACTCCTCAACGAATTGTATCTTCAATTTCTGCAAGGTACTTTTTTCATTGATATCAATGCTTTTTCTTACATTTCTTCCATTAATATCTCTTATGATTTTGGCTCTTGAGATTAAAGAGCCTTTTGCAATTTCTTCGTTTATATAACTGCTTCTTACTCGGAAATCTTCACTAAGAAGTTCAGGTAAAGCGCTTATCGTAATCAGGGCTTCTTCAAAATTTAATGGAGTGGAAATAAGACGAATATGAGCTATGCCGGAGTCGGTTATTGGCAGCCAACAGGTTAGGTTGACAGTCTTCATTTCAAGGCATACTCTTTTTTCACCCCCAATAATTTTCGAACAAAAACCCATGACCTGCCCAATACCGTGATAGGCATGCACAACCCAATCACCCTTTGAGAGATTTATACCTGCTTTTTTCATAAACTCTTACCTTTCTATTATGAATAATTTCCAATCAGGTATTGGCTTCCATTCACTCAATGCAGATCTGATGTTCTCGTAATATAAGCCCAATAGAATTGAGGATAATCAATTATTATTTTCAAAAATGATATATGCCTTTTACCGATAAAACTGCCCCTCTCGAGCAATTGAAAAAATTTAACGAGGTTTTTTCAGTTGTAGCATCTATTCAGATTTAAAAAAGATGCATTTATTTTAATTATACCCTAATAAACCCCATGGGATTATTCTACTTATTGATTGCCAATAATCTTGTATCTCTGGTTCTGTGAGCCACTACATAGTAATGATATGCCTGATTAATTAAGCTGGTGTTTATCCGATTGACAACCAAGGGGCAACCCCCTTAAATCTCAGTTCAATCACCCGCTGCACATGCCGCAGGCAGGGTGTGCCCGTGCAGGTGATTATCACGGCGAATTAGAAATCATCAAGAAATGGCTTCAGCCATAAAATCTTGATATACAATACTATTAGGTAAATTCACGGGAAAATCGCTGTTTATATAAATTAAATATATTAATAGTTGAGCAGCACATTCATAGGAGAAATTGTGAATGGAAAAACGAAAAACATATCCATATATTCTGTTTCCACCTGAAGCACTAACAGAAGCACTAAATGTACTCCTCAAATCTACTGGCAACGAACAAGAAAAAGCGAGTTTTACATACCTGCTTGTTTCTTTTGAAAATGAGGAATGGGAACACGACACTTTTGAAGAGTTTGCAGCCGATCTTAGAAGATCTCCTCAAGGCTATTCATATGAAAAAGATTTTAAATCTTGCAAACTTAGAGTTCTTCAATATGCAGAAAAATGTGTAGTTTTGGTATCTGCCCCAAATAGACAAGTAATAGAATCAACATTTGAGGTTTTTGAGCGTCATGCATCCACTTCAACCATTGAACATACTGAAATTACCAAGGAACCGCCGACGGTTTTCATAGGGCATGGTAGAAGCCTGCAATGGCGAGAATTAAAGGATTACTTGCACGAACAGCACGGTTACCCGGTAGAGGCCTACGAGGTAGGTGCTCGTGCTGGCCATACAATCCGAGACATCCTCGAAATCATGCTTGAAAAATCTTCCTTTGCTATCCTTGTTTTAACAGGAGAAGATGAGGACAAAGAAGGCAAGATGCACCCCAGACTTAATGTTGTTCACGAACTTGGTCTCTTTCAAGGTACTCTCGGTTTTAGTAAAGCGATTGCATTGCTAGAAGATGGAACCGAGGAGTTCTCAAACATACACGGCATCCAACAAATTCGATATACCAAAGGCAACATCCGTGAGACTTTTGGTGATGTTCTCGCAACTTTACGGCGCGAATTCTTTGAAATTGATGCCTAATGTTATTGCACCGGGCAATAATTTTGGTCTTGCGAAAAACAGCGGTGTTTGCAAAATTCCGTGCATATAATAAATGTTGAATTATCAATCCACGCCGCCAATAACATAAAACCTCAATTATATGTTTTTGCACCCACCTACACCCGCCGTAGGCAGGTTGTGCCCGTGCAGATCATTAGAAATATTTGATATTAATTGGGCGCACTTTTACAAGTTCGCCCAGGACCTTTTTTATTCCACCACAACTACCGGCTCAGGTTTGGGTTTGCCATTGCCGTTCTGACGGGCGGCAAACTTATCGCCAGCGCGGACATGCAGCCAGAGGTAACCCAGCATGGAGACAATACCGATTCCAAATGCCACCAGCCACATCAGGCGCGGGTCAAAGTTGTCCATGATCAGCCCCGCCCCCAGTGGGCCGATGGCCCAAGGGATGATCCACACAAACCCGAAGATAGCCATGTAGCGCCCGCGCATCTTCTGCGGAGCAAAATCCGCCACCAAGCTCTGTTCCACCGGAGCAACGATCATTTCACCTTTGAACCATTTTTGAGTTATTGGTTTTATAATCAATTTTTATTTTCAGCATTGGCTCACAAGGAAAGCATGGAAGAAGAAATCATCGCCGAAAATGAACCCGCATCAGCCGGCGGAAAAACCGGTTCAAAATCCTTTAATATAGGAAAAGTGGTATCGCTGGCATCCGCGCATGGTATTCACGATACCTATTCCGGTTTCCTGGCACCCCTGCTGCCGGTTCTCATTGAGCGGCTGTCGCTATTAAAAGTGGACGCTGGTTTGTTCCTGGTCTTCCAACAAGGGCCTTCAGTGCTGCAACCTTTCATTGGACATCTGGCTGACCGGATCAATTTCAAAGTCATGGTCATCCTGGCGCCTGCCGTCACGGCGGTGACGATGAGCCTGTTTGCCGTGGTCAGAACCTTTTGGATGGCAGCCATTCTCTTAATCATCAGCGGGCTGGCATCTGCCGGCCTGCATTCCGTGGCACCCGCCATCATCAGCCGCTTTTCAGGCCGGCAGATTGGGCGCGGGATGAGCTTCTGGATGATCAGCGGTGAGCTGGGGGTGATGTTGGGACCGCTACTGATCGCCACGACCATCACCGGTTTTTCCATCCAGGCGGCGCCCTGGCTAATGGTGGGCGGCATAGCGGCTTCGCTTACCCTGACTGTAATCCTCAAGGATGTGGAGTTCATTTCCCCGGATATTACCGCCAAACCACTTAAAGAATCCAAAAACAAGATACTGAAAATTTTTCTGCCGCTGGCAGGCATCCTGATCACACGCGCTCTATTGAGGGCTGCTGTGGAAACTTACATGCCGGTGTATCTCACCGAAAAAGGCGTCAGTTTGTGGCTGGCAGACGCTTCACTAACTATTCTGGAAGGCGCTGGCATTCTCGGGATTATGCTGGCTGGCAGCCTCAATGACCGCATCGGTCCAAATTGGATTTTTCTCACCTCTTTACTTGGCTCACCCCTGCTGCTCTACCTGTTCCTCAATTCGGCTGGCAGCGGGCAGGTGATCTTGTTGATCCTGCTGGGGATGGTCTCACTATGCGTAGTGCCGGTGGGCATGGCGGTCATCCAAGAAAATTTTCCGGAAAACCGTTCCTTTGCCAATGGGCTGTATCTGGCCATTCTGTTCCTGGCCAACTCCGCCGCCGGGGTGATCATGGGAGGGATGGCGGATTTGATGGGTACGCCGCAGGCATTCCTGTGGAGTGTTTTTATATGCCTTTTGGGTGTGCCCTTCGTTTTTTTATTACCCGAACAAAAGAAAATTCCCGGATGAAGATAATCAAGGAGATGAAACCATGACTGAGCTACTTTATCAAACCAACAGCTATTTGAAAAATTTTGACGCCACGGTGAAGGCTTTGGATGCCGAAAACCATGCCATCCTATTGGATAAAACCGCATTCTATCCCGGCGGGGGTGGACAGTCATTTGATCTGGGATTAATCCGCTGGATAAAATCCTTCAACGGTTTGATCATCCAAAATGAACTGCCGATAGATACGGGATCAATTTGGTGGGACAAGCAAGCGATTCCCATCAAACGGGCGAAGAATATTGGCGGGGAAGTATGGCATTATCTTGCAGAAGAATCTGCCTTACCCCCAATCGGCGCAAAAGTAAGCGGAGAAATTGACTGGGAACGCCGCTATAAGACTATGCGCACCCATACTGCCATGCACATCCTGTGCGGAGTAGTGTTCAGGGATTACGGCGCACTGGTCACCGGCGGGGATATGGAGCCGCTGCTGGGACGGATGGACTTTGAATTTGAATCCATGTCGGCTGACCTGGTCAAAGTGATTGAAACAGCCATCAATAAGGAAGTGGCAGCCGCCCGCGAAATCAAGGTTGCCATCCTGCCGCGTGAAGAGGCCTTTCAAATCCCGGACTTGATCCGCACCAAGATCAACCTTTTACCAGCCGGGATCAATAACATCCGCACGGTGGAAATTGTTGGGCTGGATTTGCAGGCAGACGGCGGCACCCATGTAAGCAACACGCGCGAGGTTGGAGTGCTGCGCATCAGCGATTACAAAAGCAAGGGTAAGATCAATAAGCGGATCTACCTGGAAATTTCCGATCCTGTGAATACCAATAAAATATCAGCAGGTGATTAAGAAATCATTTGTGTACCGAGCATAAACAATCCACTTGAAATTTCAGGGTTGAGAAATGTATAATCTCAAATGAAAGATATATTCATAATTATGGGAGGGTAATATGAGAAAGCACTTTTTTGTTTTGGTCATATTGATCGCCGCATTTATTTTCAACCCTGTTTCATCAGTTCTTGCAGATGCGGCCCCACCTGAGCAACCGCCAGGCAGCCTGCTGGACCCCGGTAAAAATACCACCACCAAGGTGCAAATGGTATCGGAAAAAGTAACAATCCAGGTTGGCAATGTTGCCAGCTTTTATTATTTCGATAGATCAAACAATATAGTGAATGCGGAAGTGAGCGCTTCATTTTTCTTGCAAAACCAGGGCCAAAAAGATGAAAAGATGCAAGCACGTTTTCCCCTCACCAACTTCAGTGGATATGGCGATGGATACGGCCGATTCCCGGAGATTCAAAATTTTCGGGTATGGGTGAATCAGGTGGAAAAGAAATGGGTTATAACCGAAACACCAAACTTATATCCCAACAAAGTTTATTTCCCCATTAAATGGGCTTCATTTGATGTAACCTTCCCGGTGGGCAAACAGGTCCAAATTGATGTGACCTATCAAATGCAGTCCACGGGATATCTTCCGCAGGCACGTTTTGATTATATCCTGGAGACTGGCGCCGGATGGTTTGGACCAATTGGTAGCGGGGAGATCATCCTGACGCTTCCCTACCCAGCCACGAATGGAAATATTAACCTGAGCGAATCCACAAGCGGCGGGCAAATGATAGGCAACTCCGTCACCTGGAACTTCACCAACCTCGAACCAACCAGCGAGGATAACTGGCATGCGTTAATTGTCAGCCCGGATACTTGGCAGTCCATCCTTGATAATCGGTTGAAATTGGAAAAAACTCCTGAGGATGTAGCACTGCTGACCGCATTGGGAGAGAAATATGAAGAACTTGTATACGGCATGGGGTATTGGAACATGAAAGACGGAACGGCACCCATCATTTTATTATGCCGCGAGGTTTATCAAAAAGCCATTGCAATAAAACCGGGTGATGCTGATCTGCATGTTAAATTAGCCGGAATTCTTTTCGCCATGTATAAGAGCCCGGAGCAATTTAAGCCCGCCGTTCCAACCGCCGAAGATATTTATCACGAGCTGAAAAGCGCTTATATTCTTGACCCGCATAATAGGGAAATATCCTCAATGTACGAAGAACTAACAAGTCCGACAGTCAACCTGCCGCCATTGGCAGCGGAGCCAACTACGACCGTGACCCACAAGCCCACCCCCACTTTTACCAGCCCTCCACCTGTTGAAAAAAATAACCTTCCCCCAGCAACCAGCGGGGATAATTCTCTCACTTATGAGTTAATTGGCTTGGTCATTGTTTTAATCCTGGTAATCATCGTTTTAGTTATTCTGAGAAAAAAAGGTAACAAATAAAGAAAATTTATTTTAGAAATTGGAATCGTTGGGTACACGAACGAAATAAATAGAGCGCTGAAAGGCGCTCTGTTCTTTAAAATCCGTCTTTCAACAAATCATTTACATTATCAGGGTTGAGGTTGGGGTTGAGAAGGCGTTAATAAAAAAACTTGCATTATCAGGGTGGACAACTGTATAATCTTTCTTGAATATATACGCATAGGTATGGGAGGGTAAGATGAGAAAATATTTCTTTATCTCGATTGTCTTGATTGCCATATTTATTTTCGCACCGGTCTCAGCAGTTCATGCTGATATGGCACCGCCTGCCCAACCGCCGGGCAGCGTGCTGGCGCCGGATAAAAATACCACCATGGTTCAAATGGTATCGGAAAAAGTAATCATCCAGGTTACCAAAGTTGCCAACCTTTATTATCAGAAAAATACGTTCGGAGCCGTGAATGCGGAAGTGAGCGCTTCATTTTTCATGCAAAACCAGGGCCAAAAAAATGAAAAGATGCAAGCGCGTTTTCCCCTCTCTAACTTCAGCGGATATGGCGACGGATCATTCAATTACCCGGAAATCCAGAATTTTCGGGTATGGGTGGATCAGGTGGAAAAGAAATGGATGGTTACCGAAACCCCAAACCTATTAAACAAAGATTATGCCCCCATTAAATGGGCTTCGTTTGAGGCAACCTTTTTGGCGGGCAAACAGGTCCAGGTGGATGTGACCTATCAAATGCAATCCACGGGATATCTGCCGCAGGCGCATTTTGATTATGTTTTAGAAACAGGCGCCGGCTGGTTCGGGCCAATTGGCAGCGGGGAAATCATCCTGGCACTGCCCTATCCTGCCAGCAAAGAGAATGTGAATCTGAGCGAATCCACCAGCGGCGGTCAAATAATGGGCAACGCCATCACCTGGACCTTCACCAACCTTGAACCAACCAAGCAGGATAATTGGTATTCCGAAATCGTTGACCCGGATACCTGGCAGTCCATTCTTGATTACCGTATGAAATTGGAAAAAACTCCTGACGATGTGACCCTGTTAACCGCACTGGCTGAGAAATATGAAAGCATTGCCTATGGCAAGGGGCCCTGGATGGTCAACAGCGGAACGGAGCCACTCATTTTATTATGCCGCGAGGTTTATCAGAAAGCCATCGCATTAAAACCGGATGATGCTGATTTGCATTTTAAATTAGCCGGGATCCTTTTCGCCATGTTCCAAAATCCGGAACAATTTAAGTCCAATATTCCGATCGCCGAAGATATTTATCACGAGCTGAAAAGCGCATATACCCTTGATCCGCAAAATATACAGGTTTCCCAAATGTATGAAGACCTGACGCGCAGCAATGGAGTCAACCTGCCGCCATTAGCAGCCGAGCCAACCCAAACGGCGACTACCAAGCCCGCGCCCACAACCACCAGCCCTGCACCAGTGGTCAATACCCCTGTACCGGCCCCAAGCAGCGGAGATAATTCACTCACTTATGCATTAATTGGTTTGGTTATAATTTTAATCCTGGTGATCATCGTTTTGGTTTTTCTGAGAAGAAAAGGTAACCAATAAATATTTCATTTTTTAATTATTATTAGATTGGATTGAGAATTAGGAACTTTTTTTACATTCAAACGTAAAAGCACTATTAGCTTGTTTTGAATTTGGCTCTTTAGACCAGAGAAAATACGTGACTTTCCATTTTTCTCTAATATCAGCTTTAAAGCTCAATTGTTGAGTTCCGGCCTCAGAAAACTTTATTTCTAATAGATTTGAACTCATTGTTCCAGTAGTTTGATCTTCAAAGATAAAATGTATATCAAAAAAATATTTCACAACGCATGGACCATTGGTCGTAATAAAAAATGTTATATAGTGAATACAACGTCCCTGAGAGTCTGCATTTTTTGCAACTTCGTTGTACATGTAATCGATTTTCGTCACTTTAAATAATTCGGGGACAACGATCTTAGCCCAGAAAGTTTGGTTAGCCCCAGCTCCTGAACCAAAGAAATTACCGCTGCCATCCCGCAGCCAAAAATAAGAGGTATAAGTACCAGGGGTCTGAGGAGCCATGACTGGCACGCTGACCTCAATGGTTTCTCCAGGTCGAACCGTCCGATCCAGGTTCACATACGTGTTGCGAACCGGCAAATTGCCAGATTTATAGGCAATGGCAAAACTGCTATCCCAGGCGCAGGAACCCTTGTTGGTCAGGCGCCAGGTTTTGGTCTCGCTGGTACCGGGCTGTAATTGGGTGCTATCCGGCAGGGTTACATCCACCACTTTGCCTAACAAGAGACATGGAATGGGTGTGGGAGTGATTGAGGGGGTGATATCTACCACAGATTCTTGAGGAGGCGATAATGGCTGCTGGTTCTGCGGCTGAGCCGGGGGTTGTACCTGGGGTTGAGGATTCGCCAGCGGCTGACCCGTTGGATTGCGAGCGGGCTGATTATTAAAATATTTATCAGCAATAGCGGTCAGGGTCATTTGCACGGCATATTCCGGATCTATCTTTGCCCCCGTATTAATATTAATCGTGCAGCTAATCAAAGCCAGGCAAACCAGAAACGCAAAGCCTGTTTTCGCTTTATTCATTCGCCCTCCTCAATGAAAATCAACATTTATTAATATTAACCCGATGAAGAAGAATATAGAACAAAATTAGATAGGACTATAGTAACAAAAAACAACTTAATAGTCAACTATTTGAAAAATAATACACTAAATATGACAAACTTTCAGTTTTAAAAAATAACATGATCTAAAATAACAAAAAGAGCGCCTTTCAGCGCTCATTTATCATTCAGTCAAATTTTGTTTAGTGATCGCCCAGTGCGTTTACTTTGCCAGAACTGCTGATCTTGGTGGTAACGTGCGGACTGCCAAAATAGTCCACATTACCAGAGCTGCTGATCTGCACACTGAGATCATTGATGACCCAAATTCTGGCATTTCCAGAACTGGAAATTCGCACAAATGCGGATTGGCTCTGCAAGTCACCCCCGTTGTAATTTCCGCTGGAAGAAATTTTCACATCCTGAGTGGCAACCTTACCCGCTAGATTGAGAGCGCCACTGGAACTGATGCGCACCTGCAGATCACCACCAATGAGCGTGCTAATATTGATATTGCCCGAGCTGCTGATGCCAATTTCGATCTTATCAGTGGTCAATTGGCTGGCATAGATCGAACCCAGGCTGGATGTAAATAATCCAGAAAGGTTTTTTACCTTTAACGTATAAATGATGTCCTTGGTCGGTTCAATGGTGACATTATTGGCAGTGTGAATTTCCAAGGTCTTTCCGCTAATGGTCGTAAGGAGATGAGGTAGAAGGTTCTCTTCAGCGTTGATCTCAAGTCCTTCTTCTTCACCTTGAATAATTTCAAGTTTCCCCAGCGTACTCAATTGGATACTATCAATGCCCTTCACCTCCCGTTTTTCAGTGATGACATTGCCAGAACCGCGAACGGTAATTGTATTAAATGGAACAACACAGGCCGATAAAAGAACCACCAGCCCCAGAAAAACTGCCAGACTTCTGTTCATGATCTTGCTCCTCTTTAAAATAATCTGAACCAATTGGTCCTGAAAATGATTGAGATGGCGATCATAAAAAACAAGACCAGCAAAACAGTGCCGCAGCCACAGCCCAGGCAGGACCCGCTTTGATAGCCAAAGGTCTTTTGCAACCACTTGAACAAGCGGTCTAGTAAAAATAGCTCAAAGAAACCCGCTAGACAACCCTGATTACGATTATTCATTTTTGTTCCTTTCATTCATTATTTACGCAAAAGTTGTGTCTCAGTTGCCTGCCATCTACTCCAATTATTATATAATCAGCAGCTATTAATAATATTTATTAAACAGCGCTGGAAGAAAACATGGCAACCGACAATCTTTGGTGGCGGGATGGGGTCATCTATCAAATTTATCCGCGTTCCTTTGCCGACAGCAATGGGGACAGCATTGGCGACCTGAACGGAATCCGCAACAAGTTGGATTATCTGGCTGAGCTGGGCGTGGATGCGCTCTGGCTCTCACCCATTTTTGCTTCCCCGGATGTGGATTTTGGCTATGACATCAGCGATTATTACCGCATTGATCCCAAATTCGGGACGATGGAGGATTTTGAGGCGCTGGTCAGAGAAGCTCACCAAAAAGAAATGCGCATCATCCTGGATATGGTGATGAACCACACCTCCGACCAACATGCCTGGTTTAAAGAAGCGTGCAGTTCACGGGATAATCCCTATCACGACTGGTATCTGTGGCAGGAGTCAGCCCCTAATGGAAAAGCACCCAATAACTGGCAATCCATGACCGGCGGCAGCGGCTGGGAATATGTGCCCGAGTTGAACCAGTACTATTTTCACATGTACTACAAACAACAACCCGACCTCAACTGGCATAACCCCAAAGTCCATAAGGCCATGCTGAAGGCCTTCTGCTACTGGCTGGATAAAGGTGTGGACGGCTACCGAATGGATCTGGTCAATCTCTTTTTTAAGGACAACCAGTTACGTAATAATCCACCTAAATTCGGGTTGCGGGCATTTGACCGGCAAAAGCATATCTTTGATACCGACCAACTTGAGATTCTGCCCTTATTAAGGGAATTACGCCAGATCATGGATGAGAAACCCGGGCGTTATCTGGTGGGTGAACCGTTCATCGCCATCACCCCCCTGGATTTTCTGTATTCAGGCACGGCAGCTATCGCCGCCCCTTACTGCCGGGATGATCTGCTGCATGCCATTTTTTGTTTTGATTTCCTGCACAGTTTCTGGGATGCCAAACGCTTTAGAAAATCCATTTTGGACTGGGAAAACTCACTCAAGGGAAAAGGCTGGCCGACCCACGTATTGGCCAATTATGATAATCCGCGCATTGCCACCCGTTATACCCGCGATGAAAATGATGCCAGGTTGAAAGCTGCCGCTCTGATGCTGCTATCCCTGCGCGGAACACCTTTCATCTATTATGGGGATAAAATAGGGATGCGTGATATTCATCTAAAACGCAGCCAGATCAAAGACCCGGTGGGCAAACTTTACTGGCCGATATTCAAAGGACGGGACGGCTGCCGGGCTCCCATGCAGTGGTCGCCAGATTCCAACGCGGGATTTTCCAGCGGCGCAACTCCCTGGCTGCCGGTCCACCCGGACTACCCTACCCGCAATGTAACACGGCAGAATCAGACAACTCACTCGCTACTAAATTTTTACAAGAATCTAATCCATTTACGCAAACAATTCCCGGTGTTAGTCCGCGGTGAATTTGCCATGCTCGGGAATTTACCTGCATCCATACTTGCTTACCAAAGGACAAGCAGCCAACAGACCGCCCTGGTGCTAATTAATTTCAGCCATCAACGAAATCAATTTCACCTGGAAGAGTTTGCAATAAGCCAACGGGAATTGCTCATCTCCACCCATCGCACAAAACTGGAAAACCTTCAAAACCAATCTTTTACTTTAGAGGGAGATGAAGCCCTGATCCTTTTGCAGAAATAGAGCTAACGGTAGACGATCAATACAAATTCACCCTTACGCGCCTGAACCCGCTGGCGGATATCACTGAGGGTGGCATGCAGGATGAGCTCACCCGGCAGGCTGATATCCACAGCCAGGGTGGCCTGTCTGGATTTACCGAAAATGGATTCTACTTCCTCCAACAGCTTGCCCAAACGGTAAGGCGTATCCATCAATACCAGGTGGGTCTTGAGCGCCTGCAGGTGTTTTAGTTTGGAAATGCGTTCTGCATTCTTGCGCGGTAAAAAGCCGGCAAACAGAAATTCCTGCAACGGGATGGGTGAAACGGATAAAGCCGCCATCAGCGAAGACGGTCCCGGCAGCGGGCTGACTTGGATGCCCTGCTGCAGAGCTTCCTCCACCAGACGGGCGCCCGGGTCCTCAAATCCAGGTGTGCCGCAATCTGAAATAAGAGCGAGGGTTTCCCCCCTATGCAACCGCAGCAGAATTTCACCGGTTTGTTCATCCTCATTGTGTTCATTCAAGGTCAGCAGCGTTTTATTGTTGATGCCCAATTTTTTCAAAAGCGTGCTGCCCAGGCGGAGTTCCTCACAGATGACTGCATCCACCGAGCGAAGAATATCCAGCGCCCGCAGGGTGATATCCTGATAATTGCCGATGGGAGTAGCTACTATGAACAGTTTTCCGCTTTTCATTTTCATTGAACCTTCCATAAAATTATAAGCGTTTAGACGTAGTAATTATGACCACTAAAAGGTCCTTTCCGATATAATTCAAAGGTAATTATCCTTGCCGAAATAGGTATCCAATCATGATTGCATTTTTATCCAATTTTCATCCGGTACTTCAGGCATTATTAGCCACGCTGTTCACCTGGGGAATGACCGCAGTAGGTGCAGCCAGCATTGTGAGAATTCGGATGCAGCCACTCTGGGCGCTTTAATCGGTTTTACGTTAATGATGATCCTGGATGTTGCCTTTGGCAGTTGATACCAAAGCGGCGCATCCGCACTAACAGGAGAAACCCATGACCCGTCTGACCAAAGCCACCCTTTTAGTGGCAGTAAGTTTTGGCCTCAACAAAGTTCTAGCCATTCTGCGCCAGCTGATCATCGCCCGCCAGTTCGGACTCTCGGCGGAACTGGATGTTTTCAATGTAGCCAATAACGTGCCGGATCTGCTGCAGGCGCTCATCGCTGGCGGCGCACTGGCCATGGCGATCATCCCGGTACTTTCCGAGGTGCTCACCAAGCAGAGCCGCGAAGCCGCCTGGCAGGTATTAAGCCGGATTGCCAATTTTGCATTCATCGTCACGGCCGGGCTTTCACTCCTGGTGGCGGTATTTGCTGTGCCGCTGGTGAATAGCCCTCTGGGCATCGCACCAGGTTTCTCTGCCAGCCAGCAAGCCCTAGTAGTCGAATTAATGCGCTTGAACCTGATTGGCACACTCATCTTTTCCATGGCGGGACTGCTCATTGCCGGGCTGCAAGCCAACAAGCATTTTCTCCTGCCCGCCCTGGCGCCCATTTTGTACAACCTGGGGCAAATCTTTGGCGCCATTGTCCTGGCTCCAGCCAAAGGAATCACAATTTCAGGATTAACCCTGCCCGCCTTTGGAATGGGCGTGCATGGCCTGGTTTATGGGGTTCTGATTGGTTCAGTACTTTTTTTCCTGATTCAAATCCCCGGGTTAATCGCCTACCAATTTAAATGGCTGCCTCGCCTGGACCTGAACCATCCGGATGTGCACAAAATTTTGGTAATGCTGGGGCCTCGGGTGGCAGGCATGCTCTTCTATCAACTCACCTTCATCGCCCGGGATAACATTGCCTCCCACCTGGCACAGGGGGCAGTGACCACATTGACTTATGGCTGGATGATCCAGCAGGTGCCGGAGACATTAATCGGCACCGCTTTGGGCACCACCCTGCTGCCCACAATCTCCGAATTGTTTGCACGTCAAGAACTCAGCCAGTTTAAAAACACCCTGCGACGGTCAGTGCAGGTGATCATCGCCCTGGCGTTGCCTTCTGCCATTCTGCTTTCGGCTGTGCTGGCTCCTCTCCTAGCATTTGCCTTTGGCTGGGACAGTACCGGGACGCAGACTCTGCTATGGGTAACACGCGCCTTCCTGTTTGGACTGGTCGGTCACTGCCTGATCGAAGTGGCATCCCGGGCATTCTATGCCCAGCAAAACGCCCTCATCCCATCGCTTGCATCAGCCGTCAATCTGGGACTTTACGTCGTTTTTGGTCTGGTCTTTTCCAAATTCCTACTGGCGCCTGGTCTGGGTTTGGCAGATTCCTTTGCCTTTGGCGCCCAGGCAATCCTGCTGATCGTCATGTTGATCTGGTTTATGGGTAGAAGAGCGGAAGGAAAAACCAATATCAAGCAGATGGTTAAAATCCTTTTCTCTCAATCAGCAATCAACCTCACCCTCATCCGAACCCTAGGCGGCTCTCTGCTGGGCGGCACGATCATCCTGGTGATTCAACCACTGCTTTCCAACTTCCTCTCACCTGCCTTTGCAGCCGGATTTGCCTTATTAATCGGTGCTGCTATCACCCTGCCGTTCATCTGGAAGGAATTACGAATTTTCCTGCATCTTTAACCTGAAAAATAAAATATAATCAACCCCATGAAACTGTTTAAGAAAAAATTAACTAAAACCACCCCACAGGAAGCGGATCAAGCGGTCGCTCCTCAGCAGGAACAACCTGAAAAGAAAGACAAACGCAAACCCGTCACCGCTCCCAAACGCTGGCGGGTCATTCTGGTGGGTTTGTTTGTTCTCATCCTATTTGCCGCTTCGGGTGCTGGCATTGGTTATGCTGCCGGCATTCAGCAACGCCTGGTACAGCAAAATCAGCAGAAGTTAGTAACGGCTGCCACCCATTTTAATTACGGTGTGGGGGCGATGCTGCAAAACAATTATGAAGTAGCGCAAATCCAGTTTGAGTACGTATTAAAGATCATGCCGGATTTTCCGGGATTAAGAGAGAAATATACCCAAACCATGGTGGAACTTGCCAAGAAGAACCTGCCAACCCCTACTCCAGCTGCCACTCCCACTCCGGATAAGCGCGGGGTGGAGGCCCTCTTTGCCCAAGCGCAACAGGAAGTGAACAGCAAAAATGGCACTGCTGCGGTTAAAACCCTAGACACACTGCGCAATCAGGATATTAAATATCGCACCCTGGAAGTGGATGCATTGTATTATATGGCATTGCGCTTCAGTGGATTGGATAAAATTTCACGCCTGGCCGACCAGGAGGGCGGGTTGTATGATCTGACCCTGGCCAGCCGCTTTGCCCCCCTGGATCATGAAGCTCTGCAATATGCCAACTGGGCGCGTAACTATGTCACTGCCATCAGCTACTGGAATGTAAACTGGGAGAAGGTAGTTTATTATCTGTCTCAGGTCTATACCGCTTCCCCGGGGTTGCAGGATTCCAAAGGGATCTCGGCCAGAATGCGTTACATTGAAGCCCTGTATAGATACGGGGATGTCCTGATGGCCAATGATCAATACTGCGACGCTGCCAATTATTATGGAGGTTCAATTAAAATCCAGGAGAACAGCACCATACAGGCAAAATATGCAGCTGCCAACCTCAAATGCATGGGACCGGCTCTTACCCAGCAAGCCATTCCAACCCCAACACCTATTCCGCTGGTAGTCGAAACCCCGACCCCGGTAGTAGTGGTAGACACACCAATTCCCTGAAGAGTTATTAACCAAATTTCCAGGGTGTGGATTTAATAATTCACGCCTTTGGAATTATTTAACCGATTGGCATAGCTTATGCAACAGATAAAGCAGGAGTATGCCATGATTGATATTCTTGCTTTTGTCTGCGAATTGATGTTTTACCTGGGACTGGCCGGCGTCCTGGGGGTGATCTTGCAATTCACATCCCACGGCGGCCGTCTAATGCGCCTTTCCTTTCTGGCGTGTGTACTGCTGCCCTTTTCACTGGGATTACCGTGGGGCGCTCTATTTAAAATCCTGGTGTGGGTACTGGCAGCCATTGTGGCTGGCGTGGTCTATCTCCAGCCAGTGAACCAGATTGCCAGAGATTGGATGCAGAAATTCGGGATGGTCTATTTTGGCATCCTG
>Ga0209777_10002803_pt1 | contig 22370 bp, 20 predicted proteins | sample FrelakmetHBP12HB_FD_187147 | JGI IMG/M metagenome (GOLD analysis project Ga0209777, IMG submission 187147) | Freshwater lake sediment microbial communities from the University of Notre Dame, USA, for methane emissions studies -HBP12 HB (SPAdes)... | ecosystem: Environmental > Aquatic >...
GGATAACAGGCTGATCTCCCCCAAGAGTTCACATCGACGGGGAGGTTTGGCACCTCGATGTCGGCTCATCGCATCCTGGGGCTGAAGTAGGTCCCAAGGGTTGGTCTGTTCGCCCATTAAAGCGGTACGCGAGCTGGGTTTAGAACGTCGTGAGACAGTTCGGTCCTTATCTGCTGTGGGCGCAGGAGATTTGAGGGGCGCTGCTCCTAGTACGAGAGGATTGGAGTGGACGGATCCCTGGTGTTCCAGTTGTCCCGCCAGGGGCATGGCTGGGTAGCTATATCCGGACGAGATAACCGCTGAAAGCATCTAAGCGGGAAACTTACCCCAAGATAAAATCTCCCCTGAATTCGCAGCAATGCGAATTCTCTAAAGGTCCCTCGAAGACTACGAGGTTGATAGGCCGGGTGTGGAAGTGCAGCAATGCATGGAGCTGACCGGTACTAATTGACCGTGCGGTTTGTCCACTCTACTTGAGTGATTCCATCAGCTGACTCTGCTCGTTTCATCAAGATATTGACTAAAGGCTTTAGGCGTTAGGTATATTAGGCTTTAGGTGTTGAAACCAAATCCTTTTTACCTAATGCCTAATGCCTTAAAAACATTTTTCCGGTGGCCATAGCGGAGGGGTCACACCCGATCCCATCTCGAACTCGGAAGTTAAGCCCTCCCACGCCGATGATACTGCAAGGGTTACTTTGTGGGAAAGTAGGTCGTTGCCGGGATTATATTTTATAGGGGGAAGTCAAAAACATCCCCCTCTTTAAACCCCGTTAATCCCACAAGGTTAACGGGGTTTTTTACTTTTGAGTGGACAGCGGACTATTTCAATCCGCTCTCCGGAAAACGTTGAAATATAATCCTCCGTCCATGCGAATGGGGATTACCTGATAGTGTTGCCTGAACTCGGGATTATTGGCGACTTCCTTTTCAACGCGGAGAACGGCGGTTTTAAGGCCATCGTCTAAACTGGTCTGAGGCATTTTAGTTATCCATGGAAAGAAAATGATATATTTCGGTTTTCGTGAAAGCACATACTGCGCATCGCCTTTCTCATGGCCTGCGCCTCCCTCACCCATATTCTCCGGAGCCGGCATATGAGCCGTGTGAATGTCATTGAGACCAAGCATGTCAATTGTTTCCAGGTCGCTGACGAAAGGGATCGCCCCGGCCGTGGTCAGCGCCAGCGATTCCCCCGGTTTCGCATATCCTTTAAGAGCGTTCCCCGCCGCTACCCATGAAGAATAGGTGTTCCGATTCCAGCCAACGTCCCTCCACACCCGCGGGTTTAGCCACGGCATCAGCCATAACAGAAACACGACCGATATAATCAAACCTTTCTGAACATCGCTTCTTTTTTCGGAAATAAGCAGGAATACCTTCTCTCCCCAAATCACCGCAAACGGCAGAGCCGGGACAAAAAGCCGGTAAAAACTCATGTGGTCTCCACCGACCGCAACCGCAAAAAAGACCCAGAAAAAGAACATCCACATCGCCAGCCATACATCTTTTTCCTTCAGCCGATTCACCACAAATAGGGACGGGATAAATAATATGAAAACAAGATTGTAACGGTTAATGAAGCTGCCGGTGTAACGAATCCCCCTCTCCAGAACCAACGTCGTGAAACCGACCTTCGCATAATAAGTATTTGGGAATATATACCCATAGTAGGTCCACCGCCACACGAAATACGGGATAAAAATCACCAGGAACACGAGGGCGCCCATGGTCAATGTCCGCCATGGGCTGCCCCTATGCTCTTCCGGGTATTTTTTCACAATCACAAGCAGCCAGGCAAGCTCGAACCCCCATAATAGAATCGGCAAAAACCATCCCTCCGGCCTCGTCAACGCCGCCAGCGCAAACAACGCGCCCCACCATACCCCCCTGCCCTTTCCATCGGACTCCCTCAAGTATGCCAATACGCCGCCCAGCACAAACAGCGCAAACATGTCCGTCTCAAGGCCGGTTGTGGCCCACGAGGCGACGCTAAGGTTCGCGCCAACGGCGAGAGCGGCGAGAAGGGGCGCCGTCCGATTCCCCCCCGCCATCCGCCGGCCCCAATAATAGCTAAGTATAATTACAATCAATCCCGAAATTATTCCAAAAGCCTTTGCTATAATAAAAGGAGAAACATGGATTAAAAATGACAACGATATAAGCAGAACCCAAAAGAAATTCGAATACCCCTCGACGCGCTCCCCACCTGGGTTGAAGACAAGGCCGTAACCGTTTATCAGGTTGCGCGCATATCGGAAGGATATGAAGGCGTCATCGTGCGGATAGCTTATGAACAGCGAAAGGGCGCAGAATATCACGCAGATAAATGTAAGAATAATAATATTATAACTCGATGTGTTTTTCCCCATCCTTCTCCCGCCTTCTCCAAGTTAATGTAAAATAAAACATAAACGGCAAATAAAGGGCCATGCTTACGATTAATGCATGCCGTGTCATAAGATATACTCCCGTAAGTGGAACGGAGTTGCCCTCGTGGAGTGTCCTGCATATTATCCTGTGCGTGAAAGGTATGTCCCAGATCCAAAGCGTCACGGGGAGGAATGAGATAAACATCGGCGCCATCAAGACCCTCAGCCATATATTTCTTTTTCCAATCATATAAATAACAAATGATCCTATTACAGCCCAAGGCAGCGACGGATCCTTTCTGAGCCATATCTTTATCACCGATAGGGTGTAATCGGGGCCGAAGGGAATAAGCATGCAGTTGTGTTTCCAGAAGAACCTGTTATGAAAAACCGCGGTGAGCAGTAATACGCTTAAAACGGAGGTTGCAATCCACCATTTTCCCGAAGATTCGTCGCGATCCCTGACGGGAGCGGCGGGCGGCCAGATTATTTGCCAACAAACCCTGAGGAACGAACCCATACATTGCCTTTCAATCCACAGTAGACAGCGCACATTTAACAGTCTAAAATGAAAATGATGGTGAAAGAGGTTAAAACAACCGGCGGCGCCTGTCCACCGCCGGTTCCGTACGCTCATGCAAGACACTGAACGCGCAAGGATGATTGTCGGGGCCGTGGTGCTGGCGGCGCTCGCCGCCGCGGCAGGCGCGATTTTGATCATCCGTAGCGAAATTTTAACCGCGAATGAATACACCCTCCTCGCGGAACTGCCGAATGCAACGGGACTGAAGATCGGCGACAAGGTAATTATGAATGACTCACAAATCGGCAGGGTGCTGAGAATAGAAACCGCCGCCCAAAAGGACATGCACACACCGGTGCGCATGCAGGTATCTGAAGCGGCCTTCAAAAAAATAGGGCCGGAGTCGGTGGCCTGGGTGGAACGATCATCGGAAAATCAAAATATCAGCATAGTAATAATGCTTCTCAATCCCGGGAAATCAAGTCCCGTTCTAAACGGGATAAAAGTCAAACCGATACTCGGAATCGAAGCTCCAAGGGAGAATAAAACCCCATAGATGCGATTGCAGTACATCCCTTCACAGGAGGAAATAATGGACGAAAAAGTCAGGATAACAATCGAGGCCCTGAAAAAACACGGCTTTAACGCCATGTACGCCGAGGATCGTCATGCGGCGCGCGAAGCCATTTTATCGCTCGCAAAAGGCTGCAAAACGGTCGGAGTCGGCGGGACCAGCACCGTTCGCGATACCGGTGTTCTCGATGCGTTGCGTGAACAAGGCCTCGAAATATGGGATCATTGGGTAATTAAAGACATTGCAGAATCCATGCGAATGAGAAAAAAACAGGTAACGGCAGACCTCTTCCTGACCGGCTCAAACGCCGTGACAATGACCGGCGAGCTGGTGAATCGGGAGGGCGTCGGCAACCGGATAAACGCCATGACTTTCGGGCCGGGCAAGGTGGTGGTGGTCGCAGGCGTCAATAAAATTGTGCCCGATGTCGCCTCGGGCATGGAAAGGATCAAGACAAAAGCGGCGCCGACGCGCGTAAAACAATTGAATCTCAATACTCCGTGCGCTAAAACAGGCGTCTGCGAAGACTGCAATTCCGCGCAGCGCATCTGCCGGATAACCATAGTCCACGAGCGCCGCCCTTCTCTCACCGATATGACCGTCATCCTGGTGGGAGAGGAAATGGGGAATTAGGAAAGGCTTTAGGCCTGATGCATTAAAGAGGTTGAAATTGCGATCAATTTGTCTCGTCATTGTATTGCTCTTTATCATGGCCTCGTCATCTTACGCTTCTCATGAGATGGGCGTGTTCAGCGTAAACCGGCGCGTCCGGATTTCCTTCACCGAATCGGCGCTGGGCCTGACCTACACGATTGATTTCGCCGAAGCGCCGGCCAGCGATGAAATAAAGCTCGCCGATGCCAATGGGGACGGCGAAATAGACGAAGCCGAAAAAACCATTTACTTCATCGGACTCGCCCGCCGCATTCGGGAAGGATTCAGACTATCGCTCGGACATCAACAGCTCGATTTAAGACTGCAATCATCGAGAGGAGAATTCCCGGAAAACGAGCAGGGCGACAAAACGGTGAAATGCGACCTGTTGTTCCGCGCGAACCTGCCAGCCCACTGGCACGGCGGATCGCTTACACTCGACGACGCCGTCTTCTCAGAACGCATTGGCGCCCGGGAAGTCATCGTTGACCCTCCTCCCGGCTGGATTCTGGAGACAAAAGACGGGACGCCAAAAGACGGCAGCTACTTTTTCGAGGGGCCGAAAGGAAGCGGCCCGTGGAGCGCCCGGCTCGATCTGAAACCCGGCCCGGCAAAGGCGGGCGGAGAAGCGCCCCAAAACATCCCCCCCGACCAGCTTAAAAAGGAAGCCCCGGAAACTGTTGCATACAGAACAACTTTTTCCCGGCTCGTGTTATGGGCGCTGGTTCTCGCTTTCATTGTTGGGGCCGGCCATGCGTTTACACCTGGGCATGGAGCGGCTTTCGTCTCGGCCTACCTCGTCGGCCCACGCCGCTCGGCAGCTTACGCCGCGCTCCTGGGATGGGTGGTGACGGCCATCCGCACAACGCCGGTTTTTTCATTAGGCGTGGTAATGCTCCTTCTTGACCGCTTCCTGCTTCCCGCAAGCTCACTGAAATGGCTGAGATTTTGCTCCGCCGCTGCGGTTCTTATTGCCGGCCTTATTATCATCGGCTGGAATCGGCTTGCCAGGGCCCAAAAAGAACCTCCGGTGCCTACTGGTGTTAGCACCGTCGAGCTGGTGGGCTTGGGGATAGCGGGCGGCCTGGCGCCCTCGCCTTCCGCGCTGGCTCTGCTTCTCGGCGCGGTCGGCATGAGTCAATCTGCGTTGGGGCTGGGCATGGTGGTTGCGTTCGGCTTTGGCCTGGAAACGGCGCTTACGCTGTCAGGCATCGTCAGATTAAAATCGCCGTCGTTTGCTGACTGGCTCGAGGAAATAGGCGAGAAATTGCGTTTTATGTCGCTGGTATGGGGAATTTTTATTCTTGTTATTGGCGCGCTTCTTATATTTCGCGCCATTCAAAACTGGTAAGCAGGGGCAATTTTATGCCTCTCTTTTAAATACTCATCAAGGATTCCAGCTTCTTTAAGACCCATTAAATGAACGTCAATAGCTTCACGGATTTTTTTTCGGCATCCTCATAGGTATCACCGCAAGTCGCAGTCCCCAATTCAACGCATTCTGCGGCAAATTGCCCATCGGCTTCTTCTATTCTAATTGCAAGACGAATGATTTTGCATTCCATCATACTAAATTCCATTCCCCATCACCCATTATTCTCTCCGCGCCAGAGCGCCCCAAAAACCAACCTTTACGATTAATGTTATAGGCCATGGCTTGCTTTGTCAACGGGTTTCACCCCCTTGCGCCTCTACAAAGTGTTAAAAGATAAAGGAAAAAGTGTTACGGAGTCCTTGCGCACCGGAAGCCGATGTTGTTGCCCCTGACGCCGGGATCGCTCCTGTAGCGATGCGACGCCCGCAAGGCGCCCGGGTCGCTGCCCCACCACGAGCCGCGAAGAGCGCGATATTCACCCAACCATGGGCCTGTTGGATTATTGCTCAGGCTGCTTTGGTAGTAGTTTTCATCGTATCGGTCAGCAACCCATTCCGCAACATTTCCCGCCATGTCCATTGCTCCATAAGGACTTGCCCCACTCTTTTTGCTCCCCACAGCCCATGTTGAATCTTTGCCACAACCATTTCCATCGTCATTCATTATTGCATAGTTGCAACTCGCCTGTTTATTACCCCATGGATATATTCTTCCGTCCGTCCCCCGCGCGGCTTTTTCCCACTCCGCTTCGGTTGGTAACCTCTTTCCCGCCCATTTGCAAAATGAATCCGCCTGATTCCAATCCACGCAGTTTATCGGGTGACTCTTTCGATCCGAAACGCTCCAGTTACACCCGCCCCCTGTATCCGGATTTGAGCATGTCCCCGCCTTTACACATGCTCCGTATTGCCGTACCGTTACTTCATATATGTCAATGTAGTAGGCGTCCAGGCTGACCTTGTGGTATGGTTTTTCATCATTGAGGCATTGTGTATCAACCGCTTCGTTGCAGCCCATCATGAATTCTCCGGCAGGGACGAGAACCATCTCGCCTAGTTTTGGGCTACAGCGCGCCACACAAAAAAACAGCAGGGCAATAGTTATCAATGTTAAACATTTTTGGCTCATAGGCGCCTCCTCCCGCGGCGCTGTTACACAAAAATGCCTGTACGTTGCTCCAGTCCTTTGTTTATCATCTCCTGAATCGCGCTTCTGACCTGCTCGACGAGAGCGCGCACTTTTGGGGGGTCTCCCGCCACTTCCGGCCCGTATTCTTCGTATAAATGTATGGGAGTCCCGTAATAAATGTGGTATTTGACCGGCAATGGGATCATGCCAATCGGCCCCATGTGCGGGAAGGTGGGAGTGATGGGGAAAAACGGGAAGCCGAGCAATTTTGCCAGCGGCTTGATGTTGAGCAGCAATGGCGCCTGCTCCTCGGCGCCGATTACGCACGTCGGGATTATCGGCGTGCGATGACCCAGCGCTATTTCCATGAAGCCGACGTTAAAGCGCTGCAATTTATAGCGCTGGCTGAAATGTTTTCCATTGCCCTTCTGCCCCTCCGGGAAAACAAGGGAAAGCTCATCGCGCTCCAGCAGCTCAACAAAATCCCGTTTCATGCCGGTTATCTGCCCTACCCTTCGCAGAAGCATCCCCACGTATGGATAACCCATGAAGAACCTGTCAACAACGCTGCGCACGGCGCGGGGAGGGCGCAGCTTTTTCAGGCAGTCTATGGCGATCATCCCGCCGTCAATGGGGAGAATGCCCGAATGGTTGCACACAAGCATCGCGCGGCCTTCCTTCGGGATGTTCTCGTGACCCTGGCTCTCGACCCGGAACCAGTTGTTATATGCCAGGCTCCCGAGCAGGTAGGCGATCAGGCCGGATTCCTTCTCGAATCCGAATATGTCATACCCGTGCCCCTCGTCATGGAATGGGATATTTTTATACAAATCGTACTCTTCATCGTTGAGCACCCTTCGCGCCAGCGCGTCAACTCGATGCCTCATGCTTTCTTTCATAAACACATCTCCAGAAAGGCTTTAGGCTTTTTGATCAAATTCTTCAACCTAATGCTTAAGACCTGAAGCCTAAGGCCTTTGTAAGGAAATATATAACAATTTAGGGAAATTTACAATTCTATATAGCGAGTTTTTTAGCGAGAGCGCGGCAGTGACGGGCCTGCGCCCCCAAGCATTCACCTATCGGGAAGTCTTGCCGGCGCAAAAACCCGGCAATAGAAGCTGCCGTTGATCGAATTTCTTCGAGACGACCAGACGGGTCAGGAATTGATTCAACTCCGCGTCGAGAACATCCAGAGGTTGCGAAGAAGAATATGCCATCCCCTGCCCTATTCTCGAAGTATCAATCCGCTTGTTATCCATCATTCTGACAGCAGTTGCATTTTTCATGGCGTTTTCCTTTCTTCCATTTTGCAACGATTTATTTTAGGGCCGTTATTTCCGCCGATTAAGCTTAAGCCGTAACGCCTGTAGTTTGATGAATCCTTCGGCGTCCGCCTGTCTGTACCCCCCGGCGATGTCGAAGCTTGTAACTTTCGGGTCGTACAATGAGTAGTTGCTCTTGCGGCCTGTGACCATGCAGTTGCCCTTGAACAGCTTAAGCCTCACCGTGCCGGTGACGTCTTCCTGGGTTTTATCAACCAATGCCTGGAGCGCCTGACGCTCGGGGCTGAACCAGAAGCCGAAATACACAAGCCGCGCATATTGAGGCATTAGGCTTTCCTTGATGAACGCCGCTTCACGATCAACGGTTAATGATTCGAGCGCCCTGTGCGCGATATGCAGCGCCGTTCCGCCGGGCGTCTCGTACACGCCGCGGGACTTCATTCCCACAAAACGGTTCTCGACGAGGTCCACTCTCCCTATTCCGTGAGCGCCCGCCACCTTGTTGAGATGAGAGAGCAGCGCGGCCGGGGCCATCTTTTTATCGTTGACGGCCACCGGAACGCCTTTTTTGAAATCAACAGTTATCACTTCCGGCTTGTCCGGCGCTTTTTCCGGGTCAACGGTGATCTGGAATATATCAGCGGGCGGCGCAGCCCAGGGATCTTCCAGAATCCCGGACTCGTAACTGATATGCAAAATATTCGCATCGGAGGAGTAAGGTTTTTTCGGCGTGGTGGGCACCGGGATGCCATGTTTCGTGGCGTATCTCATCAGGTCTGCGCGGCCCTCGAATTTCCATTCCCGCCACGGCGCGATCACGCGGATTCTGGGGTCAATCGTGTAATAAGTAAGCTCGAAGCGGACCTGATCGTTCCCCTTACCCGTCGCCCCATGGGCCACGGTGTGAGCGCCCTCCGCTTTCGCAACGGCCATCTGGGCCTTGGCAATGATGGGGCGGGCAAGGCTGGTGCCCATGAGGTAGTCGTGCTCATAGGCGGCGTTTGCCTTCAGCGCCTCGAAGAAATAATCGCGCACAAACTCGTTGCGGAGGTCCTGCACCACGACTTTCGACGCCCCGGTTGCGCGGGCCTTTTTGGTGACCGCATCGAGGTCCTCTCCCTGCCCCAGGTCGGCCACAAACGCGATTACCGGCATCTTGTAGGTTTCTTTTAGCCACTTCAGGATGACCGAAGTGTCCAGTCCGCCGGAATAGGCAAGCACGATTTTATCTTTAGCCATATAGAATTTCCTTAACTAATTCTGCCACAGATTTAGCAGATTAATACAGATAAATAATAAGATAAAAATATCTGCTTAATCTGCGTAATCTGCGGTTTATTCCTAAATCATCATTCTTTTTCTGATGAATGCCGGGATAGCCAGCTCGTCGTTCTCTTCTTCTCCGAAGGGGCTGATTTTCGGCTGCGCCAAGTTTCTCGGCTGAATCTGGGCGACCTCGACCTTCTCATTCAGGCGTCCTTCCCGAAGATGTGTCGGCACGTCCAGATTGCCGCTGCGCAGTCTTGTGACGCCGCGGATATTGCGCTGTTTCTCGAAGCTGTTGAAACCGGTTGCGATGACCGTGAACCTGATCTCGTCCTTGAGGGTGGAATCGAAAGTTGCGCCCCATATTATTAGCGCGTCTTCGTCGGCCTCTTCCTGAATTTTTGTGCAAGCCTCCTGGATTTCGTGCATGCTCATGTTTTCAGGGCCGTACACGTTCACAAGGACGCCGCGCGCTCCCTGGAGGGAGACGTCATCGAGCAGCGGGCTTGATATGGCCGCCTGGGCCGCTTTTATCGCGCGATCTTCGCCCGTGCCGACGCCCACACCCATCAGCGCCATTCCGCGCTCCGTCATCACGGCCCTCACATCGGCGAAGTCCACATTGACCATCCCCGGACGCACAATGAGGTCGCTTATGCCCTGAACGGCGTTCAAAAGCACAGCATCCGCGCTCTTGAAAGCGTCCGCAAAGGTCATAGACTTGCCCGCAATAACCACCAGCTTCTGATTGGGAATCACTATAAGGCTGTCCACAAATTCCTTAAGCTCGGCGACGCCCGCTTCTGCGAGGCGCATGCGCCGCCGACCCTCGAAATCGAACGGCCTTGTGACCACGCCAACCGTCAAGATTCCCATCTCGCGCGCCTTGCGGGCGATCACAGGGGCGCCGCCGGTTCCCGTGCCGCCTCCCATTCCGGCCGTGATAAAGGCCATATCCGAGCCATCGAGAATGGACGATAGCTCCTCCAGGCTGGCCTCTGCATGCTCGCGGCCTACCTCCGGATTGGAGCCGGCCCCCAATCCGGGGCCCATCTGCACCTTCCGTGAGGCCCGGCATCGCTTCAGGGCCTGGGCATCTGTGTTCGCCGTAACGAACTCCACCCCTTTGACCCGCGAGGTTATCATGGTGTCAACAGCGTTTCCTCCCGCGCCTCCTACCCCGATTACCACCAGCTTCGCAAACGACTCTTCCATCTCAGGATACTCTATCATGATCCTCTCCTCCTTGCGGTTTTATTAACTTCGTCACTAAAAGAAATCAGCGAACCACTCGACCATGCGGCTCCGCACGCGCGAGAAGATGTGATCTTCCCTGATGCGGAAGCCGCGGTGGTGGCCATTCTTGCTGCCGTATATGATAAGCCCCACGCCTGTGGCATAGATGGGGCTGCTGACGATGTCGGTAAGCCCTCCGATACCCTGCGGGAAACCCCTCCGGACTGGCATGCCGAATAATTTTTCTCCCAGCTCCGGCAAACCATCGAGCAGCGAGCAACCCCCGGTGAGCACCACGCCCGCCCCCAGCATGTCGAAAAAGCCGGATTTCAGCAGCTCATGCTTGCACAGCTCCATCATTTCCTCTGCTCGCGGCTCGATTATCTCGGCAAGCGTCTTTCTCGATACGCTTCTGGGTTTCCGGCCTCCGACGCAGGCCACCTCCATGGTCTCGTTTTCCTGCACCAGGGCGGCCATTGCGCATCCAAACCGCTGCTTGATCTTTTCAGCCTCGCCCATGGGGGTGCGCATGCCAAGCGCTATGTCGTTGGTGAAATGGTCTCCGCCGAGCGTTATGACGGATGTGTATTTTATCGCTCCATTACAAAATACGGCTATATCTGTCGTGCCGCCGCCCATGTCAATGAGGGCAATACCCAGCTCTTTCTCGTCAGGAGTGAGCACTGCCTCGGAGCTGGCCAGTTGTTCGAGGACGATGTCGTTGACGTTCAGCCCGGTGCGGTTGGCGCATCGTATGATGTTCTGCGCGCTGGTGACCGCTCCGGTCACTATGTGGACCTTCGCTTCGAGGCGCACGCCGTTCATACCGAGGGGGTCTTTGATGCCGTCCTGCTCGTCCACAATGAACTCCTGCGGCAGGATGTGAATCACTTCACGATCCGGGGGAATCGCCACGGCCCGCGCGGCGTCCACCACGCGCCGCACGTCCCCCTCGCAAACCTCCCGGCTCTTGACCGCGATGACCCCGTGCGAGTTAAAGCCCTTGATGTGCCCCCCGGCTATCCCGGCGTAAACCTCGCCTATCTCGCATCCGGCCATCAATTCGGCTTCTTCCACGGCCCGCTTGATCGAGTGGACGGTGCGCTCGATGTTCACCACCACGCCCTTCCTCAGGCCGGTCGAGGTGTGCGAGCCGATGCCGATGATGTCTATGCCGTCGTGACTCATTTCCCCGACGACGCAGCATATCTTGGTGGTGCCGATGTCAAGTCCAACGATCAGATTGTCCTTTTTAGCCATATTTCTTCCTCCTGCTTATTCCTGGCCGGCTCTGGCCATGCCGCCATCGGCCAGCAGGGCTTGAGAGTCGGTCGTATTTATTTTCACAGCGGCCCCGGATGGATAATTCAGGTCTACGCGGACAGCCTCCATGCCACTCCGCCCCACCTCCACAAGCACCGCTTCGAGAACCTTCCATTGGGCCTTCAGGTCTCCGGCGCCCATCTCGACCCGCTCCATCATGCCGGATGTCAAAAGGGTGATCCTGCCCCCGGGCGATATGATCACTTCCGATATCCGGCTCGAGGGCAGCGCCTCCGAATTAGCCGCGAGTTGTATCACAGCCAGCGCCCTCTGTATCTCTTCCAGATCGTCCGGGGCGTCGGAGTTTCCCTGGCCCGATATAATGGGCATATCAAAGGGGTCTCCTGCGGCAACCGGTTTGAAAGCGACGCCATCGGCGGCGAGGAACCATATCCCCGACCTGCGAATCATGGAAGCCGCCTGCCTCTCGACGACGTGGATAATGACCCGATCGGGAAACTGGCGGCGAACGGTTACGCCCTGCACCCAGGGGTTGGAGGCGATGCGGCGGACCGCTTCGTTTGCGCTGATCCTGAAAATATTCTCTCCTTCATGAACTTGGGCCATGTTCAGTATGTCGGCGCGGTCCAGTTTTTTCAGCCCGCTGACCTCGATGCTCCTGATGGCGAATTTCGGGGAAGTGACGAGCGCGTTGTACAAATAACGCGCGCCGAATCCTCCCCCTCCTCCCGCGGCCATCGCTACGATAATGAAGAGCGCGGTCTTTAACACGACCTTCATCGCAACGGTGGTATTGGAGGGGCACAGGCTTTTAGGCCCCCCGTTGGCCTTTGGTTTTATCCCCTGAATTTTTTCCCTGTTAAGGTCTCTCATATTTCGCTCCGGCCATCATGCGCTCGACCAAATTGTTAAAATCCATCCCAACCACGCCGGCGGACTTCGGCAGGAGGCTGGTGGAGGTGAGGCCCGGTATGGTGTTTACTTCCAGTATTTTCACTTCTCCCTCTGGAGTCACCCTGAAATCGGCGCGAGCCGCTCCCCGGCAACCCAGGGCGTTATAGGCCATCACTCCATAATTGCGGACGCGCTCCGCGACCGGCTCCGGGATCGGGGCGGGCGCGAGATACTGTGTTTTGCCGGGGGTGTACTTGCGCTCATAATCATAAAAACCCCCCTCCGGCCTGATCTCGACACAACCCAACGCCTCGCCATCGAGCACCCCGACGGTTATCTCGGCGCCCGGTATAAATTCCTCGACTAGTGCCCATTCATCGAGCGAAAAAGCCAACGTCAGCGCATCCTGAATGATATCCGGATCTCCTGTGTTTATTATGCTCACGCCGACCGTGCTGCCCTGCCTCGACGGCTTTATAACCATCGGCGGCTTAATGCATTGCGGAAAGCGCGGGCCATTCGAGTGCAGCGTTTCCCATTTCGCGGTGGGTATGCCCTCGGCCTCGAACGCGCGTTTGGCCAACCGCTTATCCATTGCATAGGCGGATGCAAGCACGCCCGACCCGGTATATGGGATGCGCAGAAATTCGAGCACTCCCTGCACAATGCCGTCCTCGCCCACAGGGCCATGCAGAGCGATGAACGCCGCCTCGATGCGCTCGTCACGAAGCTTTTCGATAAGGTCATCGCCCACGTCAATCGCCACGGCGTCGTAGCCGGATGCTTTCAGGGATGCTAGAACGGCCTTGCCGCTGCTCAGCGACACTTCTCTCTCGCTCCCAAAGCCCCCCATCAGAACACCGATACGCTTATCTTTTATTCTCAAGCGGCCCCCCTTCCTATGACGCGCACTTCGGGGATCAAGTCCACTCCGCTTGTTTCGAGCACGGCCCGTTGCGCCTCTTCGATGAGGGAGATCACGTCATTGGCTGTGGCGTCGCCCGCATTGATTATAAAATTGGCGTGAACGTTGCTTATCATAGCGCCGCCGAAGCGTTTCCCTTTCATGCCCGCCGCATCAATAAGCCTCCCAGCGCTGTCGCCGGGCGGATTCTTGAAGACGCACCCCGCGGACCTTACCCCGGCGGGTTGAGTGGTCCTGCGTTTCTTCTCCATTTCCCCCACCCGCTCTCTGATGCGGGCCGGATCGGCTTCGGTGAGGTTCAGCTGCAAACTCAGTATCAGAGCGCCTTCCGGGAGGTTCGACGAGCGATAATCGAACCCGAACTTTTGCGCGTCCCAATTTTCGATTTCGCCGTTCGGCAGGCGGACTTTAGCGCTTACGAGGGCATCTGCGATCGAGCCTCCGAAGGCGCCTGCGTTTGTCAAAATGGCGCCCCCGATTGTGCCGGGAATGTGGGTGGCGAATTCGAGGCCGGAAAGTCCCGCGCGCGCGGCTGTGCGGGCAACTCTCGGCAGGCTCGCACCCGCGCCGGCATGTATGCTTTTCCCGGTAACCTCTATCCATTCCAGGGTTCCTCGGATCACCACCGTGAGTCCCTCGATGCCACCATCCTTCACAATAACGTTAGTCCCCGCCCCCAGCGCTTCCCTGGTCCACCCTTCACGATCACACCGGTCGAGAACCTGAAGGATTTCTTTTTCATCAACGGGAATCCAAAGCACGTCGGCAGGCCCCCCCACCCCCATCGAGGTGAAGCTGATCATCGGAGCGTTCTCGATCACGGCCCCACGCGAGAACTCGCGCACGGCGCGCGCGATTTCCGGCGGTTTCGTCATTTTGTCGCTCCCTTGACAAATTCCTCGCCGACCTTGTACACATCTCCGGCGCCAAGCGTCATCACAACGTCATTATCCCTGGCGAGACCGCGTAAGACCCTGGCAATGTCGCGGCGGTCGGGAACATACGTGACGTTCTTGTGCCCGCCTTCCTTCACTTCCCGGTATATCAACTCGCCCGTTACACCGGCGATCGGGGCTTCGCCGGCGGCGTAGATGTCTGTGAGAATAAGCACATCGGCGTCGTCAAATGCGTCCATGAATTCCTTGCTCAGGTCTCTTGTCCGCGTATAGCGGTGAGGCTGAAAGACAACGACCAGCCTCTTGCCGCCGCTCGAGGGGCTGCCGTAGGCGGCGCGGGCCGCCGCCAGGGTCGCGCGGACCTCGGTGGGGTGATGGCCGTAATCGTCCACCACAATTATATCCTGCACCTTGCCCTTGAATTGAAAGCGCCGCCGGATGCCCGAGAATTCATTGAGGCCCCCCTTGATTTTTTCGAAGGGGATATCAATCTCGAGGGCGACGATTGTCGTGGCCAGCGCATTCAGCACATTGTGCAGACCCGGCGCGGGAATATCGACTTCACCTATAGTTTCCGCGCCTTTCATCACCCTGAAGCCACTCCGCAGCCCGTTCATCTTCACGTTTTCCGCCCGAAAATCGGCCTGGCTCGAGAAGCCGTATGTTATGACGCGTTTCTCGATGCGCGGCAGGATTTCGCGAATATGTTCGCAATCCATACAAACTACATTAAGACCATAAAATGGGATAAGATTGGCAAACTCAACAAACGCATCGAGAAGGCTGTTCATGTCGCCGTAATGATCCATGTGCTCGCGGTCTATATTGGTGATCACCGCGATAACGGGCGAGAGTTTCAGGAAAGACCCGTCGCTTTCGTCCGCTTCCGCGATAAGGAACTGCCCGCCGCCCAGCTTGGCGTTCGAGCCGAATGCGTTGACCCTGCCGCCGATCACGGCAGTGGGGTCGAGTCCGCCGTGCGCGAGGACGTGCGCGACCATGGTGGTGGTAGTTGTCTTGCCGTGTGCGCCCGCAATGGCGATGCCCCATTTGAGTCTCATAAGCTCGGCAAGCATTTCCGCCCTCGGTATGACGGGTATGCCCTTCTCCCTAGCCACGACGACTTCGGGGTTATCTCGGCGCACCGCACTGGAAACCACCACAACCTGTGGATCGGTGACATTGGAGGGGCGGTGCCCCAGTCCTATTGTGGCCCCGAGTTTTTTGAGGCGATCTGTCACATCGCTTGCCGCAAGATCGGAGCCGCTAACCCGGTATCCGAGGTTTAACAGCACCTCCGCGATACCGCTCATCCCTATGCCCCCTATGCCCACAAAGTGGATATGCTGATTCTTCTTATACACCTTTCTTCAGTCTCCCGATTCTTGTCTTTCGGCCATTTCATGCAGCTTTCGCGCGATGATCCCGGATGAATCAATGCTGGAGAGCGCGCGAGCCTTCTCACTCATTTCCTTGAGCCGGGCGTGATTCGCGAGCAATTCTTTCAGCATCCGACTCAACGCTCCATCCGCTATATCCGCCTGTCTCACCATGACTGATGCGCCCTTCTGCGCCATCGCCATTGCATTAAAGGTCTGATGGTCGCCCGCCGCTTCGGGGAAGGGGATGAGAACGCTCGGCTTTCCCAGGGCCATCAATTCAAACACGGTCCCCGCGCCCGCTCGCGCAATAACCAGGTCCGCGGCGGCGTAAGCCTCTCCCATGCGATGGATGAACGGAACCACGATCGCCTTGTAACCCATATCACGATATTCATTCTGCATCGCCTCGAGGTCGGCGGAGCCGCATTGGTGTATAAGGTTCAGCCGGTCTCGCAGCGTCGGGTTCGATCTCATGAAATCCGAAACGGCCCTGTTTATCGGCCTTGCGCCCTGGCTGCCGCCGAAGACCAGCAGCGTCCTGAGGCCCGGATTGAGATTTTCAAGGTGCAGCTCCATCTCACCGTTTGGAGGATTTATCACCTCGTCCCTCACGGGATTCCCGACCGTCATCAGGGATCGCTCCGGAAAATATTTCGCGCTTTCCTCGAACGCCGCGAAAACCACGTTCACGAATTTCCCCAGGATGCGATTGGTCCATCCGGGAACGGCATTCTGCTCCTGTATGGCGGTCGGTATGCGCAAAACCCATGCCGCCAATATCACTGGGCCTGAAACATAACCGCCGACCCCAAGGGCCACGTGTGGCCTGTACGAAAGCGCAACTTTCAAGGATTGGAAAATCGCAATGGGTATCAGCGCCATGCTTTTGGCAATTCCTTTTATCCCAGTTCCTCGAATGCCGGTGCCCCTCACCGTTATCAGCGGTATTTTCTCCCGAGGAAGCACGCGAGCTTCCAGGCCTTCCTTTATGCCCACGAACAAGACCTTGTGATCGGGGCCAAGCGCCATGAAGCGGCGCGCCACCGCTATGCCGGGGAAGAGGTGCCCGCCTGTCTTGCCCCCTGCTATCATAAGCCTGTACTCGCGGCCTTCCATCACTTCCTCTGCCCCCTCCAGAATGCCGCCCGGCTATCCGCAGCGGCCGCCGATATGTTCAGCAGAATGCCCGCCGCAGCCATCGTCATCGCCAGGCTGGTCCCCCCGTACGATAAAAACGGCAGCGGGAGACCCTTGGTCGGCAGCAGCCCCAGGACAACGCCCATGTTTATAAGCGCCTGTATGGTTATAAGAAGGGTTATGCCGGCCGCCAGAAAACGGCCGTAATCGTCCGGCGCGCGACGGCTTATGAGCATCCCGCGCGTAAGTAATATCACAAAGCCTATGAGAACAAGGCAAATTCCGATCAGGCCCAGCTCTTCACCTATGACGCTCAATAGAAAGTCGGTATGGGCGAAGGGGAGGTAAAAGAGCTTCTGGCGCCCTTCTCCCAGGCCCACGCCGTAGACTCCGCCGTTGCCTAGCGCGAGGAAGCTCTGGATTATCTGGAATCCGCTCCCCTGTGGGCTTTCCCAGGGGTTGAGGAAGGCAAGTACCCTCTGGCGCCTGTACGCCGCCCCCATCAGGGCGATATAGACCAGCGGGGAAATCAGGATCACCGTCGAGATAATGTGAACGGGGCGAATGCCGCCCACGTAAAGAACGGCCAGCGCAAGAACGCCGAGCGTCATCGCGGTCCCGAAGTCCGGTTGAATCACAACCATGCAGATCAGCATGCCCGAGACGAGCATGTGAGGCATGAAGCCCTTGGCGAAATCGGTAAGCCGGTCGCGCTTCTTGATAAGCGAATGAGCTAGATAAATCACCAAACCAAGCTTCGCCATCTCGGACGGCTGAAACCAGAACAATCGGAGGTCTATCCACCGTCTCGCTCCCCCAGCCTCTCTCCCAATGCCCGGTATGAAAACCATCACCAGCATCAGCACGATAAAGACGAGCACGGGATAAACCATCCGGCGCCACCATCGGTAATCCACCGTCATTGTTACAGCCATCACTATAATGCCCACGACCGCGAAAAGCCCCTGCCGCTTGAGGAAGTGCAGGCCGTCCCCGAAGCGGATTTGGGCGTAATAGCAAGATGTGCTGTACACCATCACCACGCCCGCGCCCAGAAGCGCCAGGATCGTTATGAACAGCCACCCGTCGTAGTGTCTTGCCTTCATTCCGTTATTTCTCTCACAACCTGTTGAAATACGTCGCCGCGATGCGCATAACTGCGAAACATGTCGAAACTCGCGCAGGCCGGGGATAAAAGGATCACGTCGCCCGGACGCGCAAGCCTGCGCGCCCGCTCCACGGCGTCCTTCATGTCACTCGCCGACTCGGTGGGCACGACGTCCCCGATCTGCGCCGTCATCTTGTTTCTTGCGGCGCCCATGAGAACCAGGGCGCGCGCCCGCTCCTTCAGCAGGGGCCGTAGCGTCGTAAAATCGCCCCCTTTGTCCAGCCCTCCGGCTATCAGCACCACAGGCGAATTGAAGCCGACGAGCGATTTCTCGACCGCGCCGACGTTGGTCCCCTTCGAATCGTCGTAATAACGCGCCCCGCCTACTTCCCTCACAAACTGCACCCTGTGAGCGAGGCCGGTGAATTCTTTCAAGACGCCCTCTATGGCCTCGATCGGCACATCCACGAGGCGCGCCGCGGCCGCCGCGGCAACCGCGTTTTCGAGGTTGTGCGCGCCTTCGAGCTTCATGCCGACGGTCGAAACCACTTCGGTTTTGCGATCAGGGTGTGATAATTCCAACATAATCTCGCTCCCCCGCGCCCATGCCCGCGCCGGGGAAGGCGGAGGATTTTTTATTGAAAAATGCGCCTGCCTCGACAGAACGTCGCCAAGCGAGCGGAGAACAATCTCATCGTCGCCATTGACAACCGCCCAATCCTCGGCGTTCTGGTTCAGGAAAATGCGCGCCTTGGCCTCTATATACGCCTCCATGTCGGGATAGCGATCGAGATGATCGGGTGTTATGTTGAGCATCACAGCCACGTGGGGACGGAAAGATTCGATCCCCTCGAGCTGGAAACTGGATACCTCGACAACGGCCACTTCAGCCGATTCGTTTGAATTGACAAGGTTCAAAAGCGGATTCCCAATGTTCCCTCCGACAAAGGTTTTTCGACCGCCCCTCTTGAGCATTTCCCCGATGAGCGATGTCACGGTTGACTTGCCGTTTGTGCCGCTGATTGCGACTATCGGAACGGCTATGAAACGGGCGGCCAGCTCAAGCTCGCATATCACCTCCGCCCCGCGTTCCCTAGCCGCCGCGATTTCCGGGATGGAAAGGGGCACTCCGGGGCTTACCACAATCAGGTCTGCGGAGATAAAATCCTCGCTACGGTGAGAGCCGAGCGCATATTCAACCGGGAGGCCGCGGAGCGACTCGCGCTCTTGGGCAAACGAAGAGGAGTCTCCCTTGTCGGTCACGGTGACGCGCGCGCCCCGATTCGCAAGAAATCGCGCCGCCGCAACGCCGGTGCGCCGCAGTCCAACCACCAATGACTTTTTACCGCTCAATCGCATCATCGCACTTTCAGCGTCCCCAACGCCAGCATGGCGAAAAGGAACGATAAAATCCAGAAACGCACTATGACCTTCGGCTCCGCCCATCCCATCTTCTCGAAATGATGGTGGATGGGCGCCATCTTGAATATCCTTCGACCGCTCAATTTGAAGCTTGCCACTTGCAGGATCACCGACGCCGCTTCCATGACAAAGAGGCCGCCCGCTATGAGCAGCGTAAATTCTTGCTTGGTAAACACGGCGACGGCCCCCAAAGCGCCGCCGAGCGACAGGCTGCCCACGTCGCCCATGAACACCTGCGCCGGGTATGCGTTAAACCAGAGAAACCCCAGCCCCGCTCCAACCATCGCGCCGCAAATAACGGAGACCTCCCCGACGTTCCGGATGTGCGGCAGGAACAGGTAAGCAGACCAGTCGGCGCGGCCCACGATGTATGCAAACAACATGTAAGTCCCCGCACAGACCGCCGTCGGAAATATCGCCAGCCCGTCAAGGCCATCGGTCAGGTTGACCGCGTTCGACGCCCCCACTATCACCGCAGCCGCAAACAACGGATAGGCCCACCCCAGGTCAACAGCGGTATATCTCTTCCAAAATGGGAAGCTGACGTGCGTGGTGTAACCCGTGTCGAACAGCACAATGTAAATCATCACCGCGAGGACAACCGCCACCTCCAGCACAAATTTCACCGGCCCCCTCACTCCCCGGGGATTTTTCCAGATCACCTTCAATAAATCGTCCCATAACCCTATCGCGCCGAAAATCACCATGATAACAATTACCATCTGCACGTATGGCACTTTCAGATTCGCCCAGAGCAGCGAGGGCAACAAAATACTCGCTATAATCAAAATGCCACCCATCGTCGGAGTGCCTTCCTTGACGAAGTGGGTTTCCGGGCCGTCGTCCCGAATGACCTGTCCGATCTGTCGCTTTTGCAACCATCTGATCGTGGCCGGCCCAAGCAATAGCGCCAGTAGGAACGCCATCGAAGCGGCAAGTCCAATCCGGACCGTGATGTAGCCGAAAAGGCGGTGGACGGGGCCTAGCAGGAAAAAAAGCATTAGCCTCTCATCCCCCCTTCACGGGCTGCCCTGGCCTGCTTCTTGCCCGATTTTTTTTCGCCAGCCTGCAATTTCTTCCATTGCTCCCGGATAATTTGAAAGGCGTCCTCGAGGCGCACCATGCGGGATGCCTTGAGAAGCACGCGGTCCCCAGGCTCTAGCAATTCCAAAACCTTTTCCCCCGCCTCCTCCGCATCCTTAGCCATAAATGCCCTGCCCTTTTTATTGTGCCGCTCGAACCCTTTGAGTGTTGTCGAAGCGTGTTCACCCAGAGCGATCAGGACATCCACTCCTTTAAGCGCCGCCAGAACCCCTAAGCGCTCGTGCGCCGAATCCGCCGTATCCCCCAACTCCCGCATTTCGCCCAACACCGCAATGGCCCGCCCGGCGTTCTGCGCGAGCAAATCCAAGGCCGCGGATGCGCTGATAGGGTTCGAGTTGTAGCAATCCTCAATAACGACAACGTCGCTTTCCAGCCGGTGGACCTCCGTGCGCATAGGGAGCGGCCTGAATTGTTCAATCCCGGCGATGACGTCCTCAAGTTTTTTATCCAGCGCCCTCGCAATCGCCGCAGCGGCCAGCGCGTTGATGACATTGTGTTTCCCGGGAACGGGAAGCTCGATTTTCCCATCCCCGATGCCCGTAACCAGGTCAAAATTTATGCCTTCGACGGCCGATTCGATTCGACGCGCCGATACAATTTCATCGCACCGGAAATCGGAGGAAATCTTCGCCCCGTTGCCCTTTTTCTTCGGGGAAATGGTATAAGCGATTACCCGCGCGGCCGCGCGCTTGGCCATCCCCATCACGTAGGGATCATCCATATTCGAGGCAAAGCAATCGCCCTTTTTAAGCGCGGCCGGGAGTGCGCCCTTTTCCGCGGCGACGCCCTCGATACTCCCCAGCCCTTCGAGATGCACCGGCCCCACGTTTGTGACACAGGCCACATTTGGCCTCGCTATCTCCGAAAGACGCGCTATCTCGCCCGGCTCGTTCGTGCCAAGCTCCACCACCATATACTCGATCTTGTCCGTCAGCCAGAGAAGTGTGAGCGGCAGGCCGACGCGGTTGTTCATATTTCCTTCGTTTTTCAATACTTTACCGCACCGCGCCAGTATCGAGGCGACCATTTCCTTCGTCGTTGATTTTCCGGCGCTGCCCGTGATGGCAACAACCTGCAACTGGGGAAATCTCTCCCGGGCGGAGCGCGCCAACTCGCCAAGCGCATATAATGTGTCATCCACAACCAGGGCCGCTGCGCCTTTTGTGGCCGCCAGTTCTTTTGCGGCCCCGCTTTTCATCGCCGATCCTTCAAAAATGAATCCGGAAGCGCCATGATCCAGCGCAGCGGAAATGTAATTATGGCCATCGAATCTCTCGCCCCGAAGCGGAACAAACAAATCCCCCGAGCTTATCCTCCGGGAGTCGGCGCTGACCCCGGTAAAGAAGCCCTTCCCCCGGCTCACGACCTGCCCCGCCGTTGCTTCTGCCACCTGTTCTATTGTGAATTTCATATCATTTTTATCCGCAGATTACGCAGATTTCACAGATTTAAAAGAAAAGATTTCTAACACAAAGGCACAAAGTTCACAAAGTTGTTTTTTCCCCTTCGAGTTCTTCGCGCCTTCGTGTTTAAATTCTTTCTGCACAACCTACGCAATCTGCGGTTTATCCGTTTCTTTCGCGCCAAGCGCTTCCCCGGCCACCTCGCGGTCATCGAAGTGGATGCGCTTGTCGCCGAGAATCTGATAGTTTTCGTGCCCCTTCCCCGCTATCAAAACGGTATCGCCTTCTTTCGCCGAATCAATGGCCGCGAATATGGCGGCCCGGCGGTCCGGCTCGACCCAATAGATGCCTTTTCCTCCGGCTAATTCGTCAGCCTCAACGCGGCGGAAGAAGGCGATACC
>Ga0209777_10002804_pt1 | contig 22369 bp, 22 predicted proteins | sample FrelakmetHBP12HB_FD_187147 | JGI IMG/M metagenome (GOLD analysis project Ga0209777, IMG submission 187147) | Freshwater lake sediment microbial communities from the University of Notre Dame, USA, for methane emissions studies -HBP12 HB (SPAdes)... | ecosystem: Environmental > Aquatic >...
TATACCATACCCGCATAGATATGCTAATATTAGCTTATCTATGCGGGTATGGTATAAAGGCTATTATGTCACCCTTCCCCGCCTTCGTTTTCACTTCGGCGGGCAAGCAAGGTGATAAATTTTATTTAGCGGGTGTAGCACATCGGCTAGTGCGCCAGCCTTCCCCGCCTGCCATAGTACATAGTTTTAAAATTTAATACTTAAGCAAACAGCGGGTATAGTATAGCGGCTATTATGCTAGCCTTCCAAGCTGGAGATACGGGTTCGACTCCCGTTACCCGCTGCTTGTTTGAGTGTACTCTTTTGACTATGTACAGCGGGCAGGCAAGCTGGACAGGTGGGTTCGATTCCCATCACCCGCTAAGAACAAAAAGCCTCAGACTAATGTCCGAGGCTTTTTGACTACGAACAAAAACAGGAAAATATTTTAGTAAGTAGTGAATTGGTTATTTTTTATAGTTTTTAGCATGACTGGCAAAGTAAATTCATGAGTAAGTGTACTGCTAAATGTGCCCAAAGCACCATTGTAATCTTTAATTGAATTTAGATATTTGGCCAGCTCTTCGTTAGAACTTTTATTTTGTTCTAAAGCTTGATTTATTAGGTTTAAAGCATCATAGACATGGGCAGCACCTGGCATTTTAGCTTTGTGATAAGTATTTTCATAAAGCTGGTTAAAAGCCAGTTCTGTTTCTTTGGCATTAGTATAGACTAGATTATCAAGACTGCCCTTGGCTGCAGTTAAAGTTTCTTCCCCCTCTAGAAAATTTAAGCCAATAAAATCTCCGGTATAACCCATTTCCTTAGCCTGGCGGCCAAAGTCACCGGCTTGGCCCAGTAAAAGGCCGACAAAAATGAGATCTGGCTTTTGCTCCAAGATCTTAGTTAAATTAGCGCGAAAATCCTTTAAATCAGGAGCCACATTTTCGCTATAGGCTTCTTTATCTGTGTAAAATTGATCTTTCTTAAGTTCGGCATAGCCAGCCTGAACGCCATCTTGCATGGTTATAATTGAAGCAATGCGATTATATTGCTTTGTTTTTAGATAGGCTAGTAATGTCTTAGCCTCTTCACTGGGCGCAATTTCCAACCTGACTACAAAGTTTTTATTTTCTTGGATTTTAGGGTTAGAAGCAATGGCAATTAAGGGGGTTTTATTATTTTCTGCTAGAGGCGCAATGGCGCTGCAGGGTCCAGAAGCAAAGCAGATAAGAGCATTTACTCCATCAATACTGGTTAATTTATTAAAACTAGCCACCGTGGCTGTAGGATCAAAATGATCATCTTCAAAAACAACTTCAATCTTTTCATTTAATTTTGAGTTTTTTAAGGCCAGCAAAACCCCATTTTTAGTGCTTTCGCCTAGAGAAGCCAAATCGCCGCTTAAGGGTAAAATAATGCCAACTTTATATTTGGGCGCTTCCATTTGAGTTTTGGACAAAAGTTGTTTTGAACCAAAGACTAAGCCTGTTATAAATAGCGCAAAAATAATCAGGCCAGCAACAATTTTTAAATTTTTAGTCATAAATAGATTTTTTAATAATAATTCTCCAGTATAGCAACTTGTAGAAATAAGTAAAAAAATACTGACAATAAATAGTGGCTCGTTTTCCCACGGCTTGTATAATTTGGCTAAAAATTGACAAAAAATAAGATTATGGCTATACTATAAAGTAGTAATTAATTAACTACAAAATATGGCAATTAAAGAAGTGCTTGAAGAATTAGAGCTTAAAGATAAAAAAGCCTATGTCTATTTGGCTTGCCTGGAATTGGGGCAGTCAACAGCTAGCCAGATTGCTAAAAAGGCAGGCATTAAAAGGCCTTACTTTTATGATTTGGCTGGTTATTTGTTAAAACGAGGCTTAATTAAGCAAACCAAAAAAGGTAAAAAAACTTTTTTTACTGCAGTTGATCCTGATAAATTAATGGTTCTTGAAAAAGAGAGATTGAAGAAGTTGGAAGAAGTTTTGCCTGAATTAAAATCTCTTTACAAGACAACCGGCATCAAGCCTAAAATCTATTTTTATGAGGGAAAAGATGGAGTTAACGAGGTGAATAATGACAATTTACGTTATAAAGGCGAGGTAGTAGGTTTTAGCACTGAGCGTTTTTTAACGGCTGATGAAAAGAAGCTGTCCCAAGAATATATTGCCAAACGAGTAAAAAATAAGCTTAAATGTCGGGTTATTGGCCCGATGTCTAATGAATTTATAGAAGCTAAAAAGCGCGACAAGGAAGAATCAAGAGAAACTAAAATGTTACCTAGAGATCTTTATGACTCCAATGTGGAAATCGGCATTTATGGCAATAAAGTCTCGGTAGTAAATTTTCGCGAAAATTTTGCTTTTATTATTGAAAGTTCAGACGTGGCTGTGCCGTTAAAGCAGATTTTTGAACTTATTTGGCGCGGGGGTTTTGTGATAGATTAGTGAAAACTTGGTTCTTTGCCAAAGAAAAATTTTTGTGTTAAAATTCGGTTATCTGTATCGAAATTTGCAAGTATAAGCCAAATCGTAATAAGTTTTATACTACTCAAATAAACCAATAAAATGAGCCCTAAAATCATTAAAAATAATAGAAAGAAGCCACCGCTCTCCTTTAGAAAGATGGAAATCCATCCAGAGACAAAAAGGTGGATTTTTATTATTTTTTTATTTGCCATTGCCGGCATCAGTTTGCTCGGGCTTTTTAATTTGGCTGGCAAGGCCGGTTTAGCCATTGATTCAGTTTTAACCTTATTTTTAGGCTGGGCTAAATATGTCTTCCCTATTATTTTAGTTTTGTGGGGCTATGCCTTGCTCAACAAAAATTATAAAATCAAGCCAATTAATTATGTGGGCTTATTTTTCTTTGTTTTAAGCTTGACCGCGCTATTGCATTTGTTTATTCCACTAGACCAGGAAGTTCTAGCTGTTGATCAAGGGCGCGGTGGCGGTTACATTGGCTTGTTCTTAAGTTATAGTTTCCAAAATCTGATGGGCTTAGGGGCTAGCTTGATTGCCGTCAGTGCAATTTTTATAATTTCAATTTTATTAATTTTAAATACCTCAATTGAAGATCTAAAAGAATCGCGTTCAATTTTGGGCCGTCTGATTTTACGCTTGCAAATCTGGTATTATAATATGAAGCTCAAGTCAGCTAACAATGAAGAGGAAGAGTTTGAAGAGGTTGAAGAAGGGCTAGGGGGGGAAGATGGGAAAGAAGGGGAGGAAACAGAAAAAGAGGTTGCCTTTGCCAGCAAGAAAATTGAAAGTAAGGAACATGGTCAGTCAGTAGTTGCGGAAGAAATTAAGCTTGATGAGCCCAAGACTAGGCGAGTTTATCATAAAATAGATATACCCTTGGATTTGCTGGACGATAAAGTGGGCAAGCCAACTTCAGGTAATATAGCTGCTAATAAAATGATAATTCAAAAGACATTGGAAAGTTTTGGCATCCCAGTGGAAATGGGAGAAATAAGCGTGGGGCCAACCGTGACGCAATATACCTTAAAACCAGCTGAAGGCATTAAGCTTTCCCGCATCACTGCCTTGCAAGATGATTTGGCTTTAGCTTTAGCTGCTCATCCTTTAAGAATTGAGGCGCCTATACCTGGCAAGTCTTTAGTTGGTATTGAAGTTCCTAACCAGTCCGTTGCCATTGTACGCTTGCGCGAACTTTTAGAGAGCCCAGAGTTTAAACAGCGCAAAACAAATTTAACTATTCCCCTGGGCCGCGATGTTTCAGGCAAGACTTGGGTGGCGGATTTAGGCAAAATGCCGCACTTATTGGTGGCTGGCCAAACTGGTTCAGGCAAATCAGTGGCTTTGCATACGGTCATTACTAGCTTGCTATATCAAAACGGGCCAGATACCTTGAAATTTATTATTGTTGATCCTAAAAGAGTGGAAATGCCTTTATATAATGATATCCCTCATTTGCTGACACCTGTGATAACTGACGTGAAAAAGACAGTTAATGCTTTAAAATGGACAATTGCGGAAATGGACCGCCGCTATGTCTTTTTGGAAAAATTCGGCAAAAGAAATGTTGACGACTATAATAAGGTGGCTAAAGAAAAAATGCCTTATATTGTTTTTGTAGTTGATGAAATGGCTGACTTGATGTCCAGCCTAGGTCATGAAGTTGAAGGTTTAATCATTCGCCTGGCTCAAATGTCACGTGCAGTGGGCATCCATTTGGTTTTGGCGACACAGCGTCCATCAGTTGAGGTGATTACCGGATTGATTAAGGCCAATATCCCAGCCAGGATTGCTTTTGCCGTGGCTTCAATTACCGATTCGCGCACCATTTTGGATTATGCTGGCGCGGAAAAATTAATTGGCCGTGGCGACATGCTTTATACTTCAGCTGAACTTTCCAAGCCCAAACGATTACAGGGTTCCTTTTTGGCAGATCTAGAAATTAATCGCGTTGTTGAATACTTAAAGCAAAGTGGTGAAAAGCCAGATTATGACCAGGCTGTAGTGGAAAAACAAAAGATCATGAATAGTGCCGGCGAAATTGATTTTAGTTCCTCTGACCAAGGGGACGAGCTCTTTGAAGATGCCAAGGAGATTATTTTGCAAGCTGGCAAGGCTTCAACTTCATTTTTGCAAAGAAGATTAAAGGTTGGCTATTCGCGGGCTGCCCGCTTGATTGACCTATTGGAAGCAGCTGGCATTGTTGGCCCGGCTGATGGAGCTAAACCCCGCGACATTTTAGTAAATGAAAAAGAAATCGAGGAAGATGAAGGTGAATTAGAAAGCGGTGCCCTTTCTTCTGACAATGAGGAAAGTTCAGAAGAGGAAGAAGAAGTTGACAGCGAAGAAGTAGCTGAAGATATTGATGAGAATAATGAGGGATAAAAGGTTTGTCGTGAGTCGGCTGACGATGCTCGTTTCGTTTAGCGTCATTCGGGATTAGTGTTATAGACCGATAACTAAACCGCTTCACGATACGCGCTTCGATAGCCGCCAAACGCTAGACTAATAAACATTTAATTATTTGACAAACTTGTTAAAATTTTTTAGTATGCACCAGGAGACATTGGGCCAGATTTTTAAAAGATATCGCCAGGAAGCTGGTTTGTCAGTTGAAAAAATAGAAAATGACACCAAGATCAGCCAGCGCATGATTTTGGCAGTGGAAAATGATAATTATAAAATTTTACCAGATGATTTGTATGGGCGTAATATTATTAAAACATACGCCCAATATTTATCCTTAGACTATAATCGTTTATTAAAAATTTATGATGAAATCAGAAGAAAGTTGACCGTTGGCCATGAAAAAAATCCAGGCAAAAAAGAGATGAGAGTTTATTTGACTCCTCAAAGAGTCAGAAATATTGTGATCCTTGGTGTAGTCTTGATTCTTTTGATTTACTTTAGCTTTCAGATCTGGCAGATTTACCAGCCCCCGCGATTAAATGTTTTTCAGCCAGAAAAGAATTTAATTACAGACCAAAGTTTTATTGAAGTTAGCGGTAAAACAGAAAAAGAAGCTAGAGTTTTTATTAATGGCAAGGAGGTTTTTATTGATACTCAAGGTAATTTTAAGGCAGACTTGGATTTGCAAAAAGGCATGAATTTGCTTAAAATATCAGCAATGAAAAAACACAGCCAGGAGAGCGTGGTTTATCGCGAGGTCTTGGTGCAATAGTAGATGGGAATTGGTAATAGGAAATTGGTAATTAGGGAAAGGATTAATATTTTAAATTTAAATAATTCATCCAATCACCAGTTGCTAATTTCTAATTTCTAATTTCAAATAAAATTATGGTTAAGAAAATTGATGAGGGGGAAGATAAGGAAAAGGCCAAGGCAGCTGAGATTGCTATTTCGCAAATCAAAGAAAGATTTGGTGAGGGTGCGATTATGAGATTTGGCGAGGCCAAGACTATGCAGGTAGAGGCAGTCACAACAGGTTGCTTGTCTTTAGATATTGCTTTGGGCGTGGGGGGAGTGCCGCGCGGCAGAATTATTGAAATTTTTGGTCCTGAAGCTTCAGGTAAAACAACTTTAGCCCAACACATTGTGGCTGAAGTGCAAAAAGCTGGTGGTATTGCAGCATTTGTTGATGCTGAACATGCTTTAGATCCAGAATATGCTAAAAAGATAGGGGTTAATATAGACGAACTTTTAATTTCCCAGCCAGATACTGGTGAGCAGGCTTTAGATATTGTGGAAACACTAGTCCGTTCTAATGGCGTTGATGTAATTGTCGTAGACTCAGTGGCAGCTTTAACACCCAAGGCAGAAATTGAGGGTGAAATGGGAGAACAGCACATGGCTTTACAGGCGCGCTTAATGAGCCAGGCCTTAAGAAAGTTAGCCGGCATTATCAGCAAGTCAAGAACAATTTTAATTTTTATTAACCAAACCAGGGTGAAAATCGGTGTCTTTTTCGGTAATCCGGAAACAACTACCGGTGGCGTGGCTTTGAAATTTTATGCTTCAATCAGAATTGAAGTGCGCCGCGCTGCTCAGATTAAGCAAGGCGACAAGTTCATTGGCAACCGCGTCAGAGCTAAAATTGTGAAAAATAAAGTGGCTGCTCCTTTCCGTTCTTGCGAATTTGATATTTTATATAATGAAGGCATTTCTATTTCTGGTGATGTTTTGGATACGGCCACAGAATTAGGAGTCATTAAAAAGGCTGGCAATTCATACACCTATCCTGACAAAAAAGAAGGCGACATCAAGCTGGGAGTTGGCAGAGAAAATGCTAAGCAATATCTGAGAGAAAATCCAAAATTTATTAAAGCTATTAAAAAAGAGTCTTGGGAAAAAGTTGAGGAAAAAGAAGCAGCCGAAGAGTAATTGGGAATTCGGCATTGGGCATTAGGAATTAGGACAAGGAAAATTTATATAAAAAGTCCTGTCATGTGGTGGGACTTTTTGTTATAAAAATATTTTAAGTATTAATGATATTCTCTTAGGGTTCCTTGGCAACTTTCCAGGCCAGCTCAAACATGGCGCGATAACAATCAGCGATATTTTGACTTTCAATGACAACTACAAAATAATCTCGTTTGATGGAGAAAATGGCCAGCTTGTTATCAAAAATTGCATTATCGCAATCAGTAAAGAGCCAATCGCTTGGCAAAATTTTAACTTTATATTTTTGATTTCCTTGAGTATTTATTTTTTGAGCAAATTCTTTATCGAATTTAAGGTTGTTAACGATTTCACGCATACCGACAAAATCTTTTTTTCTGGATAATTCATCAAATTTAAGCGTGCTGTCCAGAAATTCTTCCTTGACTGCCTGAAAAGATCCATAAAATAAAACTTCCTTTCTTGACTGACTGATCATGTCATAAACTTTTTTAACGCCTTCTTTGCCCTCATAAAAAGTTAAACGAGGTCGTTCTTTTTCTTGGCTAAATAAACTTTGCAATTCAGGTAGTATGGTTTGCAATTCATTTGTTGTCTCTTGTAATTTGATTAGCAATTGCTGCGGGTTTTCCGGCAAATAAAATGTCTTTTTTTCTTTTGGCAAAGCCCGAATCACCCCCTTTTTTAAAAGTAAATCAATGATTAAGTAAATAGTCGGCCTTTTTAGGCCTGTTTGCCTTGCTAATTGTAAAATAGTTGCTTGGCTCAATTCTAATAAGGCTAAATAAATTTTAGCCTCGTTTTTATTTAATCCTAATTTTTCTAGAGTTTGATCAATATTCATAGGTTAATTTAAACAATTTTTTATAATTTTGTCAATATTTGTGACAACATTTACTGTGATTTCTTGGCTAATTTAAGGAATTATTATATTTAGAGATGGGTTATGGTTTAATGTTTTGGTTATATTTTTTGACATTATTATACATTTTAAACAAGATATATTAGAGAATTAACATTTTAAAAAAAGGAGAATGCAATATGAAATCAAAATCAAAGGATTTTGTTTGGTTTGACGACCGCCAAAGCGCCGAGTACCTTGAGGAAATTGAAAACACTGGTAAAGTGGTTCTTGTGCCAGCTATTTCTTTAGCTTGCAGTTCATCTTGTAATTTAAAATGTCCTCATTGTATTTATGACGCTGGGAAAAGTAATTATGAGCCGTTAAGTCTTGAGCAAAAATTTAAGCTTTTAGAAGAAGCTTATCAAATGGGTGCCAAATTTCTGCAAATTTGCCATGATGGGGAGCCATTATGTGATAAAACAACCATGCCAGTTATTAAAAAAGCTTATCAATTAGGCATGAAAATATTTATGTATACTAATGGTACCTTGATTTCACCAAATGTGGCGCGAGAACTTTTTGCTTGCCAAGTAAATTTGGGAGTTAAATGCGATACATTTGATCCTAAAATTTTCAAGCAAATGCTGGGGTTTACTGGAGAGAAACAGGCAAGGGATAATTACCAGGGCATTCGAAACTTGTTAAAAGTTGGTTATGGGCAACCTGTTGAAAGAAATGGTAAATTATACACTCGTTTATGTCTAGTCTGCACCTTGACTAGTTTGAATTTGGCAAATTTGGTTGCGCTCAAAGATCTGGCCATATTTTGCTGGGAGAATAAAATTTTTTTGGGACTCGCTCGTTTGGAAAAAGGTGGACGCGCTCAAAATGAAATTTGGAATTCATTTAGAGTTGCCGATCCAAATAAAATTAAAAACTTTGTTAATTGGTGTTCTGCACAAACAGGAGTTGACTACTGGTTAGCCCAGCCAACTCCCTATTGTGTAGGAGTATGCGGTATTCAAATTTCCCAAAATGGAGATGTTTGGCTGACTAAGTATGGCGGCAGTTGTGATTTTACCGAACCCGATGGTCAAACCTATCCTCAAGAACTTCTGACACTGGGAAATGTAAGAGATGAAGCATTAAAGGACATAGTGCAAAAAATTTGGACTTTTCGTGCCCGTGTGTGGTCAACTGGCGTATTGGCAAATAAACTAGCAGCTTATGAAAAGACAAAAGACCAATACCCAAATGGCTTGCAGGATTGCGGTTCAGCACGAACCCATACTCTTTTTGTCCCTTTCTATCAGTATGTTGAATATATTTTAAAAAAGATTTCAGGAAAAAGCTGAGGAAAAATAAGCGGCTGAAGAGTAATTGGGAGTTCGGCATTGGGAATTAGGACTAGGAAGTGATATTAATATAGAAAAGTTTCGCTGGTAAGGCGGGACTTTTTTATTGAGTTATTGATCTTGACAATTTGAATATTCCGTGATACTTTGATATGTAACGCATTTTGTAGCATAGGTATTTAGTCGATCGTTAACCCTCAGAAAGGAGGCTCAAAATGGCAACGGTATTTGGAGTCGTGGTTCTTTTCATCGCATTTGTTGCAGGCTACTGTTTCATCCCCGTGCAGGTGGCTTTCTTCAAATTTACTTTTTACCGCGATGACTGGGCTTACAAATTCCCCAACATTGGGATCTTTCGGGAGTATGTTGAGCACGAAAAGTTCAGGTACTTATATCTGAACCGCATTTTTTCATCCATGGAGAAGAAACAATAACGAGGATCGCCCGAAGAACTATCCCCTGGCTGTTGAACTGTCTTTTGACATTATTGTATTTCGGTTATGCGGTTTATCCTTCATGGGCGTATTTTTTCGGCTTGTCATACTTGCTGGGAATCTTTATGTATTTCGCGGTAGTGGATCGCTATAAGCAACTTGAAGAAACCGGCGAGCATGAGGTCTACGGCAAGTGGCGATCCCGGAGGGATCATCCCGAGCTGATCGATTTCCCCTGAGCGCAAGTTCAGGCCAGGCACTGATTAATTTCAGTGCTTTTTTCTTTGGCAAATAAAAAAACAGCATTGATGGTTCGACAGGCTCACCATGACAACGCTGGTTTTTTAGGCGCGGCCGACGTATTCTTCAGTTTCGGTATTCACAATAATTTCTTCCCCTTCTTTAACAAAGAGCGGGGCGTTAATGGTGGCGCCGGTTTCTAAGGTTATTTGTTTGGTTACATTGCTGGAACTGTCGCCTTTGACTCCTGGTGGTGCCGAGGTAACTTTAAAAGCCATTTTTACTGGGATATCCGCATTGACTGGATTGCCTTCATAATATAAAACATCACAGTCAGTATTTTCTTTGAAAAATTTAATTTTAGAACCGATTTTATCTAAAGAAATTGAAAACTGTTCATAGCTAGAATTATCCATAAAATAGGCAGAGTCAGCATCTTTATATAAATAATTAGCTTTGCCGCGAGTTAAGTCTGCTAATTCTACTTTGTCGCCTGGCTTAAAAGAGTATTCTAAAACTTTGCCAGTAATTAAATTTTTCATCTTGGTCTGCATCACTGGCTTTCTTTGCTGCATGCGCACAAATCTGGCTTCTAAAACAACATAAGGCTGACTATCCCAGTTTATGTTTAAGCCTTTTTTAATATCATTCAGGGTCGAGAGTGTAGCCATTGCTTCTTACATTAGTAATTAAGACTTATCTTGGCAGATACGGCAAAATAGCCATATAGCGAGCTCTTTTTATGGCATTGGCTAATTTTCTCTGATGCTTGGCGCAGACGCCGCTTCTGCGTCTGGGCACAATTTTGCTGTAAGAAGAAATAAAGCGTCTTAAAAACTGGCCATCTTTATAATCAGCATCATTAAGGCCATTAGCGCAAAAATAACAATATTTTGCTTTATCCATGAGGTTTAAATTTTTTTCTTTTTTCATATTTTGGTTATTGGTTTATTTGTGGAGTTGGTTTATTAGAAGGTTAATTGGAAGATTTATTGGTTTAGGGGTAAGCGTTGGGCGAAGCGCGTATCGTTTAGCGTTTGATGAAAGTTAGTATATATAAATAATCAAAAACCAAACCGCCTCACGATACGAGCATCGTTTGACGCTAGACGCTTAACTGTTTAAAAAGGTATATCTTCCAGTTTGATTTCATCGCTTTCTGATTCTGCTTCTTTGGCTGGGGCAGCTTCCTGTTCAATAGTCGGCAAGTCAGGGCTTTTAGCGCTAAAATCGCCGCTTTTACCAGTTGGTCGATCAAGCATAATCATGTTTTCAGCCACGATTTCTGTTCTGTATCTTTTTACTCCATCCTGACCAGTCCAGTCGCGAGTTTGCAAACGGCCTTCAATATAGACTTTACTCCCCTTTTTCAAATACTGGCCAATAATATCAGCCAGCTTGCGCCAAGCTACGACATTGTGATACTCGGCTTTTTCCTGTTTTTGGCCACTCTGATCTGTCCAGACAAAGTTGGTGGCCACGCTAAAGCTAGAGACTGAAGCTCCTTGAGGCGTGGTTCTAACTTCAGGGTCTCGGGTTAAATTGCCAATGATCATGGCTTTGTTTAAATTCATAAATTTTTTAGTTAAAAGTTATAAAGCCTGCCTGCCGGCAGGTAGGTTAAAAGTTAATAAAGTTAGAGAATTTTATCTTCGCCAAGAATTTCATCCAGTTTTTTATCCAAATCTTCCAGGCTGATTTTGCCCTTATCCTTTTCTTTTTCTGGTTTTTCCTTGATTTCTTCTTTTTCAGCCTTAATTTTTTCAATTTGTTTCTCTTTTTGCTTGGCCAGTTTTTCCTGCAGCGCTTTTTCTTTGGCAATTTCTTCGGCGGTCTTAATTTTTTTCTTGACAATCATAAAGCGCATTATCTCATTGAGTAACTTTAACGCCTTATTAAGACTTTGCAAATGCGCTGGCGGCATGTCAAATTCATAAAGCAAATAATAGCCATGGCTAAAAGTTTTGATTGGGTAAGCAAATTTTTGTTTGCCCAAATTGTCATCCTTGGTTATAGTCCCCTCGTTTTCTTTAATTTGAGCCGCGACTTTTTCCACAATGGGCTTTAATTCCTCAGCCGTAAAAGACATAGGAATTATGTAAAGCAGTTCATAATGTTCAGTCATAGGTTGTTGGGTTAGGTTATATTAGGTTAGATAAGATTAATTAGATTGTATGACGTTGTATGAGGCTATATTAGGTTGGATGAAGTTGCTTAAACAATTTGCAAGAACTAAATTTTTGACTCAGACCATTAGTGTTATTAGTGATAATAGATTAGTGTTTAAGCCATCATATATATTAAAAAAATCCCAAGGTGGGATTGTTAGCTAATGGCGTATGGCCAATGGCTAATGGCAATTTATTAAGGCCATTTGCTATCAGCTATAGGCTATTTGCAAAAAACCACCTTTGAAACCTCGGTAGTCGGGTTTCATATTGCTCCTTCGCTAAAGCTGTGGAGCATGGAAAAGTGTTTTGATTGTAACTATAGGTTAGCAAAAGCTAGCTTATAAGTCAAGGTTAATTATTGACAAATTTAATAATTTATTTATGATTAAAATAGAAAGGAGGGTAGTTTATCATGGCAAAACCAAATGCATTCGTTAAAATGTCGGGCAGCCTACTCGAGAAAGAGGAGGTACTCGAATGGTTAAGGGAGCTTGCCAAGCAAAATTTCGTGGCAGTTTGCATTGGCGGAGGTGAACAGATCAATGAGGCATTTAAGGACAGAGGCTTCCCAATCAGGTTTGGGCCGCTTGGCAGAATCACGGAATCTCTGGGAGAAAGGCAATTAGCCAGGGACATTCTGGAGAAGAACCAGGCGCTTGTCCAGGATCTGCTTGACGCGAGAGGAATTAGCGCCCGAGTCATCATCCCCGTAGCCGACATAGCCAGCGTGTTGTGCCATATCAACGGCGACGTGCAGCTCTTGGCCGCCTACAATGGCTATGATAGACTTTTTCTGCTCACCTTAAAGGATAAGGTAGCAAAGAAAAGGCTGTGGCTGGAAAAAGTCGCTGAAGTTTTCGAAGTCATAGAAGAAGGCAGCCTGGAAAAGATCGAGGTGATTGGATTTTAAAAAACACCAGGTTACTGATTTATTAGGCCGTTGAGATTTGCTCAATGGCTTTTTCTTTTAGCAAAAACTAGTTAATTAGGCGGGTGCATTATTGACAAAAATGCAGGAGTATGCTATATTTAGCTATTGTACCTTGAAAATATAGCGATTTTAGGGCAGTTAATAAACCGCCTTTGACAAAGGGTTTTCAAGATTGATATCTGAAAGAAAGGAGAAGCGGTTATGGATAAGGGATTGAAAAAGGCCAAATCGATTCTTGGGTGGTTATTGGTTGGGTTAATGGGTGCTTTTATCTGTTTTGTTATTCTTGTCCTCATCGCACTTCATTTGGGCATTGGGGATACACAAGCCAAAACCGGGCCAAGTTCCAGCGCCGTGGTGCAAACCGCACCCCAACCGGCTCAAATCGAGGTCACGAATAACGTCAAGGAATATGAGGGCGTGATTGTGGAAGGTCCGATCTACCTGGCCAACACAATGACCGCGGTCGTGGGCGTTGAAATTGAGGTTGACGGCTACAAGGTAGTTAAGCCGGCCTTGATTTCCAACTTTACCTCCGAAGAAATGACTGCTCTGAAAAAATTAAAGATAAAGATAAAAATCAGATCATTTGATATTCGGAAGGAAGGAGAGTCGCCTTTCCCTGTCTGGGTCGTCCAGAAATAAGGAGGAATGAGATGGGCAAACTAATCCCAGTCGACAACGGAAAACCGCCACTGCTGGAAAATGGGGTTTTCTACGACCTGAATCCCCCGTCCAATATCCAGGGCAAAATTTTTCCCCGCGTCATGTGCGAGTATCGGGTGCCCGCTCATCCCGATGAATATGTGGTTAAGGGCATTCCGCAAGGAGGCAAAGAACCTGAATCATTTGTGTTGAAGTTCACGAACCGCGGGAAAGTACTTCCCCAACGTTCCAAAGACCAGCAATGGCCTTAAACACAAAACCTCATCGCCCCTCGGGAGAAATCTCGAGGGCTTTTTTATTGGTTAAATATTGACAAAATCAATAATTTATTTATGATTAAATATAGAAAGGAGGTTTCCCATGGGAGATGAGGAATTTAATGAAGATGAACGGAGTTGCTTAATTTGCGGCAGGCGTTTAAGTGGCTATAACAAGAGAGATATCTGCTTTTCACACGAAATCATGCCTGATAGCCCCCAGGCGAAAAGGCTTGAGCGCTTGAGGGCTAGAGCCAAGCAAGCAAAATCCACTAATCAGGCTGAGCCGCAGTAAGAAGGCCATTTACGAGTGGCCTTTTATATTTGCCCAAAATAATTTTTATTGCTGCATTAGTTGTTGTTTGAATTGTTTTTATTGGGTTTGACAGAAATATAGGGCTATGATATAAAGTATAGTTGCAATTCGCAACCAAAAAAAGAAGGAGGTTTAAGCTATGGAACGCAAAAGAGAATTTTCTGGGGCGGCGTTGGTACCCACCACAAGTCTCGAGCAGTTTGTCATTGGTCAGCTTTTGGCGGGATTGTTCGTGAAGGTGACGATCGATGGCCAGCCCTGCAAAGGCTACGTTCATCAACTGGACTTCGCTAAGGGCGGGGACCATGTCTTCGCCAGTGTGAGCGTACCTGATCCGGCCAATCAAGAGGACTCCATCTACGTGAGGGTATCTATCGGCACCGATGGGACGGTGACTGTGATGCCAAACCAGCCGGAAGATTAGTGAAGCGCACTGCGGCTTCAGCATACGCGCCATTCGGAATTTATCGGATGGCGTGTTTTTTTGCGTAATTGTTGCTTTAATCAAAACATGAATTAGTCTTATAGATATCTAGAGTCGGCAAGCGGTAATTGTACAATTTTTTAGCTATTAATTCAGCCATATCAACTGATTTTTTGCCACACACTGGATAAAGCTGGATGACTGAATCGTATTTTAAAATTTGAGCTACATTTAGAATTTTTGTGCAAGCCTGAATACAACGCATATGACCACTGTCTTCAAAGCTTTCCGTTGACATAATTCTGAATAATTCACCTTCTAAATCAATCCAATAAGTTCCTAATCCATCTCCAGTCCTAATTTTATTCCCTTTTAAAAATAATTGCTTTTCTTTGACAAAAGTATTGCATAATATTTTTTGTCCAATTATGAAAACTTTAATTTTCTTTCTAATATCATCATCACTAATGATTGATTTTCTGAATATCTCAGGGATTACATAATTATTGTATAATTGTTTCCTAGTCTCATTTTTAAGTTGAATATCATTCAAAAAGAGTATAAGAGATACCTCTTTACCTGTTTGCTGTATTCTCTTCAACACATTGATTGCATATCGAAACAAACTAAATGTTTTTCCCCCAACATACGAAAAGTTACTAGGATTTGGGAAGTAATGTCCACCAATTAAAAATATTTTGTTACCAAGATTTTTAACAATTATTTGATTGATTTTTTCTAAAGAAAGCTCTGCCGTCTTATTGTTGAAACTAATACATTCTTTTCCTACACCGCAGTTTTCTCCAAGATATACTTTTTTGTAGGGATCACTTGTGGAATTTTTTGTCCACCAAGAAAGCGGTTCAAATTTGACGCCCTTTTCCTTGTTAAATCCATCTAATAAATAATAATAGATATTGTTATGTATGAAAACCTCGTCTTTTGGTAGCCAAATTTTACTTGCTTTCATAAAATAAATTTTAAAAAATTTTACCTAACGAAATATTTAGTTTCTTATGCTTGATTTGGTACCAGAAACGTATTATGCGCTTAGTTGCAGTTGCTTTAATCAAAACATGAATTAGTCTTATAGATATCTAGAGTCGGCAAGCTGTAATTGTACAATTTTTTAGCTTTGCTTCTGCCCTGGAAGCAGCTCCCCGATTGCGGAATTTTTTAGAATATACCAGCTTTACCGGCCTACGAGCGCGAGTATATTTGGCGCCGAGTTTGGAAAAATTATGTTCTTTTATTCGGCGCGCCAAATCAATAGTAATGCTGGTATATAAGGTCTTATCAGCGCATTTAAGGATATAAAGATAGTACATTTTTATAACTGAATAGTTTTAATTGTTGCGGAATCTTCCCTGTCTGCGTCTGTCCCCCTGACGCTGGTGGCGAAATGGCCGACGGCGGCTGGCAAAATTGGCGCTTTTATTCTTAGACCACGGTGTTGATCCTTGCTGATTATTTGGAAAGAATTTAGGCTGGCGCACAGGAGGAAGTTCTGGCACTGGCGAGATTGGCAGGCTTTTTCTAATTAGGCGTTCAATAGCACGCAACTCTTTACGCTGTTCTGGCTGAGCCAGAGAAATAGCATGTCCTTTCACTCCAGCTCTGGCAGTCCGGCCTATGCGATGGACATAATCTTCGGTATTCGTCGGTAAATCATAGTTAATAACCAGCTCAATCCCAACCACATCAATACCGCGCGACGCAATATCGGTGGCGACTAGGACTCGATATTTGCCCGATTTAAAACCAGCTAAAGCATCTTTACGTTGAGACAAGTTTCGATCAGAATGAATCTCAGCGACAGTGTGTCCCATATCTCTAATCGTCCTGGTGAGTTTTCTGGCGCCGTATTTTGTTCTGGTGAAAATAAGAGTCGGGCCCAGATATTGCTGTAAAAGTTTGTCCACCAAACGCGTTTTATCAGCCTTGGGAATAATAAAAATTTCTTGGGTCAAATGCTCGGCTATTGATCCAGTGGGGGCAACCTCTATGCGAATTGGCAGCTTCAGATAGCTAGTGGCCATTTTCATAATTTCCGGCGGTATGGTCGCGGAGAAAAGCATTGTTTGCCTTTGGTGCGGAAGTTCTTGAAAAATTTTTCTGATTTGGGGAGCAAAGCCCATATCCAACATGCGATCAGCTTCATCAAGCACGACAATTTTGACGGTTTTTAGTTGTACTGTTTTTTGCTGGAGATGATCATTGAGCCGGCCCGGGGTGGCAATAATAATATGAGGATCGCGCTTAATGGCCTGAATTTGAGAATAAATTGGCATGCCACCGATTAGCACTGCTGTTCTTAAGCCTAATTTCGCGCCGATTTTACGCAAAGCTTCATCAACTTGGACTGCTAGTTCGCGGGTCGGTAAAACCACCAGACCGCTGCCTTTAAGTTGATTTAGTCGTTGGATCATAGGGATGCCAAAAGCCAGAGTTTTCCCTGTGCCTGTTTGAGCAACACCAACTAGATCTTTGCCCTGCAAGGCAATGGGTATAGCTTGCCGCTGGATTGGGGTTGGATTTATATATTTTAATCTGGCCATTATTTCCAAGAGGCTGGGCGCAATGCCTAGCCCAGAAAAATTATGGCTACTGGATTGTGAATTTTGATTCATAAGATATTTCTTACAATATTTTAAAGATTAATTAAATGCTATAATAAGGCTGTAATCTAATTTTAATTATGCAATACTTTTTAATCCTTGGCAAAAATCCCATCCTCTCCAAGGCTGAAATTGAAGCCGTGCTTGAGTTGAAAGTTATTAAGTATAAAGTTGTAAAGTTTTATGCCCAGGTTTTGATTTTAGAAATAGAGGAACAGCTAGAAATTGAGTGGCTAAATCAGTGTTTGGGTGGCACGGTTAAAATTGGCAACATTTTAGGCGTAGTCAAAAGTTTGGAGAATTTTGAGGATAAATTTTTTGACTGGGTTGAGTTTGGTAATGGCAAGGTCTTTTTCGGTTTTAGCTTATATTCTCTGGATCCAGGCGGTTCTTTAAAGAAATGTCAGAGGCAGCTTATTCCCGTAGCCATGGAAATTAAAAGAAAACTGCGGGAGGAAAAGCATATTAATTCCCGCTATGTGGTTTCCAAGGAAATTGAATTATCTTCAGTTATAGTTCAAAAAAATAAATTATTAAAAAATGGCGCGGAAATTTGTTTTTTCGTTGACACCAAGGAAATTTTAGTGGGCCAAACTTTGGCTGTCCAACCATTTGAAGAATTTGGTGAGCGCGACTTTGGCCGGCCCAGCCGCGACCAAATTTCCGGTATGTTGCCTCCCAAACTGGCCAAGATTATGATTAACTTGGCGCAAGTTAATGTTGATAAAACAATAGTAGATCCATTTTGCGGTTCTGGTACGATTTTACAGGAGGCCTTATTAATGGGCTATCAAAAAATAATTGGTTTTGACATTAGTGATAAGGCAATTAATGATACTAAGAATAATTTAGCCTGGCTCGAGAAAAATTTTAGTCTAAAGTTTAAGAGTCTCAAAGTTGAAAGTTTGGATGTAAAAGATTTAAATCAAAGGATTGACCTAGATTCAATTGATGCAATAGTGACTGAGCCTTATCTTGGTCCAGCACAAAAAGGCAATGAAACGCCAAGGCAAATTCAAGCAGCGATTAAAGATTTAGAAAAGTTATATCTTGTGGCTTTTAGTCAGTTTTATAAAGTATTGATTAAAGGCGGCAAAGTAGTTTGCGTCTTCCCTATTTTTAAAATAGATAATCTAAAATTAAATATTTTGCCAGAGATTAGAAAAATGGGCTTTAAATTATTAAATCAAGATGACCTCATTTATTTTCGTCCCCAACAATTAGTCTGGCGCGATATTTTAATTTTTGAAAAATAAAATATAAATAAAAAAGCCGCTCATAAGGTTCGAGAGATTTGAGCGGTTTTTGGTTGGTCATTTGGTGGAAGAGAAACATCCTCCTTTTTAAATTGATGATTAACCATTCGGTTAATCGCAGGTATTCCCTTGCCGAAGCTCTTTCCTGCTGGGAAGATTTGGATCACCTCCTTCCCTCTCTGGAGGGATGAATTTAGGCTGGAGCAAAAGATTGTACTTCATGGCGTACCTCCATTGTCTTGGCGACGAGGCTTTAAAAATAACGCAGTCTTCGCCTCTTTGCCTGGCGACAATTTTCCTGAGCCCGCAATTTCATCAGCATTTGATGCCTACGATTTCCTAACCCCAAACCATACTTCATTCAGTTACCTCCTCTTCTTATGATAGACCTATCTTTATTTTAACATTTGCGTTAAAAATTAGCCAAGGATTTGTGCATAAATAAGTAGATTACCTTGACAAATGGCTAATTTTTGCTATACTATAATATCCCCACAAAGTGGGTTTAGATAGCAAAAAATAGCTCTTTTTACCATTTAACATAAGCGTCTGCCAATCACTCAAGGAGGTGATCACATGGTTTTTTTACCTGATGAGGAGCATCCGAGCATGACTACCCAGCATTGCCGGGAGGTCTTCGGAAATATCGTTGATCGTGTCTTTTCTTCTATCCAGACTGCCGTTGTCCAAGAATTCTGGTCAAGTGCCAGGTCTGGCGATAATGAAATGGCAGCCATCTTTTTCGTGAATATCTGGCGCCGCATCATTCTCCCCGCCCTTACAGAAGCAAAAGCCTTTATTCTTGAGGAAGAGGTCTATGAATTCTTTTCCCGTTATTTTAAGGAAAAGGTTAAGGTCAAACGTCAGACACGCATACTCAACTATGCCGAGATCTGGATGCGAGCTTTAGGCAATGACTTTGAGCGGGCTGACCTAGAAATGTTCCGCCACCTGCGTGAGGATGCAGAGCAGGAAGAAGAATGGGTCAAAGCCGATGCTGAAGGCAAAGCCAAGATTGAGAGGAAGGACAGATTGGGCAAGCTGATTCGTCGAGCATTCCTCTCTACTTCATGGTTGCCGGACACTCCTTTTCTGAAGGATAGGCTTTTGACCAGCTACTCGAAAGCCCTGGATCATCTGCTTAGAGTTTTGCTACCCAATGCCGAAATTCAAACTACGGCCGAAGAGCTGATCATGCTCATACCCGACCAGGTACCGGTTGTCAGAGGCAAGGCCTGGGCAGTGGAGCTTATTAGGAAGTCCTTCATGGTTGAACTGCCGGCTCCGCTTTTGCCGCCTGTTGAGGAAGACGCGATAATTGAACTTACGGAGGAAATTATTGAGACGGTTGAGGTCAAGGATGTCCAGGTTGGAGCTACATCAGGAGTCGTGATCCAGCCTGAAATCGTCCAGATTTCTTCCAAGGGGTTGCTGGCAGCGATTGGCAAGGTTGACTTTTCCGGCCAAGACAAGGCTGACGACTACATCAAGGAATTGCGCAACTTGCTTTTGAAAATCCTGCAGCAAGTTTCCGAACTGGGCGGAGTTTCAGCTCTGGGCAGCCTACGGGTTCATGTCTACGAGCTTACTCATATGATGGAGAAGAGAATCGCCAACCGGGATAAAAGCACCTGGGGCAAGAACGAGTTCAAGTGCAGTGCTATCATCACAGCCTTAAGGCTGCTTGAGGCCAAACTTTCAGAACTCATGCCTTCTTTCTTTTCGGACAAGTCCACCGTGAGAATCCAGGGACTTTAACGGACAACAAAAGTCTCGTTCCAACGAACGAGACTTTTTTCTTTGTTAAAATTTTTATTTGGAAAAATGAAAAATTACCACATCACCATCTTTAATTTCATATTCTTTACCTTCCATGTGGACCAGGCCCTTTACTTTAGCCTGGGGCCAGCCACCAAGTTTAAGCAAGTCAGTCCAGTATATAACTTCAACTCGCACAAAGCCTTTTTCAAAATCAGTATGAATTTTGCCGGCAGCTTGTGGAGCTCTTGTTCCTCTTCTGATAGTCCAGGCGCGAGTTTCATCTTGGCCTGTCGTTAACATAGATATTAAATCCAAGAGTTGATAACCAGCTACAATCATTTTTTCTAAACCTGTTTTTTCAATATTTAAATTTTTTAAATAATCTTTGGCTTCAACTTCATTTAATTCATTTAATTCCTCTTCCATCTTGCCACAAACTAAAATGACTCTTGTTTGATCCAGATCAAGACCAGACTCATTTAAGATATCTTGAGGAGTTTTAAGTAGGTCTTGTTCAGAGACATTAATGACATAAAGGCAAGGTTTGGCAGTTAAAAAATTAAATTGCTTGATGAGGATTTTTTCTTCGTCAGTAAGTCTTTGGTCCTTTACTAAAATGTCCTTTTCTAAATTTTGTTTTATTTTGTGTAAAAGAGGCTTAAAGTCAGTTAATTCTTTGTCCTTTCTAGAGTCTAAACGTTTAGAAATTTGCTCTAAATCAGCCATAATTAGTTCTAAATTTACAGTTTCAAGGTCACTTTTGGGGTCTATTTTGCCTTCAACATGAATGATTTCACCCTTTTTAAAGTGTCGTAAAATATGGCAGATAGCATCACAGTCCCTTATATTAGCCAAAAATTTATTACCAAGACCCTCCCCTTTATGGGCGCCTCTTACTAATCCGGCAATATCAATAAATTCAATTGTTGAATATATGATTTTAGCCGAGTTAGATAATTTGGCTAACTTATCTAGTCGATCATCTGGTACCTTAACACAGCCCACATTTGGCTCAATAGTGCAAAATGGGTAGTTTGAGCTATCTACTTTTTGCCTAGTTAAAGCGTTAAAAATCGTTGATTTACCTACATTTGGCAAGCCAACAATACCAATTGATAATGACATAAAAGATTGGGTAGTGAGTTATTAGTTGTGGGTGGTGAGTAACTGGACTAAGGTGTGGACTAAGGTGGTGGGCAATGCTGGACTTGAACCAGCGGCCTTTGCAATGTGAATGCAACGCTCTAACCAGCTGAGCTAATTGCCCTTATTAACTGATAACTTATAACAAATAACTCATAACATTGAACAATTAGCGAAGCTGGTTATCATTATATTTGATAACGCAACTGCTTGCCCGCCGAAGCGTAAGCGGAACCCCTGCCTACGCATTTCAATGCTTCGGCAGGCAGGGCCCCTGGTCTACCCGCCAAAGCCATTGGACCGCAGGAGACTTGAACTCCTGACCCCTTCCATGCCATGGAAGTGCTCTACCAACTGAGCTAGCGGCCCAGATATAAAATTTTAAAAATTAATGACAATATAAATTAATGGCGGCGGGCAGGCATGCCATGGAAGCGCTCTAGCCAGCTGAGCTAAGGGCCCGAAAATAACTAATAATTATTAACATTTAACTGCTAACAAATGGTTTATAGCCGTATTTATCTAAAATAGGCTGAATTTGCTGAATATTTTTACCAACGATCATGCCGCCGGCTAGATTTTTTTCCTGGGTTACCTCAATTAAGCAGAAATCAGGCATTTCAAATTTATCTTTGGTTAGGGGATCATTAAACTCAAAATCTACAATATTTAACCCTTTTAAATTATCTTGATAAATATCAATTTCTGCTGGTAGGCCTTGCCATTGGTAAAAATATCTGTGCTTATGCGATCTTTTACCTTTGATTGAGTTTTCTAGTTCATTAAACTCCTCAACAGTTAAGGGGATGGTGAATTCATACTGCTGTGAGGCATCTCCGGCCTTAATCGCGTATTTTTTGGTAATTTCACAGTCATTCCCGCGCTTTCTAACGCGAATTATGGGGTGAAAAGCAGAAGTCGGGAAATAAATATCCAAATAGTCCTTAAACGGATAATTATTTAGGTCTTTAGGGAAATACTTTAATAAATATGTTCTTTCTATTTCAATTTTCATATAGTGCCCCCGAGAGGAATCGAACCTCTATCTAGAGCTTAGGAGTCTCTCGTTCTATCCATTGAACTACGAGGGCTTGTTATATTTAATTTATATCCATTGTCCGCCAGAGGC